>ERZ761602.749-NODE-749-length-65534-cov-16.091159_pt1 | contig 65534 bp, 64 predicted proteins | sample MGYA00512165_ERZ761602 | MGnify/ENA primary metagenome ERZ761602 (study PRJEB28899, sample SAMN02445085) | bioreactor sludge metagenome | biome: EBPR sludge; isolation source: Thorneside wastewater treatment plant | place: Australia: Brisbane, Thorneside...
GAGGGGAGGTGTCGACGGGCGGGTTGCCCACGTGGAGGTGAGATGGATGTCCGGAAGCCGGACAGCGCGAGCGCGCGCGGATGTCAGGGCGGCGTGCGAGGGAATCGGCATGCACGAGGCGGTGGCGGGGTTGAGTCCAGATGAGGCGAAGGTGCTGCTCGATCGTCCGGTCGCGCTCTCTTCGTGGTTGATGGAGCGGGGGCTCCAGGCACGAGAGGTGCTCGGGTCCCTGATGGTGCGCGCCGACGAGTGGGAGCCGCCGCCGCCGCCGCCGCACGTCGATCTGAGGCGGCCGGACGCGGCCGACCTGAGGGAGTTCGTGAAGAAGGCGGTCGGGTTGCCGTTCCGGCTGCGGCAGGTCGCGGCGCTATGCCTCGAGGCGGGGCTGACTCTGGATGAGTGCGCGGCGGAGATGGGGGTCGCCCGGGGGACGGTTCGGGTGCATTTACGCCGGCTTCGGGCGATCCGGCGGGAGTGCCTGGAGCGGGAGCGGCTGAGGCGGTAGTCAGTTGCCGAATGGCCCTTGCGGGTCGATCGCGGGAGTGGTACCCATCCCTCCGCTATCGTCTCTTTCTCTGGAGAAGGTGGGCCGAGTGCCCGCCTATTTTTTTGTCCCTGACCCAGATCACAAGTTCCCCGATGACCGTCCGAGCTTCCAGTGATGCTGCGAGTATCCGTAAGCGCGTATGGGCGCTCGTGGATCCCGTCGTCGTGCACGCGGGGTACGAGCTGGTCGACGTCCGCTTCGTCACCGAGCCGGGTGGATGGGTGCTCCGGGTGTTCATCGATCTGCCGGCGCCGGATCCGGGCAACGAGGCGCAGGACGTCGACCTCGACGACTGCGAGCGCATCTCGCGCGAGCTGTCGGCGCTCCTCGACGTCGAGGACCCGATCGCGCAGGCGTACTCGCTCGAGGTCAGCTCGCCCGGCATCGACCGTCCGCTCGTGACCCCCGGCCACTTCCGGCGCTTCGTGGGCGCCGAGATCAAGGCGAGCCTGATGCACGGCGTGCCCACCCCGCAGGGTGGCGAGCGCAAGAATTTCCGCGGCATCCTCGAATCCGTCGAGGGGGCCGACGACGAGGCGAAGGCCAAGGTGATCGTGGACGGTCAGCCCTGGATGTTTCCGATCAGCGACGTCGACGTCGCGAAGATCGTGCCCGACTGGGATGAAGTGATGAAGGGCGGCCGGGGCCAGGTCCGCCCCAGGAACTAGTACCGAAGGAACGTGTCATGGAAGCCAACCTCAGCATGGTGATCGACCAGGTCGGTCGCGACAAGAACATCGACCGCACGGTGCTCCTCACGGCGCTCGAGCAGGCGATCTTGACCGCCGCCAAGCGCGCTTTCGGCATGAACCGCGAGATGGAGGCCAAGTACAACGCCGAGACCGGCGGCGTCGACCTCTTCCTCATCATCAACGTCGTCGAGGACGACGCCATCGAGGGTCGCGAGATCACGGTCGAGGACGCCCACAAGTACGGGCTCGAGGCCGAGCTCGGCGACGAGCTCCTCTTCCAGATCTTCTACCGCCCCGAGGACGCCGAGCGCGCCGCCGAGCAGGACGCCAAGTTCGGCGACGTCATCGACCTCAAGCAGGCCCACAAGAAGTTCGGCCGCATCGCCGCGCAGACCGCCAAGCAGGTGATCAGCCAGCGCGTGCGCGAGGCCGAGCGCGACAACGTCTACAACGAGTACAAGGACCGGAAGGGCGAGATCGTCACCGGCATCGTCCGCCGCTTCGAGCGCGGCAACCTCGTCGTCGAGATCGGCAAGACCGAGGCGCTCCTGCCCATGCGCGAGCAGGTGCCCCGCGAGTCGTTCCGCGTCGGCGACAACATGAAGTCGTTGCTCCTCGACATCGACCGCATGGCCCGCGGTCCGCAGCTCATCCTCTCGCGCGCCCACAAGGGCTTCCTCGAGAAGCTGTTCGAGCAGGAGGTTCCGGAGATCTTCGAGAAGATCGTCCGCATCGAGTCGTCCGCCCGCGAGCCGGGCGCGCGGTCGAAGATCGCCGTCTCGTCGCGCGACCGCGACGTCGACCCGGTCGGCGCCTGCGTCGGCATGAAGGGCTCGCGCGTCCAGGCCGTCGTGCAGGAGCTGCGCGGCGAGAAGATCGACATCGTCCCCTACGACGACGACCCCGCGCGCTTCGTGTGCAACGCGATCGCGCCCGCCGAGGTCTCGCGCGTCATCATCGACGCCGAGGGCCACCGCATGGAGCTGGTCGTCCCCGACGAGAAGCTGTCGCTCGCGATCGGCAAGAAGGGCCAGAACGTCCGCCTCGCCAGCCAGCTCACCGGCTGGCGCATCGACATCCACTCGGAGTCGAAGATCTACGAGCTCGAGCGCCGCGCCAAGGAGCAGATCGCGGCGATCAACGGCGTCTCCATCGACCTCGCCGAGACCATGTTCAAGCTCGGCTGGCGCTCGGTCACGGAGCTCTCTCGCGCCGCCGCCGAGGAGCTCGCGGGTGTGCCGGGGATCGGCGGCGTCGAGGGCGCGCGCAAGATCATCTCGGGCGCCAACGAGTACCTGCAGTCGTCGCGACGCCGACCGGACGATCTGCGCCGCGAGTCGGAGCGTCGCGCCGCGATGTCGGGCGAGCAGCAGCTGCTCGAGGTCCCCGGCGTCAACGAGGAGGTGGTCCAGATCCTCGCCGGCGCCCAGGTCCACTCCCCCGAGGAGCTCGTGCGGATGCCGCTCGAGGAGCTCGCCTCGGCCACCAACATCGACATGAGCGATCTCGCCAAGCTCCGGCAGCGTGTGATCGCGTACCTCTCTCAGATCGAGTGATCTCCAGGTTCTTTCGAATGACTTCCGTTCATGTACCCATCCGCACGTGTGTCGGCTGCCGCGCAACCGCGCCGCAGCGCGAGCTCGTGCGCGTCGTTCTCGTCGACGGCCGCGCGGTCGCCGATCGGGAGCGTCGTGCGCCCGGAAGGGGCGCGTGGGTGCACCCCCGCCAGACCTGTGTGACCGGCGCTCGCCGGGGTGGTCTGGCCCGCAGCTTCAAATCGCCTGTCGTCGCTGATCTGGATCTGGTCAACGACGCGAGGACGCTGTAGAAACCCAGCCCGGTATCGGAGTTACATGCGCGTCTACGAGATAGCGAAAGAGGTCGGGATTCCCAACAAGGAGCTCCTGGCCAAGATCCGTGCGCTGGGGCTCGAGGTGAACAATCACATGTCCTCGCTGGACGCGGACGCGGTCCAGCGCATCAAGAAGTCCCTCGAGCGCGAGAAGCATGCGGCTGTCGCTCCTCAGGAGACCAAGGCGCTCGGCGGCGCCGTGCTGCGCCGCCGCTCGAGCAAGTCGGACGACGGCGATACCGCCGCGCCCGCGCCGGCCGTGGTCGCCGCGCCCGCGCCGGTGATCCGCCGCCGCCACGTCGAGGAGACGCCGGCGCCGGCGCCCGCCGTCGAGAAGCCGGCGCCCGTCGTCGAGAAGCCCGCGCCCGTCGTCGAGCCGCCGCCGCCGCCGCCGCCGGTCGAGGCCGCGCCGCCGCCGCCCGCCGTGGAACGGCCCGCACCCCCGATCGCCGAGTCGAAGGCCCCGGTGGTCGACGTTCGCGAGGCGTCGCCGGCCGGCGAGGACGACGCGCGCGCCCCCGAGCCGACGCGCGCCGCCGAGCCTGCGCCGTCCGTCTCGGACGCCCCACCGACGACCGACGTCGTGCCCGACACGCGTCCCAAGAGCCGCGTCTTCGTCGCCGGCCCCGCGATCGTGCGGGGCTCCGGTGGTGGTGGCGGCGGGGGCGAGGCCGCCACGCACGCGCACGCCGGGGGCGGCGGCGCCGCGCCGTCGATGCCGACCGGGCCGCGTCCGACCGTGATCGTCCGTGCGCGCGAGAGCGTGCCGCCGCCGGCGCCGCCGGTCCCGCAGGGCCCCGCGACCGTCCAGGAGGTCGCCGACGGCGCCCGCTCGCGCTTCGAGGCCGAGCTCGAGCGTGCCCGCGCCCGCTCCGCCGAGCGCGAGGCCCAGCGCCAGCCGTCGCCGCCGACCGAGCCACCGCCCGTGGAGGTGCCGGTGGTCGAGGCCCGCGATCCGTCGCGGCCGGCCGTCGGCACGGTCATCAAGCTGCCGACCCGCATCCAGATCACGGAGCGAGCGCCGATGGGCGGACGCCCGTCGCAGCCGCCTCCGGGTGGACCGGCGGCGATCCGCGGTCGCTTCGCCGAGCAACAGAAGAAGGGTGGGCCGCGCAACCGGCCCAACGACTACGGCAAGAAGAAGCTCCCGCTCACCAAGGGCAAGGGCAAGAGCACGCAGATCACCGAGGCGGCCGCGCACAAGCGCATCATCCGCATCGAGGAGACGATCGCGATCTCGGACCTCGCGCGCGGCATGGGCGTGAAGGCGACCGAGGTGCTGAAGAAGCTCTGGTCGATGGGCATGACCGGCGTGAACATCAACGCGTCGATCGACTTCGAGACCGCCCAGATCCTGGCGAGCGAGTTCCAGTACGAGGTGCAGAACGTGGCGTTCAAGGAGGAGGACATCTTCTCCGAGAAGGCCGACGACGCCGACAAGCTCGTGGGCCGCGCGCCGGTCGTGACCGTCATGGGTCACGTCGACCACGGCAAGACGTCGCTCCTCGACAAGATCCGCAACAGCCGCGTCGCGGCCGGCGAGGCCGGCGGCATCACGCAGCACATCGCGGCGTACAAGGTCCCGGCCGGTGAGAACCACGGCGAGATCGTGTTCCTCGACACCCCGGGTCACGAGGCGTTCACCGAGATGCGCGCCCGCGGCGCCAGCGCCACCGACATCGTCATCCTCGTGGTGGCGGCGAACGACGGCGTCATGCCGCAGACGCTCGAGGCGCTGGCCCACGCCAAGGACGCGAAGGTGCCCATCATCGTGGCGGTCAACAAGTGTGACCTCCCGGACGCGCAGCCCGACCGTATCCGCCAGCAACTCGCCGATCGCGGCCTCATCCCCGAGGAGTGGGGTGGTGACACGCAGTACGTGAACGTGTCGGCGCTCAAGGGCGACAACATCGACAAGCTGCTCGAGACCGTCGCCCTCGTCGCCGAGGTCGGTGATCTGCGCGCCAACCCGGACAAGCCCGCCGCCGGCGTGGTGATCGAGGCCCGCCTCGATCGCAACCGCGGCCCGATGGCGACCGTGCTCGTGCAGGAAGGCACGCTGCGCGTCGGCGACATCCTCGTCGCCGGCCGCTGCTACGGCAAGGTGCGCGCGATGCTCGACGCCCGCGGTGAGGCGCTCGAGCAGTGCGGTCCGTCGACGCCGGTCGAGATCCTGGGTCTCGACGGCGTGCCCGAGGCCGGCGATCAGATGAACGTCGCCGAGGACGACAAGGCGGCCAAGCAGGTCGTCGAGCACCGCCGGCAGATGTGGCGCAAGCGCGAGCTCGCGTCGACGTCCAAGATCTCGCTCGAGAACGTGATGGCTCGCATCAACGAGTCGGCGGGCGACGGCAAGGAGCTCAAGATCGTGCTCAAGGCCGACGTCCAGGGCTCGGCCGAGGCCCTCAAGGCCGCGCTGGTCAAGCTCACGACCGAGAAGGTCAAGGTCAACGTCATCTCCGCCGGCGTCGGCGGCATCACCGAGGGCGACGTCAACCTGGCCAAGGCCGGCGGCGCGGTCGTCCTCGGCTTCCACGTCCGTCCCGCCGGCAAGTCGTCCAAGCTCGCCGAGCAGGAAGGCGTCGAGATCCGCCTCTACGACATCATCTACGACGCCCTCGACGAGGTGAAGTCGGCGATGGCCGGCCTCCTCGCGCCGATCAAGCGCGAGCAGGCGATGGGCACCCTCGAGGTCCGCAACACCTTCACGATCCCCAAGATCGGCACGATCGCCGGCTGCATGGTGTCGAGCGGCAAGGTCACGCGCAAGGCGCTGCTCCGCATCGTCCGCGACTCGGTACAGATCTACGAGGGCCGCGTCGGCAGCCTCCGTCGCTTCAAGGACGACGTCAGCGAGGTCCAGCAGGGCTACGAGTGCGGCTGCCAGGTCGCGGGCTTCAACGATCTCAAGGTCGGTGACGTGATCGAGGCGTACGAGGTCATCGAGGAGGCGGCGACCCTCTGATGCATGTCGGGGTCTGTCGCTTCTCGATCGTCGTAGAGCACAGCCACTCGCTGAAGGAGAAGCGGAGCGTCGTCCGCAAGCTCCGCGATCGCGTCCGCGAGCGCTTCCACATCTCGCTGGTCGAGGTCGGCGGTCAGGACACCTGGCAGCGCGCCGACCTCGCGTTCTCGGTGCTCACCCAGAGCCGCGACGCCTGCGACGCGGCGCTGGCGTCGGTGCTCGGCTTCGTGCAGCACCAGGGCCTGTGCGAGATCGTCGCCGTCCGTCGCGAGAGCGCGCTCTTCAGCGAGGACTGGTTCTCGAGCGCCGAGCCGTGGCACGAGCACGCCGACGGCACCAGCGACGACTGGATCCCGGCGGTGTGGAAGGACGAGGACAAGAGCCGTGGGTAGGAAGGAACGAGTCGAGAGCGCGATCCGCGAGCAGCTCGCCGACCTCATCGCGCGCGAGGTCAAGGACCCGCGCGTGCAGGCCGCCGGGGTGCTCGGCGTCTCGCAGGTCGAGTGCACGCCGGATCTCTCGGTCGCGCGGGTGTGGATCTCGATCTACTCGGACGACGCCAAGGTCGCCGAGAAGGCGCTGGCCGGGCTGCGCGCCGCCGCCGGCTTCCTCCGCGGCCCGCTGGGCCGTCGCCTCCAGCTCCAGCGCCCACCCGAGCTCCGCTTCGATCACGACGTGACCGCGGTCATGTCGCAGAAGCTGCGCGACATCGTGAAGGAAGACGAGGCGCGCGCCCAGGCGGCGGCGACCGGCGACAACACCGGGGGTGACGACGGCGAGAAGTCCGACTAGGATGGCCGCCTATGCGTCTGTACCTGGCTTCCTTCCTGGCGGCGGCTCTCGTCTGGGGCGCCGGATGCGGCGACGACGGCGACGGTGGTGACATCGACGCGCCGGCGGCGGATGCGCAGCCCGATGCGCCGACGGACGCGGGCATGGACGGGCCGTTCGTGCAGCCGACGATGCTGTCGGAGACGGGGCTCTACAGCAACATCGGGACCAAGACGATCGCGAGCGGGGTCGTCGAGTTCGCGCCGCGCTGGCAGCTGTGGTCGGACGCGGCGGTGAAGCGGCGATGGATCTACCTGCCGCCGGGCTCGAAGATCAACTCGACGGACATGGACTACTGGTCGTTCCCGGTGGGGACCAAGGTGTGGAAGGAGTTCGTGCGCGGCGGCGCGCGCATCGAGACGCGGCTGCTCCAGAAGATCGGCGACGCCGACGACGTCGCGAGCTGGTACATGGTCGCGTTCCAGTGGGATGCGGGTGAGACCGACGCCACGGCGGTGCCGGGCGGCGTCGTCGACGATCAGGGCGTGAACGACATCCCTGACCGGTCGAAGTGCCGGCAGTGTCACCAGCCCAGCCGGAACAAGGCGATCATCCTCGGCTTCCAGGCGCTGCAGCTCGACTACGACGCGCCGGCGAACGGCCTCGATCTCGACTACCTCGTGCAGAACGACTGGCTCACCGTCGAGCCGACGGCGAGCGGTCAGGCCGCGTACTTCCCGCTGCCGGCAGAGACGGGCACGCCGGTGATCGAGCCCGCGCTCGGCTACATGCACGGCAACTGCAGCGGCTGCCACAACGGCGACTCGGACGTCTTGAACACGGTGCCGCTCGAGCTGCGCCTCTCGGTGACCGAGCTCGGCACGTGGGCCGCGACCGACACGTACCGGACGGCGGTGAACGTCGCCGCGTCGCTCGGCAGCCAGGGCACGCACGTCGTGAAGGGCATGGACGTCGCGCAGAGCGCGATCCACAACCGCATGACGGCCGTGGGCGGCGCGCAGATGCCGCCGATCGCGCGCGAGCAGGTCGACACGACCGCGCTCGCCGCGATCGACGCGTGGATCAACTCGCTGCCGGCGCCGAACTAGCGTCGCCATGAGCCCGCGGCCGCACCGGCGTGGGCGCCGCGACGAGCTGCACGGCGTCCTCATCATCGACAAGCCTCATGGCATGACGTCGGCGGCGGTCGTCGGCGAGGTGCGCCGCCGCGCCGAGATCGGGAGCGCCGGGCACACGGGCACGCTCGATCCGATCGCCACCGGCGTCCTGCCGGTCTGCGTGGGCACCGCGACCAAGCTCGCGCAGTGGCTCACCGCCGAGGACAAGGCGTACGAGGCGGAGCTCGAGCTGGGCGTCGAGACCGACAGCTACGACGTCGAGGGCACGGTGACGCGCCGTGATCCCGACGGCGCCGCGCGGGTCGACCGCGCCGCGCTCGAGGGCGCGCTGGCCGAGCTGGCGTGTACGACCGAGCAGGTGCCGCCCATGCACTCGGCGATCAAGCAGGGTGGGGTGCGGCTGCACGAGCTGGCGCGCGCCGGCGTCGAGGTCGACCGCGCGCCGCGTCCGGTGCGCTTCGACCGGCTCGCGCTATTGGACTTCGAGGCGCCGCGCGCGCGCGTCACGATCGCGTGCAGCAAGGGCACGTACGTCCGCAGCCTGGTGCGCGACCTCGGCCAGCGGCTCGGCTGCGGCGCGATGCTGACCGCGCTCCGGCGCACTGCCAGCGGCCGCTTCACCATCGACCAGGCCATCCCGATCGACGCGATCACGTCACCGATGGCGGCCGCGGCGCGGCTCATCCCCGCGGCCCAGGCGCTGGGCCTGCCCGCGATCACGGTCGCTCCGGAGCGGGAGCGCGACGTGCTCGACGGTCGGGAGCTGGACGCCTCCGCGATGGCCCCCGGCCTGTTCCAGGTGCTGGCGCAGAGCGGGCACGTCCTGGCCATCTGCGAGCGGGTCGGCGCCGGGATGCGGTACCACCGGGTCCTGGAACCCCCGCGATCCCGATAGGTTAGTCGATGGTTGTCCCGGCGGCGTCCCGGCTTGACGGGCGTGCGCGATTGCTACACTCTGCGCCTCCAACAACCTGGCCGTGCCGCTGGTCCATCGGGGACGAGCGCATTGGCGACGCGAGAGAGCACATGTCTGTTTCGACCATCCGCAAGCAAGACACCATCGGCAAGTACAAGCAGCACGGCTCGGACACGGGCTCGCCCGAGGTGCAGATCGCGCTCCTGACCGAGCGCATCGCCCACCTCACCGAGCACCTCAAGACGAACCACAAGGATCACCACTCGCGCCGCGGCCTCCTCAAGATGGTCGGCAAGCGTCGCAGCCTCCTCGACTATCTCAAGCGCAAGGACTCCAGCCGCTACAAGACGCTCATCGAGCAGCTCGCGCTCCGTCGCTAGCCGCTCGCGTTCCCTACCGGTCGTTCCCCCGTCGGAGCTGCTGGCCTGGACTTTCTGTCGAGCTCCTCACGCGCGAGCGTGAGGAGCTGGAGTGAGGGACCAACCGCAGGTTCAAACAGGGGAACGACCTGAACCTGACAGGAAAGGTCTATCTCATGACGAAGATCATCGAAACGTGCGTCGTCGGTGGAAAGGAAATCTCCATCGAGACCGGCTGGTGGGCCAAGCAGGCCGGCGGCTCGGTCATCGTCCGCTGCGGCGGCTCCATGGTGCTGGTCACCGCGACCGGCTCGCAGCAGCCGCGCGACATCGACTTCATGCCGCTCACCTGCGAGTACCAGGAGAAGTTCTACGCGTCGGGCAAGATCCCCGGTAGCTACTTCCGCCGCGAGGGTCGCCCGACCACCGAGGAGACCCTGGTCTGCCGCCTCATGGACCGCCCGGTCCGCCCGCTCTTCCCCAAGGGCTGGTTCATCGACACGCAGATCATCGCCAACGTCATCAGCTACGACAAGCTGAACCCCACCGACGTGCTGGCGATGACCGGCGCCTCGGCGGCGATCACGATCTCCGACCTCGTGTGGGACGGGCCGCTCGCCGGCATCCGCCTCGGCATGATCGACGGCAAGTTCGTCGCCAACCCCACGTTCGAGGAGCGCAAGAAGAGCGCGATCGACATGATCGTCGCGTGCAGCAAGGACGCGATCATGATGGTCGAGGGCGAGATGGGCGAGGTCGGTGAGGGCGTCATCATCGACGCGCTCATGTACGCCCTCGAGGCCACCAAGCCGCTCATCGAGCTCCAGGAGCGGCTGCGGGCCGCGATCGGCAAGCCCAAGCGCCCGTTCACGCCCCCGGTCGTCGACGAGGAGCTGCACAAGCGCGTCAAGGAGCTGGGCGCCGAGAAGCTCGCCGCCGCGATGGCGACGCGCGAGAAGAAGAAGCGCGGCGCCGCGATCAGCGAGGTGCACGCCGGCGTCGCCGCCGAGCTCTGCGCCGAGGGGCAGCCCTGGTTCGGCAAGAAGAAGGAGGTCGACGGCGCCTTCTCCAAGCTGGTCAAGAAGTACGCCCGTCACCTGACGCTCTCGACGCGCAAGCGCATCGACGGCCGCGCGCTCGACGAGATCCGCGCGATCTCGGTCGAGGTGGGCGTCCTGCCCAAGGCCCACGGCTCGGCGCTCTTCACCCGCGGCGAGACCCAGTCGCTGGCGATCGCCACGCTCGGCACCAAGTACGACGAGCAGAAGGTCGAGACGCTGCTCGGCGACGTGCGCAAGCAGTTCTACCTCCACTACAACTTCCCGCCGTTCTCGACGGGTGAGGTCAAGCCGATCCGCGGCCAGTCGCGCCGCGAGGTCGGTCACGGCTTCCTCGCCGAGCGCTCGGTCGCGCGCATCCTGCCGCAGTACGAGGACTTCCCCTACACGATCCGCATCGTGTCGGAGATCCTCGAGTCGAACGGCTCGTCCTCGATGGCGTCGGTGTGCGGCGGCTCGCTGGCGCTGATGGACGCCGGTGTGCCGACGACGGCCCCGGTCGCCGGCATCGCCATGGGCCTCATGAAGGAGGGCGACGACTACGCCATCCTGTCGGACATCCTCGGCGACGAGGACCACCTCGGCGACATGGACTTCAAGGTCACCGGCACCACCCGCGGCATCTGCGCGCTGCAGATGGACATCAAGGTCGACGGCCTGACCCGCCAGATCCTCGAGGAGGCGCTCGAGCAGGCCCGCCGTGGCCGCCTGCACATCCTCGAGAAGATGGGTGAGGCGCTGCCGGCCCCGCGCGACGAGCTCTCGCCGAACGCGCCGCGCATCATCACGGTGCAGATCAAGCCGGACAAGATCCGCGACATCATCGGCCCGGGCGGCAAGACCATCCGCGCGCTCGTCGAGCAGACCGGCGCCCAGATCGACGTGTCCGACGCCGGCGTGGTGTCGATCGCGTCGGCCGACCTGCGCAGCCTCGAGCAGGCGCAGGCGCTCATCTCGGGCCTCACGATGGAGCCCGAGGTCGGCCAGTACTACAACGGCATCGTGAAGCGCATCATCGAGATCGGCGCGTTCGTCGAGATCCTCCCCGGGACCGACGGCCTGCTCCACATCTCGGAGATCTCGAACGAGCGCATCCGCGCGGTCGAGGACGTCCTCAAGGAGGGCGACGAGGTCGTCGTGAAGTGCGTGAAGGTCGACCGCGACGGCAAGATCCGCCTGTCGCGGCGCGAGGTGCTCGAGGCCAACCCGGATCCCGAAGAGATCAACAACTTCGTGATCTGATGGCGCCGCGCGTCCTCTTCCAGAAGCTGCGCTCCGACGCCGTCGTCCCGCAGTACCAGACGGAGGACGCGGCGGGCATGGATCTGGTCGCCGCGATCGACGGGCCGCGCGTGCTGGCGCCCGGCGACCGCGCGGCGGTGGGGACCGGGCTGGCGATGGCCATCCCGCCGGGGTTCGAGGGCCAGGTGCGGCCGCGGTCGGGGCTCGCGATCAAGCAGGGCCTGACCGTGGTGAACGCGCCGGGGACCATCGACGCCGACTTTCGCGGGGAGTGTCTGGTGCTCCTCGTCAACCTGGGGCGCGAGCCCGTCACGATCGAGCCCGGGCAGCGGATCGCGCAGCTCGTGATCGCGCCGGTCGTGAGAGCCGAGGTCGAGGTCGCCGAGTCGCTACCGCCGACGGGTCGGGGCGCCGGCGGCTTCGGCTCGACGGGGCGATGACGGTCGTCGGCGCCCGGCTCGCCGGGCGGTTCGACGTGCGCGCGCGGCTGCGCGAGCTGCCGGGCTACGTCGAGCTGCGCGCGCTCGATCTCGAGTCGGACACCGAGGTCTCGCTGTGGTGCCTCGAGCCGGGGCTACATGGCATGGTCGCGCGCGACACGCTGCTCGGCGAGATCGACCGGCTGCGCGCGCTCCAGCACAAGGGCCTGCGACGGCTCCTCGCGATCGGCGAGGACGGGGCGTCCTTGTGGGCGGTGTACCCGCTGGCGCAGGCCGGCCCGGAGCCGCGCGCGGGGCACGTGATGCCGGCCGAGCAGGTGGTGGCGTGGGTCGGGGCGGTGGCGGCCGCGCTCGACGTGGCCCACGTCGCGGGCTGGTCGCACGGGCGGCTCTTGCCCAACGACGTGTCGCTCCTGCGCGGGAACCTCGTCGTCGGCGGCGTCGGGCTGTGGCACGACGTCGAGCCCGGCCCGGCGGCGCAGGCGTGGCGCGCGCTCGAGCAGTTCATCGCCCCCGAGGTGCGCGACGGCGCGCCGCCGACGCCGGCCGCCGACGCGTGGAGCCTGGCGATGTGCGCGGCGTCGTTCCTCGTCGGCGCGCCCGACGGCGGGCGAGATCCAGAGGCCGCGGTGGCGGAGCGGCATCCGGCGCTGGCGCGCGCGCTGGCCGCGGGCTGGGTGCGCGACGTCGAGCGGCGGTGCAGCGTGCGCGATCTGGCGCTGCGCATCGCCGACGCGGCGAAGCAGCCGGCGAGAGCGGCGGCGGTGCCCAACGTCGCCGAGGCGGCGACGTCGGGGAAGCTGCGCGTGGTGTCGATGCGGCCCGGCGGTGAGCGCGCGCCGACGCCGGAGCCAGATCCGGATCCGGATCCGGATCCGGATCCGGAGGAGACGGGGCGGAGGGCGAAGATCCGGCCGATCGCCGAGACGGTCGGGCGCGGGTTCGCGACGGCGCCGGGCGCGCTCGGGTACATGGCGCCGCCGAGGGCCGCGAACGAGACGAAGCCGCGGCGGAGCGCGATGCCCTGGATCGTGGGCGGGGCGCTGGTCGCGGCGATCGCGGCGGCGGTGGTGATCGTGGTGGTGGTGACCGGGCGATCGGGCACGGGCACGGGCACGGGCACGGGCACGGGCACGGGGAGCGCGGCGGTGGTCTACGACGCGGCCGTCGATACCGCGCTCGCGCGGGCGTGCACGTCCGAGATGGCGACGGTCGGAGCGGTGTGCGTCGATCGCTACGAGTGGCCCGGCGAGGGACGGCTGCCCCAGACCGGCATCTCGCTCGACGAGGCGCGTCGCTCGTGCGAGGGCCGGCAGCTGCGTCTGTGCACGCTCGCCGAGCTGCAGGCCGCCTGCGCGGGTCCCGACGGCGGTGCGTGGCCGTATGGGCCGTCGTTCGAGCGCGGCGCGTGCAACGTCGGCACGCGCGGCATGATCGGCAAGGCGGGTGGGTTCGAGCGGTGCGTGAGCGCCGCCGGCGTGCACGACGTCGCCGGCAACGTCGCCGAGTGGGTCGCCGACGGCACGATCGCCGGCTGCTCCGCCGTCGACGGCGGTGATGGCCGCTGCGACGCGGCGCCGAGGCCGGCGCCCGCTGCGGGGGCGCGGTTCGCCGACGTCGGCTTCCGCTGCTGCGGCGACCGGTAGTCGGGTAAGCTCACGAGGTGATCCGCACGCTGGGCGGTCGGTTCGACCTCCTCACGCTCCTCGGGGAGGGCGGCATGGGGGCCGTCTGGCGCGCGCGCGATCGCGAGCTCGACGAGGTCGTCGCGCTCAAGCTGATCAAGCCCGAGCTCGCGGCGATCGGCGACATGGTGAAGCGCTTCCGCAGCGAGGTGAAGCTCGCGCGCCGGGTCACCCACCGCCACGTCGCGCGCATCTTCGAGGTCGGCACGCTCGACGGCATCGCGTTCTTCACCATGGAGCTGGTCGAGGGCGTGTCGCTGGGCGCGCGCCTGCGCAAGGGTGGCCGGCTGCCGTGGCGCGACGCCGTGGCCATCGCCGCCGCCGTGCTCGACGGGCTCGAGGCCGCGCACGCGGTCGGTGTCGTCCATCGCGACGTCAAGCCCGACAACGTGCTGCTCGAGGACGGCGGTCGCGTCGTGCTCACCGACTTCGGCATCGCCTCGGTGCGCGCGTCGGCCGGCGGGCTCCTCGCCGGCACGCCCGCGTACATGGCGCCGGAGCAGGCGCTGGGCGAGCCGCCGACAGCCGCCGCGGACGTGTACTCCGTCGGCGTCGTCCTCTACGAGATGCTGACCGGCATCGCCGCGTTCGCCGGGACGCCGTCGGAGATCTTCGAGGCCAAGCGCACGCGCGAGGGGCTCGAGATCGCGCTCCCCGACGTCGAGCCGGCCCTGGCCGACGTCGTCCACCGCGCCACCGCGCGCGCGCCGGCCCACCGGGTGCGCTCGGCCAGCGAGCTGCGCGGGCTGCTCGCACGCTGGGTCGACCCGGGGCACACGCCGCTGCGGATCGGGACGCGCCGGCGCAGCGACGCGGCGGTGCGCGACGTCGTGATCGTGTCGCCCGGTCCGGACGTCGGCGAGCGAGGGTACCTCGGCGAGGCGTTCTGCGAGCAGCTGGTGTCGCGGCTGTGGCAGTCGCCCGGCGTGCGCGTCGTGGCGAGCTGGCAGGCGGAGGCGCCGGCGGAGGCGGCGGCGGTCGTGACCGTGGAGCTCGACGACGCGATGACGGTCGTCTGTCGCTCGGGTGCGCACGACGGCGGCGGGCACGAGCTCGCGCGCGTGCGCCTGCCGCTGGCCGCGAACGTCGTGCCGGCGGGCGCGGCCGCCGTCGCCGGCGCGCTGGCCGCGGCGCTGGGCGTCGTCGACGAGGATCGTTCAGCGCCGGAGCTGCCGCCCGAGGCCGCGGAGCTCTACCTGCGGGCCCGGATGACGGCGCGCCGCATGGGCTCGAAGCCGGTGACCGAGGCCGTCGCGCTCTACGATCGCGCGATCGAGCTGGCGCCGGGGGACGGCCGCATCCTCTCGGCGCGGGCCATGGCGATGGCGCGCAAGGTCTTCTACGACCGGAGCGACGACGTCTCGGTGCCCGACGCCGAGGCGGCGACGCGCGAGGCGCTGGCGCGCTGCCCGGAGCGGGGCGAGACGCTGGTCGCGGCGGGCCAGATCGCGCTCCATCGCGGCGACGCCGCCGCCGCGGCCCAGTACCTGCGCCGCGCGATCGCGCGGGCGCCGCACACCGCCGAGGCGCACGAGTGGCTCGGCCGCATCCTGCTCGAGGCCGGGCACCTGGAGGAGGGCATCGCGCGCGTCGAGACCGCGCTCTCCCTCGATCCGCACCTGGAGCTCGCCCACTGGGAGATCGCGCGGGCGTACGCGCTCGAGGGCGACTGGGAGCGCTACGAGCGCATCGCCCGCGAACTCATCGGGCAGAGCCGGCTGACGAGCACGGCGTGGGCCGCGCGCTTCGCCTCGTGGCGCGGCGATCACGACCTCGCGCGCAAGATCCTCGCCAGCGGCGCCGCGGCGAGCGGCGTCACCCATGGCGCGACGGCGGGGGGCTGGGCGCCGAGCGAGAGCGGGCTGCCGATGGAGTTCCTGATGCGCATCGGCGCGGCCTACCGCGGCGACTGGGTCGGGCAGCGCGACGCGCTCCTCGCGCTCGCGGCGTCGACGGGTCAGGCGAGCGCGCGCCGCCGGAGCATGGTCGCCCAGCTCGTCGCCGAGGTGGCGGCCGGCCTCGGCGACGCGGCCGCGAGCGTGGAGGCGCTCGAGCACGCGATCGGGCACGGCTTCTTCGATCTCCACTGGCTCGACCGGTGTCCGCTGCTCGCGGCGGCCCGAGACGCCGGCGCCTACGCTCACCTGCGGCCGATGGTGGCCGCGCGCTCGGCGCGGATCCTCGAGGCGCTCTACAGCGAGTCGCCGTCGCACGGCGCGACCGCCGACACCATGGTCGCGACGCCGTCGTCGGACGGCGCCGTCGATCAGAGGCGCAACGAGATGACCTGGAGGTAGCGGTCGCGGGGCTGCGCGGCGAGCGTCGGGTAGTCGGGCGGCAGGCCGCCCTGATCGACGATCGCGCCGCGCCCGCGTAGCCCCCGCTGTGCCAGCCGCACCAGCGAGCCGAGCTCGTGGGTGTTGGCGGCGAGCCAGAGCAGGCCACCGTCGGGGATGACGGCGGCGGCCTGGGCGATGAGCTCCGGGTAGTCGCGCTCGAGCGTCCACGGCTTGCCGCGCGCCGTCGAGAACGTGGGCGGATCGACGAGCACGAGGTCGTAGCGCTCGCGGGTCTTGGCGGCGCGCGCGAGGAAGCGGACGGCGTCGCCGGTCTCGAAGCGCCAGCGCGCCGGATCGGTGAGCTCGGAGCGCGCGAAGTTGCCGCGCGCCCACGCCTGCACGCCGTCCGAGGTGTCGACGCTGGTCACGCTCGCGGCGCCGGCGCGGGCGCACGCCAGCGAGAGCGCGCCGGTGTACGAGAACAGGTTGAGGACGGTGCGGCCGGGGGCGTGGCGGGCGAGCGTCACGCGGTGCTCGCGCATGTCCGTGAACAGGCCGACGTTGAGGCCGCCCAGCGCGTGGATCTCGAACGGCACGCCGCGCTCGAGGGCGACATGGCGCTCGGGCGGCGCCTCGCCGACGACCTCCTGCGTGACCTCGGCGGCGCCGCCGCGGGCGCGCACCTTGACGACGACGCCGCGCAGCCTGGCGAAGCCACACACGGCCTCGGCGAGCTGACGGGCGAACGGCAGCAGCGCCGCCGAGTACGCGTAGAGCACGGCCCACGGCCCGAGCACGTCACAGGTGAACCCGGGCACGCCGTCGCCGGCGTGGTGGAGCAGGCGGTACGCGTGCTCCGGGCCGGGCAGGCCCAGCTGGGAGCGCCAGGCGAGCGCGCGCTCGACGCGCCAGCCCAGGAGCGCTCCGTCGATGCGCGGGAAGCCGTCGTCGGGCGTCGCCATGACGCGCAGCCGCTGGTTCTCGGGATCCGAGATGGCGAGCCCGACGTCGTCGCCGCCGGTGTCGAGGAGCCGGACGCGCTCGCCCGGCGCCGTCGCCGGCAGCTTGCTGGTGTCGACGTCGCGGCCGCCGTTCTTCACGAACGAGGCGGCCTCGGCGGGCAGGGTGATGAACGCGTCGGCCACGGCGCGATACTACGCGGGGACGGCGGTGATGAGCACCTCGTGCTTGCCGGTGACGAAGACCTGGCGGCGGTGCTGCTGGAGGTACTTGCGGTAGAAGGCGACGTCCTTGACGAGGAGCCCGAGCTCGGGCTCGCGGCGGTTGACGACTCGCGCGCCGAACTCGAGCTCGCCGTCGACGTAGCGGCAGTTGGGCAGGCCGAGGATGACGCTGCCGGTGTCGGCGAGGTTGTGCTGGACGAGCTGGCGGAGGAGGGCGCGGTCGTCGAGCGCGCCGCTCTGCAGCGTGCCGAGCGACAGGACCAGATCGAAGCGGCCGAGGTCGAGGACGCCGAGGTCGGCGAGGTCGGCGACGACGAAGTGCGCGCGCTCGCCGGCGAAGCGTTCGCGCGCGACCGCGATCGCCGAGGCGCTGTGATCGACGCCGACGACCTCGAGCCGGCCGCGCAGCTCCGGGCGCAGCGCGAGGACGAGGGCCAGCTCGTCGCCGGTGTTCACGCCGAGGTCGAGCAGGCGCGGCGACGGCGGCAGCGGGACGCGGGCGAGCGCCTCGGCCAGGTCGATGACGAAGCCGGGGTCCTCGGGCTTGGAGATGCGCGCGAACGGCGAGGCCGCGCCGTACCGCTCGGTCGCGTCGACGTCGACGTCGGGACGGCTCGTCGCCGGCCGGGCCAGCGGCTCGAAGCGCAGCTCGACGAGCGTGCCGTCGATGCGCCGCGGCGTCAGCATGCGCAGGCCGAGCCGCTCGGCGAGGTCGACCCAGACCCGCCAGGGCCGATGGACGTAGGTGACGCCGTCGCGCTCGACGAGCTCGCCGGCGTGGAGGCCGCGGCCGTGGTCGGGATCGAGGACGCGCAGCGTACGCTCGCCGCCGGTGCCCTCGCCGGCCCGCAAGGCCGCGATGATCTCGACCAGGGTCAGGATTCGTGACTCGGCTCCGGCGGGAGATTCATCATCTCCTCCGGAAAGCGCGTGGCGACGAACGTGAGGATGTCGCGCACCGAGACCAGGCCCTGCGGCCGGCCGTCGTCGTCGACGATCGGGAGGTGGCGGCGCTTGCCGTCGATCATGCGGCGCAGCGCCTCGGCGAGCGAATCGCCGGGACGGCTCACCATCGGCGAGGGGGTCATCACGTCCTTGACCTGCACGTCGATCCACGCGCGCGAGCGGTGATCGACGCGCGCGACCAGGTCACGCTCGGTGAAGATGCCGACCAGCGCGCCGGCTTCCTCGACCAGCACGCAGCCGCGGCCCTTGGCCTTCATCTCGTCGACGACGCGCGCCAGGCGCGCGGTCGACTCGACGCGCGCGTGCGGCCGCGGCGACAGCTCGCCGACGGTGGCGAGGTTGAGGAGCCGCATCCCTCCGGAGTGGTCGGGGTTCACGAGCCGCCTCCGAGATCGATCAGGGTGACGTCGGAGATGTCGCTGTCGACGGTGACCGCGCGAGGCGTCGCGTCGATCTCGTCGAACAGGTCGGTGATCTGGCGCATCACGTCCCAGACGGTGAGCACGCCGAGCACCGCGCCGTCCTGCACGATGGGCACGTTCCGGAACCCCTCGATCGCCATCCAGTTGATGGCGAAGGCCACCGGGTCGGCGGGCGCCAGCGTGCGCGGGTTGGGCGTCATGACCTCCTCGAGCGTCACGGCGCTGGCGTCGACGCGCGGCGCCGCGACCCGGTTCAGGAAGTCGCGGCTGGTGAAGATGCCCACCAGCGTCGCGCTGGGCCCCATGACGAGCACGCAGTCCTTGGACTCGCGCCGCATCGCGTCGAACGCGAACGACACCGCCTCGGTCGCCGAGTAGCGCGGTACGTCCTTCGTCCAGCCGACTTCCTCGATGGTCCGGTTGAGGCGCCTCATCGTCCCTCCGCCCCTCGACCTTACCTCAGATCTGTTCTTGCTTGGCGAGTCGTTGGAGCACCAACCTGGACAGGGCCTTGAGCGTCTCGAAGACGCCGATACCCTTGATGGCGGAGGCCTCGAACTCGGGGGCGCCGAGCGGGTTGAGCGCGGCGCGGAGCTCCTCGATCGGCGTGACGTCGGGCAGATCGCGTTTGTTGTACTGGATGACGTAAGGCAGCTTGTCGAGCGAACCGCCGGTGGCGGCCAGGTTCTCGGCGAGGTTCTCGACGCTCTCGATGTTGGCCTCGATCCGGCCCGGTTGCGAGTCGGCGACGAAGATGACGCCGTCCGCGCCCTTCAGCACCAGCTTGCGGCTGGCGTCGTAGAAGACCTGGCCGGGCACCGTGTAGATGTGGAAGCGCACCTTGAAGCCGCGCACGGTGCCGAGATCGATCGGCAGGAAGTCGAAGAAGAGCGTGCGCTCGGTCTCGGTCGCGAGGCTGATCATCTTGCCCCGCGCCTCCTGCTTGGTCTGGCCGAAGATCCACTGCAGGTTGGCCGTCTTGCCGCAGAGCCCCGGACCGTAATAGACGATCTTGCAGTTGAGCTCCTTGGCCATGTGGTTGACGTAGCTCACAGGTTCGCCTCCACGTCCCTGGCCAGGGCGGTGACCAGCGCGCGCACGCGCGCGGCGTCGATCGACACGTACGAGCCGAGCGCGACCAGCGTGTCGAGCTCGAGCTGCTCGAGCCGGCCGTCGGCCATGGCCACGAGCGCCGCGAAGGCGAGGGCGTCGTCGCCGGCCGACTGATCGGCGAGCTCGGCGGCGGCGCGCGCCAGCCGCTGGCTGCGCCCCATGATGTCGACCTGCTGCGCCAGCTCGCCGAGGTGCAGCTCGAGCGTCGGCTCGTCGACGGACTTGCCGGTCACGGCGGCGAGCAAGGTCGCCATCGACGCGCGCTCGGCGGGATCGAAGCCGTCGGCGGAGGAGACCAGCCACGCCAGCTCGACGAGCGACTGGAACCATCGGGCGGTGGACGGATCGCTCGGCTCGTCGACGAGCGACTGCGACGCGCCGGCGGCGAGGCGCGCGGCGCGCACGCCGTCGGATGCGACGACCTTGTGAACGGCCTGTGCGATGCGTTCCGGCGGCGCGCTGAGCGCGACGACCGGGTCCGGATTCCCCATGCCGTTGATGGTAACGCGTCCTCGCGGCTACAGGTTGCGGCGGACGTAGAACTGGCCCTGATTCGCGAGATCCGGCGACGCGTCGAAGACGACCTCGGGCTGCGGGGTGATCCACGCGCTCTCCATCTCGAGGCGATCGGCGTCGTAGTCGAAGTTGCCCATCACCAGCGTGCGGAAGCTGGCGCCGACGTACGTGTCCTTCGCGATGCGCACGTCGAGGCCGACGCCGAAGAAGCCTTCGGGCATCACCTTGGCGTCGCGCACCGTGCGATCCTCGCCGTAGGAGACTGCCACCTTGGTCAGCTCGACGCCGGCGCCGAGCTGCACGTACCCGCGCACCCGCGAGCCGAAGTTCGTGCGCGCCCCGGCGGCGACGGAGATCAGGCCGCTCATGCGGTCGATCGGCAGGTCACCCTCGGGCGCCGGGGTCGGGAACGCCTGCGAGACGTAGGCGTCGAGCCCGGCCTCGACGAACGCGGGCCCGCGGAGATCGCGGCTCGCGAACACGCCGACGCCGTTCATGCGGCACTCGGTCCACGCGTCGGCGCTCGTGTCTCCTTCGCGGTGGAAGCCATAGCCGCCGACCCGGAAGCCCACATCGGTCTCGGCGGCGGCCGGGGTTGCGGCCAGGCTTGCGGCCAGAAGCAACGGGAATGCGACCTTGTTCCTCATGCCCGGCGCTGGAGCACGCGCCGCGCCACCCGGGTTCGTGACCGGCGCTTGCCGGTCCGTGAAGCCCGGTTCACAGGGCCGTCGGGTTTGTCCCCGCTCATCCCGAGCGACGCCGCGCAGCGGCGGAGTCGGACCCTCAGCCCGGGTTGGGCGAGCGGGTGGCGTTGTACCAGATGTGGAGCGCGCCACGGCCGCCGGCCTGGGCGTTGTACGGGCAGATGCGGAGCTCGAGCATGAAGACGTTGGCGCTGCGCACCATGAACCCGCCCGGGCTCGGCGAGGCGCAGCTCATGCGGATCGTCCCCTGGTTGTTCTCGCAGCGCCAGTTGGCCGTGTAGGGCAGGGCCGTGGTGTCCGTGCAGTCGTCGTTGGTGACGTTGTAGACGTTGCCCAGGTTGTCGGTGACCGCGCTGATGACCGGATCGCCGGCGGGGGCCGGGTTGCCGGGCGGGTAGCACGTCGTGAACAGGTAGGAGCCGCCGGGCTCGATGCCGTAGACCCGGATGTACTGGCAGTCGGTCGTGTAGTTGATGGTGTAGGGCCACTCGATCGTCTGCCAGCGGTCGCCCCGGCACTCGCCGTCGCTCGAGCGGCCGCACTCGCCGGTGCCGGTGAACGCGCAGCAGCCATCACCGTCGATGCCGCAGCGATCGACCGGCACGTGGCACCGCACGTTGCACTGGTTCGGCGATCCGGACTGCGTGTAGCAGGTATACGGCTCGGCCGCGCACGTGCAGTTGTTGGGCGCGGGCGCCATCGGGTCGCAGGTCTCGCCGCTCTCGATCACGCCGTTGCCGCACACCGGCGAGCAGTTGTTGTCGTTGTTGGCGTTGCAGCCGGCCGGACAGCAGCCGTCGTTGTTGATGCAGGCGGTCTGCATGCCCGCGTTCACGCACGCCGCGGCGCAGGTGCCGCCGTTCTGCAGCGTGCGCAGCTGGCAACCCAGCGCCGGGCAGCTCGTCGGACACGTGTTCAGCGGGTCGCAGGTCTCGCCGGCCTCGATGACGCCGTTGCCGCAGCCCGGCTGGCAGTTGCTGTCGTTGTTGGCGTTGCAGCCCGACGGGCAGCAGCCGTCGCCGTTGACGCACGCCGTCTGCATCCCGGCGTTGGTGCACGCGGCGGCGCACGTGCCGCCGTTCGAGAGCGAGCGCAGCTGACAGCCGAGCTGCGGGCACGAGGCCGGGCACGAGGTCAGCGGATCGCAGGTCTCGCCCTCCTCGACGGCGCCGTTGTCGCACGCCGGCTGACAGTCGGTGTCGTTGTTGGCGTTGCAGCCCGCCGGGCAGCAGCCGTCGTCGTTCACGCAGGCCGTCTGCATGCCGGCCGGCTGACACTGCGCGAAGCACGTCCCCGGCTGGTCGACGGCGTAGAGCTGGCAACCGTCGGCGGGGCAGTCGGTCGGGCAGTTCTCGAGCGGGTCGCAGCGCTCCCCGGGCTCGAGCGTGCCGTTGCCGCAGACGGCGGCGCAGTCCATGTCGGTGTTGGCGTTGCACGAGGCCGGGCAGCAGCTGTCGACGACGTCGCTGCATGCGCGCTCGTCGCACGGCACGTCGGCCGGCGCGTCGACGCCGGCGTCGTCGAAGGGCGGCACGACGGGGTCACACGCGCACAACCAGGTCAGGCTCAGGGCGATCAAGAGGACGAAACGAGGCGCGCACATCCCTCCACCTGACCACCGTTCACGCGGGCGTGGCCAGGCAGAAGGTGGCAATCCCGCGGTCAGTCGACGACCAGCAGGACGTCCTCGAGGGAACGGCGGGGCGCCGGGTGCTCGATCGGCTGCTCCGGATAGCCGAGGCGCAGGACCATCTGCGGGTGCTCGCCGCGGCCGATGATGCTCATGACCTCGCGGCGCAGCGGCGGGATCTCGAGGGCCTGGTTGAGGAACGCCGCCGCGAGGTGACGGAGGGTCGCGTGCAGGAGGAGCGCCTGGAGGGACTCCCCGGCGGCCAGCCAGTCGTGGGGTGAATCGCCGGCGGTGCCGATGACCATCACCAGGGGCGCCGCACGCACCAGCTCCTTCTCCAGCGGCAGCGGGAGCCGGTACGCGCGCTCCTCGAGCGGGATGCCGTCCTTCCGGCGCTTGCCCGGCTCGACGAGCCAGTGCATGAGCTCGGCGCGGTACACCGGGTTCGCGTGGTGTGTGCGATCGGCGTCGTCGATCACGCGGCCGAGCCGCCGCTTCTGGTCGGGGTCGAGGCGGCCGAACCAGACGCCGGGCCGGCTCGCCAGCGCGATGAGCGCCGTCGAGTCGGCCAGGGAGACCGGGCGATTGAGGAAGGGGCGGCGGTTGGTGCGGCGCAGCGGGATCGCGCGCAGGAGCTCGCGATCGAGCTCGTCGGTGATGATCGGCGCGCCGACGCGGAGGGTCGCCAGGTGATCGCGATCTTCGGCGTCGGGGAAGACCTCGACCTCGTCGGCGAAGCCCATGGCGCGGACGGCCGCGCGGGCGTTGAAGAGCGCGCAGCCGCCGCTCTCGACGAGCTGGCGGCGCTCGCCGTCGATCACCGAGAGGTGACGGCGCGGATCGGCGTGAAGCTCCAGCGTGTCGCCGACGATGCGGAAGCGCCAGGGTTGCGTGTTGTGCGAGCTCGGCGCCATGCGGGCCGCCGCCGCGGCGTTGACGAGGACCTGGCGCGACATGAGCCCGATCCGTGCAAGCGTCGCACCTTGCCGCGACCACGGGATCCGCGCAAGCGGTTCGCGGGTGTGCGCGAGCTCGTCGAGGGGCGCGCACGTGCTGCGCGAACCGCCCCGCGCCGCCGCGCGCGCGCCTTGCATCGAGCGAGGCCGTGAGCACGACCGATCCGACGCACCGCACCGTGATCGAGCCCTTCAAGGTCAAGGTCATGGAGCCCTTGCCGTTCCCGACCCTCGCGGAGCGCGAGCGCGTGCTGGCCCTTGCGGGCTGGAACCTGTTCCTCGTCCGGGCGCGCGACGTGACCTTCGACTTCCTCACCGACTCGGGCACGACCGCGATGAGCGCGGCGCAATGGGCGGCGATGATGGTCGCCGACGAGAGCTACGCGGGCTCGCGCAGCTTCGAGCGCTTCGAGGCCGTCGTGCGCGACGTGACCGGCTTTCCGCACGTGGTCCCGACGCACCAGGGGCGCGCCGCCGAGCGGCTGCTCTTCCAGACCCTGGTGAAGCCCGGGGACGTCGTGCCCTCGAACAACCACTTCGACACGACGCGCGCCAACCTCGAGCAGCTGGGCGCGACGGCGCTCGACCTGGTCATCGCCGAGGGGCGAGACCCGCGCTCGCTCCATCCGTTCAAGGGCGAGATCGACCTGGGGCGGCTCGAGGCGTGCTGTCGCGAGCACGCGGGCCGCATCCCGCTCGGGATGATCACGATCACCAACAACACCGGCGGCGGTCAGCCGGTCTCGCTCGCCAACCTGCGGGGCGCGGCGGAGATCTACCGCCGTCACGGCATCCCCTTCGTGATCGACGCGTGCCGCTTCGCCGAGAACGCGTGGTTCGTGAAGGTGCGCGAGCCGGGGCAGGGCGAACGCACGCCCCGCGCGATCGCGCGCGAGATCTTCGACCTCGCCGACGCGTGCCTGATGAGCGGCAAGAAGGACGGCATGGTCAACATCGGCGGCTTCATCGCGACGCGGCAGGGCGCGTGGCTGCCGGCCCTGCGCAGCCTGCTCATCCTGACCGAGGGGTTCCCGACCTACGGCGGCCTGGCGGCGCGCGACCTGGAGGCGCTCGCGGTCGGGCTCGAGGAGGCGCTCGACGAGCGCTACCTCGACTACCGCACGGCCGTCAGCCGCTACATGGCGGACGGCCTCACCGCGCGCGGCGTGCCGGTGATGCAGCCGCCGGGCGGGCACGCCGTCTACATCGACGCGCGGGCGTTCCTGCCGCACCTGGACGCGGCGGAGCTGCCGGCGCAGGCGCTGGCGTGCGAGCTCTACCGCGCCCTCGGGGTGCGCAGCTGCGAGATCGGGTCGGTGATGTTCGGCAAGGTGGCGGCGATGGAGCTGGTGCGGCTCGCGTTCCCGCGACGCGTGTACACCCAGGCGCACTTCGACTACATCCTCGAGGGGTTCGAGGAGGTCGTCGCCCGGAAGGACGCGATCCGCGGCCTGCGCATCGTCGAGGAGCCGCCGTTCCTGCGGCACTTCACGGCGCGCTTCGAGCCGCTCGGGTGATCACGCCGGCCAGGGCTCGAGGATGACCGTCGCGATCGTGCCGCCGCCCTCGCGCGCGTTGACCTTGAGGACGGCGCGATGCCGATCGGCCACCGCGCGGACGATGCCCAGGCCGAGGCCGCGCCCGTGACGGCCCGGCTTGGTCGACGGCGCATGCGCCTCGCCGCTCGCGATCGCGCGCACGCCGCCGCAGCCGGTGTCCATCACGTCGAGCACGACGGCGGACGGTCCGGGGGCGCGCAGCCGCAGGCGCAGCTCGCCGCCGCGTGTCATGGCGTCGCAGGCGTTCAGGATCAGGTTGAGGACGAGCTGCTCGAGCTCCGGCGCCACGCCGCGCACCGGCGGCAGATCGCCGGCCTCGTCGACGACCACCACGATCGAGGGCGTGATCAGGCGCTGGACCAACCCGAGGACGCGCTGCACGAGCGCCGACAGGTCGACCGCACGCGGTTCGGGCTTGGCCCCGCGCGCGTACTCCAGGAGGTTGCGGTTGAGGTCGATCGCGCTCTCGATCGCCTCGCGCGCCCGCTCCCAGAGGAGCCGGTCGCTCCCGCGCTGCTCCAGCAGGTCGATCGAGACCCGCAAGACCGTCAGGTAGTTGTTGAGGTCGTGCGCCACGCCCGCCGTCATCCGGCCGAGGAGCCTGAACGAATCGTCGAGGAGCTCGTCGTGGTCCGTCATCTTGCCCATGAGACGACATCGGACGTGCTCGCACCGTCGGCGGAGCCGGGTTGCTGAGGCAGGACACCTCCGGATCTCGACGTCGGTGTCCGTCCTACGCGCCGAGTCAGACGAGCCCGTTCTGGATCGCGTAGCGCGTGACCTCGGCGTTGGTCGCCATGCCGAGCTTCTCGAGCAGGCGCGCGCGGTAGGTGCTGACGGTCTTGACCGAGAGCTTCAGCTGCTCGGCGATCTCGCTCACGCTCTGTCCGGACGCGAGCCCGCGCATCACCTCGAACTCGCGGTCGGAGAGGCGTTCGTGCGGCGCCGACGCGGTCTTGCCCCCGACATCGGCGGCGAGCCGCTCCGCCAGCGACTCCGAGATGTAGCGTCCGCCGCGGGCGAGCTTCTGGACCGCGACCACGAGCAGCTCCGGAGCCGAGGTCTTGGTCAGATAGCCGCTCGCGCCCGCGCGGAGCGAGCGCACCGCGAACTGCTCCTCGCCGTGCAGGCTCATGATCAGGACCGGCAGCTTGGGGTAGCGGTGCTTCACCTCGGCGAGCAGATCGATGCCGCTGCGCCCGGGCATGCTGAGATCGAGGACGACGACGTCGAACGGGCGCGCCTCCGCGGCGCCGAGCACCTCGAGCGCCTCGTCGCCGTCGCCGGCCTCGGCTACCTGGACGCCGGCGATCGCGTCCTCGAGGATCGACTTCATCCCCCGGCGAAGCGCTGGATGGTCGTCGACCAGGAGGACGCGGATCATGTCGGCATTCTACTGCGTAGGACGAACACCGACAGGAACTTCGGGGCCCCACCTGCACCACCGGGCGCGCGATCGGTCGAAGCTCGGGGGGTGCGTGTCCTCGTCGTCGACGCCTCCGCGCGGCTACGTGAACGCCTGTCGGCGCGCCTCGCGGAGCGCGGCCACCTCGTCGTCGGCGAGGCCGACACCGCCGCGGGAGCCGTGGCCGCGGCCGTCGCCCTCGGGCCCGACGCGATCGTCGCCGACGTGCTCCTCCGCGACCGGCACAGGCTCGAGCTGGTGGCCGCGCTCCGGGTCGTCCGGCCGGACGCGATCCTCGTCGTCCTGACCAACGCCGCGGCTTACCGCGAGCACTGCCTGGCGCTCGGCGCCGACTGCTTCCTCGACAAGTCGGTGGCGTTCGACAGCGTCGCCGAGCTGCTCAGGCGCCGTGAGGTAGCTCGAGGATGACCGCGGTGCCGCGGGGGCGGCGGCGCTCGATCGTCACGGTGCCTCCGAGGCGGCGGGCGCGCTCGCGCATGCCGAGGAGCCCGAGCGAGCGCGGGTTGTCGATCCGGTCGGGTTCGATGCCGACGCCGTCGTCGGACACCATCAGGAGCAGGCCGGTGGAGGTCTCCTCGACGCGCACGTCGACGCGCGCCGCGTGGGCGTGACGGACGACGTTGGTGAGGGCCTCCTGGAACACGCGGAAGACCGTGGTCGCGACCTGCCGGGACATGCGCTGGTCGTCCGCGAGCCCCGACTGCACGCGGCACGCGATCTTGGTCCGGCGCTCGAACTCCTCGGCTTGCCACGCCAGCGCGGCGTCGAGGCCGACGTCGTCCAGGATCGCGGGGCGGAGCTGGGTGGAGAGCCGCCGCACCTCGCGGATGAGCTCGTCGGCGATCTCGCCCAGGCCGGTGAGCTTCTCGAGCAGGAGCTCGCGCGGCAGGTTGTCCGCCGTCGCGCGTCGAGCGATCCAGGCGAGGTCGACCTTGAGCAGCGTGAGCTGCTGGCCCAGCTCGTCGTGGATCTCGCGGGCGATGTTCGTGCGTTCGTCCTCGCGCGCCGCGTCGATGTGCGCGGCGAGCTCGCGGAGCTGCTCGTCGAGCTCGAAGCGTTCGATGGCGATGCCGGCGACGTGGCTCACCCGCCTGATCAGCGCGCGGTCGGCGTCGCTCGGCGCGCGCGGCTCGCGGTAGTAGAGCGCGAACGTGCCGAGCACCCGGCCGCCGCCCGACATGATCGGCGCCGACCAGCACGCGCGCAGGCCGAAGCGGCCGGCCAGGTCGCGGTAGCTGGCCCACAGCGGGTCGCTGGCGATGTCGGTGACGACGACGAGCTCGCGCCGGGTCGCGGCGGTGCCGCACGAGCCTTCGGCCGGCCCGATGGGGGCGTCGTCGATCGCGCGGTTGTACTCGTCGGGGAGGTTGGGCGCCGCGCCGTGGCGGAGGCGCAGGCCGTCGGCCGTGAGCAGGAGGATCGACCCGATCGCCGGCTCCAGGCAGTGCTCGACCTCGCGCACCAGCGTGTCCAGCGTCTCGCGAAGGCGCGCCCCCGAGGCGACCATGGCCAGGATGCGCTGCTCGGCGCTGTGGATGGCGGCGACGCAGCGCGCGTCGGTGACGTCGCGCACCGTGCCGATGAGCGAGACGCAGCGGCCGCGCTGGTCGACGACCGGGACCACCGACACCTCGCCGTGTCTGCGTCCCGTCGGATAGTCGGCGGTCTCCTCCCATCGCACCGTCTTGGCCTCCCGGATCGCCTCGGCGTACTTCGCGCGGGCGACCGAGAGCGACGGCTCGGGGATGACCTCCTCGACCGGTCGGCCGACGACCTGCTCCTCGCGGAGCCCTGTCGCCGCCAGGAAGGCGGCGTTGACCTCGTCGAAGCGGTACGTCTCGCCGTCGACCCGCAGGTAGAAGATGATGTCGCTGACGTCGAGGTGGACGAGCGCGCGCAGGCGATCGTGTGCGGCCTCGTGCTCGGCGGTGATCTCGATGCTCATGACCCTACCCCCGAGCCGACCATATCAGTCGCGTCCGAGGAAGCGCCGAAAGTCGGTGGCGGGGACGACCGCGGTGTAGACGCCATTGGTGACCCAGGCCTCGCCCAGGCCGGGGTCGGTCGCGACGTTACGGAGCAGGCTCACGTCTCCGGTGGACAGGGTCGGCACGCCGAGCGCGACGCGGTCGCCCCGACGCTGCACCGTGTGGTTGTGCAGGACCACGTCGAGTCGCCATCCGGCGGCGACGTCGGCCCGCGCCTGGTCCAGCCCGTACACCGACTTCGGTGGGAACATCTGGTCCGACGCGCCGACGTAGATGCGGGTGCGCGCGTCGCGGCGGAGCACGAGCACGATCGACTCGCGCGCGCGGTGAAAGGTGAGAGCCTCGAGACACCGGATGGGGCGCAGCTGGCCGGCCTCGCCGGCGAGGACCAGCTCGGCGTTGAGATCCTCGCGTCGCCAGAGCTCCCGCTCGGCGTCATCCGCGGGCGGCGCGCGATCGGCGGTCGGTCGGCGCAGCTCGGCGCCGTCGGCGCGCACGCGCGCGCGGAACGCGCGGTACGTGTCGTCGGTGGGCAGCGACGGCGTGAACAGCGCGCCGGTGTCTTCGAGATCCCGGCGTACGAGCGTGGCGGCGCCGTCGCGGACGACGGTGACGCCCGCGACGGGCCAGGCGCATGGCTGCGCCGGCGGGCGGCAGGCCGTCGCGATCATGGCGAGCACGAGCGCGAGCGGGCGTCCGCGGAGGTTCACGCGGGGAGCGTAAGCCACATCGTCGTGCTCGCGCACGCTCCGTCGCCCGCGATGCCCGACGGTCCCACGCCGGTATACTGGAGCGGCTTCGATGCCGGCACGGCTGACGTTCGGACAGATCGCCGAAGGCGGGGGCGTTCGCGACGACGTCTCGCGCGTGACCCGCGACCTCATCCGGCGCAGCAACGAGGCCGCGGCCGCGGACGCACGCGTCCACCTCTACGTCATCTCGTGCGACAGCTGCGCGGCCGCCAAGGCGTGCTGCGCCTGCGTCGTCACCGCGTACCTCTACGAGGCCATCCCCATCGCCGCGCGCCTGGTGCGCGCGCGTCGCGACACGCCGGCCTTGCGCATGCGCCTGCGCGACGCCGCCGAGCGGATGGAGGCGGTCGGCGCCGACGGGCACGTGGGCCCGTGTGTCTTCCTCGACGCGGCCGAACGATGCACGATCTACGACGATCGTCCGGCCGTGTGCGGCGCGCACCTCGTGTCGTCGCCGGCCGAGCACTGCGCGCGGCCGGGCGGCGAGGTCACGGCCATCGCCGCGCCGCTCCTGGAGGCCGTGCAGCCGGAGACCGCCGAGGTGGTCGCGGAGGCGCTCGGCCTCGAGCCCATCGACGCGCCCTACTTCGGGGCGCTGCCGCGCATGGTGCTGCTCTGCCTCGAGGCGTGGGCGCGTCCCGACTACGCGCGCTTCCTGGGCGAGCACGGGCGCGCCGCGGCGGCGGCGATCGCGGTCATGGCAGCACGGACGTCGAGGTGACGGCGTCGAGCTGGCCGTCGCCGTCCGCGTCGATCTCGAACACGACGACGCCGGGCAGGCGCGTCACCGTGCGTCCTGGGTTGGCGGTCCCGGCAGGGAAGGGCGGCAGCGCCTGGTTCGACGTGTAGCCGCCGTCGTCGTTGACCAGCACTGCGGCCAGCGCGAGGCGGGCGCCGGGTGGGCGCCCCTGCGGATAGAGGCGCTGCCACGGCACCTGGGTCTCCCATCCCCGAGCCACGACCGGCGCGAGCGGCGGCGCCGGGCTGGGGCGGGCGCGGGTGCCCTCGCCGAAGTTGGTCGCGGCGCCGTACCAGCCGAGGTCGTCGGGCTGTCCGTACGGCGGACGGAGCCCGCGCAGGCCGGCCTCCTCGACGTTGTCCTCGATCATCGGGTCCTCGGTGCCCCACGCGACCAGCGCGAGGTCGGCGCCAAAGCCGCTCACCGCGGGCGCGTCGAGGCGAAGGGCTGCCAGGATCGCGTCGGCGCGCCCGCTCGTGTCCGTGAGCGCACCCGCGAGCCGCGCGGGACCGGTGCCAGCACCGAAGTCGACGTCGACGAGCACGACCACCGCGTTGCGGCCCTGCTCGAAGACTCCGGACACGCCGACCGACAGGCCGCGTCGATCGGCGGCGAGGTGGAGCGCGTCGAGCTGGTTGTAGCCGGGACCGAAGCCGCTCGGGTTGCTCTGGATCGCGGCGACGTGGGCGAGGTCGCCGAGCCGTCCGTCGGCGATGCGCTCGGCGGCCGGCGTCACGAACGGCGCGCCGGCGAGGCGTGACGCGATGACCTGATGGATGTGGCGATGATCGACGGCGACGCCGTCGAGGACCTCGGTGCCGGGGCCCTGCGCGAACACCGGGACCGGCGCGTTGGTGTGCCGGCCCCAGCGCCACGTCACGTCCGGCAGCACGCCGGCGCCGTGCGCCTCGACGACCTCGAGGCCGCCGCACTCGTGATCGGCCGTGACCATGAGCGTGACGTCGTCGCGGCCGGCGGCCCAGCCGGCGACCGCGCGGATCGCGTCGTCGAAGGCGAGGGTCTCGCCCACCGCCTCGGCCAGCTGGTTGCCGTGGCTGGCCATGTCGATGCGGGCGCCCTCGATCATCAGGAAGAAGCCGTCGGGCGACGCGTCGAGGCGATCGAGCGCGGCCAGGGACATCTCCGTGAGCGTCGGTTCGGTCGAGTCGGCGGCGCGCTCGATCGCGAACGTCATGTGCTCGGCGGCGAACAGGCCCGCGATCGGGCCGCGGTCGCGCGCCGCCGCCAGCTCGGCGGCGCTCTTCACCACCGTGTAGCCCGCGCTCTCGAGCTCGACGACGAGGCCCTCGTCGTCGCGGACCGAGCCGGCGCCGGCGGGCAGGAAGTACTGCGCGCCGCCGCCGAGCATCACGTCGGGCCGCACGACGCGCACCTGGTCCTCGGCGATCTCGGCGAGGGCGTGGCGCGAGTCGCGGTGGGCGGTGAACGCGCCCGGCGTGGCGTGGGGCAGGGCCGCGGTCGAGACCACGCCCGCCGGCAGCCCGAGCCGGTGCGCGAGCTCGACGGCGGTCTCGACGGTGACGCCGTCGACGTCGACGCCGATGGCGCCGTTCCACGCGCGGGCGCCCGTGGCCATGGTGGTCGCGGCGGCGGCCGAGTCGGTGGTTCCGGACGGACCCGCGGTGATCACGGTGCCGCGCACGGGCAAGGACTCCATGAACAGCTGGCCGGCGGCGCCGTGCGCGACGTGGCTCGCCGCCTCGAGCTGGCCGCGGCCCATGCCGTCGCCGATCATGAGGATGACGATCCGCTTGCGCGGCGTCGTGGGCCCGTCGAGCGCGGCGTCGCTGTCGGGACGCGCGGCGTCCGGGGTGTCGCCACCGGAGCTTCCCGCGGCGCACGCCGCGAGCGCGATGGCGGCGGCGACGCCGAGGAGTCGAGGCGAGCTCACGCCGGCAGAATCGTCGCGTGATCGTCGTCGGTCAAGCGCGACGAACCACGCGCGAGACCAAAGCTCGCCGACGTTGCGAAACGCAACGCGGACGTTCGTCATCGCGGCGCGTATACCGCGGCCTCGCGTGGACCGACGTCGATGGCGACCTCGCCGCCGGAGCCGACCGTGGCGTCGGCGGCGATGCCGAGCGCGTCACGCAGCACCGTGCCCGGCGCGAAGCCGGTGGAGACCGTGGCCGCGGCGCGATCGAGCGGGTGACCGCCCAGCGCGACGAGCACGCGGTCGTCGCCGTGGGTGCGCTCCCAGACGAGCAGGCCGACGCCCGGTCCTCGCGCGCGCGCGCTGGTGGGGCTCGCGAAGCGAACGGTCAGCTCACCGCGACGGAGCGCGGGGTGTCGCCGGCGCAGCGCCGCGAGCCGCGCGAGGTGGCGCGCCATCCGGGTGTCACCGGTGGCGGCCTGCCAGAGCGGCTCCCGGCTCGCGTGGCCGCGGCCGCCGCGGAGCTCGGCCTCGGTCCCGTAGTAGACACACGGGATCGCGTCGACGGTGAACACCGCGGTCATCGCCAGCTCGGCGACCCACGGATCGTCGAGCTCGCCGCGCAGTCGCCCGGTGTCGTGGTTGTCGGCGAAGGCGACGCGGGCCTGCCATGGATCGAGCCCCACGCCGCCCGGGTGTCCGGTCCGCGGATAGGCGTCGCGGTGCGACGTGAGGACGGGGACCACGGTGGCCGCGGCGCGCCCGTCGAGGAGGAACGCGTCGATCAGGCCCCACTTGAACGAGAAGTCGAACACCGCGTCCAGGCCGCCGTCCGCGGTGTAGCCGGCGAGCACGGCCGGATCGCCGTTCCACACCTCGCCCAGGAGGAGGAAGCGATGCTTGCCGTGCGCCGCCAGCTCCGCGCGCATGCCGTCGGCGAAGGCGCGCCACGCGGCGGGCGCCACGTGCGGGACGGCGTCGAGCCGCATGCCGTCGAGGTCGAGGCGCACGACCCACTCGCGCCAGGTGGTGACCAGATCGGCGACGAGCGCCGGCGACTCGGTGGTCAGATCGCGCAGGCCGCTCGGGAAGTCGCCCAGCTCGCGCTCGACCGGCACGCCGAAGTTGCTGGTCCGGCCGCGACGGTGGAAGTCGAGGTCGGCGAGCTCGCGCGTGGTCACGCCGCCGGTGCCGTCGTCGCGCCACAGGCGTGGCCGCGGCACGTGCCACATCAACGACGCGTCGTACGGGGCGAGGGCGGCGAAAGGGGGCTCGTGCTCGTCGTCGTCGATCCGGCCGTCGCCGTCGAGGTCGTAGGCGAACACCGGCCCCGTGTGGTTGAGCACCACGTCGACGATCACCTTGAGGCCGCGCGCGTGCGCGTCGTCGACGAGCGCACGCAGCTCGGCCTCGTCGCCGAAGTGCGGCTCGAGCGTGGTGAAGTCGCGCGGCCAGTAGCCGTGGTAGCCGTCCTGATCGGCGCCGCGCTCGATCCCTGCGGTGATCGGCGAGATCCACAGCGTGGTGACGCCCAGCGCCGCCAGCGCGTCGAGGCGTTGCCGGAGCCCGCGCCAGTCGCCGCCCTGCCAGCGCGCGAGATCGCCCGACGCCTCCGCGCCGAGGGCGCCGTCGCGGTCCGGATCGCCGTCGGCGAAGCGGTCGACGATCACCTGGTAGATGATCTCGTCGCGCCAATCGTCGACGTGGGTGGCCACCGGCGGTGGCTCGGGCGCCGCGCACGCGGTGACGGCCGCCGTGACCAGCCCGGCGATCACCACGTCGGCGAGCCGTCGGCGCGCGCGATCGCTCAGGGCGTCCCCGCGCACGTGATCAGCACGCTGTTCTGTCCGCCGTGGCCGTCGGCCTCGGTGTGCGAGTTCGCCGGATCGACGATCCACCGCGAGCCGTCGATCACCAGCTTGTAGAGCTGGCGGCCGGCGCCGACCTGCGTGGTGAGCGTCCACTGATCGACGCCGTTGCGCGTCAGCGCGCGCGCCCCGGGCGGCATCGTCGCCCAGGCCGTGAACGAGCCGGTGACCCACACCGACGTTGCCTCGGCGTCCTGGTACTGGAAGGTCATCTCGTCGCAGGGTCGCGCGTCGGGCGGCGCGCCCGAGCCCGATCCGGAGCCGCAGCCGTCGCCGGAGCCGGACCCGGCGCCCGACCCCGAGCCGGAGCCGCCGCCGCCGGCGCAGTCCGGCGCGTCGCGGAAGTCGGTGTTGCGTCGGGCGTCGGTGGCCGCGGCCGTGCCGCTGTCGGACTCCGTGCTGCCATTCCCCTCACACCCGAGCCCCACGAGGAGCATGGCGGCGGTGAGTACGACGGCGTGGACCGGCGATCGTCTGATCATGCGGCGGTCCGGATCAATCCCGGTGCCAGCCACCCGATGCGTCAGCGGTGGCCAGAGCCGCGTGCCGGCAGCACGGACGATGCGGATCGCAACGTCACGCCTCATCCGGCGTTGCGATCCGCGGCGTGGACCGCGTCGTCGTGCGGTTCACGAGCCCGGGAGCTCGAGATCCTTGGCCAGCTCGGCGTAGAACGCGTCGTCGAGCAGGTAGTAGGCCCACAGCGTCTCGACCGGGGTCACCCCCCGCTGCTGCTGCCAGAGCGCGAGGTCGTCGAACTCGCCGTCGAACCATCCCCACAGGAAGCGCGCGCGGAAGACGTCGAGGTTGCGCGCCTGCAGCTCGGCGACCACATCGGGGAGCTCGTCCTCGTCGAACTCGTCGATCAACGCTTCGGCTTCGTCGATCAAGGAGGCGAGGTAGTCGAGCCCCTTTCGCGTGAGCTCCCATCGCTCCTTGCGGCGGTTGACCGCCACGAGCTCTTCGACCGCGAGTCCGACGAGGATCTCCTCCAGCGGCGTCAGGTCCGAGGGCAGGACGAACGGCAGGATGATCCCGCCGTCCGACGGCTTCAGATCCATGCGCTTGAGCAGGTAGATCCCGGCGTAGACACGCTTGGTTTCTTCGTCGAGCGGTCCGGGGCGAACGACGAGCTCGTTCATGGCGTCCTCACGGGGGCGACGGTGCACCACGCCGTCGCGGTCAGTCGCAGCGATGGTGCCACGTCGCCGCCATCGAGCCACGAGTCGACCGCGCCCATGCCATGGATCAGCGGCGCGGTGCCGGCGGCAGCTGGCGCGCGCAGGCGCGCGTGGCCGGGGTTGCACATCGCGAGCACGATCGCGCTCGCGCGGGGCAGGCGCGGCAACCAGCGCCCGAGGAACGCCGAGGCCAGCACGGTGACCGATCCACCGGGCGTCGTCGGGTCGAGCACGAACTCGAGCTCGACATCGTCGGCGAAGCGTTCGCCGTCGTCGGCGGCGTGGAGCGCCAGGACCAGCGCGTCCGCGATCTCGACGCGCGACGTGGCGTCGGCGAGCCACAGCCGGTCGACGCGCGCCCAGCCGAACCCGGCGTAGTCGACGTCGATCACGCCGTCGCCGAGCTCGTGGGTGAGGCCGAGCAGCTCGAGCGCCGGCCGGCGATGGAACGGCAGGTCGCCGATGCTCGCGATCTCGGACGGCAAGATCGCCACGGCGCCGTTCACGCGGCGAGACGCCGGGGACGCGTCGCCGTCGCCCCGCGGCGAACGCCGAAGCGGCTGCCGCCGCGCGCGCGCGCGGGCGCCGACTTGGTGCCCGACGTGCCGCCGTACTTGCGCCCGGTCTGCGACGTCTTGTTGTAGCGCTCGGGGTGCTGCGCGCGGTAGCCGGCCCGCTGGCCGCGAAGCTCTCCGGCGCGGGCCGCCGACGTGGTGTACGGGGTCGTGTACACCGGGACGTAGCGCGGCGCGAACATGCTCGACATCATCGAGCCCATGAGCATGCCCGTCATGATGCCCATCATCGGCGACGCGTAGCCGGCGTAGGCGCCGTGGCCGTGCGTCTGGTACTGGCCCGTCCCGTCGGGCTTGAGGTCGCGCTGGATCGTGAAGATCTTCTCGCCCTCCGCGACCTGGCCATCGGCGTTCTTGTCGAAGAAGCCGGTGACCACCTGGGTCTTCTCGTCGAGGTCCTGCACCGAGATGCTGATGAGCTGGTCGCCCTCGTAGATCTCGTTGATGCGGCGCTCGAGATCGGCGGGGCCGTCCGCTTCCTTGTAGGCCGTGTTGACCTTGTCCCAGTCGATCTCGACCGTGGTGTCCTGCGTGGTCACCCAGCGTTCCTTGCCCTTGGGTGCCTCCACGCCGCAGCCGGGGCCGGCGCCGAGCGCGAGCACGGCGGTGATCAGAATCGAGACGAGCGTCCGGGAGCGGCCAAGCATGGCGGGACCGTAGCCAGCATTCACCTGGCCGTCAAACGGTGCGCTCGACGCGGCGATGCGAACCGTTCGCGCTTAAATGACGAAGCGCCCGGGTGGGCGCTGCACGCAGTCGGGTAGGACCGTTCGTCTCGTGCTGGTGACCCCAAGGGGGCACGCCGCGAACTGCTACACGATCGCCCCTTTCGTTTCAGGCAGTTGAAAGGTTCTCCCGTCGAGAACCCGGCCGGTTCGAGGCAGATCCGGCTGGTCGGGGCCGAGCAGGCGTGGCGAGGCCGGCGGGGGCGTCCATCGAAGCCCATTTCTCGCTGAGCGATTTTCTATCGGGTCACGCAGGCAGGCCGAAAATGACGAAGCGCCCTGGTGGGCGCTGTGACGATCCTGGTGGAATCGCTCGTCGAAACCTGGCGCAGGGTCTACCGCTACATCGACGTGGATGCAAGCGCGAAGTCGGCGGTCTATCCGCCCTCGCCACCGTTTCGTTGCGGCCATAGCCGTTCCTTTTCTGCGAGCAACCGTCGGAACTTCTCTTCACGCGTTCGTCTAACCGCGTCGTGGATCCTGAGGCGCTCGGCTTCCTCGACAGAAGCACGCTCGGGGTAGAGCGCGCGATACCGATTCCACGTCGCCATCTGGCGTTCCCATTCTTGGCGCTCGGACTCTTCGCCGTCGTCCGCTTCGTTCGGATCCAAACGTTGCGCCGCCTCCCCGCAGAAAGGACAGGAGGTGAGAAACGAGGGTAGCCACGTGATCAGTTCATCCTGGCAAAACCCAGAGCAACAAGCGGAGACCTCAGGTTCTGGTCCTGGATGCCCCTCATGCAGGCGGGAAAAGTCCTCGGGCTCAAGGAAACTGCAACGAATACCTCGCCGAAACGACTCTTCAACCACCTCGCCAAAGATCCCTGTCTCGTCGGTGAGCAAGAGTTCGCGAACATCGGCAGGGCTGACCTGGAAGTGGACAGCAGTTGCGGACACGAATTCGATCAGTTTTCCGTTCGCCCTCGCATGGGCCTCACTGAACGCGCCAAGCCGCTCCAGCGCCGCGCTGTTCGCGACCGGCGCCGCATTGCTCGCGGCCGATGCCGCGTTGTTCGCGAGTTGAGCCACCTCGATTCGCGCTCGGACCTCTTGAACCTGGACGATTCGCCACAGCAACCAGACGACGACCACGACGCCAATGACGATAGCGACGGCCACCGGATCATTCTATCCGGTCCTCCCGCACATTTGGGACGTAAGCGCTGTGTGAACCCCACGTAGCGGCGGCAACGCGCGGCCCGGGAGGCTCCGCTCGAATGTGGATGGAATGATGGAGCGCCGGCCTACTCGAACTGCTCGCCAACAGTGCCTACCGTCCCGACCGTCGGGACCGTCCAGCTACCGGATCGCGTACGGGGGGCGCCCCCATGAGCACGTTGCGTTCATCGTCTGCGCGAAGAGATCGAAGAACCTGAGATGTACATGTCAGCGGATCGTGAACACCGCGCCCCCCGAGCTTGACGCGTCGTAGACCTGGGTCCCTTGGATCCGGTACACCGCGCCGCCGCCGTTCGCGCTGTAGATGTAGTCGCCCTTGATAGTGAAGAGGATGGGGCTAGTGGTGTTGGCCTTGACGATGCTGTCGCCGCGGATGTCGTAGGCCGCCGCGGATGCCTTCGTTGCTTCGTAGAGGTGCTTACCGTCAAAGCGTGTATCCACCATTGTTCGATTTCTCCTTGCCTTCTACGGGCACCGCGCGAAGGTCGCACCGCGCGCGTTCGTGCCGGCGGTGCCGTTGAAGAAGACGGCGCCCGAGCCGTCGGCGTTGACCACGCCGATCTGGGAGGCCGTGAACGACGTGCGGCGCTCGAAGAGGACGCGGTTGTCGGTCGACACGTCGACGACCCAATCGCCGGACCCGGCGCCGGTGAGCGTGTTGTCGAGGACGCGCGTAGCGGCTCCGCCCGTCGCCGCGATGCGGTGGACCTCGTAGTTGGTTTGCTCGTTGCTCGTGAAGAAGATGGTCTGACCGTCGTGCGACCAGCGCGGCGAATACTCGAAGTGCTGCGTCCCCGGCGTGAGGTTCGTTGCGCCGGTGCCGTCGCCGTTGACGGTGTGGAGGTCGCTCGTCGAGTAGGCGATGCGCGGCCCCGGCCACCATGTCGGGTTCGTCTCCGCGGTGCCCGAGTTCGTCACGTTCACGGGCTGGGCGCCGGAACCGATCGTCGCCACGAACACGTCCGGGATGTTCGGGTTCACGCTGGGGAAGGCGATCTGCATGTTGCTGGGCGCCCACGTGAACGCGCCCGACGGCGAGCGAGAAGTCACGGGCGCGATGCCCGTACCGTTTGGGTACATGACGTTGAAGCCGAGGCCCAGGAACGCGATCCGCTGACCATCGGGCGACCACACTGGGCTCGTCTCGTCGGCCGTCGGCGTGTTCGTGATGTTTGTGAGCCCCGAGCCGTCGGCGTTCACGATGTAGATGTCCCATCGCCCGCCGTTGCGCTTCGACTGGAAGGCGAGCCGCATCCCGTCGGCTGACCAAGTCGCGTTCGCATCGTCCGCAGCGTCGTTCGAGACGTTGATCAGACCGGTCCCGTCGTGGTTCGCGATCCAGACCTCGCGTGCGTTGTCCGGGCCGTCGTGAAAGGCGACCTTGAGCGCACACGGGATCGTGCCGTCGTTGATCGGCGCATCGGGCGGCGCGTCGGTCGCATCGATGCCGCCGTCGCCCATGCTCATATCCGCCACGCACTGACCGCTGATGCTGTCCTCGACGTCAAGATCGCTCCAGCGCATCCCGGTCGGGCAGGCCATGTCAGGGTAGGCGCAGAACTGGTGCCCGGTGTCGTCGTTGACGGTGCAACGTCCGCCGACCATGCGTCCGCAGCTCGTATCGTCGACGCACTCGATGAAGTCTCTCGGGCTCGGGCATCCCGCGATGAACGCGAGCGCCACGGCGGCGGCGGCAGGGTGGGGGCGGGCGGTCATCGGCATCTCCGGGACGTAGGTTCGTCCGATACGAGCGCGAAGCCAAGCGGGTAGGGCTGGGCTGTGCGCCGTGTCATGCCGGGGCTCACTGCGGTCGGTCACGACGGACGCGCCTCCAGCAGGCCGAGGAACTCGGTGAAGCTCGGTGCGATCGTCACGAGGGACTCATCCTCGTTCACGTCGTGAAGCCAGAGCACGACCGAAGGCGTCTCGCCCTCATAGCGGAAGGCAAAGAGATCGCCGTTGCCCACCTCCCCGAATGGGATCACGTCCGGCGGAAGCTGATCGTCGACGGCTAGACGCTGCATCTTGCGCACGATGCCGTCGCTCGCGTCCTCGGCGATCTTCAGCATCGCGCCGAGCGACGTGATCCACTCGCGACCCCGCAGGCGGTAGCGAACGCGCATGCGATTGGTGGGGCTCCCACTCTGGCACGTCTGCACGAAGCGCCGGTAGTCGTCTGGCAAGCGGTGTTCGATGCGCCTCTCCAGCTCGGCGAGCGCCTGGTCCGAGGCTCCCGGTTCGCAGTCGATCCAGTCGATGCCTTCGATGTTCATCATTGGAACCACATCTTCATCCCGCCGGTGTGTCCGGTCTCGTCATGGATGTCCGTTGGAACGAGCTGCATGCGACCACGTTCCTGATGATGGTGCCATGTGTAGCCCGGCACGCGCTGAGCCGGCGGCTTCTCGCGCATGATCACCTTTAGCTGCTCTGCGCTGAATCGCGCCTCGGACACCTGGCCCCGCTGGATCGCCTCTCGAAGCTGTCGCGTCGCGGTCTCCATGTGCAGATCGGAGTCCGCGACGCCCGAGACCGTCGACGGAAGCCGCGTGTCGAACCGCGCGACATCGTCGAAGATCGGGAACCCGCGCTCGTCGAATGGGATGCCGGTCGTCGGATGTCGCTGGCCGGCGAGCTTCGCTCCCTTGTCGCTTCGCTTGGCGCCCTTCTTCGCATCCTTCGGCCGGATGTAGGGCACGGTCGACGTCTCCAGCTCGCCGGGATACTCGGCCTCTAGATCGTCGCGCATCTTGCGAGGGTTGTACGGAGCATCCTTTCCCGCATGCGGCATCTCGAAGTCATCGAGCGCCCGCCGCGCCTTGCGGATCGCGTTCAGCTCCGTTTCGGTGAACTCGACCGCGTCTCTCACCATGTTGTCGGCGATGCCGTCGTGGCCCGCGACCGTTCCGAGTTGCTGAAGGCTGCCCTCCAGCTCGGCGATGCGGTTGTCGAGCCCGGCGACAACTTCTCGATACGCACGCTCCGCGACGGCTTCGCGTGCTTGCTGCATGGCGATGGCGCGCTCGGCGTCGGTCAGTTGCTCCCAACTCGCGAGCGATGACCAGTGTCTCTCGATCGTCGTCAGCTCAAGCTCGACGTAATCCGCGATCTCCTTCCGCGCAGCCTTCCGCAGCGCAGCGGCCGTTACGCCCTTCACGAGCGCATGCTGGATCACCTTGCCGGTGACGCCGGTGATGTCCGCCTCGACGAGGATTTGGCCGGCGGCGATGACGGGCGCGATGTCTCGAGGAACCGTGAGCAACTTTTTCCAGAGGCCACCGCCAGGCAGACCACCGCCGCCCTTTCCCGCGGTGCCGCCCGGCATGCCGTCGCGCTCGCCGCCGTCGTCGGGGATGTTGCCGCCGGCCCCCGGCGCCTTTTCGGCGAGCGGGTTGTGAGTGATGCTGGTGTCCTTGCCCTCGCCATCGCGGCGCCCGCGCGAGCTGCCGTCCTTGTTCTTGAGATCGGCTCCGAGGCGCCCGCCGTCGGGACCGTCCTTGCGTCCGATTGCGGCCGTGTCGTTGCGTGGTGGGCCGACCCGATCGCCTTGGCTATCCCCTTCGTCGAGCGCGCTCGGCGATCTGCCGTTCGAGGTTGGCGAGCCGGCGTCCGCACCCTTCTCCTTGCCATCGCGTTGGGGGCCGCGCCTCGCTGCCACCGTGGAGCCGCTGCCGGCGCCGCCCTCGACGCCTGCGGCGTCACCAGGCGTCGACGCGTCGCCGTTCGTGTCGTGGTCGGCTGGCGGACGAAACATGGGACGGCTGCCGAACGACGATTCGCCACCGAGTGGCGTAGTCGGCGTGATCGGCGCGCCGCGTTCCTTGCCGACGAGCTCCCTCGGCAGGGCGTCTCCGAGCTTCCAGCTCTGCTCCGAGAACTTGGCGTCATCGGTGCCGCGCACGTCGGCCACGTCGAGCTGATCAAGCTCGACGACGCGATCGGTGATGTGTACGACGATCTTGACGGCGTGCTGCGCCGACGCCCAATCGCCGACGAGAGTCTCGTGCGGCGTACCGGTGAAGATCCGAAGCTCGGCCGCGCGCGCATCGCTCCACTGCCATGCGTCGCCAACGCGGTTGGCCTTCCAGACCAGAGGGAGCGGCGTCCCGTCCCAACGATCGCGCAACGTCTCCTGCTTGACGCCGCCACTCGCGAGGTACGCGGTCACCTTGAGCGACGCCACGCCACCGTTCGGGCCCGCGCCCGGCTTCGGTGCGGCGCCCGGCGCCGCTTGCATCTGGACAACGCCGCCGCCGAGATGCAGGCCGAACGGATCCGCGAAGGGCTCGACGGGGGCGGCGCTCTGCGCTGGTGGCTCAAGTGGACCGAACAACGGCCGCGCGTCCGACGTGGGCGGGCGGGTGGCGTCGAGCCGCTGCGTCAGCGTCCGCCGACCTGGCGCCGCGGTCCTCTGAGCGGCGTCGGTGTTTCCGCCGTCGCCCGCACCGTCGCGTCGGCGGTCGCGCTCGCTCATGGCTTGGTCAATCCACGGAGGATCGTCCACCGGGCGCCGGAAGCCAAGCCCCTTGCTTTCACCCCGGAGGGGTTAGGCATAAGGCGCCGCGTCGATGGTGCGCGCTGCATCGTGCTCCGTTCTACGTCGGCGACGGTGCGCGCGTCCCTGGGTGTGCGGGGGGAGGGCTGGGGAGCGGGGTGTCCCCCCGCACACCTTCCGAAGCATCCTCGTGTAGCGTCGCCGTATGGCTACGCCCCAAGACTTCAAGAAGGTGTACGCGCTCCTCGAAGGGCTTGACGATGCACAGGTTCGCGACCTGAGTCTTGCGGCGCTGCGCGAGTGGCGTGCGCGGCATCGCGACGCGAGAGGCTTCTCGATGCACGGCGACTACGGGCGGGAGATGGTGCTGCACCTTGCGCGGCGGAAGGGAGTCCAGCTCGAAGGCAATGCCGATACAGGCGAGGCCAACTCCATGAAGGAGGCGTTCAACGGGGCCGCCGGCCTCGCCGATCCAGCGATGACCGGCGTAATGGAATTCATCTGGTGGTTCGTGCGCGCCGGTTTTGGGGTGGTGTTCTCGGAGCACGGCGGCTACCCGATCACCGTGCGGCTCACGCGAGCAGGCGCCAACCTTCTCGATGACAAGGACGAGTGGCTGGGAGGCGATGCTGGGGAGGACGACGTGGTCCGTCGAGCGCGGCGCGCCCTATGGTCGGCGGGTTGGCTCGTTCCACCGAACCCGCAACGCCTGGGCGGCGGGGGAGGTGGCGCAGTCTTCAAGTGCTACTCGAAGGGGATGGTCGAGGCGCTCGAAGCTCACGGGGATATCGGCTTACCGCTGGGCCGCTTCCAGGCTGCGATGCGACTGGTAGACCAGTTTGTGCGAGCTACGCCCGAGCGCGTCTTTGCGGCACTCAAGATCGCACACAAGGTGGATCCGAGACTGGAGCGCGAAGTAGCCGCGATGAAGAAGGTCGAGGACCCGCATCTCGTTCGAGTGCTTGCTCGTGATGAGTCCGATCCCCCCCGATGGTTCCTGATGGAGTTTCTCGACGGCGGCATGCTGCACGACCAGTTGGAATTGTTCCACGGGAGGCTCAAGCCGACTCTCTCGGCGGTACTGCCGCTAGCGCGAGCTCTGGGCAAGCTGCACGCGGCCAATCTGGTTCACCGTGACGTGAAGACCAAGAACATCTTTCGACGTGCGAACGGTGATCTTGTTCTCGGCGATCTTGGGATCGTATTCGATCCTGCCTCGGAGCGGGTGACGACCTACGAGTCTCCTCGCAGCAATGACTGGACGCCGCCCTGGAAGGCCGACGAACTCACTACGCCCGCGCGGGACGTGTTCGCGCTCGCTCGCGTCATCTACTCCATGTTGACGGGCGACAAAGTCGTCGAACCTCATTGGCTGAGCGAGCCTGAACACGCGCTCGCTGGCATCTTCCCGGAGCAGGCGAGTTCGATGGCGGTCGTCGACGACTTCTTGCAGCGCCACATCGTTCAGCGCAAGGCGGATTGCGCAAGCGTGGACGGCAACGCGATGGCTGCGGCGATCGAGCGTGTGATCGAGAACCTTGAGACTCGTGCGGACACGGAGACGATCTTTCGATGGGGCGGCGGACATGCCGATCCGAAGAGCGGACCTAACCGGAGTCTTGTTGACACGCCCGTCCTCATTCCCTCCTGGGCGCGCCGCGTGACCGCTCGTGGCCGCTTCTATGCGTCCGTCAACCGTATCGAGTTTCAGATCGAACTGCGCGATCCTAACGGCGGTGGCCCCGCGCTTACCTCGGAGACAGTCGGCCTCGAACAGGGTCGATGGAGCGACGAGGTGTCGATCGTTCTCGAACGCGGCCAGACAGGTTGGCGAAACCTGGCCGTAACGGGCCACCATTCTGGTCTGCTTGCCGATTTCGTGCTGGTCGCGTTGTCGCGGTGACGGGCTCGGTAGCTAGCGAAGAACGGCGTCCGGATCGAAGTTCTCATCGCTGCTCGGCGGCTTCCTACTGCGTTGGCGGCCGGCGTCGACCGCCGGGCCGGCGTCGATCGGCGTGAGCGGCGCGCTGTCATCGGGACGCGCGTTGGTGGCCGGTGCGAGCGTGAGCCGTACCGTGGCGGGTTCGACTCCGATCGTCACGCGCTCGACAGCGGTCGTGTAACCCGCGAGCGTAGCTCCCACCTCGATCGTCTTGCCGACGGGCGCAGCCACGTTCACGGGCGCCGGACCGCGCGAGACGCCATCGATGATCACGATCGCGCTCGGCGGCTCCGTGAAGACCGCCAGCGCCGAGTTGGGCACCGCGCTCGCGGCGGCGGGCGCTGGCGCGGCCGGCGAGCGATCGTCGTCGCCGCCGCTCGCGGCCACGACGATCGCCGCGCCGAGGGCAACGACGGCGAGCGCGCCCACCACGATGCGTAGCCCGCTGCGTTGCGTGCGGCGCACGGCCGACACGGCGACGCGCGTCTCGGACTGCCCGACCGCGGTACTGAGCGTGCCGACCGGAAGCGCCGCGACCTCGGGATCCATGGGGACAATGATCGGGACCTCGCCGGGCAGACGTCCCGGCGCGGTTTGCGGCTTGAGCGCGCGGACGCCGGGCCGCTCGGGCATCGTCGCCGCGTCGCGGCCGACCTGCGCCGGCTGCGGCGTCGTCGCGGCGGCGGGGAGCGGCGCCGCACCATCGACGATCGCACGCAGGGTCGGAGCGGCGGCGCGCACCAGCTCGGCGGGCATCTTCACGCCTTGGGTCTCGGCCTCGGGATCGCTCGCGTTCAGCTCGCTCGCGAAGTGCTTGACCAGCTCGTTCCCCGTGTCGCCCCACGCGCCGCCGTTAAGCGTCGCGGCGAGCGCGAGGCCGAACTCCTGCGCCGTCCTCCAACGGTCGTTCCGGCTCGGCGCGAGCGCGCGGGCGACCACGGCGCCAACCTCGGGCGGGAGGCCCGGGACGAACGCGCACGGATTGAGACGCGCGATCTCAGTGAGCTGCTTCGAGATGATCTCGCCGATGGTCTCGCAGTCGCCCCACAGGCGGCGGCCGGTAATCAGCTCGAACGTGATCGCGCCGAGCGCGTAAACATCAGCGCGCGCGTCGACGGTCTTGGGCGACTTGAACTGCTCGGGCGGCATGTAGAGCGGCGTCCCGAGCGCAGCGGACGTATTGGTGCGGACGCCGGCCTGGTCCTCGATCTTCGCGCAACCGAAGTCGAGGATCGTCACCTTGTGCTTGTTCCCCTTCACCGCGGTGACAAACACGTTCTCCGGCTTCATGTCGCGATGGATGATGCCGTGCTCGTGCGCCGCGTGCAGGCCGTTCGCGATCTGGAGAACGATCTGGACGATCGTCGGAAGCGCGAGCGTCCTGTGCGTGTCGATGAAGTCGGCGAGCGTGACGCCGTCGAGGAACTCCATCGCGATGAAACACTGACCGTTCGGCCGCCGCCCGACCTCCTGCACCGTGACGATGTTGCGATGCTTGATGTTCGACGCGGCGCGCGCCTCGTTGATGAAGCGCTGTGCGATGTCCGGGTTCGTGCTCAGCGACGGGAGGAGCACCTTCACCACCGCCCGGTTGTTCATGAGCGTGTGCGTCGCGAGGTACACCGCGCCCATGCCGCCCTCGCCGAGCTGGCGCTCGATCCGGTAGTTGCCGACGATCTCGCCGGGCGCGAGCGCTTGCGGCGTCGGCGGCAGGACCGCGGTCTTCGGGCGCTTCTTCGTCGACCAAGGGAGCCGCACTAGAACCGCCCTTCGAGCGCGAATCCGCTCGGCGTGATGCGGACCGAGGCGCCCGCCGTCGCGCGCCGTGGCGCGTCGGGTCGAAGCGCGAGCTTGACGATGCCGGCGATCATCAGCGCGCCGCCGGTGATCGTCGCCACCGTGCCCCAGGTCTGATGCTTGTCGGCGCGCTCACGCAGGTCGATCCGGGCGGGCTCGCTGTCCTCATCGTTCGCGTCGGCACGTAGGCCGCGCGCGTCGAGGAGCAGGAACCCGCCGACACCGGCGACCACGAGCCCGGCGCCGCCGATGGTCCACCCGAGCGTGTCAGCCTGCCAGGGCTCGCGCTCGGCGGGCTCGTCGAGGTGGAGCTCGAGTGGCTGCGTCGGCTGCGCAGGCTCGGTTGTCGCCGTCGCCGCGGTCTCTGGCGGCGGCGCCGTCGCGCCGCGCGGCGTCGTCGACTCTGGTCCGGTCGGCGGCGCCGTCGACGCTGCACGCTCCAGCTCGGCCGACATGCTCGTGATGTGGCACTCGATCAGGCGTCGCAGCGGGCGGCCGGGCTTGGCCGACTCGATGAACGTTCGGTACTGCGCGATTGCCTTCGCGTAGTCGCCCATCGCGCGATACGTCTGCGCGAGGTTGTAGAGGCCGAGCGGCGACGGCTCCAGCATCTCTGCGGCGACGTAGGCATCGATCGCGGCCTGGAACTCGGGCTCGGCGGTGTCCTTCGTCGCGACCATACGCGAGCGCTTGAGCGCCTCGGAGTAGCGCGCGTTTCCCTCGTCCATGCGTGCGCCTGCCTCACGACTCGTAGGACCCACCAGCCGCGGATCGCGACCGGCCTTGATCGCTGCCCTTGCTTCGTCGTCGCACGGCCCCGCCACGGCGAGACCAGGAAGCGCGGAAACCATCGCCAGTGCGAGGAACGGTCGAATCATGGGACTGTCGGGATCCTCTCCCTCGGGAACGGCTCGGTCAACTCGGCATCGACCGCGTCCGGAACCCCGCGCACCTCGGCGACGAGGCGATCGAGCTTGTCGAGGGTGCCGGCGAGGTGGCCGCGCGCCCGCAAGAGGACGGCGAGCTGCTCGCGCGGCGCGTGCTCGGCGGCCCCGAGGAGCACGCTCACCGACCGCAGGCGGCGGCGCAGCTCAGCCGGCGAGTTGGAGAGGAGGGCAAGGTCGGCATCGCGGTCCACGTGCTCGGTCATCATGCCCGGTGCTACGGCCGGTCGCCGGGCGAACCTCCCGGGTGTGCGGGGGGACCCTGGCTAACCGGCTCGACCCCCCGCACACCCCGATCGAACGTCCGTCCGCTGGCGTAGGCTGACGCTCGATGTCGTCCGAACCCGCCGAAGTGCGCCCGCTCGCCATCGCCGCGACGCCAGCCCAGCCCGACACGTCTCTCCCGCCGGCCGCGATCGTGACCGCGTTCCGGGTGTGCGGTCGCAACGTCGAGCTGCCGCTGTCGATCGAGCAAGCCTCGTTCACGTTCGGCGCGGCGAGCGCGCCGGCCGTTGATCTGACGCTCGACGGCGAAGGTATCTCGCGACTCCACGCGATCATTCAGCGTCGCGGCCCGAAGCTGCGCATCCTCGATCAGCGCTCGACGAACGGCACGTACTACCGCGGCAAGCCCGATCCGGACTTCGAGATCGCCGCGGGCGACGTCTTCGAGATAACGCACAAGCGCATCCGGCTGCTCGCGCTCGACGAGCCGCTCCGACTCTTGCGCCCGCGGTTGCAGTGGGCGATCGGGCTGCGAGCGCATGCGGACGTCGACCAGGCGCTCGAAGACGTGGCCTCCGACGCGCCGCTGTTGTTCGTCGGTCCACGGCACTGCGAGCAACGTGCGCTCGCCGAGGAGATTCATCGTCGCTCGCCGTACCGGCAGCGAGACCTCGTGGTGTCGCCGTTCGCGTTCGCGACGCCGGCAGAGTACGAGACCAAGCTCGACCATGCCGAGCGCGGGACGCTGTATCTCGATCTGACGGACGCCGACCCGGACAAGATCGCGATGCCGGCCCGCTTCATCGCGCGACTGTTCGGCGGGACGATTCGCCCGATCGTAGTCGCGCGCGATCAAGAGCAAGCGCAACGCCTGATCGGCGCCGACGCGCTCGGCTTGCGCGCGATCCGGTTGCCACCGCTCGACTCGCGGCGCGACGAAATCCCCAAGCTGCTCGATGCGCTACTCCTCCAGGCCGGATCCGGGGACGGCGACGAGCTTCTCCCGCTCGACGTGCTCGGTGAGTCGAACGTCGACGCGCTCAAGATGTACGCATGGAGCAACAATTTCGACGACCTCCGTCGGATCGTTCCGCGCCTCCACTCGCTCTTGACGAACGGGTGCAAGCTGCGCGCGTCCGCGCGCTCATTCGGCTGCTCGGTCGCCGCGCAACGCGATGCTCTGAAGCGGCTCGGGATCAAGCTGGCGAGCGTCGACGACGAGCCGGCGGACGACGACGGCGACGAACGCGCGCCCGAGGCGGTGCCGCTCGGCGACGAGGGACCCGTGATCCCGCTCGACCCGCCGACGAAGTAGCAGCATGGACGTACCGGACGACGACGGCGCGCTCGACGCGCTCGATCACGATGGCCTGGTGGCGTACTTGAATGGACTGTACGCGAGCGCAGGCGAGCTTCCGCTCTCGGATAGCGCGGCGAAGGCGTCGACGGATGACGAGCTGCGCGCCGCGATCCGTGTCGTCTGTCGTCGCCAAGCACAGCGACAAGCCGGCGCTGCGCGGCTATCGCTGGTGCCGGCGCGGTCAGCTCGCGTGCTCGATCGGGGCGCGGGTGGGACGCCGCGGCGCGCGAGTTATCCGGATCGCGCGCTCTGCGTACTCGCGACGGCGGACGAGTCGATCATAGCGCGGGCACGCGCGCTCATGCGATCACGCGGCTTCCCGCTCGTGGTCGCAGACCGTCCCGAGGTGCTCGCGCGCGTGCTGGTGAGCGTCACGCCGACGCACCTCGTGATCGAGACCGCGCTCGGCGAGATCCAGATCTGCGAGCTTCTCGGCGTGCGCACCGAGGACGTGCGCGTGTACTGGAGCGACAGCGGTGAGGCGACGATCGCCGCGCTCGCGATCGTCACCTAGCGCATCAGGTCCCCACCCCGTTCCGGACTCGAGTTAGTGACGGTGATGCGTGTCGCGAATCGCGGCGGGGGCGTCATTTGCCCTGACAGCCGGGACACTCGCCGTTGGCGATCTCGAACGCGGCCTGCGCATCCATGGCGAAGTTCTCGGGCGCGCGCTTCTCGCCGCGAAGGATGAGTGAGAAGTCGGCCTCGGCAATTTCAGCGAGCACGTATGCGCTCGTTCGGCACGCATCGCACGACGCTTGGTATCGCTTCCACACGGCGGTGAACTCGGCACTGACGAACGCGGTGGACGACGGCGACGCCGTCTTGGGGACGGGCTTGCGCGTCGACGCAAGCGTGATCGCCTGGAGCGTGCGGTCGACGAGGTCCGTCGCCCACGTGGGAAGGTCCGTCGACTTCTTCGCGCAGTTCAAGATCGATCGGAATCGGCCCGTATCGATGGCCTTCATGTACTGCGCGTTCCCGGCGTTGACGAAGTCGTCGAGCCCACCGCGAGTGATCGGATGCGCGTTGTCGAACTGGATGTACGTGGTCTTCGACCAGCACGACTCCTGGCCCGGATCGATACGATAGCAGGACGCAGAAGGGCAGCCGCATGGAGACGCACCCAGCGTCGGGTAGCGTGGCTGGGACGTCGCGAACGCGAAGAGCGAACGCGTGTCCAGGCAGTCGCTGAGGAGCACGATGAACTTCTCCTGCTTCCCATTGCCGCGACCGAAGTCGACGTTCAGCAGCCACACACTGCCTGCGCGATAGCGCTCGCTCACTTCTCCGGCTCACTTGAAAAGCGCGACGGCTGCCCGCGACTCCAACTCGATCTCCTCGGCGTGTTCTTCGGTCACCGAGCCGGGCTTGGAGTCGAGCGCGAGCGCGTAGGAGATGGCATCCCAGTGACGACCCTCGACCTCGTAGACCTGGTGCCAGGGCAGGCCCACCGCGTGGGTCGCGATCGTCATCTGCTTGCCCGTGGCAGTGCGGAAGATTTCCGCGAGGCGCTCCATCGCAGCAAGCTCTCGCTTGGTGAAGTGTTCTTTGCTGAACGCCACATGCGGCGTGATGTGGAGTCGCTTCCCCTTGAAGTCGGGATCGGCCTCAGCCTCGGTTCGGAGCTTGATGGCGGCGAGCATGTCAGGCCTCGGCGCGCTGAACTCGTCGTCTAGATCCCTTGGGACCGGCCCCATTGGCCACGCGAAGTACCCGAGGCCCGTCACCGACTTGCCCGTCTCCCTGTAGATCTGGAAGTCGAGGAAGTAGAGAAGCTTGAAGAGCTTGAGCTTGTGACACGCCCTCGTCTCCTTCGTGAAGAAGATGATCGCGTGGAGAAGCTTTTCTCTCTCGAAGACTCGCATCGGTACGCCCCGCGGGCTGCCGTTTTAGAGCATACCAGCCGACCAATGCGATAGCCTCTCCGAGAAAGACAGGCGTTTCCACTATTTACCGAGAGTGACCACTGCGGTCACTCCTGCACGTTCTTGTCGCCGCTGTTCTTCCGGGGAGTCGCGCGGGACCCTCGTACCCGAGCTGTCGACCACGCCGAAGCCGAACGTTCGGTCGTCGGGGGACAGCGTGAACATTTCGAGCGATGCGCTCAGGGAGGAGCGTGCCGCCGCTGAGCAGCTCGACGGTTGCGCGGCGGACTCAGAGGCGACCGGCCTACTGATCGGTATCGCGGCGCGTGCGCGCAAGCGCGAACATGCTGGCCTGCTCGGGCCGGAGCGGATCGAAGTCGACAGCAAGCGTGAGCAAGTGCAGGGCGAAGCGGAGCGCCTCCTCGGCAGTGTGGCGCGGCTCGGGGAGGACGTACGTGATGTCCCGGCCATCGGCGAGCGGAAAGGAACGCGCCGTGGAGCTCGCGGCGCCGCCCGCGGTGAACAGCGGCGAGCTCTTTTCGGGCGGCGTATCCGTGGTCTCTGCCGGATCCTTCGCAGCCTTCTTCTCCGCCTTCTTCTTCGCGTTCTCCTTCGGCGGCCGGCTCTCGCTTGCCGACTTCTGGAATCCCAGCGGGTCACGCTGGTACTCGACGAAGTCCTTCAGAAGTTTCGTCGCGCGCGCGCGGTAATCCTTGAGGGTGGCTGGGGATTCCTGGTTGGCGCGGCCGAGCCGGTTCACGAGCGCGTCCATGTTTTCGAGGAGGGCCGTCGGGTCCGTGGACTCGTCGTTGCCAAGCACGCTCACGATGCGACGCAAGGCATAGCTACGGAGCTGTGCCGTCGTCCGGTGGTACACGCCGCGCTCCGCCATCTTCTTGACGAACGCGATCACCTCGCTGGCCGGCGCGTTGACGGCGCCAGCATCTACCTCTATGGTCTCCATGGGTCTTCTCTCCGACAGGTGGGGGGACTCTGGAGGCAGGTGGTCGCTTCTTGGCTCGAACCGGGCGCGACCACTGCTTCCGCTTGCCCATCCGGATAGTCCTCATTTTGGTGAGGCGCAAGCCCCTTTTTCGGCACGCACACAAGATTTTGGGTCCGGATACCCAAGATACCCTGCTGGTAGTGTGTGGATAGGTTGTGGTCCCACTGTTGTAGCGCTGTGGTTCAATCCGGATTGATCAAGCAATTCCAACGATATGCGGACTCCACAGGCAAGGGAGTGCAATCCGGAGTGGTCTTGGACGATGGGCGACGCATCCTCGTGGCGTTCGTGTTCGTCTGCGCGGTCATCCGTGAAGGAATCGCCCGAAGCCCCGCGCACAGCGCCCCACTACGCGGCGAAGTGATGATCGTCGCTCGCGTCGAAGCTCTCGCCGTCCGTGGACGTGTCGAGCGCCGGGAACGTGTCGGCCGAGTCGTTCACCGCGGGCTCGTCGACCGCGATCTCGACCAGCCGGCCGTTGTACCTCGCGACCGTCGCGATTGGCGCACCGCCGTCGCGAGCGAGCATGTCGCGGAGGTTCTCGCGCAGTTCGGCCGGGACGTGTCCGCGCGCCGTGTGGAACCGTCGGACGAGGTTCCAGAACGAGCGCTCGTTGAGGCCGAGTTGCACCGAGACCTCGCCCTCGCGATGGACGTGCGTCTCGTAGGTGTCGAGCAGTTCCAGAAGCGCGCGATCGGTGCCGGCGCGGGCGCGCAGCACCTCGAAGATCCGCGCCTGCACCTCCCGCTGTGCGAGCAAGCCATCCGGGCGCGTGCGTGGGTCCTCGCGGCGTAGCGACATCTCGACATCGATCGCGGCCTCGTCGTGCGAGTCGTCCACGCTCGTCGTGTCGAGTGGGATGTGTCGGCGGCGTCGCGTGCGGTCGTACTCGTGCCACAGCTTCGAGTTGATCGTCTGCTCCAGGTGACGGCGCAGCGGACGTGCTACCGGGTCCCACCGGCGCACACCTTCGAGTGTGGCGACGATCGCCGCGTTGACGATGTCGGTCGCCTTGTTCGGTTCGAGGCGGTTCTCGATCGAGAGGCCGCGCCCGACCTGGCGCTCAGCCCACATCGTGAGGTCACGAAGGAAGCCGGGCGCAGCGATCTCGCGCTTGATGCGCTCGATCAGATCAGGGGATGGAAGGACGGGAGCACGGTGGGCCATTCGGAGCAGCCTTTCTTCCCCGGCTGGCACCGGGGAAGAACTTGTACCGCGCTGGTCTGACGTCGAAGGACCGTCGCCGACGGTGCCGTGCGCGCCAGAAATCGCGTTGCGCAAGTCCTCGATTGCGGTGGGGAATGAATGAGGCGGGAGAAAATGCGGCGATTATTTGCCGCGCGGGTGGCGCGCTCGACCAAAGAAGGTTCGCGCGCGCTCGATCAATGAGGCGCGCGCCTCGATCGAGAGCAGGCGCGGATCAGTGCGCAGTGGAATGACGTCGGGTGTGCGATCGATCCGTTGCTTGCTGCTCTCGCAGCGGCGGATGGCTCCATGCGCGACGCCATCGAGAGTGAGATCGAAAACGACATGGGGCACGTGATCGACCTGTTGCTTTCGGATCGCGGCGCGGCGGATGGCTCCATGCGCGACGCCATCGAGAGCGAGATCGAAAACGACATCGGTCGCGCGATCGATGTGTTGCTTTCGGATCGCGCAGCGGCGGATGGCTCCATGCGCGACGTCATCGAGAGCGAGATCGAAAACGACATGGGTCGCGCGATCGACCTGTTGCTTTCGGATCGCGCAGCGGCGGATGGCTCCATGCGGGGCGCGATGACAATGACCGAGCCGCGGGAGGCGCGTCATGTCTGAGATTCACTTCGATCAGGAAGGCGAGCCGGCCGAGCCGCACGCGACCTGCACGGAGATCCGGTGGCGCTACTTCCCGAACCCGGGCACGCGCGGCGCACCGCGCATCGTTCACGACAAGCGCAACGGGGGCGCGCCGCTCTATACACCGGTGGACATCAGCTACGTGGAGCTGCGAGACCTCGTCGACGGCGTCGCCGGCTATTACCGCGGCGATCAAGTGGACCAGAACCGCCGCCCCATCCCGGGCGTGAAGCCGTTCTACGTGTCGATCGCGGCGGCGCCGCGCAACGCGGCGGGCGGCGGCGCCGCCGATGAACTCGTGCGGCACCTCGTCGAGTCGAACACGCGGCAGTCGGAGACGCTCATCAACCAGCTCGCCGCCGTTATGCGCGAGCAGCGGAAGACGCTCAAGGAGACGCGCAAGGTGATGCGCACCGTCGCGACCGCGGATCTGCGCGAGCTATTCAAGCAGTTCTCCGCGTCGCTCCACGAGCGCGACGAGGAGGAGGAGGACGACGAGGAGGAGGACGGCGAGGACGGGGCGAACGGCGTCATGCAGGACATCAAGGACATCGCGCGGGAGGTGTCGAGCGCGTTCGAGACGTGGATGCTCGACCGTGCTGCGCAGCGCGCGGAGGCCGCGAAGACGCGCACGACGGCGCCGGTCGTGCCGACGAGCTCGACGCCCCCGGCCGACCTGTCGCCGGCCGCGCCGCCGCCACCGCCGGCCGCGCCGCCGCCGGCCCCACCGCCGGCCGACGTGTCGGCGGCTGCGCCGACCAGCTCGGCGCCACCGACCAGCTCGGCCACGGTGCCGACCACCGCGCCGACGGCTGGGCCGGCGACCGAGGTCCGCAACGCGGCGAGCGCGATGCCCACGCCCGAGCAGGCCGCTCACCTCATGGCCATCCTGCACGCCCTCGAACCGCCCGAGCGAGCCATCGCCAGAGCCGTCGTCAAGCGCATGGGCGACGAGCAGCGCGCCCGGTGGCTCGCCGAGCTGTCCACCCTCACCGTCGAGCAATCCGTCGAGCTGGTGCGCGCCGCCATCGCGGAGCGCACCAAGAAAGAGAGTCAGCCGTGATCGCCGTTCCCCTTCACACCAACCTGCATCCGGGCGAGCTGGAGGATGACGTTTGCCTCGGCGCCATCACCGAGGAGGTCGTGCGCTGGGTGCGCGACCGCGACCCCGAGATCCTCGCGCTCGCGCGGCAGCACGCCGACACCGAATCCCTGATCCATGACCTCCGCTCGCGCGAGCATCTGCCCGACACCGGCGACCCAAGCGAAAGCCCGAAGATCGACGCCTGTCATCCCGTGCAGCGCTTGCGCAAGAACGCGCCCGCGATGAACTGCGTGGAGGTCTCGGCGACGTACCTTGCCGCCGCCGAGCACATCGACCCGCGCCCGGTGCGGAGGCTCGCCACGGCGAACACGCCGAACGGCCTGCACACGTTCCCAGTCGAAGACGGCGAGCCCGTCGTCCTCGATCCGTACCAGTCGCGTAACGCGCTCGCAGCCGCGCTGTTCCGCCAGGCCGCGACGATGCGCAACGCGACCACGCTGGCGCGCACCCCCGAGCAGACGGTCTCGTGGATCGCCGAGATCGCCGAAGAGCCGGCATGCCGCTACCGCGACGGCGTGCGCCGCGTGCGCAACGCGCAGCGAGCGGTCCGCGCGCTGTTCGTCGGCGAGCCGCTCTGTCTCGGCGACGCCAAGGACATCGCGTTCATGCTCGCGCTTGCCGAGCGCGAAGCGCGGCTCTGGGGCACGCACGGCCCGCGCCTCGTCGAGACAGCCGCCCGCGCGATCGACAAGCTCGACCAGGGCGCTGCCGAGCAGTGGAAGGCGAAGACGGCGCCGTGCGGCGCCCGCAACGCGCCCGAGTTGCGGATCGGCGGCTACACGCTCCGGCCCGACATTGCGCTCCTCGGCGCCCTCGGTCGCATCGGCGGCCGGCTCGGGATGCAGGTCGGGATCGAAGCCCTGCGCCTCAAGCTCGCCGCGCTCGGTGCGACGCCGGCCATCCTCGCGACGATGGAGCGCGAGCTGAACCGCGAGGGCCGCACGCTCGGAAGCCTCGCCAAGCCGCCGCCGATGGTCGGCACGCTCGACGCGCTCACGCCCGAGGCGCTCGCCGGTCGCTGGCTCGCCGGCAAGCTCTGAGAGCTCCAGGGTCCGAACTCCGGACGCTCTCTCGAGACAGCCGTCGCCAAACTGATTCCGCGCCGCGCTCAGCCGAGCGCGCGCACCTGAACCCGCCGACCGACCGCGATCACGCGGCGCGCGGCTCAACGGCCGAGGTCTGCCCTCGGCACGAAGGAATGCCCCCATGTCCAAGGCCACCACTCCGACCAACAACCCCGCCACGGCGCCCAAGAAGCGCGTGCCCGGCCGCTCGCAACGTCACATTGACTACGGCCCCGCGATCGTCGCCCTCGACGATCTCATCGCCTGGGCCTTCGAGCTGGCGCGCAAGGACGTCGCCGGCTGGCGGGAGGGCACGCGCCGCGTTCGCGTCGCACACCGCTACATCCGCGCCCTCGTGCGCGGCAAGCGCCCGCGTGTCGAGCCGCGGGAGGACGTGATGTTCACGGCGGCGCTCCTCGTGCGCCTGTTCGATGCCGACCTCGGGCTCGGTGCGGAGGAGATGGCCCGGATGCTCGAACGGCTCGGGCTCCCTCTCGATCACGTGCCGGCGGCGGCGCCGGCCGCTCTTGCACGCCCGCCGATGGCGCCGTCGGTCTGGCACCACCTGCGCGCGATCTACAGCGAGCTGACGCCGTCCGAGCGCACGCTGGTGCGGAGCGAAGCGGCCGAGCTGACCGACGCCGCCCGTGACGGCTGGATCGCCGCCCTCATGGATCACACCGTCGAGCAGGGCGCCGACTACGTCCGCGCGTACTTGCGCGATCAGGTCGAGGCGCCGCCGCCCGCTGCGCCGCTGCCGACGATGCCGCGCGTCGTCGTCCGGGCACCCTTGTCGACCGTGCGCCCGCTCGTGCGCCCCGCGGTCTGCGATGGCTGCCCGCTCTCGCCCCTCCGTCGGGCCGCGTAGCGCGCCGCGACGGCTCATCAACCAACACAGAGGAGAACGTCATGAAAAAGCACAAGAAGAAGCACGGGCGCCGCAACGCGGCCCCGGCCGGCGCGGCGCCCCGGCGGCGCTACATGCCCCGTCGGGCGCCGCTGCCCGGGTGGAAGGACGCGCTCGCCGCCGTGGTCGGCGGCGCCGGAAGCGCCGTGATCAGTGGGCTCGCAGTCAACCAGAAGATCGTCAAGCCGACGACGAGCGCCGCGATCATGATCGCGGGCGGCGGCGCAGCGGCACTGCTCACCGACGGCACCTCGCGCGTGGTCGGTAACAGCGTCGCGTCGGCGGGCGCCGGCCAGCTCGCGCTGTCGCTCATGGCGAGGCGCGCCATCGCCGAGGAGGCCGAGGCCCAGGAACGCCGGCTCGCCGCGGAGAAGGCGGCGGCGGACAAGGCCGCCGCGGAGAAGGCGGCGGCGGATAGGGCCGCCGCGGAGAGGGAGGCGCAGGCGGCGACGCAGCGTCCGCAGAGCGATCGGGGCGCCGCGTACGTGACCGCGATGTTCCGCGACGCCTCAGCCGAGCTGAACGACCTCGACGAGGGCGGATGGCGCGACGCCGATCTCAGCGACGCCGACGTCTACGACTTCGGCGAGGCCGCGTAGACGAGCAACGACGACACGGATCGGAGTCTGGCGTCGCGCGAGCGATCACGGGCCATCACATCAACGACCGAACGAAAGGACTGACCATGGCCGAGTACAACGTGATCGATCTCGACAGCGACGAGCGCAACGCGCGCCCCTTGGCGCAGGATGGCCGCCGGCCCACGTCCACGTGGTTCGGCGGGCGCCGCCCCGCGGGTGGGATCGTGGTGCCGCCGAGCACCCGTCCCACGATCATCCAGGGTGCGGGTGTGCCCTCGCGGCACTACCCGACGTACCCGACGACCCAGCCGACGGTGGTCTACCACCAGCCGGCCCCGGCGTCGGGGCTCGCGAGCATGAGCAACGCCGAGCTGATCGAGCTGGCCGCGCTCGCGCTCACCGCGCTCCAGCCGCTCCCCGGAGCGCCCACCGCGCAGGGAGACGTGGAGACGGATGTCGAGAACCTGGTGATCTACCAGACCGCGCTGGCGGGCCACGCCAAGCAGGTCGATCGCATCCGCGTGCTCGCGGAGGTGATCGGCAAGGTGATCCGGCGCTAGCCGCGAGGAGGAACCCACATGGACTACCTCTTCAAGAGCAACGCGCCGGGTTACCGGAGCAAGGGCAAGGGCAAGGTGTCGCCGTCGACGTCGAGCGCCTTCGGGTTCCTCGCGGACCTCTGGTGCTCGCTGTTCGGTGGCGAGGCGGCGCCCGCGTACCGCAACAAGGGTGAGACGAGCGGCGCCACGGCGCCGGGTGCGTCGCTGTGCTTCGCGGGTCTCTCGCAAACCCCGCAGTACAAGGCGCCCCTGGAGCCGAGCGAGCCGGAGCCCGAGCCGTCGCCGTGCGACGAGCCCGCGGCCGAGGAGTGCCCGTGCGAGGAGCCCGAGGTCATCCCGCGGGAGATCCACATCTACCCGGGCTGACCGCAGCCAGACGTCAACGACTGCGAGCGACTGACTGACCAACTGACCAACCCGTGAGGGTCCGTCGATCGCTCGCGCGACTCCAGACCCCGATCCGACCCACTCGATCCAACAGGAGCAACCCGTGGCCGATGACACACCCACCGATGCGATCCTGGCCGGCGCGCTCTTCGTCGGCGGCGGACTTGCCGGCTACTTCGGGAGCCGATGGCTGCGCCCGAAGGAAGCGAGCGCCGCCACGGCGCCGACGACGGGCGGCGCCGCGCCCGTCGCAGCGCCTCCTGACGCACTCGTGATCTCGACGAGCGCCAGCTCGACGCGCGTCCGGCCGCGACCTGAACCGGCACCGACGGCGACGCCGCTGTCGCCTCTGCCCAACCCGTACGAGGACGCCCCGGTGTCCTCGTACGATCCGCTCGACGCCGCGCCCGTATCGTCGCCTGCCCAGGTCGACGCGCCGACTCAGCCGCCGCCGGGCGCGCTGCCTCGCACCTTCGATCCGCTGTTCGAGCGCTTCCGCGGCGGTATTCCGATCGAGCTGCTTCGCGCGCTCGCGATGCGCGAATCCGGCATGAAGCCGACGATCAAGGGCCGCGCCGCGTGGGGCCTGCTCCAGATCACCGAAGTCGTGCGCGTCGACTTCAACGACGCGCACGGCACGAAGCACGCCCGCGAGCGGCTGCTCGAACCTGCGATCAACATCGAGATCGGCTGCTGGCTGCTGCGCCTGATCGCCGATCGCTACGAGCGGCGCCACGGCGACCTGCGGAACATGCGCGCCGACTGGAGTAACCCGCGCTTCGCCGAGCTTGCTGTGCTCGGCTGGAACGCAGGTTGGTCCTCGGGAAGCGGCGTGATGCGCGTTGTCGCTCGGCTCAAGGAGCTTGGCGCGCGAGACGTCGACATCGATCTCGTTCATCAGAACGCCGGCCAGCTCGGCGGCGGGCCGCACCTCCGCGACCCGAAGCGCATCGCGTGGTGCAAGGGCGTGGTCGCGCTGTACCTCCGCGAGCGCGGCGCGAGCGCTCCCAACCGCACCAACGACCCGCGCGCCTGACGCGCCAAGGAGTCTCCCATGTCGAACGCAACCACCGCGGCCCTCGCCCTGGCGCTCGGCGCCGGTGCCGGCTTCGCCGTCTACCACCTCACCCGCGACGACAAGAAGCCCGACGACGGCGCACCGACCGGCAGCGCCGCCGCGGACACGAGCGCCACGACGGCGCCGCCGGCCGTTCCGACCAGGTCGGGAACGACCGCGACGCCGCCGCGCATGCCCGGCGCATGCTCGCTCAAGCTCGACAAGAACGCGCTGACGCTCGAAGGGGAACGAGTCGACGTCGCCACCGCCGTCGCACGCTGCAAGGTCGCCGGCCGCGCCGAGCTGGCCGTCGCCTCCGATGCGCCGCTCGCGGTCAACCGCGAGCTCTATGGTGCTCTCCTCGCGGCAGGCGTGCCCACCGTCGTCAAGACGCCGTGACCCGGAGTCGACCATGGCAACCCAGGATGACGACAACGACGCGATGATCGGCGTTGGCGCTGTCGGCGGCGGCGCGCTCCTGCTCTGGTGGCTGCTCCGCGGCCGGGGCCTCGGCGGCGGCGCGAGCGGCGCTCCGCAAGCGGCGCCGGCCGTCGCCGTGGTGCCCTTGGCCGCGCCAGCCTCGTCGCCGTGCAAGGTGATCGTGCGTGACAACGAGATCCGGCTGAACGGCAACGCCGCCGATCTGCCGGCGACGGTCGCGGCCTGTCGCGCGGCAGGCTCGGCGCATCTCGACTACGCGGGCATGACGACGGTGGGCGCGCTCTCGAACGTGGCGCGTGCGCTCAACTCGGCGGGCGTCGCGATCTACGCCAAGGGCGACGCCGCGAACGTGGTGCGCGACGCGCTCACGGGGACGGTGTGATCATGCTGTCGACGCTTCCCCCGAGCCGCGAGGCGTGGGTCTTTCCGGTCCCCAGTCTTGGTGCGCGCCGGCCCGAGGTCTCGGACGGCTGGGCGTCGACGCGCACGACGACGAGCAAGACGACCAACACCACGATCCGGCGGCTTCACCTCGGCGCGGACATCATGTTCCGCCGCCACCAGCTCGGCGAGCTGGCCGACGTCTACCGGCCGCGCACGCCGAACGGCACCGATCGCTACTTCATGCCCGACGGTGTGCCCGCACTCGCCGCGAGCGCCGGTGTCGTGATCTTCGCGCGTCGGACCGGCGTCGGCGGCACGGTCAAGATCGCGCACCCCGAGGGCTGGACGACCTACTACACACATCTGTCCTCGCTCGCCGTCGCCGAGGGGCAAGCCGTCCTAGCCGGTGCGCCCGTCGGGACCATCGGCTACGACCCGCAGGATCCGCGCAAGCTCATACATCTCCACTTCGAGCTGTGGCGCGGTCGGAACGATCGCGGCGGCGCGACGAACCCACAGCCGTACCTCGATGCGTGGGAACGCCGCAGCGTCGCGTGGACGTGGCCGGCGGCGGCGCATCGTAACGCGGGGCTTGCGTATCGCCCGGTGGGCAAGACCGGCGAGCGGTACCCCGACTGGCTCCACGCGCTCAAGGGCAAGTCTGGCGTCTACGTGATCCGCGAGCGCAGCGCGAGCGGCAAGCCAACGATCGTCTACGTCGGGCAGAGCAACACGGGCCGCCTGTTCGAGACACTCACGCGGCATCTGCAGACGTGGCGCCGGTGGAAAGGCTTCTGGAAGGGGCAGTACGCCGAGGGCCACGATCCCGGCCTCACCTACAACCGCGCGCGCGTCGAGGTCGCCGCCCGCGTCACCTCGCCGGACGAGGCGATCGAGGAGGAGGCGCGACTCATCGCGCGCCTTCGCCCGCGCGACAACCTGATCGGTCAACCCGAGGACGTTCCCTTCTGATCTTCGGACACAGCACTCTCGAGACAGGAGTCACCGATGAACGAACTGATCGAAGCCATCCGCGCCGCCGTCGCCAACGGCGCGACCGCAGACCAGAAGGCGATCGGCGCGAAGGCATGCCGCACGATCCTGACCGCGCTCGACACCGAGTCAGGGAAGCCGCTCAACGTGCCGAACGCGCCCAAGCCGCACCCGCTCTCGCAGGTCGACCCGGGCCAGGCGCTCGACCTCCTGATCGCGAAGCTGTCGGCGGGCCTCCCGAAGGACGAGCAGCCGGCCACGGCGCCGAGCATCGCATCGTCTGGCCGCGACCGCGGTCTTCGGATCGCGTTCGTCACGCCGCCGCCGCGTCTGCCGGTCCGCGCTCGTCGGAGGCGACCGTGAGCGCCGACGCGAACGGACGGCGCGCTCGCCCCGGACCAATCGTCCGCCTGCCACCGCCAAGCGCAGCCGTTCGAGACGCGGTGATGCGGCTCCTGATCGAGCAACACGCCCGACGCGCCCTCGTGGAGCTGGGTGTGCTTGCCGAGAACGAAAACGCAATACCCGAGTAGTGCGCGGTAGGCCCTCGGTGGTACAACCAACGCGTGGCGACCAAGAGAGAGACCTCAACACCCGTGAAGATTCCGGCCGAGGCACACGAGACGTTGCGAGAACTGGCCGCGTACGCCGCGCGGCACGGCTGGGCGTCGCTCGGGATCGATCGTGAGGACGCGCCAACGCAGACCGCACTGATCGAGGAAGCGATCCGGCTGCTCGCCGAGCGTCGCGACACGCTCAAGGGAAGGAGCAAGCGATGACCGTCAGGACGTACCGGCGGCGATCCAAGAACGACGCCGGCAAACAAGAGTTCAGCTTGGATACGCAGGCCGACGGTTGCGCGGCCTTCATCGCGTCGTCGCCTTTCGCGACCGCGCGGAAGGTGCCTGACTACGTCGACGACGGCGAGGAAGGCGACGACTTCACGCGCGTGGGTCTCCGGAAGCTGCTGGACGACTTGCGGGCCGGCGACATCGTGGTGTGCCGCGACCAGTCGCGACTCGGACGCGATGCACTGGAAGTGACGCTCGCGATCCGGGACATCGTGCGCGATCGTGGTTGCCGCCTCTTCTACTACACGACCCGTCAAGAGGTGCTCTTCAAGACGGCCATGGATCAGGCGATGACCTTCATCCAGGGCACGGGGCACCAGATGGAAGTGGAGGCGCTCCGCGGGCGCGTGACGGAGGCGCTCCGGTCGCGCGTTCAGGCGGGGCGGGTGGCGGGTGGGCGCTGCTACGGCTACGAGCTTCAGCGCGTGTCCGACGGATCCGGGCGGCCGTACACCATCGCTGTCGTCAAGGAAGACGAGGCCGCGATCGTGCGTCGGATCTTCTTGATGCGCGCTGACGGGCTCGGATTCAAGAAGATCGCACACGTCCTGAACGAAGAGTGCGTGCCATCGCCAGCGGCCGGCAAGCGCGGCACGGGCACGTGGTCGCCGGGGTGCATCCGCGCGATGCTCCTCAACGCGCGGTACCGCGGGCTGTACGTCCACGGCAAGATCAAGAAGGTGCGCAAGGGCGCCGGCGCGCAGCGTGTCCGGGCGGATGCGTCGGAGGTGATGACGGTCGAGATCCCCGAGTGGCGGATTGTCGATGACGAGACGTGGACGCGGGCGCAGGAGCGCTTCGCGCCGGAGTCGCCCACGCGCCGCATGACGAGGCCCAGGGCGCGCTACGCGCTCACCGGCATCGCTCGTTGCGGCACGTGCGACGGCGCCGTCGGCTGCGCGTCGACGCGCACGGCAGGCGACTACCGGAAGTTCTACACCTGCACCCGCCACCACGAGCGCGGGCCGCGCGCGTGCGCGGTCAGCGTGCGCCAGCCGATGGAGGACGTGGAGAACGCGCTGGTCACGTACCTGGAGCGGCATGTGCTCACGGTCGAGGTGATCGATCAGTACGCGAGCGCGATCCGAGAGGCGATCGAGGCGACGATTCCCAGCCGCAACGCCGACGCCGACGCGCTGGAGGCCGAGCTGCGCCAGGTCAAGGCCGAGCAGAAGAAGCTGACCAAGGCCGTCGCGCTGGCCGATGACGTGCCCGAGCTGGTCACCGAGCTGCGCGAGCGGGCGACCCGGGCGCGCAACCTGGAGGTCCGGATCGCGGCCATCCGCCGCGCGCCGGACGAGCTGCGCGGGATCGTCGATCGAGCCGAGGCGACGGTCCGCGAGCGGCTTGGCGACGTCCGGACGGCGCTCATCGATCGCGCGGACCTGCGCGCGATCTTCCTCCGGCTGTTCCCGGAGGGCATCCGCTTCCACCCGGCCCGCGTCGAGGGCGTTCAGGTGTGGGAAATTGAAGGATCCGTGAACCTTGGGCGCCTCGTCGAGGGCGACGGGGTGCCGATGTGCAGTTTAGATAGTGACCCCAAAGGGACTTGAACCCTTGTTTTCGGCGTGAGAGGCCGACGTCCTAGACCGCTAGACTATGGGGCCGAGAGGTGGTGCTTTGTGCCAGACGGAGGGGGCTCCGTCAAGCCCCAGGGCTTTGACCGTTGTCGTTCGGGGACTTGGATTCGAACCAAGATAGTCAGCTCCAGAGACTGACGTCCTGCCATTAGACGATCCCCGATTGTCACGCCGCCCCCCGAGGGGAGCGTCGGGTGAATCTCTACTCGGTCGACCGCGGCTCGTCAAGGGGGCGCGGAACCACGGAAATCCAGGTGACTCCGCCGGTGCGCCAGACGTGAACCGCGAGCCATTCCCCGGCCTTGTCCGTGCGAACGAAGCGCATGACGTCGACCCCGCGGACGCGGTACGGGCCGATCTCGGTCACGGGGATCCCCGACGCCTTCCAGCGCTTCGCGTAGTGATCGACGGTGGCCCGGAAGCCGAGCCCCGAGGCGTGGCGGCCGTCGACGAGGCGAGTGCCGCGCGGCAGGGGGACGCCGTGCGGGTCGGCCGAAGCCGGAGCGGGGGCATGCGCGACCAGGAGGATCGCGCAGATGACGGCCCAGGCCCACACGCGCGGCACGTGGCTACGCTACCATGCGCGGCCGGAGGGACTCATGCGCACGCTTTCGATCGCCCTGTTCGCGGCGGTTTGCACGCTCGCCGCCTGCAAGAAGAAGGAGAACGCCGGAGCCGGCAGCGGTACGGCCACCGCCACGGGCGCCGCCACCGGCGCCGGGACCGCGACCGCCACCGGCGCCGGGACCGCGACCGCCACGGGCGCCGCCACTGGCTCGGCGGCCGCTGACCCTGCGATGGCCAACCGCGCGGGCAACTGCCCGAGCGCCGTCGCCGGCGCGACCACGGCGATCGTCGAGGACGCCGGCAACGCCGGCAAGCTCGTCCTCACGATCACGGCCAAGGAGGCCGAGGCGACCACGACGATCCGCAAGCGCGTCGCTCACCTCGTCGAGGTGCAGGGCGCGCCCGACGCCGAGGTGAAGCACACCGGCGACGGCACCGGCGGCGCGTCGACGGGCAAGTGCCCGGTGGTGACGTCGAAGGACGCGAAGGTCAGCGCCAGCGACGTCGACGGCGGTAGCAAGGTCGTGATCGAGCCGAGCGGCGCGCTCACGCTCGACGCGCTCAAGGCCGACGTCGAGAAGCGCATCGCCGCGCTCGGCGAGTGGACGTCCGCGAACATCAAGGCGACGGACGCCTCGGGCGGTGGTGGCGGCGTCGGCGGCGGCAAGGGCGACCACGGCGGGAACCACTCCGGCAAGGGCGACGGCAAGGGCAAGGACGCGCCCAAGCCGCCCCAGTGACGCGCGGCCTGGTCGACGCCTGAGCGGCCCGGGACCCGGACATCCCGCGCGAGGCACCGCTCGGTGCCGCCGCCGGTACCTCGGGTTCCCGGTCGTGGCGCAGGTCCGCGCGGTTGCCGCGGCACCGAGGCTGCAATCTCGTCGCGGCCATGTACGACCACCAGCGGACGATCTCGTCGACGGAAACCTCCAGCACGTCGCGCCAGCTTCCGGCGCCCGGCAAGTCCACGCTCACCGCCAGCCTGCCGCCGCGGTTCGCGGCTCACGCCGGCGCGTTGCTCGGTCATGACTTCGGCAACGTCGGGATCCATCAGGACGGACAGGCCGAGGCGCTCGGCACCCGCGCGTTCGCGCGCGGCGACGAGATCCACGTCGCCGCCGGGGCGTACGATCCAGCGTCGGAGGCCGGACTGTCGCTCCTGGGGCACGAGCTGGGGCACGTCGCGCAGCAGCGCGAGGGTCGCGTCGCCGCGACCGGCACCGCGGGCGGCATGGCGGCCAATCGCGACGCGGGGCTCGAGGCCGAGGCCGACGCCGCGGGCGAGCGCGTGGTGCAGGGCTTCGACCTCGACGCCTTCCTGGATTTCGGGCGGCCGCGCGCGGCCGGTGTCGCGGCGTCACCGGTGGTGCAGGGCGAGGACCTGCCCGCCGAGGAGCCCGAGATGTTTCACGGCGTGCCGGTGCGGAGATCCATGTGCGAGGTGTGCGCGCCGCGAGGGCCGAGCGCCGCCAACACGTGGGGTCTGCCCGAACCGCTGCTGGTTCGCATGGGCGCCGATCTGCCGCTCGTCGACGTCACCGCCGGGACCACGTCGATCGCCCTGGCGACGCCGTTCGGTTCGGCGAAGCTGGGCAGCGACGGCGCGTTCAAGCTCGGCATCAAGGACGGCAACCTGAACGCGAGCACCGACGGGACCAAGGTCGAGGCCGGGGGCAAGCTCGGCCCGGTGTCCGGCACCGTCGACAGCGAGGGCAAGATCGCGGGTGAGGCGACCTTCGGTCCGTTCAAGCTCGGGGCCGACTCGAGCGGCAAGGTGAGCGCCACGGTGCACGGGGTCAAGCTCACCTACGACGGCGCCACCGGTGACGTCGCGGTCGCGTTCACGCCCGAGCTGAGCTGGGGCCCGGCCAAGGTCAAGGCCGCGCCGGTCGCGAACGGGGTGAAGCTGACGCTCGAGCTGAAGCTCGAGCTGGCGAAGGACTGGAGCCTCACGATCGCGCAGGATTACGTCCTGCAACGGACGATCACGACCGACGAGGCGTCGCGCGCGATCGTCGAGACCGTGGTGGATCCGTTCTTCCGCTCGGTCAACGGCGACGCCGGGACCTTCTCGGATCTGCTCGAGGCGCTCGACACCACCCGCTGACCGGCGCGCCGGCGCCGGATCAGGCGTGGATGATCGTCCCGACGTCCTCGCCGCGGAGCGCGGCGAGGACCTGCCCGGGCTTGGTCCCGTTGACGATCTGCAGCTCCTTGCAGGCGCGCGCGCGCGGCAGGTACTCGACGACCACGCGCTCGACGA
>ERZ761602.750-NODE-750-length-65511-cov-10.634335_pt1 | contig 65511 bp, 51 predicted proteins | sample MGYA00512165_ERZ761602 | MGnify/ENA primary metagenome ERZ761602 (study PRJEB28899, sample SAMN02445085) | bioreactor sludge metagenome | biome: EBPR sludge; isolation source: Thorneside wastewater treatment plant | place: Australia: Brisbane, Thorneside...
ATTTCAGCATTTCAGCATTTCAGCATTTCAGCATTTCAGCATTTCAGCATTTCAGCATTTCTCCAGGGCCTGGTCGAGGTCACTGAGGATGTCATCAATGTTTTCAATTCCGACCGAGAGCCGAACGAGTCCGGGTGTGATTCCGCACGCAACCTGAGCCTCCGAATTGAGCTGGGAATGCGTCGTCGTCGCCGGATGAATCGCGAGCGATTTGGCGTCACCCACATTGGCGAGGTGGGAGAAGAGCTTCAGATTTTCGATAAAACGACGCCCGCCTCCCATTCCGCCCTTGATCTCAAACACGACCATGGAACCTCCCTTGCCCCGGAGATACTGTTGATTCTTCCGGAATTCGGAATCGGTTTCAAGACCGGGGAAGCGGACCCACTCGACCCGCTCATGGGTCTGAAGATAGCGCGCGACGGCGAGGGCATTCTCACAGTGACGCTCCATCCGCAGGGTCAGGGTCTCGATTCCCTGGAGGAGGAACCAGGCATTGTCCGGCGCGAGGCAGGCCCCGAGATTTCGCAGCGGGACGGTGCGCATTCTCAGGATGTAGGCCAGTGGCGCCAGTGGCGCGGGGAGGTCGTGTCCCCAGCGAAGTCCGTGATAGGAGTTATCCGGCGCATCGAAAAGCGGGTGTTTGCCGGAGGCCCAGTTGAACTTGCCGGAGTCAACAACGAGCCCGCCAATGCCCGCGCCATGACCGCCCATCCACTTCGTCAGGGAATGCACCACGATGTCCGCCCCGTGGTCGATGGGACGGGTGAGGTAGGGGGTGGAAAAGGTCGAGTCGACGATAAAGGGCAGACCATGATCGTGTGCCACCTTCGCGACGGCCTCGAGGTCGGTCACCTCAAGGGCGGGGTTCGAGACGGTTTCACAGAAAAGCGCCCGGGTCTTTCCATCAATCGCTGCGGCAAAAGCATGCGGATCCTGGGAGTCGACGAATTTCACCGTGATCCCGAGGGCCGGAAGGATATCATTGAACTGGGTGTAGGTGCCCCCGTAGAGATTGCGGGCCGATACGATGTTGTCGCCCGCCTGGGCCAGATTGATGATGGAATAAAAAACGGCTGACGTTCCCGACGCGAGTCCGAGACCTCCCAGCTCGGGAGCCCCTTCCAGCAAAGCAACGCGCTTTTCGAGCACGTCGGTCGTCGGATTCATGAGCCGGGTGTAGATATTGCCCAGTTCTTTGAGGGCAAAAAGGTTCGCCGCGTGTTCCGTCGAATTGAACGTGAATGAGCTGGTCCGGTAGATCGGGACAGCACGCGAGTTGGTGGCTGTGTCAGGGGTCTGACCGCCATGAAGGCAAAGGGTTTCAATCTTCATTTCGGGAGTTTTGGAAAGGGTGGCAAAACCCGCCCCTGCTGGCAAGCGAAAGAGTTGCCCCGACACCCGTTGCCCGGATGGCCCCCTCAGCGCGCGGAGACCTTTGTCGCCTTCTTCGCCTCCGAAGCCCCCGCCCATGATTCCCGCAAAATCTTTCCGGTGGAAGCGGAAAGGTAGACGACACCGATCGAGACCTGTGAGCTGTTGATCAGGTTCAGCATCCAGACGGGCTCGGATTCGAGATCACGCACCCGGAGCTGAAAATGAACGCTGTCGAAGGAGCGCTTCTGCCGATGGGCGAGATCTTCCGCGATTCGAAAAGCCTTCCCGGAATCCACTTTCAGCGAACTTCGCAGGATGGGCAGATGCGGAAGATCCTGAGCAGGCAAGGGGGTGAATTTCCGCTCCGCGAGGACTTTCCCCCGGGCAAAGACTGATTCTCGAAGCACTCCGGGCTGCTCGGGGGAGGCGCTGAGGATGAGCCACTGGACAGGCTCTGGTTCTCCATAAAAACCGACCATTCCGAGAATCTTCTCCCCGGAATCGAGCGGCGCGACTTGAATAAAGGCATCAAGGGCCTTCAACCCGGATTCGCTCTGCGCCCGCTCGGGGGGAGATGCGACCAGGGGACAGGCGAGTAAAACCCCGAATACCCAAGTGCTCAGCCACGCTTTCATTGCTCGTCAGGAGGCCAATGCTCCTGTTTGATTGGGATAACATTAAGAAGTCCGTATTATTAAGCAATCAATTTCTCTGAAAAATACGGATTTTCCTATTGAATTCAGCTTCTTATGCCCTGTGTTGACTGAATCCCCGCTCCTGGACCGATATTCCATTGGCGCGTCCTTGAATCCTCTCTTTTCGTAAGGTGAATATGCCCGTTTCCAAACCAGACTGCGCTCTCCTCATCCTCGGTCACGGATCGACAGAGAATCCGGATTCCTCCCAACCGAGTTGGGACAATGCGGACACCATTGAGAAGACCGGCCAGTTCGGCAGCGTCCACTGCGCCTTTTGGAAAGAGGAACCAAGCTTCCGCCAGATCTGGCCGATGATTGAGGAGAACGAGGTCTACATCGTCCCGAACTTTATCAGCGAAGGTTATTTCACCCGCCAGGTTCTTCCGCGCGAACTTGAAATCGAAGGCCATACGACGATTCGAAACGGGCGCACGATCCATTACTGCGACCCCGTCGGAATCCACCCGGCCATGACCGGGCTGCTCATCAAGCGAGCCAAGGAAATCATCGATGACTCGGTGAAGCTTGAGGACACCACCCTCATCATCGTGGGCCACGGGACCAACCTGAACCAGAAGTCCACCGAGGCGATCAAAGTTCAGGTCGAGGCGATCCGCGCGTCGGGCGAACCCTTCGCCGATGTCCTCGACGCCTACATGGAGGAGGCGCCATTCATCGCGGACTGGCAAACCCTCGCTCAATCCCCCACGGTGGTGGTGGTGCCCTTTTTCATCGCCGACGCCCTACACAGTTTTCAGGATATCCCGGTGCTGCTCGGGATTGAAACCGAACCAACCGCCGCAGCGAGCCAGCGGGAGGTCTTCCGGCAGAACCCCTACCGCTTCGGGGACCGCACCCTCTACTACAGCTCGGCCATCGGCACCGATCCCTCGCTCGCGGAGGTGATCGTTGATCAGGTCAGCTATTTTGACGAACATTACCGCCCATGACTCTCGCCGAGGAACTCGAATCCTATCTCCCTGCAGGTGCCACCCTGCGATTTGGGCAATTGCAATTAAGCCGCACCCCTGAAGGCAGCTTTGTGGCCTGTCACGCTGATGACCGGACCATGCTCCCCAAACTGGAGGAAATCGATTCAATCTCCGGGTTGCGGGATCTTGCCAAATGCGACGGCTCCGGCGAATTCCGCCCCTTGAAAACGGCACCCACCCTGAAGTCAGGATGGAAAACGCAAAGCTCCTCGGCAAAGGATTTCCTGAGGCGACTCGATGCCATCTATCCCGGAGTATTCGCCACCTGGGTCGCCTACGATAGGAACGAACACGGGCCCACCTCACTTCGGCGCACTCTGGACCGCCAGACAGGAATGTATCGATTTGCAGGGACCATCACCGATCAGATGGCCAACCGTATCATGCGTGAGCTCTGCTCTCCGGGCTGTCTCCGCAAGATCGCATGGCCGTTGAATGACCAGTGTATCGTCAGCAAAATTAAACGCGAGCCAATGAGCATTCCCGTGATCTGCACGGAAGCCTGCACGTTCGCCATCAGCCGTGCACGGGAACTGGCCAAGGAGGCCTACGACCGTGAGAATGCCCCCGGAAATTAAGGAAGTGCGAGTTTAGCGTCCGACCCGGGGATAATTCTCATCTCGCCGGATCAACCCCGCGCCAGAATCGGCTTGAGATCCGCTCCATCTCAGGATCCTCCTCGGGAATCTCATTTTCCGAAAGCCTGTCGGCGTGACCGTCGAGATAGGAGGCGATTACCTTGCCCCCATCCCATCGCTTTTCAATGGTATCAATGATGTCAGCCCGATTCTCAAACTTCACCACATTGGTCTCGATGCATTCGATGTAAAGAAGCGCGTTTGGGGCAAAAAGGAGATTCGATTGCGTCTTCTCCGTCAAGTAAGGGTCTTCGGAATCCACCTGATCGTAAATCCGGTCGTATTGGAGGTTCGCGTTCATGGCATAAGAGTGTTTGTGCCAGTTTTGCTCCTTGGGGAACCTTTTAACCGAATGAGTGCACTCGAAGAGGGTGCCCTTGAGGTGATTCCCATCGTCATCCACCGTGTAATTGGTCACCTCACCATCCTTATTTTCTTTTAGATACAGCTGGGCAAAAACCAGACCATCGAGCCACAGCCCTGACTCCCCCAGATTATAATTCTCCGGGAAAAAGTCCTCATCCGACACTCCGGAAGGGGCCTCCATTCCTCCAGGATATTGAGGAGAAGGCAGGCGGCTGCCGTTATCGGCTGCCCACGTAAGTGTTGCCATGGTGATCTGTTTGAGATTCGCGGTATTCTTCATCGCCTCGGCGGCATCCTTCGCCTTACCCATCCCGACGGCAACAAGAGCGGCAAGGACCCCGAGAATGGCAACCACGACAAGCAGTTCAATGAGGGTGAATCCGCGTGTTCGGACAGAATTCGAAAGGATATCAGGGGGGGAGGTTTTCATAGTTGAGTGGGGGGGTGCGGCTCCGGAAGAGCCTCCGGAGAACTGATCCGGGATCTACACAGTTTGAGGGTAACCAAAGAGCCCTTCCCAGGTCAAGCCGGAATGATTTTCATCACCGGAAAAAGTCGCTTCCTCCAAATCACCCCGCCAGCACAAAAATGGCAAGGCACGGGTCACCCGACCCGTGCCTTAATCCAAACCAACGACTAACTATGAAAAAATTACGCGGCGACCGGTTGCGAAATAACATCGAGCCGGAGATGAGACCACGACAGCTTATCGCCGTCAGCGGCACCTTCCTGACCCACAAACGCGGTCATTTTGGCCGTACCGGAAAGGGAGAACGCGGGATACAGGAAAATTTCCCCCTGAATTCGAACACTACAGACAAAATTCTGCCCAAAGCGATAGAGCGTGAGATCACAGGGAATCGGTGCCCCGGGAGTCAGCGGTGCCTTGGCCAGATAGCCAATCACCCCTCCCCCGTTGCTAAGATCACAGACTTCGCCCGTCGCCGGATAGATCGCTACGGCGATCCCCCTCTTGCGACTTTGATCAAGGATCCCGACAACCACCCGTCTCGTCACACGCCCCGGAGCGATGTCGACCTTGAAGCTGACTTCCGCGTTCGGATTTTCAACGGCGGGAGTCTGCCCGAGGTGCTCAAGTGAAAACTGGCTGAGTTCTGGAATGGCAACATTCATACAAAGTGAGTCGGGTGAGAGATGAATTGATGGCAGAGACAGGTGAAAATCGGATTTCTAATTCCGTATCAGGTTTGGATTGTTTAAAATAATAACACTGATAATACGGTTATTCAAATTAATTATTATATTTATGGAAACTTTTTATAAATAGTTTCCGACTCTTACTTTCCTATGGAGGGGAGACCCGAAGACCCTCTTCCAGCAAGTGTCCGCGGGAATAGAAATATCCATTGCATAAGCTTGGATCGGGATAGCGTACCAACTCTGCTCAAATGGACGACGACCTATTCACCGAGGCCCCGGAAGCCGGGCCCGGATTTGCCTCTGAGTCAGCAGCAGGTCTGAACGGCCCGGATCTGCGTCTCGATCCGACCATGCCGCTGGCCGCAAGAATGCGCCCCCGTGACCTGAGTGAATATGTAGGACAAGGCCACATTCTCGGTGAGGGGCGCCTCCTCCGCCGGGCGATCGAAGCGGACCGTTTCACCTCCTTGATTTTCTACGGCCCCCCCGGGGTTGGAAAAACCAGCCTCGCTGAACTCATTGCCCGCCGCACCCAATCCCGCTTCATCAACCTTTCGGGAGTCGAAAGCAATGTGGCCGAGATCCGTCGGGCAGTTGAGGCAGCCAGACAGTTTCAGCGCACCCGTAACGAGGTGACGACTCTCTTTGTGGACGAGATCCACCGCTTCAACAAATCACAACAGGATGTGCTCCTGCCCCACATTGAACGGGGAACCGTCCGCTTCATCGGGGCAACGACGCATAATCCTTATTTTTACATCAACAGCCCCCTCGTCTCCCGTAGCCAGGTCTTCCAACTTGAGCCGCTCACCCCGGACGATCTGGCCGCACTTCTCTCAGCCGCTGTCGACGATCAGGAGCGAGGTTTCGGAAAGAAGCCGCTCATTGTTCACGAGGATGCCGCCCGCTTTCTCGTGACCATGTGCGACGGGGACGCGAGAAAGTTGCTGACTTCGTTCGAACTTGCTGTGCTGACGACGGAGCCTGACGAGACGAGCGGTGAGATTGTCATCGACCTCGCCGTGGCGGAAGACTCGATCCAGCGCAAAAGCGTCGTCTACGATGCGGATGGTGACGGTCACCACGACACGATCAGCGCATTTATCAAATCGATGAGGGGATGCGATCCGGACGCGGCGCTCTACTGGCTCGCTAAAATGCTCTATGCGGGTGAGGACATCCGCTTCATCGCGAGACGAATCGTCATTGCCGCCAGCGAGGACGTGGGGATGGCCGACTCGAATGCTCTCAAGGTCGCCGTTGCCGCGCAGCAGGCGGTCGAGTTCATCGGAATGCCTGAGGCCCGCATCCCGCTGGCTCACGCCGCCGTTTACATTGCCACGGCGCCAAAGAGCAATCGCGCCTATGCCGGCATCAATGCAGCCATGAAAGATGTCGCCGAGGGCCGCACCCTGGCGGTACCACCGCACCTGCGCACCCGAAGCCGCAAAAAGATTGGCGGGGAAAGCGGTGCCTTTACCGGAGAAGAGGCCACCTACCTCTACGGCCACGATTTTGAGGAAGGTTTCGTACCGCAGTCATATCTCCCTGAGGGGCGGGTCTACTATGAACCCACCACCAACGGGATGGAGCAGCGCGTCGCTGAACGACTCGACTACTGGCGGAAGCAGTTTCACGAGAAACAATCAGTTCCCGGAAATGACTCCACCGCTATTTAAGGCAATCGTCCCTCTCCCGCATCTGCAACCAGGGCAATATCATCACCTGAACTCCCTCTCAAGCGAGTCTAGATATCGCGTGATGTGATCTGTTCTCCCCGGTGCCTTCCGTCTCTCAAGCGACTTGCGTATCCGGATGTAGTCATCGAACTCGACGCTGCGTTGCGGTGCTTTCGTCGCTTCATAAAAGTTCAGGTAGTCTTCAGTGTGAATCAGCGTATCACGCACCTTTGACCTCATTTCTTCAATATTGGCAATCTCCACGTCAATCCCGCGGGTCTGGCCTTTCATCAGTTTCTGTATGATCGATTCATAGACCGGATAAACCGGGCGATACAGCGGATGTCCGATTCGCTTGAGTTTTTGGAGCCGGTCCAGACAATCTCCAAGTTCATCCAATCCCTCAGGATGTTCCAGAAAGAGAGCGTATTGATCGAGGCTGGCATTGAACGATCCCTCGGGCATGGGTGGAGCCTCCGCCTTCTTCGGTTTTAGAAAATCAAGAAATCCACGCTTGGCAACACCGGTCGCCGCCCCTTCCCCCTGATCACCGTCAATCCGGACGGTAACCGCATCCGTCAGAAACTGCTCTGTCTCCTCCCTGTTTAGGAACTCAAGAATCTGTTGCTGTCCCAGGGCGGCGACTTCCAACGCCCACCACTTGTCGAGCCCCTGATCCATTTCACGAAAAGCAGGAAAATGCTGCCGCAGGAGCACTTCAATTGCCAGCGGGCTGGTCCCGCCGAGATCGGCGAGAATACTCTTTATTCCGATATCACCATCAGCCTGACTCAACAATGCCTCGACCATCGCGGACGACGAAGCGCGGAAGACCGCGAGACTCACCGGATCGAGCTTCCCGGCATCCGCGAGAGAGAATATTTCCTGCGGTTTGAGCATCTGTCCGCTCGCAAGAAATCCCCGATAGAATGAACTCGGGCTGCCGCTCCTGCGATGTTCGATCAGTTGATCGAATCCGTGCACGAGCCAATCCGGGACCTTCACCGCGTCGAGAGCAAATGAACCCGGATCCTTACTGTAAGGCTCGAGAACATGCTCGATGAGAAGGACTCGAATCACCTCGCGGCGGAACTCATCGTCCCGAAATCCATCGTGAAGTTTCACCGCCAGTTTGATGATAAAACGGTTGTCCGGCCGCAACTGTACCTTCGTGAGGAGGTATTCACCCTTATGGACGTCCTGCATGTCCCCCCACAGTTCCACCTGGATAGGGATCGTCCAAGCCGATGACTGACTTGGTCGACCGGGGCGCATCTTGAAAAGGAGATTGCGAAGATCATTCCTGACTTCCCCGACGAACGATGAGAACATCACGCGGGTAACAGGAGGTTCCCCGACCACCTTGACTTGAAAGTCCTCTCCCCATTCCGATGCCGGAATCGGGCCAACCGTGGATCGGCTCTCAGACTGCCCGCCTCCCGGCTCTCCTGCGGGAATCTGTTCCTGTGCCGACAGGAACAGATTCCCGCAGAGACCCGCCATCATCGCAAGCCTTCCGGTCCAACGGCATCCCTCTCTAATTCTTTTCACACCACTCTCCACGGGAACACTTTAACCAATACCACTCCGACTCACAATCGTTGATATTCAATCCGGCACCGCGGAAAATCGAAAAGCCGGCTGTCCCGAAAGCCCGGAACCGCCGGCTCGATTGATCGGGGATTCGCCTGTCAGCACCCCGGTTTGATGATCACTTGATCTCGATCGTGCGTGGCTTGACCTCATCCCGCAGGGGGAGACGGAGATTTAGAATTCCGTCTTCAAGCGCTCCGGAAATTTGTTTCTCGTCAACTTCAGGGCCGACATCGAGCCTGAGACGATAGGTTCTTTCCGGGAAATAGCTCCCCAGTGGCATCCACTCTTCCGGAGTGGCGAGATTCCGGGTGGCCAGCACTTCAAGGATGTCATTCTCGACGGTGACCGACACATTTTCCTTTTTCACTCCGGGGAGTGTCACTGCAACCTGCCAGGCATCCTGATCGTACCGCGAAGAATAGAGAGGACGATAGACCGGAAGGGAAGGAGCCTCGATTGCCGTAGCCCCCTTGCATTCATTGTTATGACAACAGGATTCAATATTTTCACTCATGGTATTTCACTGGTTCGGGTTCTAAAATAATGAGGGTGATTGATTAGTGAATCGTAATGCTTACCGGTTTGCACACCTCCTCTTTGGGAAGAGTGAGATGAAGAATTCCATCCGCCAGCCGGGCTTCGATTCCGTCGAGGCGCAAACCTTCAGGGTGACGCAGCACCTGCTCCAGTCGCCGGGGTCCGTAGCCTGGAGTTTGATTCGACCCGGCCGCTTCACAGGCAAGTCTGATCAGCCCTCCCTCCGCGTCGAGACGGATCTGATCGCGCTTGAATCCGGGAACTTCGATACGGGCATAATAGTTCGATCCATCTTCGAACCACTCGATTCCCGACGTATACCCGGGACGTGAAAGCTCGTTCGATTCTCCGCCAATCGCGGCTCGAAGGAGCGGACCGAAGGCACCCGGAGCCGGGCTCATCCGGGACTTGCGGTGAGAGTAAGGGTAGCTTGGATGGGTGTAACGAATCAGTTTCATGTTTGGAGTTTGGGTTAGGTTTTAGCGTCTCGTTTAACGCCTGCCCCAACTACTGCAAACCCCATGCCAGAAAAACGGGAAACACCACAACTCGTTTCTTTCCAAGCTTTTATGAAACTAAAAATCAAAACATAGCGCGACAAAGTGAGCCAAAAAGTCCCGACTCAGAGATGACAAAATCTCCCACTGAGTCAAACTGACACAAGTAAAGTCAGCACACCAAGCTCCGGGTGGACGCAAATCCGACATAGTAGCGACTCCCGATGAGGACGAGCCACCTCCTGACGGAACCGGACTTGAACGAAAGGTTACTCAGCCTTCGGCTTTGCCGACTCCTTAGCCTCCGTCTTTTCCTGGGTATCGGACGCGGCGGCGGGAACGAACTTCAAAACGGTTCCGTTGATGCAGTACCGCTTGTCAGTCGGGGTATCGAAGCCCTCTCCTTCGAAGACGTGCCCAAGATGACCGTTGCAGATTTTGCACAAGACTTCCGTCCGGGCATAACCAAGGTGGAAGTCGACGTTAAATTTAACGTTCTTCGCCTTCGCCGGGTCGTAGAATGAGGGCCAGCCACAGTGCGAATCGAACTTCTCGTTTGACGTAAACAGTTCCGCGTTGCAACCGGCACAGTAATAGGTCCCGGCCCCCTGCTCTTTGAATTCCTTATAAACCTCGCCATCCGCCCTTTCGGTGCCCGCCTCCCGGAGAATGCGATACTGCTCGGGAGTCAGCGTTTTCTTCCACTCCTCGTCGGTTTTCTCCACGCTTGTCTTCGGCGGCTCGGGGGTCTCTTTTAGAACTTCCATGGCAGTCTCTTTCGGTTTTACGATTTCCTTCGGGGGCTTTTCATCGGCGGTTAAAAAGGTAACCGCGACCATCGCAGCAATGATAACACTGACCGCAAGCGTGAGGGAGATCGACCATTTCATAGCTGGATTTTAGAATAGCTTACGTCTCCGGTCAAAGACGCGATCACTTGAGTTCGCCGCCCAAGAGACTCCTGTTTCCATTCGACAGTCCTTCCGGCCGCTCTATCATGAACCGATGCCTCCCACCGTCATCCGCGATTGGTACGACACTCCGCTCTACTACGACATCATCTTCGATGAAGACACCGGAGCCGAGGCCGATTTTCTCGAGGAGATGCACCGTCGCCACGGAATCGCCTCCTCGCGAAATCACTCCGTCCTCGAACTCGCTTGCGGGAGCGGACGACTTCTGAAAGAACTGGCTCTTAGGGGTTGGAAAACCTCAGGCTTCGATCTGAATCCCAACATGCTCAGTTTCGCCCGCGACCGCATCGGTTCCACAAGCGGAAGTGTCCACCTTTGGGAGGACCGCATGGAGTCATTCCGGGTTCCGGGTAATCGCCGCTTCGACCTTGCCCACTGCCTCGTAAGCACCTTCAAGTACCTTCGTTCCGAGGAGGATGCGCTCGCCTGTCTGCATCGGGTATCGGAGGTCCTTAAACCCGGGGGACTCTTCATTCTCGGGCTGCACCTAACCGACCCCGCCAACCGCCGTCCCACCCACGAAAGGTGGGTGGCATCGCGAGATGGAATTGAAGTCGTTTGCAATACTCGAACCTGGCCGGCCGATCCGCAGCTCAGATCCGAAGCAATGCGTTCGCGAATGAAAGTGACCCTTCCGGATGGCGAAATTCACCGTCAGGAAACCCTCTGGGAAGTTCGCTCCTACACCGCCTCACAGTTGCGGCGACTCATCCGGAAGGTGCCGGCACTGAAACTTACCGCCTGCCATGACTTCCGGCACGATCCCGATGAAAGCCGGGCGCTCGACGACAGCTACGCCGACCTCGTCCTGGTTTTAAAACGACAAAGCCAAACGTAGCGGCCCGGTCCAATCACGTTGATTATCTGCTCACCCTTCCATAGAATCAGTCTCCGTGAAGCCCAACCATTCATCCGGTCATTCTCCGTCGAAAACCATGAGTTACCTCGATCAATCGCGGATGGAGAGTGCTCATTTTATGAACCTCATCCGGTTCGCCCTCGCTTCGGCGATGGTGCTTTTGTTTCTTTACGGTACGATTGCTCTCAGGCTCGACAGCTTCCGCGAGACCGGCTGGCTCATTTTTCTCTACTGGGTGGCAGCGGGTCTTTTATGGGCAGGCTCCCGACGATACTCCGGCCTTCTCAACGCGAGCCGATTTGCCGTTCCTCTGCTCGATATGCCTTCAGCCACTCTGATCCAGTGGCTGAGGCTGGGATACGAGGATGCCGATTCCACGACTGCGGTCTTCTCCCTCTCCATTTTTCTGTTTCTCGTCATGCTCTCCACTTTCAGCATGCGGACCCGCCACACCTTTATCTGCGCGATCATCGGCACGGTCTTTTACTGGGTCCTTGCCCGCGAAGTTGGACTACTCGCCATCTCTTTCATCTCCGCTCCCATTATTCTGTTGCTGACCGCATGGACGGCAAGCTCGCTCTCGCGCCGCCAGTCGAGCCTCGTTCTAGAATCGGCGGAAAAGCAGGCTCGCCGGGACCGTCTCGCGCTTTATTTCTCTCCGGGAGTGGCAGAGGTTATCGAAACCCGTGATGATCTGGGCGAAGGGGAAGCCTGCGAGTTGTCCGTCATGTTCTGCGACATTCGTGAATTCACCACGATGAGTGAATCGATGGAGGCGCGGGACGTTGTGAAACTGCTCAACGATTTTCACGGGGGAATGGTCGATACCATCTTCCGATATGGAGGCACCCTCGACAAATACCTCGGCGACGGATTGCTTGCCTATTTCAATGCCCCGGTCCCTCAATGCGACCACGCCGAGAGATCAGTGCGCTGCGCCCTCGACATGGTTGACAGCCTCGCTGAGATCAACCGCAAGCGGGCTGAACGTGGCGAGCCTCCGATTGGGATGGGTATCGGCATTCATGCCGGACAGGCCGTCGTCGGCAATGTTGGAGCCCCCCACCGTCGCGAGTTCACTGCCATCGGTGACACGGTCAATGTGGCGAGCCGCCTGCAGAGTATGACCCGCAAGCATGGGGGAATCGACATCCTCGTCAGCGAGGCTGTCGTCACCGAATGCTCCAACGTAAGCGAACTCCGATTTGAATCGGTCGCGGAGGTGGAGGTGCGCGGACGGAGCCAACATCTGAAAATTTTTCGTCCCCTCCTCTCAAGCTGATCATCAGAGAAGCCGCCCCGTTCTCCGGAACTTTACTCGAATAGGACGGAAGGCCCGGGCTCCCCTACCCCCAGCTTTCCGCAATCACCCGGGCATCTTCGAGAGCCAGCGTCTTCGGCAGATTCAGGTAGACGGAGACCCAGGCACCATCGCGCCCCGTATCGGCGGCGAGACCGTGAATGTTGGCATCAAAACGGCGGCCGGCCTTGAGACAGAGCAGGTAGGCGAGGGCACCAATGTCTTCCGTCGTTCCGGCATGAAGTCGATACAGACCCGGCCTCCACTCGGTGAGAGTCACCTGCCGGGCTACATCCGGCAGCGCCTCCTCGTCCAGATCGGAGAGATGAAGACGCTCGGCGATGGCCGTTTCAACCAGGCGGTTCAACTCGGGACCGGCCGGTGCGCCTGAAGTTTCCCCGTTTTCCGGGATCGGTGCCAGATGAAAAAAATCAAGCGCCAGGCCGTGGTTCATCGCAGAAAACAAATGAGCCTGCTGGAGACCCACTCCATGCTTCCAGAGAGCACCGATGATCGAGGCGGCAAGACCCCGGTTATCCTTCGCTGCCACCCCGAGAATCTTGACTTTTCCTTCAACAATCGTCGTTACTCGCGGCCTCGCGTCGTTGTCCTCACGAGTGAGCCGGAGCAGGTAACCGCCGAAACGAACCGCATAATGGCGATAGATGCCTTCGAAAAAATCCCGGCCGAAGTCACTCAAAATCTCCAGCGACTCGTCATCTGCATATCCCCCGCTCTCAAGCAAGGCCGCCGGGTCAAATCTCCGGCCCACCGGCATCCTCGCCTTCGCATAGAGCTCACGAATGTTGAAAAACTGGGTGGGATTGGTCGCGGGAGACTTCCAGGCATGGTGATCGGCGTGGGTGAACACGTAGAGCGCCCGCAGACGGTCCAGATCACCGCCGCACCGTCGCAAGAGATCGCTTACCACCCGCTCGTCGATCAGTCCGGTGGTGACAATCTCGAGGAAGGTTCGGCGGTTCTCCACGAGGAATCGAGCCAGATCAAGGATTTCATCGGCGAAGCCGGCACCGGGGAAACACTTCGCATAATATTCCTCCAATGATATCGCCGAAAACCCGCTTGAAAAACGATCCTCCAGTGTCCGCCTGGGATCGTTGCGGGCGGCAAGATCATCCGGAGTCACCGGGAGTCGCTTTGTTTTGAGAGCCAGTTTAACCGCCGCGAGTTGCGAATCCGTGAGCAGAGCCGCCTCCACCTCGACACGAATCGCATAGGCGACGTCGGTTAGTTTTTCAGGCTCACGGGCTGCGGCCAGGAGACGTTGCCCCTCTTTCCGATCCGCCTCAAGGGCCCGCATCTTTTCACGCTCCAGTGGACCACGCAGGACATGCCGCTCTGTCCTGACACGTTCGTCAAATGACGACTCGAATTTTCCGTAGCCCGGAAAAAGTCTTTCCTCGGCCCCGGGAATTCGCGAAAGAAAATCAAAGGTCGCGGCGAGACTGCCGCGTGGTTCCAGAAAAAGGGCGGCCACTTCCGGCACCGGCTCAAGCCAGTCACCGGCATCAAGGAAGGTCGTTTGCAATTCGGACGGATCAATCGGCAGTTCATACCGTTGAGCCATCAGAAGCAATGACAGCGCGGCCCGGCTTCGATCTCCGTTTGTCACGCAGGTTTCCGGTTCGGCGTGAAAGAGTCCTCCCGCCCCGAGAGCCACCGGATGCCCGGGTGAAATGCGACGCCCGGTCCGCAGTTCCCCCTCGATGACCCCGCGGGCGAAAGCGGCGATGCGACGACGAGCGGAAAGAAGACGCGACCTGACCTGATCGGCAAACTCGAGACGCTCCTGATCCGTCGCCTCCTCGCCGAGCCACCCGCCCAAAGAGGCAAAATCCTGATAGGTCATCACGTCCTCAACGTGATTTCCCAATGCCGTCGGAACCCCTCCGGGTTTTCGCTGCAGATGAATCCAGCATCGCAGCCGCAACAGGAAGTGGTAGGCGTCGAGATCGCGGGGGTCGCTCTCCGCCAACTGCCGGTAAATCTGATGGCTGTGGGAAAATCGCTTCCCCGCCTGAGTCCAGACCCCGGCCAGAAAAAGTCGAAGGCCGTCATTCTTGATGTCGAAATGATCGATTCGCTCCGCCATCGCCCCGGCTCGTTCCCATTGGTGCAACCAGAGTCTGCGCACATGAAGAAAATGCTCGAAAGGGTCGTAGGTCTCGCGGATGCGATTCCGGAAGACCGTAACGAGACCATCCGGATCATAAACCGGATCGAGATCAATGAAGGCGTTGAGATCTTTGTCCTGCAATCCTACGGCATCCTGGAGACCGTAAGGCATCGCAACAAAGGAAAATCCGAATCGTTCCCGAAAGCAGCTCGTGTGAAGGGTTTGGCGCTGCAATTCAAGAACAAAGGCGTGAGTGGCCTCCTCTTCGACGGGGAGTTCAAAGAGAAAGACAATGTCCAGATCAGAACAGGGCGTCACCTCACCCCGACCGGTCCCTCCCACGGCACCGACGGCAAAGGGATGCGGATACCCCAGAGCCGTCCGTTGTTCCGCCGCCCAGTCCGCAATCACAGAGGTAAAGAGTGCCGTCCGCGCGGCCACGATCTCTTTTCCATTGTCCAAAACGATATCTCGAATGAGGTCTTCATTCTCTCGAAGCCTCCGCCGGTGTTCTGTTATCTCAAGCTTGAGCGCTGCCGAAGGCTCGACCCCGGGCTCATCACTGGCCGAATCGACATCTCCGAAGGAGGGGGAATTTTTCATGCAGGACCAGGACGCATCGTCTGGCTAACAAAAGCGCCTTTCCGGCAACCCGCAAATGGAGCTTCCTCTGGAAAAATGGGTGAATGACACGAGAGCCCCGGTCTTGGCTGGCTTTCAAAAAGCTGCAGGGGGCTTGCCAAACCAGACGGTCTCCCTATAGGCTCGCCCTAACTTCGGCCTGACAACCCGGAAAATCCCCCGACAGGCCTCCGCCAGGTAAATATACTTTTTCATCCCCCATGGACTCTTCCATTGCCTCGCGTGCCCGTCGTGTCGTCCTCTTTTTCGCCGTGACCCTGGCGATCATCACCTATGTGGACCGGGTTTGTATTTCCCAGGCCGCCCCGGCGATACAGGAGGAGCTGGGATTAACAAAAATCCAGATGGGTTATGCCTTTACCGCCTTCGGCTGGGCCTACGCCCTCTTTGAGATTCCCGGAGGCTGGCTGGGAGATCGCATCGGGCCGCGTCGGGTGCTGATGCGGGTGGTGACGATGTGGTCTTTCTTTACCGTGGCGACTGGATGGGCGTGGAATCTTGTCTCGCTGGTAGTCTGTCGCTTCTTCTTTGGAATGGGAGAGGCCGGTTGTTTCCCGAACATCACAAAGGCGTTCACGCATTGGTTCCCCGCCATCGAACGAGTCAAAGCGCAGGGGATCCTCTGGCTCAGCGCCCGGTGGGGAGGTGCCTTCACTCCCCTGCTGGTCGGCTGGATGCTGGCCAGCGGTGATACCAAAATGGAAGGACTGGGCCTTCACTACCGGTGGGTCTTCCTCATTTTCGGGTTGCTGGGAGTCGTTTGGGCGATCACCTTTTTCCGCTGGTTTCGCGACTATCCCCGGGATCATCCGGCGGTCAACACGGCAGAACTCGCGGAGATCGGAGATACCGCCCATACCGGTGATCACAAAATGCCCTGGGCCAGGTTGCTCGCTTCGCGAACTGTCTGGATGCTATGGGCACAGTATTTTTTCATGTCCTATGCGTGGTATTTCTATATCACCTGGTTCCCGACCTTCCTCAAAGAGCAATTCCCGGACCTCGGCGATCTTCAACGGGCACTGCTTGCCTGTGTCCCGCTTTCCTTCGGCGGACTCGGTTCGCTGGCAGCGGGTATGTGTTCAGGATCCCTGGACCGCTGGTTTGGGAGTTCCGCCAGGACCCGCCGCTTCCTGGGGGTCTTTGGAATGGGCATCGCGGGCATCATGCTCGTCATCTCGATGCAGTTTCATTCCCCCGTCGCCGCCATTCTGTGTATCGGACTGGCCTCATTCGCAAACGACCTCGCCATGCCGGGTGCGTGGGGCGCCTGCATGGAAGTGGGCGGACATCACACCGGTGCGCTTTCCGGCAGCATGAACATGATGGGCAATGCCGGAGGCGCGCTCGCGCCCATGGTCGTGCCTTTTATATTGGCCGCCACCAACAATAACTGGAATGCCAATATCGGGTGTTTCGCCGTCGCCTACTTTCTTGGTGCGATCTGCTGGATCTTCATCAATTCCGATGAACGTATTCATGATTGAGGAGCGTGCATTCCCTCACCTCGGAAGGTGGATCTTCCCGGCTTATGCGGAAAAGATCCACCCGAAGAACCCGATGGTTGACCTGCTTATTCCCGGATCGGCTGAATTCACAATGCGCTAGTCAAGCGTGCGCTTGGGTGGTGCGATGAGCGTTGCTGTTGCAGGCCTCGCGGGAGCAGCTTCGGTAAATCGCTGAACTTCGAATCCCGGAACATTGATGAGGACATTCAGATTGCCGAGGAAATCCCATGTCGCCGGAACCCCCACTCCATCGGCGAGCTCCCTCGCACCGAGATAGGTCGCAATCGCGTCGGGAACCACCTGGAAAAGAGCCACCCCGTTCGGGTCGTCCTTGATTTCACGCAACACCCTGATGAATTGGGAGCCGGGTTGTTTCATTTTTTCAACGGTCTCACCGGATCTCGGAGTCAGCGCGATTTGAACAGCGGTTGATCCCGGCTTGACAATCGCATCCATGGCAAATGTCTTAGGCACTGATCCAACGACGCCCGGGGATTTCAGGAACTCCACGAGACGATAGGGATCATAGATAATCCTGCTCTTGGAGGCATCCTTGAAGCTATCGGAGTCTCCCAGTTCCTTGAAGTAGCGGAGAATACCGCGCTGATCCGCACTTACTTCATCGACCTTTCCCCCCCAATGAAAAGCTACTTTATTCCCGTCCGGAACCACTTTGATCGTGGGCTTTAGGGGATCCGTCGACGTATCCATCGCAACCCAGAGAGTGTAATCAGACTTTGTGGCCGCAAGGACAGCGGAAGCCACATCAGGCATCGGCTTGCGCACCACGAGAGAGATGTTACCAAGTGTCTCCAGCATTGCCGCACTGGGCTGAAGACCACCTTCCGCCAGTGCCTTCCATGTCTTCGCAAGAACATCCATCTGGAACTTTGCGGCAAGCGGGGAGATCCCCTGCCAGGCGATCTGGATTTCCTCTTTGGAGCTGAAGATCTTCTGCAACAGGGGCAGGAAAGGAGCCGGATCCGGAGTCTTATAGGCAAACTGCGACCGTGTTCGCTCAAGCTCACTGAGAATGGCTCCCATGAACTGCTTCTCATTCAGGAAGATAACCCCTTCTTTGGCAACGAGAATCCGAGTCTCGTTTGGCTTCTCCGGATAAGGCTTGGGATTTGGAAGTCTTACCACGGTCCCCGCCGCCGGGGCAACAATCGGAGTTTGATCCAGGGTAGCTTTGAGCTTGTCCAGTTCGGCAAGGAGAGTCTCAATACCGGACTTTTTCAGGTCACGGTCCTTCTTCTTCTCCTCGATCTGCTTTTCGAGGTCCGGAATATCAGCCAGGGAAAGTCCCTCGGCAGAACGGTCCAAAGAGGTAACATCCTCGGTTCCCTTTCGGATCTTCTCCTCAAGGGCCACGATCTGCTCCTGCACTTTCTCAAGTTCGGGCACCGGCATCTTTTTTGACATGATTTCCTCCAGCTGTTCCAACTGTTCCTGGGTCACCGGGGGCAGGTCGGAAAGAATTTTCTTAACCGCACTGGCGACACTGATTCCGACCAGCACGAGGACGATAATGAGAACGCCGACGACATTTGTCATCGTGTCCATCAGAGCCACAAAAGGAATTTCAAACTCTTCGGTATGTCTGCGTTTTGCCATGGCTCTTCACAGGGTTGGAGTGGAGATCGGGAGCAGGGGTGTTCCTTCAGGAACCGGAATCGTTCCAAGCAGTGAGTCGAACATTCCGAGATCAATCCGCCCTCTTCCCGGAATAGGAAGTTTTGCGACCTGGGCCGGCTCAAAAGCATGAGTCTGCTGAGCCCAACCCGCCGCGTTGTTGTACGATCCGAGACCGTCATCACGAACAAGGAAAACAATTTTGGCTTTCGGCTGCTCCTTCACTTTCTTAAGGAAAGCCTCATAGGAGGTATCAGCGATAATGACCTCCGGAGCCGAACTCACCTGAGTCATTTCCGTTTTACTCCAGTAGAGGACGATCTTTCCACCCGATGCTTCAACAAAAAAGACTTTCGAATCAGGCTCGGTGCCGACACCAGCGGGTTGCACCAGCACCGGCCCGGGCGTCTTAGCGACAAGGTCGCGCTTCTTGATCTCTGCCATCAGTTCGGCAATAGATTTTTTGACTTCAGTCGTCTGTGTTTCGTAGCCGGTGATCTCCAGAAGCAGGTTATCAAGAGATTTCAGCAGATTCTGGCTCAGCACTTTCGAATCCTCCGCCTGTGATACGATCTTCCGGAGTCGCGCCGCCTGCTGCTCTTTCGCATCGGCCTCTTCTTCGAGACTGGCCAGTTTCACGAGGAGCGGCTTTACCTCCGATTCCAATGCGGCCTCACGCTGCTGGCGCTGGGAGAGTTGCCTGTGTTTGATCGCGCGATTCACCTCTTCCTCCGTGCGGCCCTCAGTCTGAGTGGTTTGGGAAACGGCAAGGAAAACGATGATGAGAACAAGAACGCCAATCAGAGAGCAGAGGATGTCCAGAAAGGGCACCATCAGCATCTCCTCGTTTCCGAAATGTCTGGGTTTAGCCATAGTGTTAGTGTATTCGGGTGTGGAATTCCGGATTAACTCAACTGCGGCTGAACCAGCCTTTCCTGACGGTTTGATTGATCACTACCTGTTTCTCACCAAGATCCGTCAGAACCTTATTTAATCCGCCAATGCCCTCGGCGAGTGCCCGGGTATGGTCGGTGGTGTTCTTCACGGAATTGGCGACGGCCAGAGTCATGTCTTCACGCATCCGGTCGATCGCTGTTGAAAACTCCTCACTCACCCGATGCTGGTGCTCAATCGACCTGTTCTCCAGATTCTCGGCATACTGGAGCATTGTTCCGGAAAGCGTGTTCAGATCGACAAGGAAGTCATTCTGCGCTGACGCTACGGCGTGAACGAGATGATTCATCATGGCCTCCTGATCGCCTCCGGCAACACCACTACCGTCGTGGAGACGGGGAATCAGGACTTCGTTACAGAACGAGTCAATATCGTTGAGATTTTCATCCTCGGCTTTGAACAATCCGTTCATCGGGAAGTTCACCAGCATCGCAAAAACAAGCCCCACCAGGGTCGCATCAAATGCACTCCCAAGTCCGCTGATAACCCCCTTGAGCACCCCGATGATCGCCTTAACATCCTCGAGGTTGTCAAAACTCAGACTGAGGAGCGCATGGGAAAGTCCCAGAACCGTACCGATGAATCCCATGATCGGAATCGCCCAGAGGAATGCTTTCACTGCAGTGAAACTTGAGGCAATCCGCCCGGCATCGATATCCGACTGTGCCGACATCAGATGTACGACATCACCGGTGTTCTGCTTTATCTCGAACAGCTCCAGCGCTTTCCGAATCCGATTCACCATCAGGCTGTCACGCAACCGTGAAGGCAGCCGGTAAAGGTGATCAATAAACACGCCGACATTCTCCGCGTTAATCTGATTACCAAGTTGGTAAGGAACCACATCAAGCAACATCGCTTCACGCTGATGCTTCAGCTTCAACAACTTGAGGGCAAGAATGGCAATGGCCCAGAAGAAGAAGAGGGTATTGAGTCCATTGACCGCCAGGTGACCCGTCCAAACCGTGGACAGATACTGCATGAAGGAATATTCGGATGATGAGGTTCCCTCAGGGGGAGAAAACGCCAGAAGGAAGAGGAGAAAGAGAACCGTGGCACCGGCCCCTAGTCCAAGGGACATGAAGATGTTTGCGTTGCTCGGATCGGTTTCTGTCCAACCTCCGCGGGAGCCAAACTCCGGCTTTGACGAAGCTGACTGGAATTCCTGCGATGCGGTCGAGGAACTTCGAGACACGCCGCTCGGGGCGGGGATATTCAGACGCGGAGCCGGGTGCTTCTCCAGACCCGAGTCCTCCCCTGTCTCAGCAGGCACCTGCATTTTGGTATTGCAGCCGGGGCAGCGAACGTATCTCCCGACAAACTCGGGCTCGACTTTCAACTGCATGTTACATGAGGGGCAACTAAAGTTCATAGTATTTGTGTTAGTAAGTTTTTTGGTAGTGTCAGAAACGTAAATTCGAAATCGGGAGGTCTAAATCGGGGCCCTCTGGATGCGCTCCAATGGAGGAGATTCCCCGAAGCCAGGCCCACGAAAACCAAGTGTAGGGAAGAGCCGCCGAGAGCTTCGCAACGGACCCCAACCTGAAGTTCAGGCACCTGATTGAATTAAGAATTCAAGGTGGCTGAATGCAGCGCTTTGTATCCACCCCGATCACTGACCCGTTTTCAGCAGTTGCTGAAACGGCCCTGAGGTCGATGAGGGCAGCGATGATGCCGGAAGAAAAACTCTCCGCAGAAACACGAAACAAAACCGCCCGGGCGAAATCGCCAAATCAAGCAATGCCGTGGAACGGCGGCGGTCTCTTGCGATTCACTCCCCAGGGTGATCGATGGGGAGGAAGCTGTTGAGGAACCTCAGCGAACCGTTTGCAGGTAGAAGGAAGAGCCGCTGGCAACTCTGAGGTCTTTGAGGGCGTCGGCGTTGCTTTCTCGGGCCTATCAGAGACCAGAACATCATCATTCAACGCCGAAAGGACACCATCGGGCGATGTCTCGCCCCAGTTAAGAAAGTTCTTTTCCTTACTGGAATTCCAGCCGTCAAAAGCAGTGAAGGCAACGATGCAGAAAAACATCATCGCTCTTACGATTACTTTATCGGAAAATGGCATGGAGTTCCGGTAGGGTGAGGCCCGACAAAGCGGGTAAAATCAATACAGACACTGCGCATCAAATCGCCGGTGGGCCCGCGATTGTCAAGCTCAGAACGGCCAGATCATGGGAATCAGAAGGCAGGAGGTCACCCAGCAGATCAGATTCAAGGGGATGCCCACCCGCAGAAAGTCAGTGAACCGGTATCCGCCCGGTCCATAAATCATCATGTGTGTCTGATAGCCCATCGGCAGAGCAAAGGCGGTCGAGGCAGCGACGGTGACGGCCATGATGAACGGACGCGAGTTTACTCCGAGTTCACCGGCAAGGATCACGACAATGGGGATCATCATTACGGCAGTGGCGTTGTTCGAAAGCACCTCGGTCAGAAGAAGGGTGAGCAGGAAGATCAGCCAGAGCAGTACCAGCGGAAGGTGTTCGCGTGAGACTGCCTGCTCCGCAATGTCGACGAGATTCCGGGCGAGCCAGTCTGCTGTCCCTGTGTTTTGCATCGCCATCCCGAGACCCAAAAGTCCATAGAGCATCAGAAGAACCTGCCAGTCGATGCTGGCGTATGCTTCGCGCGGAGTCACTACCTTCAGCCAGAGAAGAGCGAGCGCTCCCACCAGTGCCGCATAGTGAATCGGAATGACGGGAATCGCCGGATTGAAGCGGTGGAAAACATCCGAAAGCGTTGCCGTGAGAACCACTCCCACGAGGGCAGACCAGGCAAGAATGACATGCCTGTGCCTGTGATGAAGAACTTCCTTCGGAGACGGCTCGTCAGGCGCGTCTGTCATCACGAAATCCCGCGTCGCTTCGAGCGCCTCAAGGTTATTCCTCGGGGTGATGACCAGCAGGGTATCCCCCGCTTCAAGCGGCAACTCGGCAATGCTCCGGGTGACATTCGCTCCATTGCGGTGCACCGCGAGCACCACACTATTGTATCTCTGGCGAAAATCCGAGTTGGCCAGCGTTAGCCCGATCAAGGAAGATTCCTCCCGGACAACCAGGTCGGACACAATACCATCGAGCGTCGACAGAACTTCAGCGCCGAAACCGGCGAACAGCACATCGGCCCGTGCTCCATTGCCGCGTCTGCGCTGTAGTGCCACCAGATATCGGTCATTTTTCTCCACGGTTATCGCGGATAGGGGAAGCATCAAGCGGGCACCGTTGCGGCGAATCTCAAGGAGGTGAATCCCCCCGTCGCGATTCAACAATTCCGTTTCAGCGAGCCGTTTCCCCACCAGCGGTGAACTGCCGCCAATGAGAAGGTGATATAGCGGCGTGGTTCGCTGATCGATCTCGAGCGTACCGGTGATCGAGGTCCGGGCAGGAATAATTCGCGGTCCGAAAACCGTCAGATACAGGATCCCGGCGATCGCCAAAGGAATTCCAAGGGGTGCGAGTTCGAACATTGAAAGGGGTTCAAGCTTCAGATCACGCAGCGAACCGCTCACCAGTAGATTCGTCGAGGTGCCGATGAGCGTGCAACAACCGCCAAGGATTGACGCGTAAGAAAGCGGCATGAGAAGACGCGAGGCGGCAATCTCTTTCGACCGCGCAAAACCGAGCGTCACCGGAAGCAGAATGGCGACAATCGCGGTGTTGTTCATCCACGCGCTGAAGAACGCTGCAACCACGCTGAACGCGAGGATGGCCCAGCGAACATTACCGGAGAGGCGGTTCTTCAAAATACGACCGATGTGATCAACCGCCCCCGATGCCTCCAGCGCCCCCCCGATGACGAACAGCGCGGCGATGGTCAACGGCGCCTCATTTTTGAATACCTCGGTCATTTTGCCCGGATCCACGAGACCAAGCGCGACGACAAGGCAGAGAATGGAGAGCGCCAGCACATCCGGAGCCGCCCATTCGCGGATAAACGCAACGAGCGTCAAGACGATGACCAGAAGGGTTAGGAAAATCTCAAGATTCATAAAGTGCAAAATATTCTACAGGTGGGAATTGGAAGCGGCTTCCAGGAATCGCCGCGTGCACCTGTTGTGATCATTCCTTACTTCTCCACCAGTTCTGCATCCTCCGACACACCACCCGACGGGTTATCACCCTCAACTGCGACAGCAACGGCGGGGCTTTTCCTCGCTAGACGACGGTCGCTCCAGATCGGCACGCCGAAGACATCATGGATGAAATAGTGCGCCACGGGCACTCCGAGCAGCATACCCCAGACTCCGAAGGCATGATGTCCGATGAACAGAATGATAAGAACAAAGACCGGATTGATCTTGAGGTGTTTGCCATAGATCATCGGATTCAGAACGTAGGCTTCGAGCGCATGGACCACAATCACCATGAGCACCACCAGAACCGCCGAGTTCAGCCCACCCGAATTGATCGCAACAAGCACGATGGGAATCGTTGAAATGAACACTCCCAGCACGGGAATGAAACTGCACAGAAACACGATCATTGAGAGCACCGCCAACGACGGCACACCCAGAACGTTCAACCCGATAAAAGTCAGAATCGTGTTCACAACGGCAATCATGGCCTGAGCCTGAATCGTTCTCCCGACCACGTAACCGAAGCGCACGACGGGAAGAGCGGTCTCCTCATAGAAGTGGCGTAGCCGCGAGTTGCGCAGATTTCGAATCTCCTCTCCGAGCCGGAGCGTGTCGAGGGAGATGAGGAAACTGAAAAGCAGCGCGAGAAGAATGGTCGCCGAAGCCGCCCACATCGCCCGGATCATTCTCGGCGCGGCATTGGTCAATTTCTCAATCTGATAATTCAAGAAGAGATGAATGACAGCTTCATCCTCGCGGGCGGCTCGCAGCATCTCCCTCTCTAGCGGTCCAAGATCATTCGGGAGGGCCAACGGAGGCGCCACCGGAACCAAATTGTCAGCCCGCTCTTCGGAGGGGGCTTCCGCATTCGGCGCGGTGCGCGGATCTTTATCCATCTTCACGGTCAGGTCGGCAAGAAGATCATCCGGTATCGTGCTCCGAAGATAATTCATCAGAATCGGTTCAATCGTCGGGTATCGGGCGATGATGTCTCCGCGCAACTCCAGGAGGCGTTCCTCGGTTTTTGGAAGATTCCCCACCAGATTCATGGCCTCCCGCGCCACTTGCGGCGCGATGAAGACAGACACCGAAGACAGTAGTGCGACCAAGGTGCCAAAAGAGGCACAGATGGCAGCCCGCCGGTGCATTCGAAGGCGTTTGACAAAAAATTCGGAAATCGGAGAAGCGATGAAAGCGAATACAAACGTCAGAAAAATGACACTGAAAAACGAGCGTAGAAGCCAGAGAACGGCACCAAGGATGATCCAGATCAGCAGGCGACGGTTCTCAAGGTAGAAGCGTTCAAAGCTGAAAGTGCCCGGTTCCGCAGGCACATCGTCCCGAACCGTCTTATTGCGTTCTTTTCTCATTATCAGGGGGCGCCAATCTTAGCCGTTCTTCGCAGGTATTCCAATGGAAGGTGCGGGACAGCCCGGAATCCCTCTCCGAGGAGAGGGCCACAGTCCTCATGAGGATCAGGGCATTTTCAAGGAAACCCTGTCACAACCGCAAGCGGGAATGACAGTTCATGGAAACAAAACCATCTCCGGGGGTTGTCAGATCAGCCCTCGGGAGCGAGCATAGCAAGGGTGCGGAATCTTTGCTGGAATTGCCGTGCCATCCGTCGCACCAATGGACCCGGCGTCGTATACTATCCGAGGTTTCTCCCTCACCTGACCCATTTCAGATCTGTCACATGACCCGGAAATTCCGTCTCTTAATCGCCTCTGCCATTTTTCTCGCAGGGATAATCTTTTTCGTGATCCTGGCGAAACTGAAAAGCACACCCCTCCCCTCAAACCCGCCACGACCTTTTCAGGAAGTTGAAACGGTCACCGCGCGCAGACTTGATTTGAATGTGGCCATTGCTGCACAGGGGACCGTGGAACCGGTCACCATCACCCAGGCAGCCGCCGAAGTTGAAGGCACTGTCATCGCCGTTTCACCCGAATTCGAAACCGGGGGTAATTTCAAGGAGGGTGACGTCCTTCTTGAGATTGATCCCTCCGACTACCTGGCTGCCGTCGCCCAGGCTGAAGCGTCACTCGCTGAAGCAAAACTCAAGCTGGCCGAGGAGGAAATGCGTTCCACCCAGGCGGAACGGGACTGGGATCGCATCGCCCGCCCCGGCCAAAGCCCCGGAGACCTCGCTCTCCGTGTCCCCCACCTTGCTGCTGCAACCACACGAGTCAACGCGGCGCAAGCCTCACTTGATAAGGCAAACCGGGATCTCGAGCGAACCAGGCTCCGCGCCCCTTACGATGGCCGCGTTCGCAGGAAGCTGGTCGATCTGGGAACTCATGTGGGAAAAGGCACTCCGCTCGCGGAGTATTATGCCACCGAAACTCTGGAGGTCCGACTCCCGGTTCCCCGCCAGGATGCGGCTTTTTTCGATCCGCTGGGCCAGAAAATCACCCTCCGCGAGACCGGTGGCGAGGGTCGGGAATGGCCCGCAGTCATTGACCGGACTGAAGGAGAAATCCAGCGGGAGAGCAGATCCATCATCGTTGTCGCCCGGATCGACGGAAATGTCTCCACCGACCTGCTTCCGGGGCAGTTTGTCCTGACAAGTATTACCGGCCGGGTGATCCCGCAAGTCGTCCGCGTCCCCCGCCGGGCCTTCGCGAAAAGTGATCGCGTTGTGGTGGTCAGCAAAGAAAGTTCGGTAACGACCCGTCCCGTGAAAGTGTTGCGCACGGAGAAGGACGACGTCATCGTCTCCGAGGGGATCGAAGACGGCGAACAACTTTGCGTCACCGCCCTCACGGCAGTGATTGAAGGGATGGAAGTCAAAGTCGTCAGTCGCGACGGCAAGGAGGTCATCGGAGCCCCCGCAGCACCATGAAAGGCATCATCTTCTTCTGGGCGCGCAACCGGGTCGCGGCGAACTTCCTGATGTTCGCCCTTTTTCTTGGCGGCGTTTACACGTGGATCAAGCTCAAAAAGGAGATCTTCCCTGAGATCGCGTCGAACTTTATCACCGTCCAGACGGTCTATCCCAACGCAACGCCGGAGGAAGTGGAAAAGGGAGTCTGCGTGCCTATTGAGGAGGCCGTTCAGGATCTCGACGGCATCGAACGCCTCACCTCCAACAGTTCGGAGGGAATGGGTTTTGTTACGGTGGAAGTAACAACGGGAAAGGACGTCCGCAAGGTCCTGAACGATGTGAAGAGCCGGGTCGATGCGATTCAGAACTTTGCTGAAAGTGTCGAGAAGCCGATCATCGCCGACGTTCTCATCAAAAACCAGGTGATGAGTCTGGCCGTCACCGCAGACACGGATGAGCGGACCCTCCGGGCACTCGCGGAGGACGTTCGTGACGATCTCCTCGCCTTCCGCGGAAAAGCCCCGGAAACCGCCTGGGAAAAAATCAAGGGAGGTGTCGTCAATGCCGTCCTCGGAGAGGCCCGCATCACCCAGATCGAGCTCACCGGAGTGCGTGATCACGAGATCTCGATCGAAGTGTCTGAAAACACCCTGAAGGAGTATGGCCTCACCTTTGAACAGGTGGCTGATGCGGTTCGGGCCACTTCGATCGACCTGCCCGGCGGCTCGGTACGAACCAGCGCGGGTGAGATTCTTATTCGTGCTCAAAACCGCCGCTACGAAGCCCCGGAAATCGAGAGTATAACCGTCCTGACGAGACCGGACGGAAGCGTGGTCAAGCTTTCGGATATTGCGAAGGTCATCGACGGATTCAAAGAGGAGGATCTTTACTCCCGATACGACGGGCATCCCGCGATCGTGCTGAATATCTTCCGAACCGGGGGCGAGGATACTCTCCGGGTCGCAGGACTGGTCCGGGAGTTTGTTGCGGAAAAATCCGCCCACGTGCCCAAGGGAGTGGATCTTGAAATCTGGAACGATGAGTCGGTTCTCCTCGCAGGCCGCATCAAGCTGCTCCTCGGAGATGGATTCCAGGGATTCATTCTCGTCTATATCGCCCTGGCCCTCTTCCTCCGTCCCGCACTCGCCTTCCATGTCGCCCTCGGGATTCCCATCGCCTTCGCCGGAGCACTTATCGCACTCCCCTACGGCGACATTTCGATCAACATGATCTCCCTTTTTGCCTTCATTCTAGTGCTGGGAATCGTGACCGATGATGCCATCGTCGTCGGCGAACGGGTTAACGAACGAATCGAGCGGGGTGAGCCCGCCCACCTCGCCGCGCCACGCGGAACCTGGGAGGTGATGAGTGTCGCGGCTTTCGGGGTCTTTACGACCATGATCGCCTTCATGCCGATGTTCGCCGTGGAGGGGGTAAGCGGAAACATCTGGCGGCAAATTCCATGGATCGTCATCCCGGTACTGATCGTCTCACTGATTGAGACAAACCTCATTCTGCCTTCCCACCTCGCCCACCTGAAGCCGGTCGATCCAAATCACCCGAACCGTTTTCTGCGGTTCCAGCAGAAGATCGCCGGCTCACTTGAACGGTTTGTGAAATCCGTCTACGGTCCCCTTCTCGAAAAATTGATCCTCTGGCGTCATGCCACCGTCGCCGGGTTCGCCGCCGTTCTCCTCATCGTTTTGGGGATGCTTGCGAGCGGGCGTCTCGTCAAATTCGAATTCTTCCCGAGAGTCGAAGCAGAACTCATCAGTGCCAAATTAACCCTGCCGAACGGAGTCCCGGTCGAAACAACCGAAGCCGCCGTCCGGAAGATCGAGGAGTCGGCACTGGCCATTCAGAAAGAGGTCAGCGACGAGGAGGGTCGGCCCATTATTAAACACCTGCTGGCGAGTGTCGGTTCACAGCCTTATACACCGGGCCTGAGCATGGGGGCGCCGAAAGGTGTCAACGTCGGTGAAGTCACCGTCGAATTGCAGGGAGCCGACTCACGCAATCGCCCCGATCTCCTTGCCGACGCCATCATCGCCGACTGGCGCCGCCGGGTGGGCCCCATCCCGGGTGCCGTTGAACTCTCGTTCCAGCTTCAAACTTCGGCCGGAGGCAATGCGGTCGATCTTGAACTGACCGGCCCTAACATCGACGAACTCGACGCGGCCGCCGAATTCATTAAAGCTGAACTCGCCACCAAAGAAGGCGTCATCGACATCGGCGATAGCAATCTGGATGGCAAACGGGAGGTTAAGCTGGCCATCGCCAGTGAAGGTGAGGCCCTCGGCCTGCGCCTTGATACCGTCGCCAGGCAGGTCCGGCAGGCATTCTATGGAGAGGAGGTTCAACGTCTCCAGCGCGGACGGGACGAAGTCCGGGTTTACGTTCGCTACCCCTATGAAGAGCGTCGAAGCCTGCAGAACCTTTCCGATATGCGGATTCGAACTGACAGCGGTGAAGAGATTCCCTTCAGCGAGGTGGTCATTGCCGAGGAAGGACGTGGCTATGCCGCGATCCGAAGGGCAAACCGCTTTCGTTCCATCAACGTTACGGCCGACATCGATCGGACCAACCCGAATGCCAATGCCAATGAGGTAGTCGAGTGGATGAAGCTCGAAGTCTTTCCGAAGATGGTTCAGAAGTTTCCCTCAGTGATGTGGGATTTTCAGGGTGAGCAAAAAGACCAGAGGGAAAGCGTTTCCGATCTTTCGAAAGGCTTTGTGCTCGCCCTCGTTGGAATCTTCATGGTCCTGGCGTTGCCCCTGCGCAGCTACGTTCAGCCGTTGATCGTCATGTCTGTGATTCCCTTCGGTATGATCGGTGCAGTCATCGGGCACCTCCTCTTCGGAATGAATTTCAGCGTCATGAGCATCATCGGAGTCATTGCCCTTGCAGGGGTCGTGATCAACGAAAGCCTGGTTCTTGTCGAATTCATGAATCGTTACCGGAGAGAGGGCCATACCGTGCACGAAGCCGTCCTCAAAGGAGGTCGCGCACGGTTCACCCCGATCTTCCTCACGTCGATCACCAGTTTCATCGGTCTTCTTCCGATGATTACGGAGACCAGCGTCCAGGCGAAATTTCTAATCCCGATGGCCGTGAGCCTCGCCTTTGGCGGACTCATCAACCTGTTCAACACTCTGCTTCTCGTCCCCTGTGTTTATGCCCTCTTTGAGGACATCCGCGCCCGCATCTATACTCCGGAAGCATTAAAGCGACATGAGGACGAGCTTGCTCTTGATGAGAACGAGCACGCCATCGAGATCACCCCGATTTAACATTCAGCCGGAACCTGGCTCTGCAAGAACCTCCAGCTCGTTTGCCGGTAAATCGTCACGCGGCAACTCATTGAGGCGGGAAAACCGGGCTGAACAACCTAGCCGATGTATTTGTCTTTCCTCAGCACCTCGACATCAGCGACGTAAACGATCACCGACCAGTCTTTAAAATAGCGCCTCCCTACCTCATCCATGATCGTCTCTGCCACCTCGGACGAAACGAGAGTGTCGATCTGAATATTCCGCCCCTCCCACTCCGAGGCGCGGATACCGCGGGAACCTTCACCCTCCACCATGGTTAGGGTCCAGCCCGAGGCACCCCTCTCCTTGATCAGCGTGATGAGATCGTCGCGCAGGACACGCTCGGCAATGATCGTGACTTTGCGAAGGGGAATTCTCAGAGCCATAGGGAGAAGTGGTTGGCAAGAGTTTGGAAGAGAGGGATTCCGAAAGCAAGATTGAAGGGAAAAGTGATCCCCAGGGCAAGCGTCAGGTAATAGGCGGGATTTGCGCCCGGCAGAGCAACGCGGACCGCTGCCGGCGCGGCAATATACGAAGCACTGCCTGCCATCGCTCCCAGGACGGCCGCTCCGCCGGGAGAAAGGCCGGCGAGGAGACCGGCAGAAACTCCCAGGACACCGTGCAGGACCGGGATGATGCAGCCCAGGATTAAAAGCCGAAGTCCCGCGCGCCCCGCATCGCGGAGGCGTTTCCCCGCAGCGAGACCCAGTTCGATCATGAAGATGCAGAGAGCACCCTTGAAGGCGGTCGCAAAAAAGGGCTGCACATCCTCAAGTTTTTGGGGGCCGCATGCCCACCCGATAAGAAGGCCGCCCAGCAAGAGCACAATACTTTTTCCGGTCACGACCTCATGCAGCGCCTTTTTCCAACTCCCCTTCCCGGTACCCGCCTGGTTGGCAAAGAGCAGTGCAACGATGATTCCGGGTACCTCAAGAACTGCTACAAGGGCGGGCAAAAATCCCTCCAACTCCACCCCCGTCCTCTTCACGGCCTCCACTGCCGCAAGAAAAGTGACAACCGAAACCGACCCGTAGTGAGCCGCCACCGCCGCCGCATCCTCGACCCCGAGTCGACCGCAGCGCCGCATCAGGAAAAAGGCCGACACCGGGGTGATGATCCCGAGCGCCAGAGTAACCGCACCAGGAAGGATAAGATCACCTCCGGGCGTCACGGCTAGGGCAGACCCGCCCTTAAGCCCGATCGCGAGGAGAAGATAAATCGATAGCCCCTGATAGAGGGGCTCCGGGACCGCGAGATCGCTTTTAATCCAACGCGCCGCGATGCCCAGAACAAAACACAGGACGACGGGGGAAATCAGATTGTCGGTGAGCGCATTCAATTTATTCGACCTCCTCCTTCTCCTTCAACTGACGACCCGGCAATTGCCTCTGCCGTTTTCTTCGGCCAGACCAACGAAGCCACGACTGAAGCCGCCAGCACCGATACGATGACGGCGAGGGACAGGTGGGTGTCGATCTTCCAGGGAGAATGGGCGAGAAGCATCTTGATTCCGACAAAGGTAAGGACAACTCCAAGACCGATCTTGAGAAAATGGAACTTATCCATCACTCCGGCGAGCGCAAAGTAGAGTGAACGGAGTCCGAGGATCGCAAACACATTCGAAGTGTACACAATGAAGGGATCTTTCGTCACCGCGAAAATCGCCGGGATTGAATCGACGGCAAAGATCAGGTCGGTGAATTCAACGAGGAGAAGCACCACAAACAACGGCGTCGCCATGATGATGCCATTCTCACGAACAAAGAAGCGGGAGCCGCGATAGTCGTCGGTCACCGGAACGATGCGTTTAAACCACCTGACCAGAAAATTCTGCTCGGGGTGGATTTCGGTCTCGTTTTTCACGATCATCTTGATCCCGGTGAAGATGAGGAAGGCACCGAAGACATAAATAATCCAGGCGAACTCAGTGATCAGCTTTGCCCCGAGAGCGATCATGGTCGCGCGCATGATCAGAGCACCGAGAATCCCCCAGAAAAGAACCTTGTGCTGATACATCGTCGGCACACGGAAGTAACCGAAGAGCAACGCAAAGACGAAGATATTATCCACGCTGAGGGACTTTTCGATCACGTATCCGGTGAAGAACTCAAGGCCCTTGTCGTTTCCCATATAGTGGGCGATCCCGAGATTGAAAATCATCGCCAGAGAAATCCATACCACCGTCCAGGCAATCGACTCCCTGAATGAAACGATGTGTGCCTTCCGGTGGAAGACACCAAGATCGAGCGCGAGCATGAGAAGGACAAAAACATTAAAGCCTACCCAGAGCCATAGAGTGTCAGACATAGAGGACGTGATGATTGGTGTTTGAGGTGAGGTCGATCTCGACGACGGGGCCACGTTCGGTCGGTAATTTTGTTTGAATATTACGAATTTACGATCGAACTCTTCCATTTTACCGAAGCTTTGAACGATAACGAATTTCTCAACTATCATCATCTCCGCTACTTTTGGGCCGTAGCGAGAGAGGGCAATCTGCGACAGGCGGCGGAAGCGTTGAAGGTCTCCCAGTCATCCATCTGCGCACAGATCAAGACCCTCGAGGAGGCGCTTGGTGAAGATCTTTTCCGCCCCAGCGGGAGGACCCTGGCTCTCACCGAATTCGGCCGGCACATCTACGGATATGCCGAGGAGATTTTCACTCTCGGCGGGGAAATACTTCGGGCGGCAAAACACGGCTACGGCGCTCGCGCCCTTCGCCTTCATGTCGGGATCGTCGACTCCTTTCCCAAACTGATGAGTCACGACCTCCTTCGCCCTGTCCTCGAACACGATCCCCCCGTGCAACTCATCTGTCACGAGGGCAAATTGGCCGACCTCGTTTCCCAACTCAACACTCATCGTCTTGATGTCGTGCTCGCGGACGAACCTGCCTCGCCCGGCGTCGCGGGCAAGGTCTTTAACGAGATCCTCACCACCTCCGATATTACGTTTTGTGCGATGCCTGAACTGGCACGGAAGCTGAAGGGCAAATTTCCCCGGAATCTCGATGGTGCCCCCGCCCTGCTTCCGACCCAGAACTGCACCCTGCGTCGCGAACTCGAACGCTGGTTCCGCGCTACCGGAATTGAACCCCGCCCTAAGGCCGAGTTTGAAGATGCAGCTCTCGCCAAGATCGCCGCCACTGACGCAACCGGATTCATTGCCGTCCCCTCCGTCGTCGCCGCGGAGGCAGTCCATCGCTATGGATTCAGCATCCTCGGGAGAACCAGCGAGATCGAGTGCCAATTCTACGCCATCACCGCCGAACGACGCTTCACCCATCCCGCTGTCATTGCGATGACGGCGAATCTGGGCGGGGGGCGAAAAGGGCGGACAAAGGCACGCCGCCGGTAAATCCGTCCGGCAATTCATCTCCCCATTTTTTCGCTGGACTCCCGGGCCGTCTCCCTCCAGCATCTGCGGTTCATGTCATCCCCCTACTGGCCCTTCGTTATTCTCGCCGTTAGCGTCACCTTCATCATCGTCGGCATCGGCAAGCTCCGCCTCCATGCCTTCGTCGCTCTCCTCATTGCCGCCCTCATCGCCGGGCTGATGACAGGCAAGGACACGTGGGAGATCGTGCAGAAGGACGGATCGACCAAGACTTTTTCCGGCATGGCCGGGACGATCGAAATGGTCTCGAAGGGCCTCGGCGACACGGCACGCGACATCGCCATCTCCATCGCCCTCGCCGCACTCATCGGCATGGCCCTGATGCAGAGCGGCGGTGCCGACAAAGTGGTACGGCGCTTCCTCGCCTTTTTTGGAGAAAAGCGCGCGGGATGGGCGCTCCTCGCGAGCACCTTCATCCTCAGTGCGCCCATTTTCTTCGACACCATGTTCATGCTCATGGTCCCGCTCGCGATGACTCTCGCGATACGCACCGGGAAGGACTACGTGCTCTACATCCTCGCCATCTGCGTCGCCGGCACCGTGACCCATTCGATGACCGTGCCCCACCCGGGGCCCGTCGCCGTCGTTGATGACCTCGGAATCAGCGTGGGTGAATCCCTCATCTGGGGCATGGTCGTCGGGGCGATCGTCGCAGTCTGCGGATTCGTTTTCAGCCATTGGCTCAACAAGCGCGTCCAGGTGCCTGTGCGCGGGTCCGGTGCCGTCTCGCTGGAGAAGCTAAAAGGAATCGGAGACCGGCCCGAAAGCGAGCTGCCCTCCTTTTTCTGGAGCATCACTCCCGTCGTCCTCCCCATCCTCCTCATCAGCCTCACCACCATCTTCGAGCTTGCCGGAAAAGGCCCGGCTGACGGCACGGGATGGGAAAGCGGATTCGTCGGTCTCTTCGGCGGGAATGAGGGCTTTGTCGCCGTGCGCAATTGGATCGACTTCCTCGGCAATAAAAACATCGCCCTTTTCATCGGTGCCTTCATCGCCCTCGTCGTCCTCGCCCGCCAGGCGAAGCTCGGCCTCGGAAAGCTCGAGGAGATGGTCGGTCCGCCCCTCGAGACTGCCGGCATGATCATCCTCATCACCAGCGCCGGCGGAGCCTTCGGCCTTGCCCTTCGCAGCGCAGGAGTCGGCGACGCGGTCAAAGTCCTCGCCCAGGGGTATAACATCAATCTTATCCTCCTCGGCTGGATCGTCGCCGTAGTCGTCCGCGTCGCCCAGGGCTCAGCCACCGTCGCCATGCTCACCGCCTCCTCCATCATGGCACCCATGGTCGTGGGAGGAGCGCTCGGCTGCCATCCGGTTTACCTTTTCATGAGCATCGGCTTTGGAGCCATGTTCTGCTCATGGATGAACGACAGCGGCTTCTGGGCGGTGTCGAAGCTCTCCGGCATGACTGAGAAGGAGACCCTGCGAACCTGGACCGTCCAGCTCACCGCGAATTCAACGTTCGGTCTTGTTGTCGTACTGATCCTGAGCAAGCTCCTCCCCATGGTGTGACGCCACCCGGTTTCCCGCGCGCGGGGGCTGGACGCTCACCTGTCACAGAGGAGAATTCTCTTCAAAGAAAATCGCCCCTTGAGGCGGCCTGAAACAAGCCATTGTCAAGTGGGTCGGCTTTTCCATAGCATGGCCCCATGGCTCATTTTACATGGCTCGACTATGCGATCTTCGGCGGTTATCTGGCGGCCTCGGTTACGGTGGGACTGCTCTCTGCCCGGAGCCCGAAATCACTGAGCGATTACTTCCTCGCCGGGCGGGGAATGCACAGCGGACTGGTGGCCATGTCCATCCTTGCCGCCCTGTTTTCGGGAATCAGCTACCTGGCCGGACCGGCGGACGTGTATAAAAATGGATTCGGCTTTGGTTATGCGGTCCTCGCCTTTTTTATCGCCACTCCCGTTACGACCCTCTGGATTCTGCCGAAATTTTTCCAGTCGCGTTACTTCACCGCCTATCAGTTTCTCGAAGAACGCTTCTCCCTCCCGGTCCGGCTCCTTGCCTCGGGGCTGTTCATCTTCCGCGTTTCACTATGGCTGGCAGCGGCGACCTATGCCCCGGCTCTTGCCCTTGAAAAAGTCACCGGGCTTCCCCTCTGGATCACGATTCTCGCCTCAGGCACCCTCACCACCCTCTACACGGCGCTGGGCGGAATGAGGGCGGTCATCTGGACCGACGTCCTTCAGTTGATCGTGCTGTTTGGGGGACAGTTTCTTATTGTTTGGGTTGCCGTCGGCAAAATACCCGGAGGGTTGGGAGGGGTTTGGGAGACTGCCGTCCTCGACGGGCGCATGGATATCAGCTTCACCTTCAGCATTTCAGAACGCATCAATTTCTGGTCGCTGCTGCTGGCGGCGGCCTTCCTGCACCTGGTGCAAATGTCCACTGACCAGGTCTCGGTCCAGCGCTATCTCACTGCGGGTAGTCTGAAGGAGGCGCAGCGTTCCCTGTGGATCAAACTCTGGTTTGTTCTTCCCGTTCTTGTGTTGTTCTACGGCACCGGCCTCGTTCTCTATGCCTTTTACAAGGTGCACGGAGATCCCATCGCCGGTGGTCTCATCGCCAAGGAGGATCAGATTCTGCCCTACTTTGTTGTCACTGAACTGCCGCGAGGGCTGCCCGGATTGCTGATCGCCGCCATTTACGCGGCCAGCATGTCGACAATTTCAGCGGGGCTGAACTCACTCGCCTCAGCCACGGTGGTCGATTTCAAACAAAGGCTTTCGAATGCACCGGAACGCAGCACCGCTCAACAGGTCGGAAACGCCCGCCTCGTGACGGTCATCTACGGTATTATTGTGATGGCCCTGGCTTTTGCCGTATCCCTGATGCGGGGCAACCTCGTTGAGTCGGTCAACACAGTGATCGGATTGATCGGAGGACCGCTCCTCGGATTGTTTTTCCTCGGCATGTTCACCCGCCGCGCCGACTCTCGCGGTGCCCTCATCGGGTGCCTCGCCGGATTCACCTTGCTCCTTGGTATCTACCTCTATCAAAATGGAGTGTTCACCACGGAAGTCCCCGCGCAATTGGTCTCCTTCATCTGGTTCAGTCTATTCGGTAGTCTGATTACCGTGCTGACCGGACTGGCCGTGTCCCGCGCAATCCCCGCACGAGGCAATGAAATCGAATGAGATCCTGCCTCAGAAGCGCTGCAGAAGAGATCTCTTACTTTCTGCGCAGGGCCTTTAAGTCCGTGATGTTGATCAGTGTCACCCGGCTCCGCAAACCTGCTTATTCGCCCACGCCTCCAGCGGCAAGCCGTAAGGAAGTGATTCGGGCAGAGGAACAAATTCGCTGATCTGGCTCCACAGTTCGCTAAAGTCCTTGTTGACGTCGCCCGAGAGGCAATCGGTCATCGGCCCGACGGAACCGGGATACTTCTCAATCACGTCCTTGAAGGAAAAATCGGGGTCGTAGAACGCGTAAACGAGCCGACGCATGTTCTCCAAACCCTCTCGCATGGTCTCGGCATACTCAGCAAAGTGGGCCGGCGAGAGATCGTTCTTCATAAGACCGCGATGCACTTCCTCGCCTGCCATCACGCCGGACTTCAGAGCAAGCATCACCCCGCTGCTGAAGACGGGATCGAGGAAAGCGAAGGCATCGCCCGCCAGGAGAAGTCCGGGCGCGCAACTATGACGGGAGTACCTGGAATACTCGCTCGTCACGAAGTAGTCTCCCACTTGCTCACCGGCGGCCAGGTGATCTTCGATCCATTTGTTCTGTCGGACCTCCCGGTCGAAGATCTCTTTCGGGTCGCGTACCCCGTCGCGGGTCAGATATTTGCCATCGGCCACCACACCGACACTTACCCTGTTGTTGTGCTGGGGAATGTGCCAGAACCATCCCTTCTCCTCAACGAAGGCCACAGTGGTTGCCCCCTCGTCGATCCCGGGTTCACGCATCGACCCCTCGTAATAGGTCCACACCGCGACCTTGTTGAGGCAGGGATCCTTTACCCGCCAGCCTTCCTTGTTCGAGGTGAACGCTTCCTTCCCGGTGCAATCAATCGTGATTCGCGCCCTGATCTCCGCCGTCCCGCCCGCGGGTGTTGTTACGACTGCCCCGGCAACCCGTCCCTGTTCATGAATGAGCCGTTCCACACGGGTTTCCTCGCGGACTTCCGCACCCAGATCACGAGCATGGTTCAGCAGCATCAAATCGAACTCCGAACGCAGGACCTGCCAGGTCTGGGCCACCGAATCGGCATCGTAACGGGTATGAAAGTAGAACGGTACCGATTGACGACCACTTTGAGAGACAAACGACACGCTATACTTCTTCATGAAGTTTGAAGCCCGCATCCGGGGTATCAGGCCGAGCCTCTCAAGAGGGTAAAAGGTAAAGGGAATCAGCGACTCGCCGATATGATATCGGGGAAACTTCTCGCGCTCCACGACGAGAACTCGATGTCCGAACTCCGCGAGGATCGCCGCCGCACTGGATCCAGCGGGACCTCCACCAATTATGAGCGTATCGTACTCAGGCATAAGACGAACATCAGCCGTCTCTCAGAGTAGGGAAAATTCCATTTTGGAATCAGACCTATAACGCATCGGCATAAGTCCGGCGCAGCCTTCGCGGCTAAGGAACCCGGTTGGCCCGACCCTTTTCCCTCCGAGATCAGAAGAATCCCCCTCGCGATTCCCGGTCTTTGCGGTCGAACCGCTCACCTCTCATGGGTATTACCCCGGCACAGATCACTCACAATCCAACCACCAGGTCGACACCATGCCCTTTCCCTTGACCTCGATGGGGCCGCGTCGCTGAAATGGATAGAGATCGCGAAGGTGTTCGTAGACCTGCTCGCTCACCTGTATCCTCCCCGGCTGGCCCAGTGATTCCATGCGACTAGCCATATTTACAGGATCGCCCCAGACATCGTAGGCGAATTTATTTCGCCCGATCACTCCGGCCATCACCGGACCCGAGTCGATGCCGATTCGCAATTGAACGGGATGTTTTGAAAGGCCCGAGAAATTCGCCATTCCAGCTTGCATCGCGAGGGCCAGATCCGCAACGGATGCCATATGATCCGGAAGGGGATCAGGAACTCCTCCCACGACCATGTAGGCGTCACCGATTGTCTTGATCTTCTCCAGTCCGCGTTCTCCGGCAAGGTCATCAAAAAACGAAAATATCTCATCAAGAAAGCTCACTATTTCCCCGGCGGTCCGCACCTTGAACAGACCGGAGAACCCGACCAAATCGGCGAAGAGCACTGTCGCTTCCTTCGCCTCATCAAAGAGCGGGTTTTCCCCCATCTTCAGTCGCTCCGCGATTCGTCCGGGAAGAATATTGAAAAGTAATGCATCTGACTTCTCACGCGCCATTCTCAACTCGCTCAACATCACCAACTCCTGGTCATGAAGGCGTTTGCGTTCGAGCACTCCCTGAACTCTCACCTGCAGAAGAACCGGACTACAAGGCTTCGAAAGATAATCCTCAGCTCCGAGTTCAAGGCAGGTCACCACCTCTTCAATTTGGTGGGAAGCGGATACCATTATCACAGGAACATCACGAAGTTCGGCATCAGATTTCATCACCGTCAGCATTTCGTCCCCCCGCAGTTCGGGCATCACGAGGTCAAGAAGTACCAGATCAAAGCCACCCTCCCTGCAAAACATAAGACCTTCTTTACCGTTTACGGCACAGGTCACCTCGTGACCCGCCGACGTCAGTCGCCGCATCATGATGTCTCGGTTCACCTCAGAATCATCCACGACCAGTATACGACCGGTCAGTTTCCTCCGGGAAGGAGAGCGCGAAACAGGGGAACCCTGCTTCAATCGCACTCTTTCACTTTGCTCAAATATCGCGCGAATCGAACGCTGGGTGCGCGGAGAGTTGGAATAAATTTCGGCACTTCCGTCGGAAAGAAGATATTCATTCACGAAGACAAGAAACTGCTCACTCGCGGCGTAAATGCGCTGAAGATCCCTGTTACTTTGCCCGGATTCATCCAATGAAGACTCCTGGTGGATTCTGTCACAACGGTCCGCAATTTCGAGAAATGTATCCCGGCAGCGCCTCAGAAGACTCAACATCAACTTCGATTCTCTCCCCGAAGTCGCAGCGATACGTTCGTTCAGTTGCCGGTGCATCCGATTACCGACCTCAATAATTTTGCACAAATGCTCCCCCGCCGTCGGGGTGATAGAGGTATTGAGATCCTCAAGAAGAATCTCGGCGTAACCAAGAACTGTGAGAACGGGGGAGATGAGTTGATGCCTAAGATAACCTTCTTCTTCAAGCATTGAATTAAAATGCGTGAAGGTGAAAAACTGGTGCAGGCATGCGGAAAGCTTTAACAATTTTTCACATCAAGGACAATACTATCTTAACCTTGTAAACCTCTCAGCACCCGATTGTAGCGCCTGGCGCTACGCGGAGTATCGTGAAGCTTGATCATACAGTCGATCGAGGATGAGGTAGAGTTGAAACCGAAGCGGGCTTCTTTCTTCCGTCCCTTTATCGAATGACCGACCAGAAAAATTCACGCGAGCCCGCCCTTCGCCGCTATGAGAATCTCGAAACTGAATTTGAAAAACAATTAGAAATTTTCGCCAGCCTCGCCGCAACGATCTGTGAAGCACCGATCACTTTTTTCTCTTTGATTGATTGCGATCGAATCTGGACGAATTCTTCGGTTTTGCGGAGAAGTGAGGATCTACCACTGGATTTTTCCGCCTGCTACGAGGCCGTGGATCGACAGGATGGCGTAGTGATGGTCGACGATTTTTCGGAGGATCCTCGGTTCAATCATCATGGAAAATTCCCGGATGGTTCTACTATTCGATTTTTTGCCGGCGCTCCGCTCAAGACATCCGATGGAATTAGAGTGGGCATGCTTTGTATCCTCGACGTGGAATCACGTTCACTGACACCAGGCCAGGCCGGGACTCTCCTCGGGCTCGCGGATCACGCGATGGCCTCTCTTGATCTGCGCCTCTCGCAGCGACATTTTCACAATACTCTTGAAAGTATTCGGGATGGGATCATCACCCTCGACGCGGATTTCCGTGTCACCCATATGAACCGGAGAGCCGCGGCGCTCTTCGAAACTTCGGCTGAAAATGCAATCGGGCGGGTTTTCCGCAAGGCATTCGAAGTTCCTGAGGAGGGAGAGATGGTCGAATTCCTGCGTCGTACGAAAGAGGATGGCAGTGCCGGCAGGATCGAATTTCACTTCCACCGGACCGGAACCCTTCTCCAGGTTGAGTCTTCGCTTTCACCTGAGGGAATCACTCTTTTGATCCGCGATATTACCGGGGAGCGCCGTAGCGAAGAGCAACTTCGCGTCCTTTGGACATGTATTTCCCGCTTGAATGACATTGTCCTGATCACCGAGGCAAATTCAATCAATGAACCGGGGCCACCCATCATCTACGCCAACGACGCATTTGTTAACCGCACCGGGTACTCCCGGGAGGAGGTGATAGGACGATCCCCTCGCTTTCTACAGGGGCCGGCGACACAACGGGATGCCCTCGACAGGATCCGCACCGCAATGGAGTCCTGCACTTCCAGCCGCGAGGAGTTGATAAATTATACGAAATCCGGTGAGCCTTTCTGGCTGGAACTGGAAATTGTCCCGGTCACAAATGAACACGGACAACTCACTCATTTTGTTTCCGTGGAACGCGATATCACGGATCGCAAAAGTTTGGAACTTGAACATCAAAGAGTGGTTGTCCATCTCAGGAATCGCCTCAAGGAACTTCGCGCCTTGCACGAGACCTCCCGTCTGCTTCGGGAAGGTGATATTGATCCTGCCGTTCTTTTGGAGAAGACGGCGGCGAACCTCCACGACGCTTTCCGGAATCCGGAAATGATCGCCGTGCGACTCACCTACGGTTCTCATTCACATGTCAGCGGTTCTTTTCGTGATTCCGACTGGATGTTCTCTTCGAGTTTCGAGGATACCGGTGGTGTTTCCGGGCGTCTCACCGCAGTTCACCTTGGAGATTCCGAAGAGGATCCGTTTCACCCGGAAGAACGGGAGATGCTGGATTCCATCGCCGAGATGCTCCTTTCCCATTTTTCGCGTCAGCAGACTAAAGTCGCCCTCAAGCAGAGCGAAGAGCGCCTGGCCAGGTCACAAAAGATCGCATGCCTTGGAACCTGGGAAATGAATATCGGGACCGGACAACTTCATTGGTCCCGGGAAACCCTGAGCATTTTTGGTTTTGACCCTGGAAAGGCCGAACCGTCCTATGAAGACTACCTCGCCACCATTTACCCGGAGGATCAGCTCCAGCTTGAGGCCGTCGCAACAAGCACGATCGCCGGCGGAGGACGGTTCGAACTGGATCATCGAATTGTCAGATCGGATGGAGAGGTCCGGTGGGTACATGGAATCGGGGAACTGAGGTCCTCGTTTGGCGAAGACGGCGACATCCTCGTCGGAACCGTTCTGGACATTACTGAACGCAAGCTCACCGAGGAACGACTTCGCGAGAGCGAAGAAAGGCTCCGCTACCTTTCTCTGGCGACAAACGATGCCGTCTGGGAGTGGAACATTCAGGATGACGAACTCGTTTGGAACGAGGGTTACGAAGCCCTCTTCGGTCGATCCAGTCCCGCCGGAGAAAAGGCCTTGAAATCCTGGTCCGAGTGCATTCACCCGGACGATTTTGAGAGCACGACACAGGCACTGTTCGCCACGATAGAATCGGGCGGTGACTACTGGGAAGGAGAGTACCGATTTCGCCACACAGAGGGACATTACATCCATGTCCATGATCGGGGGCGGGTGATGAGAAATTCGCACGGTGAACCTGTTCGCATGCTGGGCGGGATGACCGATCTCACAAAGGCCAGGCAGGCGGAAGCCCAACTCCTTGAACAGGCCACCCTGCTTGAAAAGGCAAAGGACGCCATTCTGGTTCGTGATCTGGACCATACTATCCTTTTCTGGAATAGAGGTGCCGAGCGGCTCTATGGCTGGACGGCTGCTGAAGCAATAGGCTGCTCTATTGCAGAGCTTCTCTACGATTCAACGGAGCAATTTGAGGAGGCTACCAGCACAGTTCTCGAAAAGGGGGACTGGAGCGGCGAGATAGAACAATTCGATAAAGAAGGGAGGAGCAAGACCGTGGAAGGAAGCTGGACCCTCATGCGGGACGCTGAAGGTAACCCGAAGTCCATCCTCGCGATCAATACTGACCTGACGGATCGGAGGGAACTGGAGCGTCAATTCCTCCGGACCCAGAGACTGGAAAGCCTCGGCACGCTGGCTGGCGGAATCGCACATGATCTCAACAACGTACTGACCCCGATTCTGATGTCGATCGAACTGTTGAAGGCAAAAGAAACCGATCCGGGACGGTTGCAACTGCTCTCCGCAATCGACTCCAGCGCAAAACGGGGCGCTGATATGGTAAAGCAGGTGCTGGCGTTCGGACGCGGCGTTGAAGGACAGTTGTCAGGAACCAATCTGAGCCTCTTGGTTGAGGAGGTGATTAAGATCGTCCGTGACACTTTCCCCCCGAATATCGTTGTTAGTTTCGAACGGGAGGAGCCATTGTGGACGATACTCGGTGATTCCACCCAACTGCATCAGGTTCTTTTGAATCTTGCGGTCAATGCGAGAGATTCCATGCCACAGGGCGGAGCCCTCAGTTTCGCCGTCGAAAATCGGGAAATAGAAGAGACTTACGTCGACGCAAACGAGGGGATCAAAGCAGGTCGCTACGTGGCTTTGCGCGTTGATGACACCGGAACAGGAATGAGCAAAGAGGTGCTGGATCGCATTTTCGAACCATTCTTTACGACCAAAGACATTGGCAAGGGAACCGGACTCGGTCTCTCGACATCTCTTGCTATCGTGAAGAGCCATGGAGGTCACATGCAGGCATTTAGCGAGCCGGGACGTGGAACACGGTTTCTGTTGCATTTTCCCGCATCCGACCGGGTATCTGAATCCGTCGAACCAGCCGGAGAGCTTGAGTATTTGCGAGGAAAAGGGGAGACTATCCTTCTTGTCGAAGATGAAGCCGTCGTCAGGGACATCACCCGACAGACACTCGAAACGTTCGGCTACCGGGTGATTCCGGCAAGTGATGGAGCGGAGGCTGTTGCAATTTATGCGAAAGAGAGGCACCGGATCGACCTCGTCCTGACTGATATGATGATGCCCGTGATGGATGGCCCCTCAACTATTCAAGTCCTCGTGAAGATTGACCCTGATGTTCGCATCGTTGCTGCCAGCGGACTCAATTCAGACGCGATGGATGCCAAAGCAGCCAACCTCGGTGTTTCGAACTTTATCCCGAAACCCTACACCGCAGAGATCCTCCTCAAGACGCTGTTCAGAGTTATCAACGAGACTGGAAACGAAAAGTAGATCAACCCCAGGGGCAATCTTTCTCCAGCCGGGCTTTAGTTCGACATTCGCTTTCAGGAAAGAACCTCTTGTGCGCCCCCTTCAGCCACCGGGTTCTGAAAATCGGGGTGCCGATCTGACACACATTTCACGCCACTCAGCAAGTCCGGGTGAACAGGAAAAGAAACTGGTTGTAAATTATGGTATTTATAGTTGTTTTGGTTTTACATCTTTTAGCAGACACCGAAACCTCTATGGAAGAGAACCAAATCCTTTTCGATCAATTGAGGGTCCTCCTGATCGAGGACTCCGACAATGATGCGCTTATTATCGCCAAGATGCTGGAGAGGGAGGCAAACAAATTCAAAGTTGTTCGAGCCCAAACCCGGGCGGAGATGGAGCTGGCTCTGAGCGCCCATGTCTTCGACGTCATTCTGTGTGATCATGATATGCCTGAGTTCTCCTCGCGAGGCGCTCTGGAGGTACGGGATGAACGAGGGCACGATCTTCCCTTCATTATTGTAACCGGGGCAATTGGGGGCGAAGAAGTCGCCATCGAACTAATGCGAAGCGGAGTGGCCGACTTCGTTCCGAAACACAAGATGACCCGGCTTCTCCCTGCGATCAAAAGAGAGATCAGGGAAGCACGGATCCGTCAGGCAAAACGGGACGCGGACGACGCGCTCCGCCGCAAAAACGCAGAACTCGAAGCCACCGTTGAGACGCTGGTTCGCACTCAGGACGAACTCGTTCGCTCCGGAAGACTGAAGGGCCTTGGAAGAATGGCCGCAGGCATCACCCACGAACTCAACAACGCTCTCTGCCGAATTTCAGGTCTTGTCGAACAACTTGAAGAATGTGGCGGCTCAGGGACCACCGATGAATTCGGACTCATTCGCGAGGCAGTCAATGATGCGATTTCCACAGTGCGCAGTCTATCCTACTTCAGCGATGTTCACCCGCGCGACACGAAGGGAGCGCCGGTCAATATCAATGAGACGATCGCCGAGAGCGTCGATCTCTTCACCGCTCAAATGGAAGCCGCGAGAAGTTCTCGCGAACCGCGAGTTGTTATCTCCACCAACCTCAGGGAGAATCCACCGGTCACCGGAGACGATTCCCAATTTCGTGACGCCATTACAAGCCTGATTCTGCGGGCAACCGAATCAATGCCCGGGGGTGGTGAACTCAGGATCAACTCCTACCGGATCACCCGCGCAGTCGTGGTCGAAATCGAGGATACTGGAATCGGCATGCCGGAGGAAGTTCTCCGAAACTGTCTTGAGCCCTACTTCAGCACGGATCGTGAACTCTCGGGAGGAGGCGGCCTCGCCTGGGTTAACGCCCTGATTGAAAGGTACGGTGGTGTGATGAGAGTTGAATCCCGCGAAGGCGTTGGAACAAAGGTCACCCTCCGCCTCTCAATTCACGATATCGACACCGCCCTTCCCTATCCGGAGATCGAAAATATGCCGGATTCGAAGTCACTCAGAATCATGGTCGTCGATGACGAAAAACTGATAACCCAGAGTCTCGCCGCCTGCCTCGAGGGGGACAATCACTTCGTCAAGACCGCATCGAATGGATTCGACGCACTTGAAATGCTCCGAAACGAACCCTTTGATCTGATGATCTCGGACAGAGCGATGCGGGAGTTGAATGGTGAGGAACTGGCCCGAAAGGTCCGGAAACGTGGAGACGGGATAAAATTCATTCTCGCCACCGGCTCGGGGGATAGCCTGATCGCCAGTTGCAGCGCGCTTGAGGGGGTTGATGTCATCCTGCCGAAGCCCATCACCCGCGACACTTTGAGAAAGGCCATCAGGGAGAGTGGCGTCTATCTCACTGCCTGAAGGGCACGAGTCTAAATCCGGCAATCGCCTGATGAAGATCGACAACAATAAAGGCGGCGTCCCCCGTGACGAGGACTCAATCTTCGGCAGTCGCCGTCTTACGTCTGTCCTCAATCCGGCCTCCCTGTCATTTGCACTAATCGGGTTGCTCATCACCACCTTCGCGGCTTCAGCTCTTTATCAGGCTCAACGAGAGACTCTCGAAACCAGGTTCAGCTCCGATACCGGCAATATCCATCGCTTGTTGAAAGCCCGCCTCGACAGCGGTGTCAGGCTGGTGGAAACGGGCGGCGCATTTTTAAAGGCTTCGGGAGATGTCACCGATGAGCAATGGAGTGATTTTCTTCGTGGAATGGATCTGAAGACCGATCTCCCGGGGCTTCAGGGAATAGGATATGCGAGGGTTGAAACCTCATCCGATAGAAAATCTGAGGCACAAATCCCTTCGGATTCATCCGAATCCGGGGCAGCCGTTCCGGAGAAAAACTACGCCCCTGTAATCCTTTTTGAGAATCTAACTGCCAATGGCGGGGACCTGAAGTGCGGACAAGATTTCGCCTCGACTCTGTCCCGCGGGGAGGCAACCATAAAATCAATCGAGACCGGCAAATGCTCAATTACCATTGACCCCGGGAGCTACGGACCGGGTAAGCCGGCATTCATCTTTTGTCTGCCTCTTTTTGAGAAGGGCGTTGACATCTCCACCGTTGCCCACCGCCGTATGGCAATACAGGGATTTGTTTTCGCGCCATTCGAAGTGGCTGAACTGATTGAAAATATCTTCATCGGATCGGAAAGGCATATTGGCCTCCGTCTAGTTGATGAAAACGCTTTTCCTGGAACTCCACCGGTATTCACCTCCTCACAATCAAATCCAGCCCCCACCTTCCAGTCAGCGTCAGATCTTCAGCTCGGGGGGCGCTTCTGGAGAGTTGAGACATTCAGCCTTGCCTCATTTGAGAACCGCAGGATGCGACTCTCGTCACTCTTCATCGCCCTCTCCGGCATTGCCATCACCCTGCTTGGAATGATGATTCTTTCCGACTTGAGAGCGAAACAGGAAAAGGCTACCCGGATAGCCGAAAACAGTGCCGAATCATTAAAGAAGAGCGAAGCTGAAATTCGTGAAATGAACGCCGGACTCGAGAAGGCGGTGGCCGTCAGAACCGCAAGACTTGCGGAAGCGAACGAAGAACTTCGAACATTCTCCTACACGGTCTCCCATGACCTGCGATCCCCCGCCCGTCATGTCGAGGCACTCGCTGGATTTCTCATCGAGGAACACGGAGATGAGTTGAGCAAGGGGGCGAACGAATATCTCGCCAGGATCTCAGAATCCGCCGTCCGGATGCAATCCCTCATTGAGGACATCCTGAAACTCGCGGGTTGCTCAAACGCTGCGTTCCACCCTAGGAGAATTGACCTCACTTCACTCGCAACCGAATTGGCAGCCACCTTTGAATGTCTTCATCAGAGCCGGAGAATACAGGTTGAGATCGAACCGGGCCTTGAACTCACCGGTGATCCCACCGTGGTCCGCACGACAATGCAAAACCTGCTCGACAACGCTTTTAAATTCACCGCTCGCCGGGAAACAGCCATCATCTCGATTGGCGCGGTCACGCACAATGAAAGACAATTTTTCTACGTGCGGGACAATGGAACCGGCTTTGATATGAAGCAGGCTGAAACGATCTTCCAACCTTTCAAGCGACTCCACCGCGAAAGTGAGTTTGAAGGATCCGGAGTCGGTCTAGCCACTGTGCGGAAGATGATCAGACGTCACGGGGGCGTGATCCAGGTCGACTCTGTTCCGGGAACGGGAACGACCTTCTTCTTTCATCTCGACGCGATTGAGGAGAGATTGTCCGGAGACATGACTTCGTCGTCAACTCATCGTCTCGCCCCCGGTTATCCCGATGCGGAGTTTGATGAGCATCACACAGATCACGCGGTCCTCTCCTCCTAAGTTAATCCGGGAAGGTCCCGGGATATTTTGTCTTAGGACGCCTCTGCATCTCCATCAGATGTCGAGAGCGCCCGCGCTAAGGTCCGGAGAAGCGTTTCCGCAGTATAGGGCTTGGGGATGAAGTATTTCACCCCCGCATTCACCGCCTTGGCTTCCATTCCCAGGGTGCTCAATCCGCTGGCCGCGAGTACGATGGCGGACGGGTTGATCCGGGTGATCGCGTGGATCGCGGTGGACCCGTCCATCGTAGGCATCATCATATCAGTCAGGACTGCGGCGATTTCGTCGCTCCTCATCGCGTAAGTCGCAATGGCCTCAGCTCCGTCACTTGCGAGCAAAACCCGATATCCGGAAGTCTCGAGAGTTTGCCGGGTTATCTCACGAATGGCCGCTTCATCGTCCACCACAAGAATCAATTCGCCATGGCCAACGGGTAGTGGACTCTTCACCCTCTCAACGAGGGCCGCTGTGTTCTTCAACTTTGCCGGAAGATAAATCCGGAAGGTCGTTCCTTTCCCAACCTCACTGTAGACGCGCACAAAACCACCATGGCTCTTGATGATCGCCAGGGTGGTGGAAAGCCCAAGCCCGGTCCCCTTGCCGAGCTCCTTGGTTGTGTAGAAGGGCTCGAAGATGCGATCGATCACTTCAGGCGGCATCCCCGAACCGGTGTCCTCAACCTCAACGACCACATGTGGTCCGGGACGGGACTCCAGATTCATGCTGGAATACTGTTCGTCGAGCATGAGATTCTTTGCCGAAAGCGTCAGGGTCCCTCCCTCCGGCATCGCATCGCGCGCGTTCACACTTAGGTTCAGCATCACCTGATGGAGTTGTGTGGGATCGCCCTCTACCACCCAGATATCCCGCTCAATGTTTACCTTAACGTGAATACTCTTGAGAAAGGTCTCATTTGAGATCTTCTGAATCTCTTTAAGCAGGTGGGTCATCTGCACCTCAAGCTGCCGACCCTCGACTCCCCGGGCGAAGGAGAGCACCTGCTGCACCATGTCAGCCCCTCGCTTCGCACTGACTTCGATGGTCGAGAGGATCTCAGCGCGTAACGGGTCGTTATCATCCATCTTCAGAAGATCGATCGACATCATGATGGGCGCGAGAACGTTGTTGAGGTCGTGAGCTATTCCCCCGGCAAGCGTCCCGATACTTTCCATACGCTGAGCCCGCAGGAACTGTGATTCGAGCGATTTTTTCTCCGTGATGTCGCGGGCCACGCAGAACAGAATCCGTTCAGCCCCGGACCAGTGCGCCGCCCACTGCATGAAGGCAATACTACCGTCCTTCCGCTGATAGCGATTCTCAAAGGACCGTGTTGAATGGCCATCCATGATAGCGGCAGCGGTCTCCCCTGTCAGGGCCCGGTCTTCGGGAACCACCTTTTCGATGTATTTTTTTCCAAGGAGTTCCTCAACTCCATATCCCCAAACGGTTTCGCAGGCGGCGTTTATCTGAACGAAACACCCCTCTTCATCAATTGAGCAGATCACATCGAGCGAATAGTCGAGGACATTTGATAACTGCGATGCAGTCCTGCGGAATCGACTCTCGCTCTCCCTAAGCGATACTTCGGTCTGTTTACGTTTCGTCACATCTGTCCGAATCGAGATATATTGGTAGGGACTCCCCGATTTGTCGCAGAAGGGAACAATCGTCGTATCAACCCAGTAGTAGGATCCATCTTTTGCACGATTTCGGAGTTCTCCCTGCCAGACTTTTCCGGAGGTGATTCTCGCCCACAAGTTCACGAAAAACTCCTTCGGATGGTAGCCGGAATTGATAAGGCGGTGATCCTGTCCAATCAATTCATCTCGCGAGTAACCGGAGACCGCACAGAATTTGTCATTCACATACGTGATTCTCCCGCTCGCGTCAGTGCGGGAAACGATGGCGTGCTCATCAAGAGCAGCCCCTAGTGCACTGATCTCGCCAATCGAGTCACGAAGCGCGGTTTCAGTTAACTTGCTCTCCGTAATGTCTCTGGAGACACCGATCGTTCCGATGATGTTCCCGCGAGCATCACGGAAGGGTGCTTTAATCGCCGAATAAGTTCGGGTGACCCCCGCCGCCGTGAGAACCTCCTCTGCCGTGAACGTCTCTCCTGTCTCCATCACCTTGCGGTCTCCCTCGATGATGACCCGGGCATCCTCGGGACCGAAGATCGCCCGGTCATCTTTTCCGAGTACTTCGGCAATGCTGCGCCCCACGAACTCCGAAGCCGCCCGATTGAAAAGCATGTAACGGCCCTGCCTGTCTTTAACAAAAACGGCGTCGGTGGTTCCCTCAACGACCGCCTGGAGCAAAGTGGACGTATGCCGAAGATCACGGTCCGCGATCACCCGCTCCGTAATATCACGACAGGTTCCCAGCGCACGCACCGGAGTGCCGCTCTTGTCATGAAAAACCTGCCATCGCTCGACCACATATTTGACGCGGCCATCCGGGGTTACAATTCGATGCTGGAGTTCATTGACCTCACTCCGGCCCAAAGAAGCCATGAAGGAGGCTTCCACCTCCTGGCGATCATCAGGATGCACGAGCTGAATAAAATTCAGATGACTCGGTCTGAACTCGCCGGGAGCCCTCTCGAAAATCCGGTAGGTTTCTCTCGACCAGTTTACCGCGAGACTGACGATATCAGTTTCCCAACTTCCCAGCTTTGCCACCTCCTGAGCAGCGAGGAGACGCGATCGCTCAATCTCCAGCTCATGAGCCAGTGCCCGCTGTTCACGCTCACTCTTTGCGAGTGCTTCAGCGGCTTCATGTCTCTCCGTAATATCGTGAGCCGTGCCGACCATTTTCACAGCCCGTCCCGTCGAATCGTCGACGAAGACTTCGGCCGTTTCCTGAACGATCCTCACCTCCCCGTTCGGTCGAACCATACGATGTATGATGGAATAGGGTCTTCTTTCCCGGATTGAGAACGCGACCGCCTCCCGAATGCGAGGGCGGTCATCGGGAGGAACAAGATCGAAAAATTTCTCGCTGCTCACTTCGAAGGTTCCCGGTTCGTAGCCGGCGATTCGGTACATTTCGTCCGACCAGATCAATCGATTGGAATCTACCTCGTCCGCCCCTTCCAACTCGAGCGCCCAGCTCCCGAAGTGAGCAATCCTTTGTGCCGTCGCCATCATCATCTGGCTTGCGCGCAGCGAAGATTCCATCTCGCGGCTTCGGGTGACATCATCCTGAAGAGCCCGATTTGTCAGTTCGAGTTGGAGGCTCTTTTCTTCAAGCTTTCGAATCAGGGTCTCGCTATATACCCGGAGAAGCTCAGTCTCATCGTCAATCGGTTTTCGGACTTCATGACTATCGGACTCTTCAGAGTTCGACATCACTCTCTCCAGACGGGAAAGAAAATCATCGGGATCCGAAGGCTTCAAAATGAAACAGTCGGCTCCGAGACTGATGGCAAGTCGTTCATCCTCCGCCTCGGTGTAAGTTGCCGTATAGACGACAAACGGAACACGCTTGAGTGATGCATCAAGCTTCCAGTGACGAAGCAGGGTGTATCCGTCCATCACCGGCATGAGAAGATCAGAAACCACGAGATCGGGTCGTGATCGACGCGCCATGACTAGAGCCTCCGCCCCGTGATGCGCTGAATCGACCTCCCATCCGTGCCCGCTCAGCAGTGCCCTGAGATAGTAAAGATTCTCCTCTTTATCATCGACAATGAGAACACGATTCATGAGGAGCTTTACAAGAATAGATTAGGAGAAAAATCGTTCGATCTCAGCGACAAACGTTTCCGGATTTATCGGCTTTTCAAGATAGCCGTTGCAACCCGCTTCGAGTGATTTCTCCCGGTCACCTGTCAGGGCGTAGGAAGTGACCGCAACAATGGGCACGGATCGGAGTGGCTCGAGTTCTCTGATGGCGCGCGCCACGGCATACCCGTCCATTCGAGGAAGCTGTATATCGAGAAGAATCAGGTCCGGGAGGATTCTCAACGCCTCCTCAATGCCTTGAGACCCGTTCTCCGCCATCACCACCGTGTGCCCCTCTTGTTCAAGCAGGTAGCTGACCAGGTAGCGATTCTGTTCGTTGTCTTCGATTAACAGGACCGTTCGACTCATGTTTCTGCGGAGGGTTTGAGTGGAAGAACGAGAGTGAAGACGCTACCCTCACCCCAGGTGCTTTCAGCAGAGATTTCGCCACCCAGCAACCCGGCAAGACGACGGCAGATCGCAAGCCCAAGCCCGGTCCCCTCATGCTGGCGGGTTAGACCGCTGTCGATCTGGCGGAAGGGCTGAAATAAGGTTTTCATATCATCCTCCTTGATTCCGATACCGGAGTCCTTCACCGAGATCCTAAGCTCACCGGTTTCGGTGAAATCAGTGAAAAGGACGATCTCACCCGACTCCGTAAACTTGATCGCGTTGTTGAGCAGGTTGAGCATAATCTGCTCAACTCGCCTCCGGTCACTGACAATCTCCGTGGCATTATCGGTTCCCCGAAGGCCAAGAGCGAGACCTTTCTTCTCCGCAAGGGGCTTCACCGTCTCCACCACCCGTTGAATTGATTCAATCACGTCAAAAGGTTCCGGAAAAATGTCGAGCTGCCCGGCCTCCACCTTTGAGAGGTCGAGAACATCGTTAATCAGCTCGAGGAGATGGTGGGCGCTCCTCTTGACCATTCCAAGCTGTTTTGTCTGCTCCGCGGTAAGAGGTCCGGCCAGCCCCTTCAGGATGATTCCGGTAAAGCCAATGATGGAATTCAGCGGTGTTCTCAACTCGTGAGACATCGTCGTGAGGAACGCCGACTTCAAACGATCCGCCGCCTCCGCCCTGATCAGTGCCGACTGCAGCTCATTGGTCCTCTCAGTGACCCGCATTTCAAGATTTTCATTAAGTTCCCGAAGCGCCATCTCGGCTCGATGGCGTTCCGTGATGTCAATGGAGAGCACAAAGGCACCTTCAGGAACCGGCTGCACTCGAAGATCAAACCAGCCCGTAACACCATCGGGAAAGGTGAACTCCACCTCATCCTGGGCGGCTACGCGGTCCTCCAGGCAATTACGGATGAGATGAAAGGGATGAGTCTTTTCAATCCCGGGCCACATTTCCGGCATACGATTCCCCATGAGCTCAGCATTGGGTCGGCGATTGTGAACCTCAGCTGCCGCATTGAGATACAGATAGGTCCAGTCAAACCCGATGATCTGACACCCCTCGAGAATACTGTGAACAGTGGTGCGGTAGCGCTGCTCACTCTGACTCAAAGCGATCTCCGCCTTCCTACGCTCAGAGATATCGATTCCCGCACCGACAAGGCAGGTCCGCCCGTCAAACTCAACCCGGCGACCCGTCAGATAATATAAAGTTGAGGTTCCGTTTTTCGAACGAATCGAAGCCTCGATGGTGGACTCACCCTCTTTGAAGACATCGGCAATGCGCGCTTCAACCAAAGGCCGGTCGTCCTCCCCGAAAAACTCCAGAGGCACCATCGTTGCGATTTCGTCTGCTGAATACCCGGAGACCGTTTCAAAGTTCCGGTTCCATCGCAGAAACCGGCCACTTTCATCATAGAAATAGAGTATGCCCGGCATACTCTCGATCATCGTGTCTGAGAATCGGCGCTCATTCTCCGCGAACACACGGGCCGCTTCCCGCTCTTCTTCTCGGGCAAAATTGTCGAGCGCAAAGGAGATATCGACCGCCGCCTCGACGAGCAGATCAACCTCTTTATCCTGGAAAAAGCCGGCGGAGTCAGAATAGACGCTGAGAGTTCCAAAAACCTCGCCTTTCAACCGGATCGGAAATGCGGCCGAAGCACACAGCCCCAGAAGTTCCGCCTCATCACGCCCGGGTAAGGGAGCCGAATGATGAAGCAGGTCGTTGCAGACAAAATGCCGTCCTTCTTTGAACGCCATTCCCGAGAGTCCCCTGCCCTCGGGCCTTTCATCGGTGAAAATCCGGAAACTCTCAATATAATCCGATCCATCTCCCTCGATTGCGACCGGAACAAGACGCCGGGTCTCCAGATCGTGCCATCCAATCCAGGCAATCCGGAACCCGCCAAAATCTAGAAGTATCCTGCAAACCTTGGAAAAAAGTTCATCTCTCGAACCCGTCCAGACGATCGCCTGATTGATCTGGCTTAATGCCGCGTAGAGACGAGTGAGGCGTTTAATTTCGACTTCATGGGCCTTGAGTAACTCGTAGTCATCTTCAATCCTGCCGAAAGCGCTTCTGACCACCAATAGCAAAAGGACAGAAGTCACCATCACGAATCCGAAGCCCTTATACACACTGACCTTAAGCAACTTCTCAGGATCCGGGATGAGCGTCTCGAGCGCCCTGTCGGAGAAGTAGATCCAGAGCAGCGCAAAAACGGCGTAGGCACCCGCCACCCACCACGCACGGGACCTCGGGCGCAAAAAGCCCCGCCACCTCACCGAATTGGTATCAGGTTGAGAATCAGGACCCTTAGGAGGTGATTCTTCCGGGCCGGCTGACTGATAAAGCATGGGAAAAGGGGATCTTTACGTAGCGTAAGCGCTTTGGTCCGAAGCGCCATTCGAAACCCCGGAAAAGGACGCCTTACTATTTTCCCACAAATCGGCACGGATTAGGTCCGCTAAACTCCCTTTCCGCCTTGACGCGCCGGACTGAGGCCAGGGGCCTTCGATCATCCCGGGAGCATCGAAACAAACTGTCGAAGCGGAAGGATATCGCTTCTCAACCTTCCGGTTCCGGTGAGCCCAGGTTCAAAAGGTCGGACGGTGCCGGAGAGTCACTCAGTCGTCTTGCCGTCAAACTTTTCGTTGTCACCCTCAGCCTCCTCGCGGGTGTGGTGGACGACCCCGTCCCGGTGATTGGGCGGCGAGTAGATTGTGTAGAGCTTGAGCGGAGAACCGCCCGTATTGATGATGTTATGATTCGCCCCGGCGGGCACGATGACCGCAAAACCGGCATGGATCGCCGTTCCTACTCCGTCAAGAATCGCTTCACCGGATCCTTCCTCCACGCGAAAGAATTGATCCAGAGTATGAACCTCGGCCCCGATCTCTTCCCCCGGCTTCAAGGCCATGACCACAAGTTGGCAATGCTGCGCCGTGTAAAGCACCCTGCGGAACTCCTCGTTCTTCACCGCAATGCTTTCGATATCCTTTACAAACCCTTTCATGATTTCTCTCCTTCGCGCTATATGACCGTCTTGGTGGAGCGCTTTCCGCGCTCCGGTGATGCCTAACATTACCGTCATTTCAACGGTCTTTCAGGATGACACCAACCTTAGTGCCCCTCAGAAGATCACGTCAATCGCCCATCCTCGGTTCCAGATGGGGTGAACACCCCATCTGCGCACACTGATCGTTCCAGACTGCAGATGATCATCAGTGCGTCGGCCGTAAGAAGGAAATCAACGGCGGGGGAATGCTTTTTTTTGGAGGCGTGCCCCTCAACGAATCTAGCTACTTGGTTGGGCCACCCATTTATGGACTGCCGTCCGAATTTGTTCCTGCCACACGATGCCCAGGCAGATCGGCACATCCCCGGAACGCCAGTTTCAGCATCAGCCGTCAGTCAGTGATTGATGACGGCCCCCCGCCTTGGGAGTTTTACTCGACTTTGAGTTATATTCTATTTCTCTGGAAATCAACGGGTTGCCAGCCCCTGTCGATTCAAGCTATCGATTCAGTTCAAGATGCGACGCCTGCATTTGTCCGGAGTCTGTAATAGCCCGAATTCCGCATATAATCCTTCCGGGGTTCCGGAGTTTAGAATTTTCCCCATCCTCTTACCCATGCCTGTTCCTTCTTCGGCTTGGTCTTTTCATCCTTTTCTCGATGCTGCCTTACTTTCCGGCTCACGGCACTGGCGATCTTGAGGTGGAGTCGCTCCAATATTAAAATCAGTTTTAGGCCAATGCCGCATTTCTTGACTGTTTCCAGACCTTCACCTCCTTGGGCAGCTCCTTCTCTGGGACCTGATGAAAGCAGATGCCGTCTAGATGGAAATGGGCGGCATCAAAGTCGTCGCCCATGTGCGGGGCGGCGGAGAGCTCGGAGACGAGTGGCGGCTCGCCGGCTCGAGAAAACCAAATCGAACACCTGGCGAGATGTCATTTCATTCCGTTCCTTGCGCCTGGGTCTGGTCAGAACCGCCTGATACGGCCCCGTAGGTCCGGTGGTGTGAGAACCGTGGCTGACTCGGCTAACGCTCAGTCAGTCGAGGGAACCCGATTCGACGCCTGGTCAATTGCTCCCATGTTTAGATTTGCCTCTTAATCACGACTTTTCCGTTGGGTGTTTCTATCTCTGCGTCTAGAAGTCCCTCAGCCGGTGAAATTCTGGCAACGATCTTACCGTCAATATCGGACGACAGAACGTTGAGTATCACCGTACCGTCGACCCACACGGTTTCCGTGACGCTAACTTCCACTGGCACCATCCGAGCCCAGTTTCGAAAACTCAAGGGATCTGCGAGTTCAAGGCGCCCAAACCGGCCATTTACGGGTGCCGAAACCGAGCTGTGGGCCAATCGAAACAACCAAAGCTCGTCGGCTTCCATGCGTGCCGTATCCATCACTTCTATGTCGGTATCAAACGACAATCCTTCGGCTGCGACATGGGACACTGCTGCATGCCCAGGCGGGCCGAATCGAACGGACTGGCGCACATGGGAGGTGCTATCCTCTCCTATGCCGTGCTGGTATTCAATTGTGAGGGGTTCGCCCGTGATCTGATACTCGCCGATTACTCGGCTCGTAGGGTGCATAGATTGATCCAGATACGTTGTTTTGACAATGCGGAATTTTTCGTCTCCTATCTCATACTGCACCTCGATGCGCCCCTGCAAGGAAGCCATGCCACCTTGCAATTTGAGCGAGAAACGTTCCATCACCGAAGGAAATCGCGGCGGGTCCATCGCAAACGGCGGCTCGAAATCCGAAGCGGGAAACTCAGGTAAGGTCGGAAGATTCGGAGAGGGAAGTTCCGGGATGGGCGTGGGCTCCGGAACGGGCGGGGTCGGAAGCGGAGGAGGAGGTGACGGAAAGAACCCGTCGGCTAAGGAAATTCCGACCTGCAGCTCGCCGCCTCTGCCATCGTCCACCTGCCGAAGCTCCCCGCCGGTGATGGTCAGGCCGGTCATTTCCTTAACGCTGCTCTGCTCGATCGAAAACACCTTGAAGCTAGGACGGTCCATGAGCTGGAGCACTACGCGACCTATCGTGTTGATAATTAGAGTCAAGAAGCTCGACATGAACACGTCGAGCACGCCGCCTAGAGCCCAAGCGAGTATATCGCCGGTGATGTCGATCACCTTGTCGAGGATCCAGCCGAGGATGGGGACCTTCTTGAAGACCTTGTAGACCAGGTTGTCTTTGACCGAGTCGACCAGCCGCCGAATCAAGTCTCTGAACAGACCCCGGTAATTGGTAACGACGAACACATACCAGGCTTCGAAGAACTTTGTGTCCGGCCGCATCCGCAGCTCGACCGTTTTCCCGTCGTTGACTTTGGTGAGGTAGGGCAGAATCAGTCCGCCGAAATGACTCAACGAGGCATCGATCGGCAGCGGCAGGTAGGGCGTGCGCACCCAGCGGCCGAATGCCGTGAACTGCAATCGCAGCCCAAGCGTGCCTCCGAAAGACACGAACCCGAGGAGCTTGTCGTGTCCGGGCCTCAAGTCCGCCTTAATTTTGCTGACCCGAAAATCGCTCGATCGAAGGCGTAGAGTGGTGTTGTCGTCGCCAACGTCGATTGGAACGGGCATCGGGCTCATTAGGTCGAGGATCCGCTGTAGACCGCTCTCGGCTACGCCGATGGTGAGGTCGTTTTGGGCGGCAGCACCGGGAAAAGCACCATCCCCCAGCAACTCGTTACCCATCGTGAGATATACGGCGTCGTTGCGAATGTAGATATCGCGGCCGGGCAGCATGCCGAGCGGACCGGCATCGATCAGGTCACCGAGGGGCGGGAGCGGGAACTCGCGCACGGTGCGCATGAGGCCTTCCTTGAGGAACAACGTGATCAGATAGTTCATGATTGCACGGAAGCTGCGTGCCGTTTCCTCGTCACCGGGCGCGAGTGCGCTCAGGTCCGCTTCGGCGCTATTAGTGAGCAAAGCAGGGTGCTCGCCTTCCAGACTGGTAATGTCGAACCACGGCCCCCCGTCTGCTTTCTCGAGAATTACAACCGAGAGCTGGGAGCCGAGGCGCGTGATCCCAGCAGCGCTTTCCGTCCGTATGCGAATGCGCGTGACGCTGCCGATTTGGCTATCGGTAAGCGTGAAGAGGAGGTTGGCGGAGACAAAAAAAGCGTCCTTCAGGATTTCCGGATTTCCCACCACTGGGTAGAGGTTGAACGCCAATGGTTCGTCGAGCACCGCATAGAGCGTGAGAGTGTGTCCGGGATTACCATCGGAAGGCTGAATGATCGGGATCTCGGTGCGAAAAGCAAACAGGTGAGGCTTCGTAGCGCGTAGACCTGCACTCAAGCGGTTAAGGCCCTGCTCGTGAAGGTTGATGCCAAATTCGGACTGAAAGGAGATGTGTCGGTGGGACATGGCATGAAGAGCGGTTTAGGATTTGATGATAATAAGTAATTCCACAAAGGGTGGCCACGACTCATCGGGACCGGTTTCAGTCTCAGTTTCAACGCGCACGCGATGACGATGGTCGGCCGTCGGGACATTGGGGCCGTTACCTGCCAGATCGGTGCCTCCGTTACCGCTCACTGGATCGAGAGGGAATTCGTGCACTGATCGGAACTGATGGGAATGCAGCAGTGTGCCCGAGAGGCGGGGCTCGGTCGTCGCCAGCCAGCTGCCGTGCAGCAATCTGCCGACTGCGTCCTTGCCAAACCGGGTGCTGATGGAACGCCAGCCCTGTGGTGCCCGTGCCCCGACGTAGGGCAGGATTGCTCCACTGGGAATTTTAGTGCCCTCGGTGGAGACCATGATGAACCGCACCCCGAAGGCCGGAGGCAGATTGGGAACGCGATCGGTTTGGCCTTTGGAAACGGACTCGGCTCCCGGTGAATGCCTGTGAACCCGCTGGGCGACCTGAACGGGCCGCTCTCCGGGAGCGGGGTCGCCAAAATAGGCCGGTTGGTCGCCATTCTCAGCCGTTGCCCACGTGTGCCCATGCGACGCGTCGTGCGCATGGTCGGGCGAGCCCCTCGGTCCGAGGTCGCCATTGAGCTGGATGTAGCGCTCCCGAAGGTCTGGCGTGCTGTTCTCACCGTCGCACCAATGCCACCCTGGGGGCAGTTCGCTTCCAACATACCCCACAATCAATCCCGACGGTGTGCGAGATAAAATGGATCTTTGCAAGATCACCGCTCGTAGGCCGAATGACGGGGGCATCGCTTCGGTGGGAGCCGAGTAAGCCGGTTCAGTCGAAACACTTTTAACAACATGAACGTGACCGCGGTCTGCGGTAACTTCCCGGATTCCAAGCGGTCGCACGGCCTGTTCGGTGGCATCAGACATCCCTTCGTGCTGATGGGCAATCAGATGACGGTGATTGACCTCGCCCCCAGCCGCGTTGGCCTCGTTTTCCGCGCGTGAACGGATCAGTCGCCCCTGCCAAAAAGGTGGGGGTTCCGAGACCTTGATCCGGGCCGGTTCGTGCTCCCGAAACAGCAACACGGCGGAACGTGGCAGTGCGCAACCAGAAACGAGACAAACACCTGCCACAAACCCACAGAGACTTGCTCTTTCGAACCCCTTGCGAGGGAGGCCCTCATTCCGTCGAATCTGATTAGTTGAGATTACAATTCGGTTCATCATGTCGAGGTTATACTTCTGCCGCCTAAGCGCTGGCACTACTGGCACCGCTCTGCGCGTCGATAGCAGGATGAATGTTGAACATAGAGAAAAACATGGATGAAACAAGAGAGCCCCAGCGGTTATCCAGCTGCGGCTTGTGTACGCCCATCATGGGCTGAAACCAAAAGAGGTTCAAGTCCCTCGTTTATAGAATGAGAATCGAAAGAATGAAAAGAACTACCAGAGGCCAGCTGCGGGAGGGCGAAATCTTGCAGACACTCCCCGCGATCAGCTCAAGGTGCCGTTTCTCTGCAGGTTCTTAAGCGACGAGAGATTACGCACCCAGCGGCGCTTTTGGGGGTTGAATCTCGCGCGGGATGGCGCTTGCAGCCGCCCTCAAGATGAGAGGCGCGGACGCACCAACTTGAAGCGCAAGAACAGGCTTAATCTCGTAATCAGATGCCTGGTAAACGTATGCAACAAAAGCGCCAAGTAAAATGTAGATGATACCCTGAGCCCAATATCCCCAATCACGAAAATCGGGGCGACGTTCCTTGGGGAGATTCAGAGCCTCCGCAAGGTTTAGAAGGGTAATTGCAAGACTTCCGCCAGCGGAAATAATAACAGTTGAGTAGTTCATATCAGGAAGCTCGATTGCGAAGGGAGGCCGAAATGCGGTTAGTGATTGACGAAAATTTCCTGTAATGATCCCGGGTGGTAAACAGTTCGTCCCCCTTCTCAGAAGGCACTTCTGAGCGGATTACAACGTTTGAGTCGATGAGCTCAATCAACCCCTCCAAAACATCTTCTCGGGAGAGTTGCGTATCAGAGGCGACACCGCTCACGGTACGCCATTCGTAGCGCGAATCTTCGAGAGCAGCAAATATCGCTTCCAGCTTTGGTTCGAGATTAGGTTTCTTTGCCATATTGGTTGTTGGTTTTGGAACACAGACAGAATATCACCAGTATTCAAATCGTGAAATTCTGATATAAATCGAGTCTCTGCTCAAATTCCGATGTTTGATGGTAGAATAGGTTTCCCCAAGTGATGGTCAAAGCGCAGTCAGTTGATATTACGAATCTCTTCTATCAACTGCAATGTTTTTTTGTTAACCCCTAAGGCGAAGCCTATCTATCTACGATTCCAGTTTTAACTTTTGTTTAAAGTCTGAAGTAGATCCAATTCGGTTTTTCGGTGTGTGATGACGTCTTTTCGACTCAAATACGGTTTGGAGTATTTTTATGATTAGGATAGCAACCTTTCCTCCCGCAATACCCCCCCTTCCCGCGGCATAGATCCTTGATGGCAAACGCTACCTGCTACCAGCCGGTCATCTCGCTTGCCCTCATCGCCGCACTCTTCCACGAAGCCAAACGTCGTCGCCCGCCGATGACACGCCTCATGTACTGTCTCCTCCGCAAATGCCTCCATGGCACTCCGGGATGGGAGACTTTGGCGAGCGAGTGGCCCGAGCTGAACTCCACCCTCCCCCAGCACAACTGCGGGGAGATCGACTCCAACCAAACCACCAACCACGAAACTCATGGCCCTTATCGTAACCACTGACTACAGCAAAAAGCTCGGTCTTCCGGGCTTCTCCTCACACCAATTCTCGGTCAGCATTCAGACCGAACTCACCGACCTCGACCGTGTTCTCGGCGAGGTCGCGCGGCTCTACCAACTGCTTCAGCAGGCCGTTGATCGCGAGATCCAGCAGACGGGCTTTGTCCTCGCCGAAGGATATGGCGAAACCCAGCGATCCTTTCCCGCTACCAACAGCAATGGCAATAACGGTCACCACCGGAGCAATGGCCACAACGGTCATTCAAACGGCAATGGCTTCGCCCCTCGCCGCAACACCGCTCCGGTCAACGGCAACGGGGCGTGGCAATGCTCCGACAAGCAGCGCCGACTCCTCACTGATTTGTCCCGTGAGCTTCAGCTCTCGGAAAATGATCTCGACGAGCGCGCCCTACGGCTTTTCCAGCGTCCGTCACGGCAGCTGAACAAGCTCAGCGCGAGCGGGTTCATCACCGACCTGCTCGGCGAGGCGGAGGGGATCCATCAGATCAACGGTGGCAATGGCGTAAATGGCCAAGCCTCCGCCCATCGGAACGGAGGTGCCGCATGACTGCCGCCGTCGGCGCTTCTACACCCGCCTCACCTACCGCGATCCGCCTGCTCCCCGATCCGGGGACGGGCGTGTCGTCCGAACTGGACCTGCTCCGCTACCTCAGTGCCTCGCGCCTGAAGTGCTGGCAGAGTTGCCGAAGGCAGTTCTTCTAGCGTTACGTCGAGCACCTCGTCGTGCCCACGGCCCCAGCACTCTTCATCGGTCTACAGATTCACGAGGTCCTGCGCCTGTGGAAAAAGCCAGAGGACGAAGTCATCGCCCGCGAACAGGCTTGGTTCATGCTCGAGACCTATTTCGCCCAATGCCCCGTCGCCTTGGACGAACGTCCCGAGGGTGTCGAGGTGGAGGTCGAGTGCAGTCTCGGCGACGGCATCCCTCCGGTATACGGCATCATCGGCCTGGTGCGGCCGCCCGGACGGATCATTGAATACAAGTCGTCAGCTCGCTGTCCCAGTGAAGGCATGGCGGAACATCAGCACGCCACCCAGCTCGCCTGTTACGCCTTGCTTTACCGCAGTGCCACGGGAGAACGGGAAACGGGTTTCGAGCTGCATCACCTCGTCAAAACCAAACAGCCCAAGGTGATCATCTCCGCCTACGGTCGGATGTCGGCGGCGATGGAGAGCGAGCTGTTCTTCCTCATCGACGACTACCTCGAAGGCATTGCCCGTGAGGCCTGGGTTCCTTCCCCCGGACAGCACTGCTCCTGGTGTGACCACCTCGCCCTCTGCCGGAAACGTTCCACCTAAAACGAACCCTCATCACCCTGCTCCTTGGCGTGCTCATTGGCGTGCTCCTCCTCGGCAATGCGAGTTGCGGCAAACGCGACACCTGGCTGCCTTTCGGCGAAAAAAAGTCCTCCTGCGAGAAGGCCTACGAATCCCTCGAAGCCCAGTTCACGGATCTCAAGGCCACCGTCACCGGCGGCAAAACCTCCGCCGACCGGGCCGCCTTCTGGCAGGCCATTGCCGCGCTCTTCATCGTCCTCCGCGGTTTTGCCCTCGTCGGCGGAGCCGCCCTCGGCTCGAGGGCGCGCCGATTGTTGCCCCGGCTCCCCGGTAAACAGCTCGCCAACCGTCCGATCGGATTACACTTCGAGAAGGGCCGCTTCGGTTTGCTTGCCCGTTCCGAAAACGACGATCCTTGGATCCTCCATCCCGTGGACCGCTGCGAGATGAAGGGGCCCGATGTGACCATCTACCTTGATCGCGACTATCTCATCAAGGCAAGCGGCCTTTGGTCAGAGTCAGGTGAGTCTCATCGACGGAATGAGTCCGGTGCAATTCTGCCGGGGTGGTGATCTCATGATCGTCATGCCGGTGCGCGTCATCGCTCCGGATTGCATCGAGCGGCCCCGGCTCGTGCCAGAAGCCCTCAACGAATGGGAAATCGCCATCCGGCACCTAGCCACATCCCGTGACGAAGCGTCCTGCCTCTATGCGCAGATCGCCGAGTCCTTTCCTGCCCGTGAAAAGCTCGCCGATCGCTTCGCCTTCGAGGTGCATCTTTTCCAGATCGCCGTGCCCAAGTCCCTCGGCACGGAGCTGGTCAGTTTCGCCGAGCAACAGGAGGTGCGACTCGCCCGCCGTGAGGCCGCTGAATCTACCGCCCGCCAGATCCGCTCCGGCGTGGAGGGCTTTGTCGGGGAATGCATCACCGAGCTGCGCCACCAGACCGCCCAGCTCTGCGACGAAATGTTGTCATCGATGCGCACCGGCAAAACGGACGGTGTCCACCAGAAGACACTCAACCGGCTCGTGAAATTCATCGACGATTTCAAGTCGCTCAACTTCGCCGGGGATGTTGAGATGGAACGTCAGCTCGACCGCGCCCGCAGCGAACTGCTCACCCGCTGCTCCGAGGACTACCGTAACAACCTCACCGCGACCCGCAGTCTCGAGACCGGTCTCAGCCAGCTCCGCGACCAGGCCCGCGACCAGGCCCGCGACCAGGCCCGCGAACTGGCCAGTCAGGATGCCCGCGCCCTCGTCGAGCGTTTTGGCCAGATGGGCCGGTGGAAGCTCCAGATCGCCGGTTGAGAAGTCCTGACAAACACCCCAATGACCACGCAGCAGAGTCGGGTCCCATCCCCTACCCTGTTCAGTCTCCCGATCGCCCTATGACTTTCGATTTCACCGCCGAAGCCCCTCTCATTGGCGAAGAAGTCCCTCCCGGTCCTTGATCTCGTCGATGAGCCGAAGCGTTTCGAGGTTCAGGGCTTCGACCTGCTCAGCGCCCCGAAGGGAGACGAGGTTCTGAAATCGGCCCGATTGTTTCGCGAGGACAAAGCCCTTCATGACCCGGGGAAGATGTCCCCGGATTTTCACCGCCTTCGCCGCATCAGTGGAGGATGGCCCCTTATCCAGTTCATCGAGTAGTTGCACGATCCCGGAGCAGGCCTCATAAAAGGGTGCCTGGCTCCACCAGACTGGACGACGGCCTTTTGGCAGGAGAAACTTCCAGTCCTCAAGATGGATCCGGAATCGTTTCTCCCGCTCCGCCTCGGTGACGGAGACGAGTCCCGACTCGGCCATTTCGTTCAACACGACCTGTAGAGTCTTGGCACCCCAGCCCGTTTCCCGTGCAACTTGTGCCGGGTGCCCGGGTCGTCCCGCTAGAAGCAGCCAGGTAAAGGCCTCGGCTCGGGCGTTGATCCCGAAGAAGGACCGCATTTTGAAGAGGAAGGCCTCGGGTTCAACCGGATCCGGTCGGAGACTCTGTCCGCGCAATTCGAAAGCGGATTCCCCGAACCACTCGAAGAGGCGGGGTGAGGGGGAGTCGGCCGCCACAAAGGAAAGAAGCTTCGTCGGACTGCCGGGACCGTGTTCCGCCAAGTGAAGGCCCATCGCGCGGAGCAACCGCACATCCCCCAGTCCCGAACCGCGATGCAACGATTTGAGCCTCTGGGCTCCGAGGAGCCTGCCGTTCATCGCGAGCCAGTCGAGCATCTCGCCGAAGAGGCGGGCATCACCCAATCCGAACCGGGTCGTGGCGAGAATAAGGGCCTCGGGATCGACGACGAAGGGCACGGGACGGGAGCGGGTGGCGCCGGCCACCCCGATCGAGACCCATTGATCCCAGAGGAATTGGGTGAGTGCGTCACTCAGCGAGCGTTTCAATTCGTGGAACGAGGTCATGATGATCGAGATTCCGCAACAGGTCGAGGAGCCGGGGAAGTTGTCCCAGGGGAATCAACTCTTCCTTAATGAGCCAACGGGCGGTTCGTTCCGCCTCCTCGGCATCGGGAGCCAAGGCGAGAAGGTCCGAGAGGTCACGGGCTTCACTTCGGCCCACAGCGGCATAAAATTTCAGATAGATCTGGCCGGACCTTCCGATGAAACTCACCCGCAGCCAATCCCCGTAGGAGCGCTCGACCAGATCGGCGAGGAAGTCGGTCGGAAAGCGACGGAGGTCTATCATCAGCAGGGCAGTGGCGGCATTCAGCCAGTTCGGGCCTAGACGCTTCTCCTCGGCGACTTCGCGGGCACATTCCTTAAGAAACTCGGGGAGCGGGTGGGCATCGATGATGTCGCCGTCCACCTCGCCCCGCATCGCGATCACATCGACGTCATGCGTGGTCCGGGAAATAATCTCGGCAGCGAGCAAGGCAGAGCCGCCTGAGACCACGAGATGAAGGGGCCGCTCCCTTCGTTCCGCGAGAAGCTCGCCGAGAAGGGTTAGGGATTCATGGACGATGTTGTGATCCAGTTCCGCCATTTAGAGAAAATAAAGTTCTGATTATCAGAAAATCAAGTTCTGATTAACCGGGCAGTCCGCTTACCCTACCCTCCCCTTTCCAGAGCAAGAAGGCAGGATGCCCCTTGTTCCCAATCCGAAACGAAAAACCAAGAACCCAAAAACCAAGAACACCACCATGTCCCACTTCACCACCATCCTCACCCAGATCCGCGACGTCGACACCCTCGAAGCCGCCTGCGCCGAACTAGGCGTCGAGCTGATCCGGAACACCGATGCCCGCGGCTTCGCCAAAAGCACCCGCCAGGGCGAACTCGTCGTCCGCCTCAAAGGTCCCTACGACATCGCCGGCAACCGGCCCTCACCCACCGAGCCCTACGAGCTGTCCACCGATTGGTGGAACGGTCACGTCGAGCGCGAGGTCGGCTCGCACTATGGCCGTCTTCTCCAGCTCTACGGCGTCCAAAAGACGATGCGCGAGGCCGCCAAGAAGCGCCTCCGCGTCGCCCGGCGTCAGGAGGTCGACGGCTCCATCAAACTCACCCTCGCCGCTTGATCCCATTCTGCCATGAACTCGAAAGAACGCATCGACGTCTGGATCAGCCCCGAGGGCGCCATCAC
>ERZ761602.751-NODE-751-length-65501-cov-6.164915_pt1 | contig 65501 bp, 56 predicted proteins | sample MGYA00512165_ERZ761602 | MGnify/ENA primary metagenome ERZ761602 (study PRJEB28899, sample SAMN02445085) | bioreactor sludge metagenome | biome: EBPR sludge; isolation source: Thorneside wastewater treatment plant | place: Australia: Brisbane, Thorneside Wastewater...
GACATGCGCGGCTCCACGGCCTTCGCCGAGGAGTACGCGCCCGAGACCGTCATGTCCGCGCTCAACCAGTATTTTGAGGTCATCATCCTGGCGGTCGAGGCCCAGGGCGGCATCGTCAACCGTTTCGTCGGCGACGAGGCCGTGTGCGTGTTCGGCGCGCCCACCGAGCACCCGGACCATGCCGAGCGCGCCGTGCAGGCGGCGTTGTCGATCCGGGAGGGGATGCGCTACGTCAACGCCAAGCGCGCAACCCTGGGCCAGCCGATCCTGCGCTTCGGGCTCGGTCTGAACACGGGCGAGGTGGTGGCCGGGGCCACCGGCTCGGAGGAGCGCCAGGAGTACACGGTGATCGGCGACGCCATGAACACGGGCGCGCGCATCCAGGCCCTGACCAAGACCTTCCCAGAGCACGATCTGCTGCTGAGCGAGTACACGGTCCAGGCGCTGGGCGAGCGGGCCGCCGCCTACACCCTGGTGGATCTGGGGCCGGCCGAGATCCGCGGCAAGAGCCGGGCGGTGCGGGTGTACGGAGTAGCGGGGTAGGGTTCGGGATTGAGATCGGCGTGCGGGCCAGGGTGCGCGGCCGGCGCGTCCACACGGAAGGAGGCAGACGATGGCGGTGCTGGAGACCAACCAGGTGAAGAAACAGTATCAGATGGGGGCCGTGACCGTGACCGCCCTGGCCGGCGTGAGCCTGACAGTGGAGCGGGGCGAGTTCGTGGCTGTCATGGGACCGAGCGGCTCGGGCAAGAGCACGCTCCTGCACTTGCTCGGCGGGCTGGACGGGCCGAGCGACGGCGAGATCACGCTGGCCGGCCAGCCGCTGGCGCGGCTGAGTGACGACGAGATCACGCTGGTGCGCCGGCGCAAGATCGGGTTCATTTTCCAGTTCTACAACCTGCTGCCGACGCTGACGGCGGAGGAGAACGTGGGGCTGCCGCTGCTGATCGACGGGCAGAACCTGGAGCGGCAGCGCGAGAAGATCACGCGGCTGCTGGCGCTGGTGGGGCTGGCCGACCGGCGCGACCACAAGCCGGATCAGCTTTCGGGCGGGCAGCAGCAGCGCGTGGCGATCGCGCGGGCGTTCGTGAACGAGCCCGAGATCGTGCTGGCCGACGAGCCGACCGGGAACCTGGACTCGAAGGCCGGCACGGCGGTGCTGGAACTGCTGCGGCGGACGTGCGATGAACTGAACGCCACCATCGTGATGGTGACGCACGACCCGCGCGCGGCCTCGTTCGCCGACCGGGTGGTGTTTATCAAGGACGGCCGGCTGGTGAAGGAGCTTCGGAACGCCGGCGACCGCGCCGTCCAGCCTATCGTTGAAGTGATGGCCGGCCTGGAGCTGTAACAGCGCCCCTCACGGCGCGGTTGTGGCCGGTGGGCGCGCCAGCCCGGCGCGGTAGAACTGCCCAAAGAGGCCAGCCCCCACCAGGAACAGGTAGAGGCTGAACGGGGCGGCCGCGAAGCCGGCCAGGAAGCACAGGATCCCGGTCATGTAGATGACCGTGAAGGCCAGGTAGGCCAGCGCGCCCAGGCCCATCAGGACCACCCAGCCCAGCAGGTAGCCCCAGCCGTCGGCGCGGATCAGCCGCCACAGCGCGCCGAAGTCGAAAGCCGCGGTCAGCCGATCCTGGGCCACGAAGCGCGCCAGAGCCGCCGGCAGCGGGATCGCGCCGAGCACCCACAGCAGCGTTCCCACCAGCAACGAAAGAAACAGCACGCTGACGGCCGCGATGGCGAGGAGCGGCAGCCAGGCGGCCTCCGATGAACGCGGCGACGTGTCCAGCAGGGCGAAGCCGCCAACCCACAGGGTGAAGTACAGCAGGAAGCCGCCGATCCACACCGCCAGGCCCGGCCCCAGGTAGACGAGGCCGATGACCAGGCTGCGCAGGCCATCCACGGCCAGGGTCCCCCAGTTGCCCCAAGCCGGCAGAGTCAACTCGTCGTCCTGGATGGCCCGCCGCATCACCTGGGCCACATAGCCGTAGACCACCAGGGCCGGCAGCACCGGCACAAACAGGCTGCCCCACAGCAGCGCCGTCCCGAGCAGGAAGCTGTTGCGGGCGCCCGCTGACTGAAAGGGGAAACGCAGGAGTGTTTTGAGATTAGCGGTCGAAGTGGTGTTGTTCATGGCAGGCGCAGTGACCCCCGATGCGGCATTGCTTTGGTTGCGATTATACCGGGCGGCCCGCCCGCCGCGCCAGGCGATCACGTCAACGCGGCGTCTGTTGGCGATACCAGGCCACGGCCTCCTGTTCCACCCGCTTGATCCAGGCGTCCTTGCCGAGGTTGTAGCCGGCGATGTCGGCCGGGTGCTGCGCGTATACGGCCCGTTTCAAAGCCGCATACTCGGCGCGGACGCCGGCGTGCTGGCGCAGATAGGCGCAGAAGGCCAGGTGGCGCTCGACCTCCGGGTTGTCGGCCTGATAGACGTGGACATTGTGGGTGCGGAGCGCGCCCTGGTCCTTGGTGAACAGGCGCCGTCCCGGCAGGCCGTATTCGCCCCAGGCGACGTAGCCAGCCGCCGTCAGGCTGGGAGTGAGGGCCTCCACGCGCTCGATGGCGTGCACCAACGGCAGCAGGTCGATAATGGGTTTGGCGGCCAGACCTGGGACGGAGGTGCTGCCGATATGGTGGATGACTACCACCTCGTCACCGGCCAGCGCCCGCAGGCGATCCGCCTCCTCGGCAAAGGCGCGCGGCCAAGCGGGTGAGTACTCGCTGAACGTGTACAGGCTGGGCATGAATCCCTCGCAGACGGGCGCGGGCGTCTCAGCCGGGCGCCGCCCCTGACCCCGGCGTGGCCGAAGGATGCACCCCTGGCCGGTAGCCGGCCGCCAGAGTGCGGACGATGGACGGCGGTGTCAGCACCGTGACCGTGGCTGAACTGAGCGGCAACGCCGGGCCGTTATAGCCGAACGGGCTCCAGGGCCACAACTGCCCCTGCCAGACCAGCGCCGCGCCGGCGGCCTCCGCCAGGGCGACAAAGGTGCCGTCCGGCAATTCGTTCAGGCGGGCCGGGTGGGTTTGCTGGCGGCCGGCCGGCGTCAGCCGCTCGCGGTGCAGGGCTTCGTCTAGCCTGGGCGCGGCCGGGCGGGGCGAGCCGGCCAGCGCCGGGTTGGCTTTGGCCCAGATGGCCCGGAAGACATTGAAGCGCTCGCGCTGACACTCGGCGCACGGGCGATGGCCGGCGGCCAGGGCCGTGGCCTCGTCCAGGAAGAAGAGCTCGGTGTACTGTCCCGGCGTCATCACCGCGCGGCGCCGGCCCTTGAACTCCAGCACGCAGATGATCCAGCGCTTCAGCTGAAACGGGCGGCGGATCTGCCCGGCGGCGTCATGCAGGCAGCCGCGGTTGCCCATCAGCCGGCCGCGCGCCGGTGTTGCGATGATTGCGCCGAAAGGGGTGACGCGGTTCTGGCGCGGCATCAGGCCGGTGTCCGGGCCACCGCCTTCTGAATGGTCAGGCGCTGTTCCCGGAAGTGATCGACCGTGTCGCCCAGGACCCAGCGCAGCAGCGGCCGCCGCCTGGGGTCATCGGCGTGGCGCGGCTTCAGCAACTCCCGGAAAGGCATAGCCTGGAGCCGGGCGATCAGCCGCCGATAGGTCCTTTTCAGCCGGGTCATCACCTGGCGGCGGGGGCGGTCTTTGTTGCGCGCGAATAAGACCGGGTTGATGACCTCCATATCCCAGCCGCGCGTGACGGCCTCCGGTACGCGCAGGACGCGCTGCGCCGGCCGCCGGTCCAGATGACAGCCCCTGAGGCTGTTCATCCACTCGGCCAGGTGGGCCAGGTTGTCCTGAGGTGACCAGCCGCCCGCGTCGGGCGCCAGCATCTGCTCGTCGGTCGGCGCCTCGGCTACCGGCAGCAGCCGCTCCCATTCGCACTCGAGGCTGTTCAGCAGTTCCTGTCTGTTCTGGGGCCGGCGAGGCATGGGCCGATCCTCCTTTGGCCAGGCGGAGTGTGGCACGGTGGCTTGGGCGGCCTGGCGCGCGTCCCCACGTGGATGGTCCGGTCAGCTTACCGCACCTCGCCACCGGCCGCCAGCGCAATTGTGGCGGGTGGGCTTTGCTTCTATACTTAAGCTGATGGCGCCGCCGGAGCGGCGGCGGATTGAACGGCGACGGCGGTCGGGCTCCGGCCGACGGCGCCCGAGGTGCGCCGGGAGAGATAAGACACGGCATGGCAGCAACGCAGACTGGCCGACGTAAGCCCCGTCCCGCTTCTAAGGCAGCCCCCCGCGCCCGGCGGCGCCCGCCCGCCCGCGCAGCGCGCGACCTGGCGCAGCGCCTGCAGGAAAAGTACCGCCACAACACCAACTTCCTCATCGCCGAAAACGACGACGCCTTCTTGCGCACCATCGCCGAGGAGTTGGTGCACGCGATCCGGACCCGGATCGCGGCCCGTGACAGCCAGGATGGCCTCACCAGCGAGAAAGTGCGCATTGGCCTGATCTGTGGGCGCATGGCCTACTTCACCGCCGCCTGGATCAGCGCCCATCCGGAGCTGGTGCGCGGCCTCGACTGCCGCCGGATCGTGTTCGTGGCCATGAACAAGGCCGCCGATGCGGACGCGTTCCAGTTGTCCGCCAACTATCTGGCCACCTATTTCGCCGAGGTGTTCCGGGGCAGCAGCGCCATCGCCTACACCCACAACCCGTATGACCGGGACCAGATCGATGACCACCGGCGCCGGGTGGACATCCTGTTGTGTTCGGCCGGCGGGCGCAGCTCTCGGGAATTGAACTACCTGGAACGGTGGCTCGACAAACGGAAGGGCCACGGCGGCCCGGGGCCCGCGCTGCAGCCGCCGCCCGGCTACATTGGCGAGTTCTGCCTGACCCCGATCGACGAGTCCGGCTGGGCCGTGCGCTCGCCGGAGTTCTCGCCCCAGCTGGAGGCCGACCTTGACCCGTATCCGCGTTTTGCGCGCCTGGCGGATCTCCAGAACGTCACCGTGATTTTTCCTGTAAACACGTCCGGCCCGCAGCGCGAGGCCGCTCCCGCCGCCCGCCACGAGCCGCACCTGACCGGCAAGGAGCTGGTGACCGACGTCGTGCTGCGCTCCGGCGCGGTGACGACGTGTATCCTGCCCAAGCCGCTGGCCGTGAACCTGGCGGCCGCCATCGGCGGTCACCTGCTCACCCGGGTGTCGGCGCCCGACCGGGATAAGCCGGTCCGGCGCTGCCAGGCGCTGCGCTTCAGCGACGCCCAGCTGCTGTCGATCCCGGTCTATGATCCGCTCAACCGCATTGACGAGACCCTCTGCCCCAGCGACGGCGTTCTGCAGGCCGAGAAACTTTCGTTCCGGGAACGCCCCAAGATCCTGTTCAGCGAGTACCGGGAGGAGGCCGCGCGCTACGACTGGACGCAGGAGGCCGGCATCATCGAGTTCGAGGTCGACAACCGCCGCGCCCCCTTCAGCCTGACCCCCGACGTGCGACGCCCGGGGCAGTGGTCGCTGGTGACGTGCCAGATCGTGGCCTGGCTGGTCCGCAAGCACCTGTCCGCGGTGCCGGCTTCCGCGTTGACGCTCTGGGACATGGGCTGCGGGTGCGGGGCCATCGGCATCCTGGCGGCCCTGAGCTTGCCCGGCCAACCCCAACTGTTGTTCTCGGACATTGACGTGCGGGCGGTCGACTGCGCGCGGACGAATGCCCAGGCCCTGCTGCCGGCGCACGCCCCGCATTTCGCCACCGGCGACCTGTTCGACGTCGAGCGGGCGGGCCGGCCGCGCTTTCACGTCGTCGTCTTCAATCCGCCGTTCCTGCCCGTCCAGGACCTCTCCATCAACCCTGTCGCCGATGCCGGCGGCAACCTGGGCCTGGAGATCGCCGAGCGTTTTTGCCAGACCGTCTACGATCACCTGGAGGTTGGCGGCTGGAGCGTGCTGGCCCTGGCCGACTACGTCGACAACGGCAAGATCCTGGCCGGCCTGCAGCAGCGCTTCGGCGCCGGGAATGTGGATCGGCGCGAACGCGTGATCCTGTATCCGTTCATTCCCGAACGGGTCAACGTCCCGGCGGCCTACGAAATCCGCTATCAGGCCAACATCGAGCGCGCCTGCAACTACCGCTTTGAGACGTGTGTCATTGGCGGCCGGCGCTACCTGGCGTTCAAGATGCGGCATTACCTGGCGCGGCGCGCGGAGTAGGCGGCGCGCACGGCTTCGGGCCGGCGCCGCACGCGCCATCGACGCCGGTCAGGCGCCGACAGACCGATTCACACTGGCGGGCCAAAGGCCTGCCCCACCAGCACTCTGATCAGAAGGAAACCCCATGAAGATTGTCACCGATTGCGCCGCCGACATGCCGGCCAGTGAACTGCAGGCCCTCGGCGTCACCCAGGCGCCGCTGTTCATCAATTTTCCAGAGGGCGAGGTCAACTCCGCCGACCTCACGGCCGACGAGTTCTACACCCGTCTGGAGGCGATGCGGCCGGCCATCCCCACGACCTCGCAGCCGTCGCACGGGATTTTCGCGGACCTTTACCAGGCTCTGGCGCAGTCCGGCGAGGCCATCCTGTCGCTGCATATCTCGTCCGGGCTGAGCGGCACGTTTCAGACGGCGCGCGCCGTCAGTGAACAACTGGCGGCCCAGGTGCCCGTGGCGGTCTGGGATACGCTGACCCTGTCCGGCGGCGAACGCTTCCAGGTCTGGGCGGCGGCGCTGGCGGCCCGGGCGGGGTGGAGCCTGGCGGCGCTGCAACAGCGGCTGGCCGAGATCCGGGCGGCCACGGAAGTCGTCTACACGCTGGACACACTGGAGTATCTGGCGCGCGGCGGGCGCATTGGGCGGGTGGCCGCGTTGGCGAGCAGCCTGCTGAACATCAAACCCGTGATCGGCGTTGACCATCGGGACGGCAAGTACAACACCCTGGCCAAAAGCCGCACCCTGGGCCGGGCGGTGACGACCATCGCCGAGCATCTGGCTGGGCAGTATGGCCAGACGCCGCTGTGGGTGACCGTCATGCATGGCCGGCTGGGCGCCATGGCCGAGGCCCTGTCCCAGGAACTGCACAAACGGCTCAACATCGCCAAGGTGGAGATGCTCCGCGTATCGCCGGTCCTGGGCGTGCACACGGGTCCCGGGATCGTGGGCGCCGCTGTCGTCCCGCTGCATTTGTTTGAAGGTTTATAAGCGGGAGGGTTGCCAGGATCGGCGGGCTGAGCATTGCAGCCGGGGAACGATGGGGCTGCGGGTCCCGGGTACATTCGGAACGGGCCTGGCCCCGCCGGGCGGCGGCCGCCGCAGGCAAACAAAAACCTCACAGGCTGTGGGATGAACAACCTGTGAGGTCAAGTGTCGGGGCGGAGCGATTTGAACGCTCGACCTCTCAGTCCCGAACCGAGTGCTCTAGCCAAACTGAGCCACGCCCCGAAATGCGCCGGTTGGCGCGCGAACGGGCCAGATTATAACACAGAACGAGACGGGCGCGTGTCAACGGAGCACCTGCTGCTGATCCTGGGCTCGGCCGGCGTCCATGTCGTCGCGCACCTGGCCCTCAAGCGCACGCAGAATCGCAACGCCTTTGTCTGGTGGGTGCTGGCCTGGGGCGGGGTGCTCTTCCTGCCGGGGGCCGTCTGGCGCTGGCAGCCGATCCCGCTGGAGGCCTGGGGCCTGATGGCGCTGAGCGCTGTCTTCGAGGCCGGCTATTTCCTGGCGATCGCCCGGGCTTACCAGACCGGCGATCTGTCGGTGGTCTACCCCCTGGCGCGCGGCACGGCGCCGGTGCTGCTGCTGGGGTGGGCGTCGGCGTTCCTGGGCGAGCGGCCGCGGGTCGGCGGCATCGCCGGCGTTGGCCTGATTGCGGCCGGGTTGTACCTGATCAACCTGCCCAGTTTGCGGGCCTGGCGCGCGCCGCTGCGGGCGCTCCGGCAGCCGGGGCCGCGTTGGGCGTTGCTGGCCGGCCTGTGCATTTCGCTGTATACGGCCGTCGACCGGGTCGGCATCAACTATCTGGATCCGTTCCTGTACACCTACCTGGCGCTGTGGCTGACGCTGATCCTGGTCACGCCCCTGATCCTGTGGGAAGTGCGCGTGGCCGGGCTGTGGCGGGAACTGCGCTCCACGACCTGGCGCAGCGCGCTGTCTGGCGCCACGACCCTGGCCGCCTATGCCATCGTGCTGTATGTCATCCAGGCGGGGGCCCCGGCCAGCTATGCCGGCGCGGTGCGCGAGATCAGCGTGGTGTTCGGCGTGGCGCTGGGCGTGCTGGTGCTCAAGGAGCCGGGCTCGCTGCCCCGCCTCGTGGGCGCGCTCCTGGTGGCGGCCGGCGTGGCCGGCATCCGCTTGTGGGGCTGACGGTATAATACGCAGGTTTGACCGACTGCAAGATATTCCGCTTCGGCGAGACCATTTTGTTTGGGAGGCTTTCGTGGCAAAGAAGACAAGCAAGAAAGTGCGCGTGGCCATCATCGGCGTTGGCAACTGCGCGTCGTCGCTCGTGCAGGGGGTGGAGTTCTACAAGAACGCCAAAGACGCCGACCATGTGCCGGGCTTGATGCACGTCAACCTGGGCGGCTATCACATCCGCGATATCGAGTTTTCGGCGGCCTTTGACGTCGTCGAGGGCAAAGTCGGCCTGGACCTGAGCGAGGCGGTCTTTGCCCATCCCAACAACACCTACAAGTTCACGGACGTCCCCAAACTCGGCGTCCCGGTGGCGCGCGGCATGACCCATGACGGCATCGGCAAGTATCTGAGCCAGATGGTCAAGAAAGCCCCTGGCCCCACCGTCGACATCGTCCACATGCTGCGTGAGACCAAGACCGACGTAGTCGTCAGCTACCTGCCGGTGGGCTCGGAGATGGCCACCAAGTGGTACGTGGAGCAGGTCCTGGAGGCCGGCTGCGCGTTCGTCAACTGCATCCCGGTCTTTATCGCCTCGCAGCCCTACTGGCAGAAGCGCTTTCAGGAGCGCGGGCTGCCCATCATTGGCGACGACATCAAGAGCCAGGTCGGCGCCACCATCACGCACCGCGTCCTGACCAACCTGTTTCGCGAGCGCGGCGTCAAGCTGGAGCGCACCTATCAGCTCAACTTCGGCGGCAACACCGACTTCTTCAACATGCTCGAGCGCGAGCGGCTCGAGTCCAAGAAGATCAGCAAGACCAACGCCGTCACCTCGCAGCTTGACTTCGAGATCGACGAGCAGAATGTCCATGTCGGCCCGTCGGACTACGTGCCGTGGCTGACCGACCGCAAGTGGTGCTACATCCGGATGGAAGGCACCACCTTCGGCAATGTGCCGCTCAACCTGGAGCTCAAGCTGGAGGTCTGGGACAGCCCGAATTCGGCCGGCGTGGTCATCGACGCTGTGCGCTGTGCCAAACTGGCGCTGGACCGGGGCCAGTCCGGCGCGATCAAGGGCCCGTCGTCCTACTTCATGAAGACGCCGCCCGAGCAGTACACGGACGACGTCGCCCGGCGCAAGACCGAGGAGTTCATCGCCGCCGGGAAAAGTTGACAAATCGTCCTGGCCATGATATTTATGTCAGCGCCGAAAGCCAGGACAATACTCGGAGAAACTGATGGCGATCTTCAAGTTCCATTCTCCCTTCCTTGATGACGTCAAGGCCAAGGGGCTCGGCCCCGCCTTGATCGCGAAGGTCGACGATGTGGTCACGCGCGCCTCAAACGGCCTGTCGATCAACGACATCCGCTCGGTGCTGCGGGGCGACCCGGCGCCGCGCCCCAACCCCCGGGTGCGCCCGCACGCCGACGACTTCTGGTTCCACATGCGGCCGACGTACTACCATCGGCTGGTGTCCGGCATCTACCCCAACTTCCGCCTGGGGTGGCTGTCCACCTACTTCTTCGTGTTCGAGATCATCACCGGCCTGCTGCTGATGATCTTCTATACGCCCTCGCCGCTGGTGGCCTACGAGAATATGCTCAACCTGTTGAGCAACGTGCCGTTTGGCCGCCTGATGCGCGACCTGCACAAGCTGGGCGCGGAGATGATGGTGGTGGTGGTCTGCCTGCACATGTTCCGGACCTTCATGACCGGCACCTACAAGAAGCCGCGTCAGTTCACGTGGGTGACGGGCGTGATCCTGCTGCTGGTGACCCTGGTCCTGTCGTTCTCGGGCTATCTGCTGCCTTGGGACCAGCTGGCGCTGTGGGCGGTCACCATCGGCGCCTCGATGGTGGAGGCCATCCAGCCGCAGGTGGTGGGCGACTTCGTCAACCTGATCGTGCGCGGCGGCCCGCAGTTCAACGAGAACGGCCTGCTGCGCTGGTATCTGCTGCACGTCCTGCTGCTGCCCGTCATCGGCATCGCCGTCACCGGCATGCACTACTACAAGGTCGTCCTGCACGGCCACGGCCTGCCGCCGGAGGTTGAGCCGGTGGGCGAGGACACGGCCAAGCGCGTGCCGGTGGACCAGCGCGTCTACTTCATGCCGGACATCATCACCAGCGATTTCCTGCTGATGAGCGTGATCACGTTCGGCATGATCCTCGTGGCCACCTTCTTCTATCACGCGCCGCTGGAACCGCACGCCGACCCGCTGGTGACGCCGCTGCACACGACCGCGCCTTGGTACTTCCTGTGGATCCAGGGCATGCTCAAGATCGGCGACAAGTTCCTGTGGGGCATCATCGCGCCCGGCATCGCCTTTGGCGTATTGTTCGTGTTGCCCTACCTGGAAGTGGGCCCGAGCCGGCGCTATGGCGACCGGCGCGTGGGGCTCAGCCTGGGTCTGGCCGCGGCCGCCTTGCTCGCGGTCCTGTCTTACATGGGCACGCCGCGCTACGCCGTGGCCAGTTCCATCGACCAGGAGATCGTGGCCGAATTGCTGCCGCAGACGCACCCGGGCCCGTTCCGCCAAGGGGCATGGACGGACTTCATCGCCTACCCGGTGACGGACGCCAATCCCACCGGCCTGCGTGAGTTCAAGGCGGCCGAGTGGGAGAGCGCGCCGACGCCGGCGTTGAAAGAGCTGCTCCACCAGATGGAGGAGGAGCTCGAGGCGGCCCGCCACAAGGCTGAACAGGGCCTGCGCCAGGATCAGGGCGCGCTCAAGGACGGCCAGGGCTTCATCTACATTGAAGAATGGCAGAAGGGCCTCAAGCGCGTGACCTTCCGCATCATCTGGAATGAAGGGCCGGAAGGCGGGGCGGTCTGCCAAACGGGGGCCGTCAACGAGTTCTGCCAGACGACGTTCATCCACCGCGACTCGAACTACCGGCAAGGCCCGTAAATCCGGAGAGCGCTTGGCCGCTCCTTCGGATCTGCCCTAACCGATTTCCGCTGCAGGCAAGGCGGGTTGGCGGCCAGCACCAGTCAACCCGCTTTGTCTGTGTAAGCGCATGCGTGCTCGAGTGCAGATCTTTCTCGCTTTCGCGGCCCTCCTGGTGGGCGGCCTGATCGGGCTGGCCGTCACTGGTTATGAGCGCCGGGCCTACCCGACCCTGCCGCCCGACTCGACCCTGACGCTGGCGGGTCAGACGGTCAGCGTCCGGGATCTGGCCGAGCGCTATCAACCGGCTCTGTTCCTGCGCGCCGGGACCGAGTCGCCGCCGCTGCTGTGGGTCTGGTATGAAGCGGTGGCGAACGTCGAGGCGGGGACGGTCAGCCTGGTCTACTATCACGCCTGGCAGGGCGAGATCAACCCCAATCCGGTCGTCGACGTGCTCTACGCCGGGTTCCGGGCCCTGTACTACGGCTACCCGCTCTATGACATCGAATACCAGCAGGTGGACGTGGCGCTGGCGGACGGCGCCATTCAGCGCGTGCGCTTCGAGACCGGGGCCGCCGACGACTTCTACGCCGTGGTCAGCGAGCATCGCGTGGTGACCCTGACGCGCCTGCCCAGCGGCCGCTACCGCCAGGAAGTGGGCGACCGCGCGGGCCAAATCCTGGCGGCGGAGTCGGAGGTGGACGTTGAGGCCGCGGACGGGCGCCTGCGGCTGGGAGTGCAGACCTGGAACCACATGAGCGTGCTCCTGAGCCAGAGCCCGGACCCTGCTTATCCGAAGGCCGTGCCGGTCGCTCCGCTGCGCGCGTTGACCGATGAGGACTACGCGCGCTACCGGTTTGCCCGCAAGAGCCAGGGCGACCATCAGACCGTGGAGAATCCATTTGCCCGCCCGGTCGCTGGTCTGATCGGGGCGGCCGCGCTGTATGCAGCAGCCGCCTGGCTGCTGCGGCGGCGGCCGTGACACGCGCCCGCGTCCACTCCGAGTGCTCGGACTGCGGCGCAGAGGGTCGACATGCCGACCGAAGAGCCAACCCGCCTGATCAAACTCCAGTGCCCGTACTGCGCGGCTGAGGTGGCGGTGGGTTTCCGCCTGCCCAAGCTCAAGGGCCGCTCGGCGGCCCTGGCCTGGGAACCGCGCCAGGTGGAGTGCGTGCCGTACACCCGCGATATCGGGAAGTTCGACCCCAAGCCGGGGCAGGACCCATGCGACCCGGACCTGTGGTCGGCTATCGGCCAGGATTTCCTGCCCGAGCTGTCGCGCTTCCTGAAGTGGGAGCGCATCGGGGTGCTGCGCGTGACGCACCCCGGCATCCGCGTGCTCTATCGCGGGCAGCAATGTCTGGCCTGTGAGCGCCTATACGACGTTTATCTCAACTGCAGCGAACGGCTCAACCTGGCCGACTTCTGGCCGCATGTGTTCGGCGCGGCGCCGGATGATGAACGCGCCATCCGGCCTTATGCTGGCCGGTCCTGGCCGATCTTTGTGATCGACCGGCTCGGCGACTGGGTCGGGCGCCTCGGTCGGCGCAAGGTCACGGCCCCGGGCGGGGCCGATCGCAGCCTGGGCGTGGTGGTGCTCGGTGTCTTGCTGTTTGCCGGCAGCCTGGTGGGGTGGTTGTTCCCGGGAAGCTCCCTGTGGGCCGGCGGGCTGCCAGCAGAGCTGCTCTTTCAGCTGATCGTGCGCGGCCTGGCCGCCTACGGCATGCTCTGGGTCTTTGTGCTGGCCTATCGGTATGTCGACTATATGCAGACCACGCCCGCTTTCGCTGACCTGTTCGCCGTCCGCGAGCGGCGGGGCGTGACGCACTGGCAGAACTACACCCTGTGCCGCTTCGTGGGCGTCCAGACCGGCGCCGACGGCGAGCTCACCGCCTGGCCGCAGTTGACGCAGGTCGACATCATCGCCGGGGGTATGGCGACGCTGAGCCTGGTCGGCCTGTGGCTGATCTACGGCCCGCTGACCTGGCCGGACCGCGCCGCGACGCTGGCAGTGCTCATGGGGCTGTTTGGGCTCTTGGCCTTGGTGCTGCGCTTTGCCCCGGCGCGCGCCGCCGGCCGGTGGGCGGCCCTGTTGGCGGCCTTGACGCTGGCCGCGGGTTTCGGACTGGCGGCGGCCGGTTACTGGCGCCACGTCAATCTGGGGCTGGACCTGGCGTTCTGGCTGGCGACGGCACACGTCCTGGCGACGGCGACCTGGCTGGCACTCAACTCGGCCCTGTACGTCTTGGAGGGCGTCCAGCGCATCCCGATGCGCCTGAGCCCATACGACCGCTTTGCCGCGCTGGCGCCGCTGCGCCAACTGCAGCGCTTCTCGACCCGCAGCATGCTGGTCCTGCTGCTGAACGTCCTCGCCATCGTGTCGGTCTTGCTGGTCTCTGCCGGGCAGCCGCAGCTGCAGGCCGTGGCGCCGGCCTACCAGTGGCTCTTACACTGGCTGCGCTGGGTGCTGGTGTTGTTGCTGGTAGGCGTCGGTTTCGGTTTTCTGCGCGGCTTCCTGCTGATCGCCGGGCTGTACTTCGTGCTGGAGGCCTGGCTGTTCACCAGCGTCAACGCGTCGCTGCTCGTGATGGGCGCCTTCTTCGGCCTGCTGGCCGTTTACCACTATTTGAGCACCGACCGCGTCATCAGTCAGCTGGTGGCGGACGTCAAGGCCGGCGAGTTGCAGCAGGTGGACCGGCAGATCATGGCGCTGCGCCCGCCGCTGTCCGGCGCGGAGGCCGCCCCGCCGGCCTGGCCGATTTTGGCCGGTCTGCTGGCGGTGCGCACCTACCTGGTCGACGCCGATGTCGCCGTGACCACGGTGCGCGGCCAATCGCTGCGCCTGGGCAGCCTGGTGTTGACTTCTTTTATCCTGCCCGAGGCCTGGAGCCGCATGGTGGCCTTGATCTTCGGGCCGGGGAATTGACGCTTACGCGTTCTCGATAGGAGAGGCATGCCTAAGAAGATCATCGCTTACGGAAATCCGGTCTATGACCTGATCGTCACGCCCGAAGTGCGTACGCCTGGGCGCGTGCTCTCAGGCTGTTCCACCAATGCCTGCCTGGCGGCTGCCAAGCTGGGCGAGAGCACAACCCTGATCGGCTGCGTCGGCGCCGACTTCCACGACCGGTTGAAGGCCGATCTGGAGCGCTACGGGGTGGAGGCGCGGCTGCTGCCCTCCGGCCAGACCGGCGGGTTCAGCCTGGAATACTACGATGACCAGGGCAACCGCCACCTGGAGGTGCTGGGCATCGCCGACCCCATCCAGGAGAACACGGCCAGCTTGGACGGGGCCGACTTCGTGCTGCTCGGACCGATCCTGGGCGAGGTGGATGCGACGCTGGCCCAGTCGGTGCGCGCCCGGACGACGGCGCCGATCCTGCTGGATCCGCAGGGCCTGCTGCGGCGCATCGCCGGCGCCAACAAGATCGAGCACTACCTGTCAGACGCCTACCAGCGGACCGCGCCGCTCATGACCGTGGTCAAGGCCAACGAGGTCGAAACCCACACCATCACGGGCCTGTGGCCGCGCGAGCAGCCCGAGGCCGCGGTGCGCGCGCTGCGCCAGGCCGGCGGCCAGATCGCCGTCGCCACGTTGGCGGACGCCGGATCGGTGATCTATGACGGCCGCAGCCTGTACATGATCCCGGCTTATGCTGTGCGCGCCATCGATCCCACCGGCGCCGGCGACACGTATGCGGCGGGATTTATGATAAAGTACCGGGAGACCCCGGATGACCTGCTGGCGGTTGGGTGCTTCGCCTCGGCCGTGGCCTCCCAAATGGTGGAACAGATCGGGCCGGATTTCGTCATGTCGCGCGCGGAGACGGAGCGCCGGGCGGCGGAGTTGTTGCCGCGCGCCCGCCGGGTGGCGTTGTAGCGGATCGGGAGAGAGTATGTTTGCGCGTTTACGACCCTGGTATGAAAAAGTGACGCTTGGGTTTGGCCGAGCCAGTGTGCGCCTGGGCCTGACCCCCAACGCCTGGACGCTGTTCAGCGCCCTGGCCGCCCTGTTGGCCGGTGTGCTGTTCGGGGCCCAGCAACTGTTGGGGGGCCTGCTGCTGGCCGCCGTGATGAACATCGCCGACATGCTGGACGGGGCCACGGCCCGCGCCGGCGGTCTGGCCTCACGCTTCGGCTCGGTGCTCGACCATGTCCTCGACCGCTACGCCGAGTTCTTCCTCTTCGCGGGCCTGATGATCGGCGGTTACTTCTCGCCGGCCAGCGCGGTCTTCTGCGCCTCGGGCGTCATCATGGCGTCTTACGTGCGCGCCAAGGCAGAATCGGTCGGCGGGCTCAAGAGCTGCGTGGTCGGCTGGGCCGGCCGCCAGGAGAAACTCACCATCCTGTACGTCGGCATCGTCATTGCGCTCCTGGGTGAGCCGGCGGCGCTAGATGTGGCGGCCTGGGTGATCGGCCTGATCTCGCACTGGACATCGCTGCAGCGGCTGCTGTACACGCGCCAGCAGATCGAGCTCCAGGCCGCGCAGAAGCCATCCAGCGACTGACGGGAGGTGCCCCATGAACATCGACGCCTTCGGCATCCACATTGGCCCTCTTTACCTGCGCTACTACGGCCTGATCCTGATGGCCGGTGCGTTTGCGGGCGCCTATCTGGCCTCATTGGAGGCCAAGCGCCGTGACCTGAACACCGACCATGTCTGGGACGGCCTGATCTGGGCCCTGGTCGGCGGCATCATCGGCGCGCGGCTGTGGCACATCCTCACGCCGCCTCCAAGCATGGTGGAGGCCGGTATTACGACGCGCTACTACTTTGAGCATCCGCTTGAGGCGCTGGCGATCTGGAACGGCGGCTTGGGCATCCTGGGCGCCGTGGTCGGCGGCCTGCTCGGCCTGTACCTGTTCGTGCGCCGGCGCGGCCTGAAGATGGGGGAGTGGGTCGATCTCGCCGCGCCCGGCATTGCGCTGGGGCAGGCCATCGGCCGCTGGGGCAACTACATCAACCAGGAGCTGTACGGCGCCCCGACGACGCTGCCGTGGGGGCTGGTGATCGACCCGGCTCACCGCGTGCCCGGCTTCACCGATCCGGCGCTGCGCTTCCACCCGACTTTCCTGTACGAGTCGCTCGGCAACCTGGCCATCTGCCTGGGTCTGCTCTATATCGCCCGGCGTTTCCAGTCTAAACTGCGCGACGGCGATATTTTTCTGATCTACCTGATCCTGTACCCGCTGCTGCGTTTCCTGCTGGAGTTCCTGCGCCTGGACAGCTCCGAGGTGCTCAGCCTGAACATCAACCAGGCCATGATGGCGGTAGTGGCGGCCGGAGCCGCCGGCTTCCTGTTTGCCCGCCAGCGCCGGCGGCCGCGGCGGCATGAGCTGCGAGCGCAGGGCGCGGAGCCGGGCCAGGCCGAAGACGCCGCCGCCCAGGACTGACGCCCGCGTCGCGGGACAACGAAAGCAGCGGACCAGGGAGGGCCTCCCCGGTCCGCTTTTGTATTGTGGGCGGCTGAGCCGGCGTCTTTCGGCTAGGCGGCCGGGCGCGGTCGGGTCAGCGCGAACAGGCCCCAGCCCGCGAAGCGCAGCGCCGCGCTCACCAGCAGCGCGCCGCCCAGGCCGACCTGGTCGGCCAACGCCGTGCCCAGCAGCGGCGCGGCCACGCCCGAGAGATATTGCAGGCTCTGCGCCAGGGAGACGAAGACGGCGGTCTGGTCGGGCGGCACGGTCTTCATCAGCTCGTCGAAGAAGACCAGGTCCAGCCCGGCCTGGAAGATCCCGGCCAGGCCGGCCAGCACGGCGATGACGCGCACGTCCGGGGTCAGGGACACCAGCGCCGGATAGGCCGCCAGGCCGAAAGTCGTCCAGGTGAGCGTGAAGCGTGAGCCGCGCCGTTTGGCGCTGCGCGACCAGACGACGTAGCCGACCACCAGGACGAACGTCTGGACGGTGCTGATGAAGCCGATCCAGGCGTCGGTGGCGTGGGCGACGCGCACGAAGTACAGCGGGAACAGCGGCAGGCCGAGCGCGATGCCGGACAGGAAGACGAAGCGTTTGGCCGTGAAGGCCACGTAGTCTGGGTAGCGCCCGACGGCGCGGGCCGAGTTGACCAGGCGCTCGCGCCAGTTGCGGCCGGCCGGCGGCGGGGCGGGCGGGTTGTCCGGGATCTGGAGGCGGCTGGAGAAGACCAGGCTGATCAGGCCGCCGGCGGAGAGCGCCAGGAACGTCACCTGGTAATCGAACGGCGACGGGATGCGGTCCAGCGCCTGGCCGGCCAGCGCCACGGCCACGGCCGTGGTCAGCCCCAGGATCGACCAGCGCCGGCTGAGCAGCTCGTAGCGCAGCTTGGGGCCGGCCACGGCATTCATCACCACCGAGAAGGCCACGTTGACCGTGATCTGCGGCAGGGTGACGGCGGCCCAGATGAACAGGATAATGGGGACGGCGTACTCGGCCGGCGCCACGAACGGCACCAGCCCGGTGACGGCGTAGGCCGTGATCGCCAGGAAGCGCGCCCGGCTGAACCAGGGCACAATCTGACGCTGGTTCTGCAGGAAGCGGCCGACGGCGACGCCGAAGAACAGGCCCGTCAGCGAAGGCATGGCGGTCAGCAGGCCGACTTGCAGGTTGCTGGCGCCCAGCCGGGTCAGGAAGACGGGCAGAAAAGTGGCGGCGGCGGCGGAGAGGCCGATGCCGATCGCGTCGATCTGAACGTTGATGAAATTGCGGCGCTGCAGGGGGGTGGCCTCCGCCGGCGCGGCCGCGCGCGCCAGGAAGGCGAGGCTGGATTTCAACACAACCGCATTATAGGCGCTGTGCCGCGCCGGCGCCGGCCCGCTTATAATGTCCGGCGAGGACAACCATGATCGAGACGCACGCGCTCGTGAAACGCTTTGACAGTTTCCTGGCCGTCGACGGCGTCAGCCTGGCGGTGGGGCCGGGCCAGGTGCTGGCTCTGCTCGGCCCGAACGGCGCCGGCAAGACCACCACCGTGCGGATGCTGACGTCGATCCTCAAGCCGACGGCCGGCTGGGCGCGCGTGGCCGGCCACGACGTGGTGGCTGAGCCGGACGGCGTGCGCCGCAGCGTGGGCGTGCTCACCGAGCACCACGGCCTGTACTTCCGCATGCGCGCCGCCGAATACCTGGATTTCTTCGGCGAGTTGTACGGGCTGGCGGCGCCGCTCCGGCGCGCCCGGGCCGCCGCGCTGATCGAGCGCTTCGGCATGGGCGAGGCGCTCACCAAGCGCCTGGGCGAATACTCCAAGGGTATGCGCCAGAAGCTGGCCCTCATCCGGGCGATGCTGCACGACCCGCCCGTGCTGCTGCTGGACGAACCGACCTCGGCCATGGACCCGCAGTCGGCGCGGCTGGTGCGCGACGCCATCGCCCAGCTGCGCTCCGAACAGCGCGCCATCATCCTGTGCACCCACAACCTGACCGAGGCCGAGGAGCTGGCCGACCAGATCGCGATCATCCGGCGCGGCACCATCGTGGCGCGCGGCGCCCCGGCCGCGCTCAAGCGCGAGCTGCTCGGGCCGGCCCTCCTGGAACTGCGCGCCGCGGGCTCGCTGGACGGCGTGGCCGCCGGCCTGGCCGATCTGGTGGAGATCACGGCGGCCGGGCCGGACTGGCTGCGCTACCGCACCGACGAACCCGCCCGCGTCAACCCGCTGGTCCTGGCGCGGCTGGCCGAACGCCAGGTGGCGGTGGTGACGCTGGCCGAGATCACGCGCAGCCTGGAAGAGGTCTATCTGCAGGTGGTCCAGGCGCAGGATGAACGCTGACCCCCGGCCGGGCCGTTCCGGGTCAGCGCCAACCGCGCTCCGTGCCGGAGCGGGTGAGGAAGAGACCGTATGACTTTGCTGGAAACCCGCCGCCTGCTGGGCCGCGCCCTGATCATCACCCGCCGCGAGGTGAGCGACCAGCTGCGCGACTGGCGCCTCATCGCGCCGGTGGTGCTGCTGACGCTGTTCTTCCCGCTGCTGATGAACTTCACGGCCGGCCAGATCCTGGACTTCGTCGGCCAGTTCGGCGCCGACATCGTCGGCGAGCGCCTGGTGCCGTTCCTGTTGATGGTGGTGGGCTTCTTTCCGATCTCGGTCTCGTTGGTCATCGCCCTGGAGAGCTTTGTGGGCGAAAAGGAGCGGCACAGCCTGGAACCGCTGCTCTCGTCGCCGCTGACCGACACCGAGCTGTACTTGGGCAAAATGCTGGCAGCCACGCTCCCGCCGCTGCTCTCCAGCTACCTGGGCATCCTGGTCTACCTGGTGGGCCTGGCGCTGACGATCCAGTGGTACGCCGAGCCAGTCCTGCTGGCGCAGATCGTGGCGCTCACCACCGTGCAGGCGCTGGTGATGGTGGCCGGGGCCGTGGTCGTATCGACGCAGACTACGTCGGTGCGCGCCGCCAACCTGCTGGCGTCCTTCATCGTCATCCCGTTCGCGCTGATGGTGCAGGGCGAGAGCGTCATCATGTTCTGGGGCCGCTACGACGTGCTGTGGTGGGCGCTGATCGGCCTGCTCTTGATCCTGTTCGTGCTGGTGCGCATGGGCGTGCAGCTCTTCAACCGGGAGGAACTGCTCGGGCGCGACATCGACGAGCTCAACCTGCGCGGGGCGGCGCGCACCGTGGCCGCGGCCTTTGTGGGCGCCGGGCGCGGCCACGGCCTAGCCGGCTGGTACCGGCGCGAGCTGTGGCCCACCGCGGGCCGGCTGCGGGCGCCCATCGGCGTGGTCGGCCTGGCGCTGCTGGCCGCGCTCGTCTTTGGCTACACCCAGGCCGCGGTCTACCCGCTGCCGCTGCTGGCCGGCGAGTTCCGGCTGATGCAGGGCTTCAGCGAGCGGCTGGCCGAGTTCGGGTTCATGTCGCCGGCCGGGGCGGCCTGGGTCTTTCTCACCAACCTGCGCGCGCTCGGGCTGGCCTCGGCGTTGGGCGCGTTCTCGTGGGGCGTGCTGGCCATCGGGCTGCTGATGGCGCCGCTGGGGCTGGTAGGCTTCTTCTGCGGTCAGGTGGCGCTCATCGGCGTGAACCCGGTCTTGTTCTTCATTGCTTTTGTCTTGCCGCACGGCGTGCTCGAGATCCCGGCCGCGCTGCTGGCCGGCGGCGCCACCCTGCGGCTGGGGACCAGCATCATCGCGCCGCCGCCGGGCAAGACGCTGGGGGAAAGCTGGCTGCTGGCCCTGGCCGACTGGGCCAAGATCGCGGCCGGTCTGGTGGTGCCGCTGCTGCTGGCCGCGGCGGTGCTGGAGGCTTTCGTGACGCCGCGCGTGGCTGCGCTCATCTTCGGAGGTTGATATGGGCACACCGGTCCGGATCGCGCGCCTGTGGTTGGCAGCCGGCGTGGTGTTGACCGCGGTCGCCGTGTGGGCTTTGGCTCAGCGCAGCCCGCGGCCAGCCGGGCCGCTGCCGCTGGCCCCGGGCGGGACGCCGGCCCCGGTCGCCGCTGGCGCCGCGCTCACACGCCCCTCGGTCGCCGGAGGCCTGGTGATCACGCCGGATGCGCCCGTGGACGCGCGTGCCTTGCCGCCCCTGCCGCCGCGCGTCTTCGACCCGGCCCCGATCTACGCCGACAACCGCCTGGAGAGCGAGTTGAGCGAAGCCGAGTACGAGGCCCAGCTGGCGCGCTCCCAGGCGCTGCCGCCCGCGGCGGCGCTCGCGCCGGCTTTCTCGGCCCTGGCCACCGGCCCGCAGAGCGGCGCCACGTTCAACACCCTGGGCATCGCCGACTGCTGCGGCGGGCTGGGCTACACCTGGCCGCCGGACCCGGTCCTGGCGGTCGGGCCGAATCACCTGATCGTGGCCGTCAACTCCGCCTTCGCCATCTACGACAAGACGGGCGCGCGCCAGGGCGCCGTGCTCAACGCCCGCCAATTCTGGAGCGGCACCGACTGCGGCACGACCGCGGCCGACACGCAGGGCAACATCTTCGACCCGTTCCTGGCGTATGACCCGGCCGCCGACCGTTTCACCGTCGGCTACGTCGCGCTCAGCCGCCTCAGCCAGGGCGCGGCCGCCGACCGCAGCTACCTCTGCCTGGCCATCACGCAGACCGCCGACCCGACCGGGAGTTGGCACCGCTACTCGATCCCGGTGCTGGCCAACGACGGCGGCGGCAACCTGTGGCTGGATTTCCCCCAGGCCGCGGTCTGGCGTGACGCGCTCTACGTCAGCGGCAACTACTTCCCCATCGCCGGCGGCTCCGGCCAGTACGCGCGCGTCTACGCCATCGACAAGGCGGCCCTGTACACGGGCGGCCCAGCCGACGTCCTGTTTCAACAGAACCCTACGGACCGCTGGGGCTTCTCGGTCTTCACGGTGCAGCCTGCGCGGCCAGGCGCCGGTTTCCCGGCGACTGACCCCGCTCACTTTTTGAGCCTGCAGGCCCTGAATTGCGGGTTCTCGTGCCCGGAGTTGAACGTCTTCCGCATGGTCCCGAACTTCGTCACCGATACGTTTACGTGGACGCGGCTGGCCTCCCTGCCGGTGACCGGCGTCGCTGTGCCGGTGTCGGTGCCGCAGTCCGGCAGCTCGGCGCTGGTGTTGGCTAACGACACGCGCCTGCTGGGTGCGCACGCCGCCCCGGATGGCAGCGTGTACGCCGCGCATACGCTGGCCTGCAATGTGAGCGCCGGCGGCAGCGAAGACTGCGTGCGCTGGTATCAGGTGACTAACTTGAACGCCACGCCGACCGTGGCCCAGGAAGGCACCATCGGCGTGGACAACGAGTACCGGTTCTTCCCGGACCTGGCCGTGGACGGCGCTGGCAACATGGCCATCGCCTACAGCTTCTCCAGCGCCAGCACCTCCATCAGCATCCGCTTTGCCGGCCGGCTGGCCGGGGATGCCAGCGGGCAGGTGGCCGCGGATACCACCCTCCACGCCGGCGAGGCCGTCTACAGCAACAACTTCGAGGCCTCGCCGCACCGCTGGGGCGATTACACAGCCCTGGCTGTTGATCCCGCCGACTCATGCGTGTTATGGTACGTCGGCGAATTTGCTAAGACGCGTGGGTCGGCGAACGGTCCCAACTGGGGGACGCGGGTCGGTTCACTCTCGTTTGCGGGTTGCTCTGGCGGCTCCAGCACGGCCACCCCAACGCCCACAGCGACGCGCACTGCGACGCGCACTGCGACGCGCACTGCGACGCGCACTGCGACGCGCACTGCGACCGTGACCCCGACGGCGACAAGCACCACCACGCCGACGCACACGGCGACGGCCACCAGAACGCCGACAGCGACGGCCACGGTGACCGCCACCGCGACTGCTTCACCTTCTGCAACCGCCAAAATACCAGGAACTGGCTCCAGCCTGATCGTGTACCTGCCATTGGTCACGCGCTGATGGATGAGTGACCATAAAATAGGGCCGGCGCTGTGGTACAATAGTCAAGTAGAGTAGTCTTGTGACATTACGGAGGCATGCGCAATGACCGCTAACCGGCCCAGAAAAGTGTGGCAGGCGGACGATGCGCCCCTGATGGAAGTATTTGAGGCCGGCCTGTTTGCGCCCGGCTCACGCTGGCTGGTTGGCCGCAACGCCCGCGTCTGGCGCCCCCCCACCGACGTTTTCGAAACAGACAACCACATCGTCGTCCAGGTTGAGATCGCGGGGATGCGCCGCGAGGATTTTCACATCACCCTGGAGGAACGGCGCCTGTCCATCAGCGGCGCGCGCGCCCATGCGCCGAACACGCCCGGAGCCTACCACCAGTTGGAAGTCAGCTTCGGCGAGTTTCGCAGTGAGATTGATCTGCCGGGTCCGATCGTCGTCGACCGGATTGAGGCGGAATACCTGGACGGCTTCTTGCGCGTGACGCTGCCGAAAGCTCAGCCCCGCCGCGTCGAGATCCGCTGACAGTCACGCATTCATCCATGACGGCTTCCAAATGGAACTCGCTTCTGCCGGCGTTGGGCCTGTCCCTGCCGGACGGCTTCGCTATACCTGACGCGAACTTCCTCACCATCTCCATCCCCGGCGTAGAGGGCAAGGGCGGCGGCACGGACGAGATCGCGTCCGGTGACCTGTCCATCCCGGACACGCTGGCCATCCTGCCGCTGCGCGGCGTGGTGGTCTATCCGCTCACGGCCATCCCGCTCACCGTCGGCCAGCCGCGCTCGGTGCGCTTGGTGGACGACGCCGTCAGCGGCCCGCGCGTCATCGGGCTGGTGGCGTCCAAGGACCCGGATCTGGAGACGCCCAGCCCGGACGAACTGTACCGCGTGGGCACGGCCGCGGTGGTGCACCGCCTGTTCCGCGCCCCGGATGGCACCATCCGCCTGCTGGTCCAGGGGTTGGCCCGCTTCCGCCTGGGAGAATTTTCGGCCACCGAGCCTTATCTTAAAGCGACCGTGACGCTGACGCCCGAAGCGCTCGAGGACGGCGTGGAGGTGGAGGCGCTGGTCCGCAACGTGCGCGAGCAGTTCCAGCGGGTGGCCGAGCTGGTGCCGTCGATGCCGGGCGAGCTGCTGGCCGCGGTGCTCAACGTCGAGGACCCGCGTCAGTTGGTCTACACCATCGCCACCTACCAGCGCATGGAGCTCCAGGACGCGCAGGAACTGCTGGAGATGGATTCGGTCACGGCCAAGCTGCGCCGGCTGTTGAGCCTGCTCACCAAGGAGCTGGAGGTCCTGGAGCTGGGCAAGAAGATCCAGTCTGAGGCCCAGTCCTCCATGGAGAAGGTCCAGCGTGAGTACTTCTTGCGCGAGCAGCTCAAGGCCATCCAGCGCGAGCTGGGCGAGAAGGATGAGCAGGCCGTCGAGGTGGAGGAGTTCCGCCAGAAGATCGAGGCGGCCGGGATGTCGGAGGAGGCCGCCAAGGAGGCCAACCGCGAACTGGACCGGCTGGCCAAGCTGCCCACCGCCGCCGCCGAGTACGGCGTCATCCGCACCTACCTAGACTGGCTCACCAGCCTGCCGTGGAGCAAGGCCACGCCAGACAACCTGGATATCCGGCACGCCCGCTCCGTGCTGGACGAGGACCATTACGGCCTCACCGATATCAAGGAGCGCATCCTGGAGTTCCTGGCCGTGCGCAAGCGCCGGCAGGCGCTCAAGGCGGACGCCGGCGCGGACGCCGCCGTGGACCACATCCGGCGCGAGCGCGAGGGCGTGATCCTGTGCTTCGTGGGGCCGCCCGGCGTCGGCAAGACCTCGCTCGGGCAGTCCATCGCCCGGGCCATGGGCCGCAAGTTCGTGCGCATGGCGCTGGGCGGCGTGCGCGACGAGGCCGAGATCCGCGGCTTCCGGCGCACCTACATCGGCTCGATGCCCGGCCGCATCGTGCAGAGCCTGCGCCGCAGCGAGACCAAGAACCCGGTCTTCATGCTGGACGAGGTCGACAAGCTCGGCATGGATTTCCGCGGCGACCCGGCCTCGGCCCTGCTGGAGGTGCTGGACCCCGAGCAGAACCGGGACTTCCGCGATCATTACCTGGACGTGCCGTTCGACCTGTCGCAGGTGATGTTCATCACCACCGCCAACACGCTCGAGCCCGTCCCGGCCCCGCTGCGCGACCGGATGGAGATCCTGACGCTGTCCGGCTACACCGAGCGGGAAAAGATCGAGATCGCCAAGCACTACCTGGTGCCGCGCCAGATCAAGGAGAACGGCCTGCAGCCCGGCGAGGTCAGCTTTGAGGAGGGCGGCCTGCAGGTGATCATGCGCAGCTACACGCGCGAGGCGGGCGTGCGCGCGCTGGAGCGCCAGATCGGCGCGATCTGCCGCAAGGTGGTGGTGCGTCTGGCCGAAGACGGCGCGGCCGGGGCGGTGGTGCGCGCCGCCGACGTGGAAGGCTATCTGGGCAAACCCGAGTACTTCTACACCGAAGAGGTGGCTGAGCGCACGGCCCTGCCCGGTGTCGCCACGGCGCTGGCGTACACGCCCGTCGGCGGCGAGATCATGTTCATCGAGGCCACCCAGATGCCTGGCGGCAAGGGCTTCCAGGTCACCGGCCAACTGGGCGAGGTCATGCAGGAGTCGGCCCGGGCGGCGCTGTCCTATATCCGGGCCAACGCCCGGGCGCTCGGCCTGCCGGAGGATTTCTTCGCCAAACACGATCTGCACCTGCACATCCCGGCCGGGGCCACGCCCAAGGATGGCCCGAGCGCGGGCGTGACCATGGCGGCGGCGCTGGCCTCCCTGATCTCGGGCCGGCCGGTGCGCAAGGAAGTGGGCATGACCGGCGAGATCACGCTGCGCGGCCAGGTCCTGCCGATCGGCGGCGTCAAGGAAAAAGTGCTGGCCGCCCACCGCGCCGGCCTGCGCACCATCATCCTGCCGCGCCGCAACGAGAAAGACATCGCCGACGTGCCCGCCGAAGTCCGCGACGCCATTCAGTTTATTTTCGCCGACCGCGTGGAAGACGTGCTCGCCGCCGCCCTGGAGCCGGCCGTCCGCCGGCGCGCCAACGGCCGCGCCGCCCGCCGCCCGGCGCCGAAACAGAAATAGCTTGTGGGGAGATTTGCCTGTGCCGAAAAAAGTCATGCTGGTGGATGACGACCGGACCCTGACGTCGCTCATCAAGACCCTGCTCGAACTAGACGGCTACGATGCCGTCATCGTCTCGCTCGCCACCCAGGTGCTGCCGCGCGCCCGCGCCGAGCACCCGGATGCGATTGTCATGGACGTGCACCTGGCCGACGGGGACGGCCTGGGCGTGCTGCGCGAGCTGCGCGCCAGCCCGGACCTGCAGGCCCTGCCCGTCATCATGGCGTCTGGCATGGATCTGGAGGATCAGTGCCGGGAGGCCGGCGCCTCCGATTTCATCCTGAAGCCGTACCCGCCGGACCACCTGACGACCGCCATTCAGAAGGCCTTGTCGTGAGCCGCCCAACCTCCCGCGCCAAACGCGCCCGCACCTGGCGGGCCATCGACCTGCATCTGCACACGCCCGCCTCCAGCGATTACCAGGAGCCGGCGGCCACTTTCCTGGATATCTTGCAGCGCGCCGAGCAGCGCGGGCTGGATATCATCGCCTTCACCGACCACAACACCGTGGCCGGCGTGCGCCGCCTGCGCGACGAGATCCGCGAGCTGGAGTTCCTGGAGCGCCTGGGCCGCATCCTGCCGGACGAGCAGCGCCGCCTGAGCGAGTACCGGCGTCTGACGCAGAAGATCCTGGTTCTGCCGGGCTTCGAGTTCACGGCCACCTTCGGCTTCCACATCCTGGGCCTGTTCCCGCCGGACACGCCGGGCCGCGAGCTGGAGCACATCCTGCTGTCGCTCAACGTCCCGCGCGATCTGGTGGACCAGGGCTCGGCCAACGTCGGCGCCACCACCGATGTGCTGGTCGCCTACCGCATGATCGCCGAGGCCGGCGGCCTGGCCATCGCCGCGCACGCCAACTCGTCCAACGGCGTGGCCATGCGCGGCCTCAACTTCGGCGGGCAGACGCGCATCGCCTACACCCAGGACCCGCACCTGGCCGCCCTGGAGGTCACCGACCTGGACCAGAAGGGCCGGCGCGGCACCACCAAGGCCTTCTTCAACGGCTCCAAGCCCGAGTATCCCCGCCGCATGCACTGTCTCCAGGGCTCGGACGCCCACCGCCTGCGCCGGGACCCCGGCAATGCCAAGAACCTGGGCATCGGCGACCGCGCCACCGACGTGCTGCTGGACGAGGTCAGCTTCGAGGCGCTGCGCGAGCTCTTCCAGAGCAACGACTTCGCTCGCACGCGCCCGCACAGCGCCACGGCCGAGGTCGAGTTCGACTACGTCCAGCAGGCCCGCGAAGAAGGCGCCAACATCGTCCAGGCCTTTCACGAGAGCGCCGTGGTCAAGGGCGGCAAGCAGTACGCGGTCATCGCCGACGTCTGCGGGCTGGCCAACACCAACGGCGGCACCATCTACGTCGGCGTCAGCCCGGACGCCAAGCAGGCGCCGCTGGGCGTGCCCGAGGCCAAAAAGGCGGTCGAGGAGCTGAAGGGCGCCATCGACCGCATGATCACGCCGCGCATCGATTGCACCGTGGACACCCAGGAGACGCGCGGCAAGACCGTGCTGCGCGTCCTGGTGCCGCGCGGCGATGACCCGCCCTACGCCGTCGAAGACTACAAGTACTACGTCCGCGACGAGGCCGAGACCTCGCTGGCCGTGCGCGACGAGATTGTGCAGTTGGTGCTGCGCGGGCAGGGCGCCGGCGAGCCGCACGCGGCCGCGCCGCGGGCCGCCGCGCATCCGCCGCTTCCGGCCGCCAGCGCGCCGCCGGCCGCGGAGGTCCAGCCGGATGCCGGCGGCCCGGCCGGCCCAGCTGAGCCGCGCCTGGAGCCGGAGCCGGCCCTGGCCGAAGGCGCCAGCCATGCGGCGCCGCGCACCGGCGTCGAAATCGTGGCGACCGAGGAGCGCAACGGGCGGCTGTACCACACCATGCGCGACCTGCGCAACGGCAACATCGTCAAGAACGTCACGCGTGCTTCGGCCCGCAAGCTGTGGCATTACGCGCTGTTGGAGCGCGAAGCCGGCAAGCTGGACGCGGAGGCGCTGGCCTGGCAGGGCGACCTGGCGCTGGTGAAGAAGACCCACCGCGGCGGGGTGACGCGCTATGACCTGGCCCAGCGCAGCGGCGGCGAGGTGCGTGTCTACTACGGCGTCACGGAGGATGGCATCCACGGCACCTGGAAGGACGTCATCGGCGCCGAGGACGACGCCGCCGCCTGAAGCGACCGCGCATGGCCATCCGCGAGTTCGACTTGGACCGTGACTACGCCGCCGCCGTGGCCCTCTGGCAGGCCTCCGGTCCGGGTGTGAGTGTGGGCCGCTCCGATACGCCCGCGGAGCTCACGAAGAAGCTGACCCACGACCCGGACCTGGCGCTGGTGGCGGAGGACGCCAACGGCCTGGTGGGCACTGTCATCGGCGGTTTCGACGGGCGGCGCGGCCTAATCTATCACTTGGCCGTCGCCGCCGGCGCGCGCGGGCAGGGCCTCGGCCGCGCGCTCATGGCCGAGCTGGAGGCGCGTCTGCGCGCTAAGGGCTGCCGGCGCTGTTACCTGGTGGTCAAGCGCGGCAACGCCGACGCCCTGAGCTTCTATGCGCGGCTGGGCTGGGCGGACATGGACGCGCACCTGCTCGGCAAGGATCTCGACTGATATCCGGCAACCGCATGCGTGTTGGCATCCTCACCCTGTCTGACCGTTCCGCGCGCGGCGAACGCCCGGACGCCTCCGGGCCGGTCATCCGTGAGTTCGCGCAGACGCGCTTAGGCGCCGAGGTGGCGCTGGAGGCCGTCCTGCCGGACGACCTGGCCGCCATCAGCGCCACCCTGAGCGACTGGTGCGACCGGGCCGGCGTGGACGTGATCTTTACCACCGGCGGCACCGGCTTCGCGCCGCGCGACGTGACGCCGGAGGCCACGCGCGCCGTCATCGAGCGCGAGGCGCCCGGCCTGGCGGAGGCCATGCGCGCGGCCTCCCTGCGGGTCACCCAGCACGCCATGCTCTCGCGGGCCGTGTGCGGCCTGCGCGCGCGCACGCTCATCGTCAACCTGCCGGGCAGCCCCAAGGCCGTGCGCGAAAACCTGGAGACGCTCGCGCCGGTGCTGCCGCACGCCATCGCGCTGCTGCGCGACGACCCCGCCTCCGAGGCCGGCCACCACTCCGCGTGAGTCCGCGGTTGCGCGCCGAGGCCTTCCGGGTGACAATGCCAGGCAACCACCTCATCGGCCGCAGTTAACCAAGCATGCGCCTCGCCCGCTGGCAGACGATCCTCTACGCCCTCGGCTCCCTGGGAGTCGCCCTGTCCTATCAGGCCTTCGGCACCTACATCCAGTTCCTGTACATCGACATCCTGGGGGTCAAAGCGCAGTGGGTGGGCCTGGGCTGGGCCGTCTACGGCCTGTGGAACGCCGTCAACGACCCGCTGGCCGGCTACTGGTCCGACCGGACGCGCACGCGCTGGGGCCGGCGCGTGCCGTGGATCGCCGCGACCTTCATCCCGGTCGGCCTGTTCTTTTACCTGCTGTGGGTGCCGCCTACGCCGCTGGTGCAGGGCGGCGGGGTCCCGCTGTTCGTCTACTTCATGGCCGCGGTCCTGGTCTTCGATCTGGTCTGGACGATCGCGGTCATGAACTGGACGGCGCTCTTCCCGGAGATGATCCCGGACCAGGCCGAGCGCGCGGTCGTGTCCGGCTGGCGCCAGGGCTTCTCGGTGGTGGGGCTGCTGGTGGGGGTGGCGCTGCCGCCGGTCCTGGTGGGCGCCGATTGGGGCGGACGCGGCGGGATGGCCCTGGTTTTCGGGGCCGTGACCACGCTGACGCTGGGCTTGTCGCTGCTGGGCAGCCGCGAGAACGGCCAGGTGCTGCGTGAGGTGCAGCCGGCCTTCCTGCCGGCCCTGCGGGCCACCTTCGCCAACGCCGCCTTCCGCTGGTTCCTGGCCGCCAACCTGTTCAAAGAGTTCGTCTTCAGCATGCTCACGGCCTCGATCCCGTTCTGGGCCAAATACGTGCTCAAGATCAACGCCCCGACGACGTTGTTCGGCGTGGAGCTGGATGTGGGCCTGCAGAACTCGCTGCTGCTGGGCGCGGCCCTGATCATGGCGCTGCCGGCCATCCCGGTCTGGGCGGGGCTGGCGCGGCGCTTCGGCGGGCGGCGCGCCTGGCAGGCCGCCCACCTGGTCTTCGCGGCGGCGCTGGTCTTCGTCTTCCTGGCCGGGGACTTCCGCCAGGCTGTGCTGGCTGTGGCGCTGGTGGGCCTGGGCTTCGCGGGCTTGCTGGTGATGCCGGACCTGCTGATCTCGGACGTGATCGACCAGGACGAGACCGTGACCGGCGCGCGGCGCGAGGGCCTGTACTTCGGCCTGAACGGCTTCATCATCCGCTTCGCGTTTACGCTGCAGGGCCTGGTGGTGGGCGCCATCCTGGGCGGCAGCGGTTACGTCGGCGCCACGGCCGGAGACCTGTTCCCGGCTCAGCCGGAGACCGCCGTCCTGGGCATCCGTTTCATGGTCGCCGGCGTGCCCGCGCTGGCCTCGCTGCTCGTCGTCGCCGCCCTCCAGCTCTATCCACTGCACGGCGAACGCCTGGCCGCCCTGCGCGCCCAGCTGGCCGCGCTGCGCCCGCCGGCCTGAGGCGCACACCCCATGCTGAAACAAGCTGCCTTGCTGGCGCAATTGCGCGCCGCTTGTCACGCGGATAAACGCGTGGTGGCGGCGGTGCTGGGCGGCTCCTGCGCCACCGGCGAAATGGACGCGTACTCGGACATCGACTGCGTGCTGTTCTTTGAGCCGGCCGCCCTGGCGACGCTGGACCGGGCGGCCTGGGTGGCGCAGCTCGCGCCGCTGGCCCTGTTCTTCGCCGACGACTTTGGACACTTCACCGCCATCTTCGCGGACCTGGTGCGCGCCGAGTTCCACTTTGACCCGGCGGACCAGATGGCGCGCGTGGACGCGTGGGCCGGCAGCGTCTGGTTCCCGGCGCTGGCGGCCGCAGTGCTGGTGGACCGCACCGGCGAGCTGAGCCGGCGGCTGCAGCCCCTGGTCGGCGGGCCGCCGCAGCGCGACACGGCCGCGGCGGCGCTGCGCCTGATCCAGCACTTCGGCAACTTCGTGCTGTTCGGTCTCAACGTGCTGGAACGCGGCGAGTTGGCGCGGGCGCTGGACGTCCTGAGTCTGCTCCACCGCTATCTGCTGCACTTGGCGCGCCTGGTGGAGGGCGCCACCGCGCACTGGCCCACGCCGTCGCGGGCGCTGGAACACGACCTGTCTCCGGCCGCTTACGCGCGCCTGCAGGCCTGCACGGCCCGCCTGAACCGGGCCGAGCTCGTGGCCGCTTATCAGGCCGCCTGGGGTTGGGGCCTGGAGCTGGGGGCCGTACTCGCGGCGCGGCATGGCCTGGCATGGCCCCTGACGCTGGCGCAGCCGCTGGCCGAGCGGGTGGCGCGGCTGGCATGAGCGCTCCGTCCCCCGCCGGTCTGAGCCGGGGCCGCGAGCTGGCCCTCCTGGGCGCCATTCTGCTCCTGGCCGGCGTGTTGCGCCTGGGCTGGCCAGGCGTGACCGAGTTCAAGCGCGACGAGGCCGCCCTGTACGGCCTGGCCCTGGACGTGGCCGAGTTCAAGGCCCTGCCGCTGCGCGGCATCGGCTCGTCCGTGGGGCTGCCCAACGCCCCGGCCAGCGTCTACGTCTTTGCGCTGCCGCTCTTCCTGTGGCCAAGCCCGCTGGCCGCGACCCTGTTCGTGGGCGCCCTCAACACGGCGTCCGTGGCGCTGGCCTATGTGATGGCGCGCCGTTACTGGGGCGTGCGCGCGGCCCTGCTGGCGGCGCTGCTCTACGCCGCCGCGCCATGGGGCGTGCTCTACTCGCGCAAGATTTGGGCGCAAAACCTGCTGCCGCTCTTCGTCGTGGGCTACGTTTTCACGGCGCTGCTGGCCCTGGTGGAGGGCCGCCGGCGCTGGCTGGTGGCCCACCTCGTCCTGCTGGCGCTGATCGCCCAATTGCACCTCTCCGGCCTGGCCTTCGTCCCGCTCACGGCGCTGCTGCTCGGGCTCTACCGCCGCAACGTGGATTGGCGTCTGGCCGGGTGGGGGGCGCTGGCGGCGGCGGCGACGCTGGTCCCGATCGGGCTGTACGCGGCGCAGCAGGCCGGCGCCACCGGAATGGGGGCCTTGACGGCGCTGCTGGCCCAGCCGGCGGCTGTTACGGGCGATTCGCTCTGGCTGGCGACGTTGGTGGCGCTGGGCCTGGAAGCGCACTCGCTGGCCGGCGCGCAGGCCTTTCGCGCCTTCCTGGCCACGGTCCCGAACTTCGATCCGCTGCTCTATCTGGAGGGCGCGCTCGCAGTCGGCGGCGCCGCCGTGGCTTTGGCGCAGCGCTTCCGGAAAGCGGCTGGCCCGGAGGCGCGCCAGCCCGCCCGTGAGGCCGGCCTGATCGTGGTCCTGTGGCTGCTCGTCCCGATCCTGGTCTTCGTGCGCCACAGCACGCCGGTCTTCCCGCACTACTTCATCCTGCTCTTCCCGGCGCCCTATTTGCTGGCCGGCTTGGCCCTGGACGCGGCCTTATCACGCTGGCCGCGGTTCGGCCCCCTCGCGGTGATTACGGCGTTGGCGATCGCGGCCGCCCAGGTCTGGCTGGTGGCCGCGCTGTTGGGCTTCATCGGCGCCCGCGCCACGCCCGGCGCGTTTGGGACGCCGCTGCGCCTGCTCCTGGACGTGGCCGGCCGGGCGCGGTCCGCGCCGGAGGTCGTGATCGTCAGCGACGGCGCCGACCCCGGCCACGCCGAGGTGCCGGCCGTCTTCGACGTGCTGCTGCGCGGCATCCCGCATCGCTTTGTGGATGGGCGCACCACGGCAGTGCTGCCGGCCGGGGACGCCGCCGTGGTGGTCTGGCCGGGCGCGGGGCCGTATCCGGGCGCGGAGTTGATTGAGACGTGGGGCGGCGGCTGGGCGGAGACGGTGCCCTTGCGGGCCGGCGAGGGCGCCGTCCGGATCGCGCGCTTCGCGGGCGCCAGCCTCGGTCCGCCGCAGCCGCGGGCGGCCTCGGCCCTGCTGGCCAACGGCGTGGAAGTGCTCGGCAGCGGCGGCCCGGCGCGGCCGTGGGCGTTGTGGTGGCGCGCGCCGGACGGGGCCGCGGACGCCGAGGCCGTCACGATCTTCGCGCACCTGCTGGACGCGCAAGGGCAGCGCCTGGCCCAGGCCGATGTGCCGACCTATCCGGTCGGCGGCTGGCGGGCCGGCGACCTGGTCGTCAGCTACTTCGCGTTGGCGGGCGAGGGCACGACGGTCCGGGTGGGCATGTATGGCGCGCAATCGCGCGCGCCGGTAGATGTGCTGGACGCCGCCGGCAACCCGGCCGGCCAATGGCTGGAGTTCCCTCTGTCCTTACCCTGAACCATGCCGACTTCTTCCCGAACGATCCTGATCACGGGCTGTTCCTCCGGCTTCGGCCGGGCCACGGCCCTGCATCTGGCCCGGCGCGGCTGGCGCGTCTTCGCCACCGTGCGGACCGAGCCTGATCGCCAGAGCCTGCTGGCCGAGGCCGCCGGCCTGCCCGTGGACGTGTCTCTGTGCGATGTCACCGTACCAGCCCAGATCGCGGGCCTCCTTCAGGCTGTCAGGGCGGCCACACCGACCCTGGACGCGCTGCTCAACAACGCCGGCACGGCTTACCCCGCGCCGCTGGAGCTATTGCCGCTGGCCGACCTGCGCCGCCAGTTCGAGATCAACGTGGTCGGCCAGCTGGCGGTGACGCAGGCCGCGCTGCCTCTGCTCAAGGCCGCGCGCGGCCTGATCCTGAATGTCTCCAGCATGGGCGGGCGCGTCGCCTTCCCGATCACGGGCGCGTACCACGCCTCCAAGTTCGCGCTGGAGGCCCTGAGCGATTCGCTGCGGATTGAGCTGGCGCCGTTCGGTGTGAAGGTGGTGGTGCTGGAACCGGGCGGCAGCCCCACCGCCATCTGGGGGACCGGCGAGAAAAACGCCGGGACCGCGCTGACTGATCCCGGCGTCGCGGCTTACCGCCCGCTGGTGGAACGTTATCTGCGCCTGGCGCACGCTTCGGCGCGGGACGGCTTCCCGCCCGAGCAGTTCGCGGCGCTGGTCGAGCGCATCCTGAACGAGCCGCGCCCGCGCGCCCGCTACGTCATCGGCCGGGGCGCGGCCCGCAACCTGCTGCTGCGCCGCCTGCTGCCGGACGCCTGGTGGGACGCCATTCTGCGGCGCTTATTCCGCTGGTAAGCGCGCTTTTATAACCCCAGGACGTGCCGGGCGATCACCAGGCGCTGGATCTCGCTCGAGCCTTCGCCGATGGTCATCAGGCGCGCGTCGCGGTACATCCGCTCCACCGGGAACTCGCTCGAATACCCGTAGCCGCCGTGGACCTGGATAGCGTTGCGACAGACGCGCTCGGCCATCTCCGTGGCGAAGAGCTTGGCCTGGGCGGCCTCCTTGGTGAACGGCTGACCAGTCTGCTTGCGCCAGGCCGCGTAGTACACGTACAGGCGCGCGATCTCGATCTCCGTGGCGGCGTCGGCCAGCATCCACTGGATGGCCTGATGCTGGGCGATGGGCACGCCGAAGGTGCGGCGCTCGTGCGCGTACTTCACGGCCGCCTCGAACGCGCCCTGCGCCAGCCCCACGGACAGCGCGCCGATGCCGATGCGGCCGCCGTCCAGCACGGTCAGCGTTTGCGCCAGGCCTTTGCCCAGCGTGCCCACCAGGTTCTCCCGCGGCACGCGCACCTCGTCGAAGGTCACGGCGTGGGTGGGCGAGCCGTGCAGGCCCATCTTCTTCTCGGCCGCGCCAATCGTGATCCCGGGCGTGGCGGTGGGCACCAGGATCTGGCTCAGCCGCTTCTCGTCGGTGCGGCACAGCACCACGATCATGTCCGCGATCGAGGCGTTGGTCGTCCACATCTTCTGGCCGTCGATGATCCAGGCGTCGCCCTCCAGCACGGCCCGCGTCTGCACGCCGCCGGCCAGGTCGCTGCCGGCGCCGGGCTCGGTGAGGGCCAGCGCCCCCAGCCGGCCCTGGCCGGACGCCAGCCGCGGCAGCCACTGCCGCTTGAGCGCGTCCGAGCCGAACAGGGCCAGGGCCGCGCAGGCCAGGCCGTTGTGCGCGGCCAGCGCCAGCGCCGTGGACCCGCAGGCCCGGCCGAGCTCCTCCACGGCGATGGCGGCGCTGACCGCGTCCACGCCCGCGCCGCCCAGCGCCTCAGGCACGTTCAGGCCGAGCAGGCCCAGCGCCGCGCCTTTGCGCACGGCCTCCCAGTTGAACTCGTCGGTCTCGTCCACGTGGCGCGCGCGCGGCGCCACTTCCCGCTCACAGAAGTCGCGCACGCTGGCGCGCCACATCTGCTGTTCCGGGGTCAGTTCGAAATTCATACGCTGGCTCCTGGTGGGTGGATTGTGGAGGCGGGGCGGATTTGCGATAATGCCGGCGGAGGGCCGCCATGAGCAGAAAGCTGAAACCGCCTGAGCTGGCCGAAGCCCGCCTGGTCTTCGGCGCCGCCCTGGACTATGACCGGCTGCGCGTCTCCGAGGGCCGCTATTTCCCTAATTTTATCGCGGACGTCGGCGCGCTGCTGCGCGGGGCCAAGCGCCGCGTGGACAACGCCGTCACGCTCGGCGACACGTCCTTCTTCCCGCGCGAGCTGCAGGCCGAGGCCGGGAATGAAGACGACATGGCCTGGCTCATCCACGAGCTGACGCACCAGTGGCAGTTCCAGCGCTTCGGCTGGCGCTACCTGTGGGAGGCCGTGCAGGTGCAGCTCAGCCTCGGCCCGGCCGGCTACACCTACACCGACGCCAAGCACGGCCGCCCGCAGGAGGCCCTGCGCGCCGCGCACGCGGCCAATAAGCGCTTCGCCGATTTCAACCGCGAACAGCAGGGCGATATCGCCCGCGACTACTATCGCGCCCTCAAGCGCGGCGAGGACGTTACCGCCTGGGACCCGTTCTTCGCCGAGATGGGCAAGCTGGGCCGGCCCGCCGACGCCGCGCGGGAGTGACCGCCCCGCTCAGCCGAACGCCACCACCCCGAAGGCCTCGGGCCGCGCCACCACGCGCTCAAAGCCGGCCTCCTTCAGGCGGCGCACCACGCCCTTGGTCGTGCGCGCCCCGGACGGGCTGTCTGGGTTGCCGATGTAGTGGAACAGCCGCCCCTTCGCTGTGAGCACGCGCCGCAGCTCCCGGTAGAACTCGCCCGAATACAGGTGCCCGGCCAGGCTGAACGTGGGCGGGTCGTGGACGATGCGCGCGAAGCTGCCGGCCGGCAACTGCGGCACCACGTCGAAGGCGTCGCCCAGGCGCTGCTCCAGGCGCGGGTGCGTGAACAACGCCTGCGACCACGGGTTGTGCCAGGCCAGCTCCAGCACGGCCGGATCGAATTCGATCGTGACTACGTGCTCGGCTGTCGCGGCGGCGGCGATGGCCGTGTAGCCCAGGCCCGTGGACGTATCGAGCACGCGCCCGCCGATGGGGGCGACGGTCTTGATCTTGCGGCGGGTGTCCTCCTGCGGGTCCACGTCCTTGATGCGGTGCATGGGCAGGCCCGAGATCAGCATCGTCGGCGCGCGCGGCGTGGGCATCAGGGTGTAGACGCGTTCGGTGTCTTCGGAGAAGACCTTGAGCTCGCGCAGCGCGCCGGCCTCCAGGTGGAAGCAGTTGACCTCGGCGCGCTGGATGGCTTCCGCTTGGGCCCAGGTGAGCCAGGCGCCGCCCGCGAAGGTCACGCCGTCCGTGTCCAGCGCGGCCGTAGTCTCGGTCAGCCCCAGGTCGGTGGAGGTGACCGTCTCGGCTGCGCCCGCCCGCCGCGCCGCCAGCAGAGGCGCGGTCTGGTAGTGCGAGAGCACGATCACGCCGGCCGGCCTCCCGCGCGCCGCCACCACACGCCCGTCCACTCCGGGAGCCGCGCCCAGCCGTTGGCGCGGATGCGCGCCGCCAACTCCGGGCCGAAGAAGAACTCGGTGCGCGCCACGGCCTCGTCCACGCTGGCGAAGACGTAATCGGTGGCGATGACTTCGCGCCGGAAACCCCACTCGTTTTCCAGCCAGGCGTAATACTCGGCCAGCCCCGGCGTGGGCGGCGCCGGTGTCTGGCTGCCCGTGGTCATCGTCTCCAGGATGATGAGCGTGCCGTCCGGCGCGGCCGCGCGCCGCATCTCGCCCAGGATGCGCCCGATCTGGCTCTGCCACTCCTGCGCGTACCAGGCGCGCAGATGGCCGATGGCCCAGCCGGCCGCCACCACGTCGGCCCAGCCGTCGGCCACGGGCAGGGCGCGCATATCGCCGCGCACCAGCGGCCACTGGCCGGCGACGGCCTGGCGCTGGCGGGCGTGCTCGCGCAGCATGTCGGCGTGCAGGTCCAGGGCCACCAGGCGCGCTATCCGGCCATGCAGCAAGAGCGGCAGGCGGCCGGTGCCGGTACCCAGGTCCAGCACGCGCCGGCCGGCCAGCGGCGTGATCTCCGTCAACGCTTTGAGCAGGTTGCCGTCGGCGTCCTCCGGCGCAATCAAGCGATGGTAGGCGTCGGCGCGGGATGTGTAGATTCGGACAAAGTGATCGTCGGTGAGGGCCATAGCGGTGACGCGGTCAGGGGCGGCCGAGTGTGATGGTGACAAGGATAACATGGTCGGTCGCCGGCGCGCCGGCCTCGTCCCGGACCAGGGCCCGTTCGCCGGTGGCCGGGTCATACAGGCCCACCAGGAGTCGATAGTCGCCGGGCGGCGCGCCCGCGCTGATGGGCAGCGCATACTCGTCCACAATGACCTCGCCCTTGCGCCAGGTGGTGGTGGGGCGCGTGTCGGCCACGGGCTCGTTGTCTTTTTGCGCCCACAACTGGCTGCCGGTCTCCGGATTGAACTCGGCGCCCACCAGGTGCGTGAAGACTTTGTAGCGCTGCGTGACCGGCGCCGCCGCCTGCCAGTACAGCGTCAGGCGCAGGGTCTGGCCAGCCTGCGGCTGGGTCGGCTCCAGCCCGTAGCCGAGCAGGCGCACGCCCACGGCGAAGTCGCGCACCAAGGAATTCGGGATGGTGACCTCGGCGCTGGTCGCCGCCCAGGTCGAGGCGCGGACGCGCACGGCCCCGAGTCGTACGCTGGAGCCATCGGCGGCGCGCACAGACAGAGCGTATTCGCCGGCGGGCAGATCGGGCGCAAGCGGCACGGCCACGCTCTGGCGCGTCCGGCCAGGCCCGGCCGGAGGCGTCACTGGCTGTGCCAGCCAGGTCCGGCCGGCGGCGTCGCTTAAGCCCAGTTCCAGCGGCGGGCTGGCGGCGGCGTTCTGCCAGTACAGGCCTAGGAAGAGCGTGTCGCCGGGACGGAGTTCGCGCACGGCCTGGTCAAAGCCGACGAGGCGGGCGCCGCTCAGCGCGCCGTCCAGGGGATGTTGCGGCGCGGCGTCTGGCGCCAGGTCTCGGAGCGAGGCGGCGCGCTCCGGCGTCCGCGCGTAGAAACGCAGGCGTTTGTCTTGAAAGGCGAAGTCGAGCGTGGCGAGCGCGCGCTCGGCCAGCCACGCCTCCAGAGTCCCGTCTGGGTCGCTGACACTCGCGTAAGGCGTGACCACCAGCCACAATCCGGCATGCGCGTCCCAGAGTGGGGCCAGATATTGATCCGCCTGGGCCGGCGTCAACTGCCAGGCGTGCGGTACGCCGCGCCACTCGGCGGGATAGTGGTAGGCGAAGATCGGCCAATCCTGGTCGGTGACCAGCACCACGGCATCGCCGGGGTGGCGTTGCGCGGCCAGTGTCCGGACCAGCGAGGGATAGTCGTCGCCGCGCAGGCGCCCCGGATAGTAGCCGGCCAGTCCGACTCCCGCCGCCGTCACGCACACGGCCAACCCGGCCAGGCCCACCGGCCAGAATCGCCCCCGGCCCAGCGCGGCCAGGCCCCAACCGAGCAGGGCGCTGTACGCGGCGATGAAGACGAGCAGGTAGCGCGGCGCCAGCGGCGGCGAGTAGAAGAAGAAGTCCTTGGGCAGGGAGACCAGGTAGACCACGCCCGCCGGCAGCACCAGGCCGGCGCCCAGCAGGGTCAGGTCACGCCCGCGCCGCCAATCCGCGCGCCAGGCCAGCCGGATGAGGCCGGCCAGCGCCACGGCCAGGACCGGAAGCGTGAAGGCCGCGTAGCCGTCCACCTCGGTGGTGGCGCCGACGGTCAGCACGGTCCAGTAGATCTTGACGAAGTCCCCGGGATTAACCGGTGTCGCCGCCGACCAGGTGGGGATGCGGCCGAGGGCGTAGGCCAGCCAGGGCGCGAACAGCGCCAGCACCGCGGCCTGCGCGCCGGACCAGCGCCAGAACTCGCGCCCCGCTGCCCCAGCGGCAGCAGACGGCCGCCGCGCTGCGCGCGGCCAGACCCAGATGAGCCAGGTCAGGTTGACGACGAACAGCACGGTCGCGAACAGGTACAGCGTCCACAGACCGGCCGCCATCGTCAGCGTGTAGACGACGAAATCGCCGGCGCGGCCGCGGTCCCATACGCGCAGCGCCGCCCACACGGCCAGGGCCGCCCACAGGGCCGAGAGCGCGTACATGCGCAGCTCCTGCGACCAGGTTACGGCGAAGGCGGAGAGCGTCACCAGCAGCGCGGCCAGCAGCCCGGCTGTCCGCCCGCCCACGCGCCGGCCGACCAGGTAGGCGGCCGGCACGGTCAGCACGCCGATGAGCACGGACAGCCAGCGCAGCGCAAACTCGCCGTCGCCGCTCACAGTGCGCCAGAAGTGCAGGAGCCAGAAGTAGAGCGGGGGATGGACGTCGGCGGCGGTCCAGGCGGCGCTGGCGGCCAGGCTTTGGCGCGCCGCCCACACGGCCAGCCCCTCGTCCCACCAGACGCTCTGATCGCCCAGGCGCAGCGCGCGCAGCCAGGTAGCCGCGACCAACAGCGGCGTGAGCCAGACCAGGGCCGGCCACGCCCGCCAGCGGGGAGTGAGTTTCATCGAGACGGAATTGTACGCGACCAGCGCGTCTTGGGGCGGTCCGGTCGCCTCGCGCTCAGCGTCGGCCCACCGGCAGCCAGAACAGCAGGCCGGGCGCGTAGACGGCCGTGTAGGCCGTATCCCCGTCTGGCGTGATCACGGTGCGGTCGACATTTCCGCCGTCCAGCCAATGCGTGAAGACCAGCGGCGCGCCGGGGACGCCGAGCTGGTAGGCCGGGGCCGCCAGGCTGAGCGCGTAGCCCTCCCAGGAGACGAGCGGGTGGGGCGTGGTTACGGCCGCGTCGTTAAGGCGCAGCGGCAGGCCGGCCGGATCGCTGGTCAGGGTCACGTCGACCAGGCGCGGCTGCACGGCGCGCGTTACCACCACCGTCAGCCCGAGCGGGTTGCTGGCAGTCAGGCGCACTTCGACGTAGCTGTAGCGGGTGGCGCGCAGGCCCTCCGGCGCTGGATAGGTGGTGGTGTTTGTGATCTGGCCGGTGGGGCTGTGGACCGGCGCGCTGGCGTACCAGGGGTGCGTGTGGTTGCCGCTGGGCACCAGCTCGTCGACGTGATGGAGCAGCACCTCCCAGTGCAGGGCGAGGTCGGCTGGGGCGTAGACGCTGTCCGTGACGCTGGCGGTCAGTGTGAGCGTCTGCCCCACGGCCAAGGTCTGCCCCGGCGCGGGCGCCAGGATAGCGGGCACCGGCGGCTGGTAGCCGGGATAGACCACCAGGGCGGCCGGCTCGGACGGCAGCCCGAGCGAATCGCGCGCGATCAACGTGGCCGTGAAGATGCCGGCGCTGGCGTAGGCGTGCGTGGCCGTCAGGCCGGTCGCGTTGTTCAGGGTCGCGCCGTCGCCGAACGTCCAGTCATAGGTCAAGGTCTCGTTGGGGTTGTCGGGATCAAAACTGCCGGCGGCGCTGAAGGTCAGGGTCAGGGCGCCGTAGTTGGGGTTGGCCGAGATCTGGGCGCTGGGCGCCTGGGAGTAGGTGATGCGGCGCACCTGGCCGGAGTTGCGGGCGGTGTAGTACAGCGCCTGCGTATTCAGGTGCGGCCCAAAGAGCAACTGGGTTGGCCCATCCACGCCGGCGGCGAAATCGGCGGCCGTGAAGCCGCCCTGGCCGTCCGGAGTCAGGCGGATGATGACGCCGCAGACATAGTCGCCGAACAAGTAGACGTCGTCAAAGCCCGGCCAGAGTCCGGCCGGCACGAAGGCGCCGCCGGTGATGGCGTTGCAGTTGGCCGGGCTGGTGGTGCCCGGGATCTGCGTGCCGTGCTGGTACTCAAAGACCGGGTCCACCATCACCGGCGGCAGCGGGTTGCAGGTGCCCGGCAGCGGGTCCACCGGATGAGCGCCCTCCCGGCAGGGCCAGCCATAGTGGCCGCCGCCCTGGCCCAGGTTGATGTCCTCCCAGGTGTCCTGGCCGACGTCGTTGATGTAGAACTCGTTGGTGCCCGGCCGGAACGCAAAGCGGAACGGGTTGCGCAGGCCGTAGTTGAAGATCTCCAAGCACGGTCCGCTGCCGGCGCTGCCGGCCGGGTCGCCGCAGCGGCGGGCGTCCGGCTGGCCCACCAGCGGATTACTGGGCGGGATGAGGTCGGCGCTGGTGGGCGCCAGGCGCAGGATTTTTCCGTTCAGGTTGGTCGTTACGCGCGCGTTGCTGGCGCGCGAGGCGTCGCCGACGCTGACGTACAGGTAGCCATCGGCGCCGAAGTGGAGGTCGCCGGAGTTGTGATAGCCGCGCGAGGCGATGTTATCCACCAGCACGAGTTCGCTGGCCGGGTTGATGCTGTCGTTGTCGCCCAGCGTGAAGCGCGACAGACGGTTGACCGGCGCGGCCGGATCGGAGCCGGTGGGGCAGTTGCTCGGATCCGGGTTGTTGAACTTATTGAAGGTGTAGTAGGCGTAGATGAAGTGGTTGCTGGCGAAGCCCGGATCAACGGCCAGCCCGACCAGGCCGCGCTCGATGTTGCGACAGACCTTGTTGCCGAGGTTTAGGGCGGGGGCGGCCAGCAGCATTCCGTTCTTGTAGACGCGGATCTGGCCGCCCTGGCCCGCGATCAGCAGCCGGCCGTCCGGCGTGAACGCGATCGAGGTCGGGTCGGCGGCCGTGGCCACGAACGTGTCGACGAAGCCGGGTGTGAGGCTGACGGCGGCGTCGGCCGGCTCGGTCCGGCCGCTCAGGGCGCCCAGGAGACCCAGGGCGGCGATGACCAGGCTCAAGCGCAGTGGCATCTTCCGCATGGGTCCTCCGGGAGCGGCCGGCTCAGTCGCCGGGCCGGCGGGCTAGGAACGGCAAGAAAAGCTGCATTGGGCCAGTGCCAGGCACTAACGGCTCCACGACCGCCACTAGCCGGCTGGGTGCGGTCACCTGGCCCAGGCCGTTGTCGGCGTTCACCAGGACCGGGTAGTCCCCGGCGGCCGCATACGTGTGCGTGATCAGCCCCGCCTGGCTCATCGCAATCGGGCTGCCGTCGCCGAAGTCCCAAGTCGTCGTGATCGGCGTGGTCGCCGTCAGCGGCGTGACCGCAGTCGTGAACGTCACGACTTCGCCCACCAACGGTGTCTCGGGTGTGTAGTTCACGTGCACCGCCTGGAGCGGCACGGGCGGCAGCGTCACCGTCAGGGTTTGCTGCGCCTGGCGCTGGCTGTGGGCATTGTCGGCCTTGACGGAGACCGTGAATGCGCCGGCGCCCGCAAAGGTGTGCGTGAGCGCGCTCGCGCCGGTGACCACCGCTGGGCTGCCATCGCCGAAGCGCCACGTGTACGTGATCGGCGCGGTCGCGTTGGCGGGCGTCAGGGTGGCCGTGAAGGCCACGCTCGCCCCGGCCAGCGGCGCGGTCGGCCCATAGTCTAATTGGACTGATTGTATCAGGATTGGCGGCGGCGCGACGGTTACAGTCAGTTGGTCGGCCGCGGCACCGTGGACGTTGTCGGCCGTGACGGACAGCGTGTAGGCGCCGGCCGCGGCGAAGGTGTGGCTCAGCGCGGCCGTGCGCGTGACCGGGCTGGGGCTGCCGTCACCAAAACTCCACGTGTACGTGACCGGCTGGGTGGCGTAGGTCGGGGACAAGGTGGTGGTGAAGGTCACCGGCACGGTCGCGAAGACCGTGGCGGCCGAGGTGGAGACCTGCACGTCCGCGATCGGCCGCGGCGGCAGCGGGCCGCTGCGGAGGCGTTCCAGGACGTTGCGCGTGATCTGGCGCACGGCCGCATAGCCGTCTGGGTTCTTGTCCGGCCACAGACCCCGGGGCCAGCCGATGGTGGCGGCGTTGAAGACCGTGCCGCCGCCGGGCCGGGTGAAGACGCCCATGGTCGCGTGCCCGCTGCTGGACGCCTGCACGCCCAGGATCAGGAAGTCCAGCGGCGTCTGGTCCGCGCCCGTGACGACGGGCAAGCCATTCTGCCAGGTGAAGAGGGCGCCGTCGACCTCGATCTCCTTCTGGGTCTCGTAGCGCAGCAGGGCGCCGTCGGTCAGGCCCGTGTTGGCGAACACCCAGTGGTCGGTCCGATAGACCGTGAAGACGCCGCCGGGCGGCGCGTAAATGTAGCCGCCGGCGTGCCAGCGTGTGCCGGTGGTGGGGTTCTCGGGCCAATTCGGCACCGGCAGCCGGTCAAACTCTGTGGCGACGCGCTGGTTGTCCACGCCGTAGAGCGGGTCCTGTTCGTAGTCGCCCATGTAGCACACCAGCGTCCGGCCGTTGTCGGTGTAGCGCACCTGCCGGAAGACCGTGTTGCCCGAGAAGATGGCGACGTTGCCGCCGGCGTCGCTGAACGCGTCCAGGTGGTCACGCATCTCCTGGGACCAGTATTCGTCATGGCCGGCGATGATGGCGAGTCTGTACTGGTGCAGCACGTTGGGGTCGTTGTGCAGGTCCTCGCTGGCGATGTAATCGACGGCGTAGCCTTCGAGCGCCAGCCAGCGCGCCATCGGCATGGACCAGTCGTCCGAACAGCCGTAGTTGATGGGATCGCACAGCTTGTACGGACGATCAAACGTGATCCGGCGGGCGGGCGGCGTGGTGTAGAAACTCCAGCCGCCATAGGCGTTGTAGGCCTGCAGCGTTGCGGTCGGGTAGACGAAGACCGTGTCGGTCTGGGCGGCGGGCTGGTCTTCGGTGACGACGAAGAGGATGTAGGACCCGTAATCGAGCGGGTATTCGCCCTGGGTCAAGAGATTGGCCGCGTACACGCCGGCCGGCCAGTTGGCGGGCACGTTCAGCGTATAGGCCACCGGCCAGTTACAGCCGAGGGCCACACCCTCCTGGCCGGCCGGCACGCCCGCCGGTCCGCAGGCGTAGGACTGCCCCGGCAGGTTATTCACCGTGAGGCGCAGTTCTTCGCCGGTGATCGAGCTCAGGCGATAAACGCGCAGGTCATAGGCCGTGACGTTGGCCGAGATGTGAAAATCGATCTGGCCGCCCTGGACGACGCTGGTGGCTGAGGCGTAGCCGTAAGCGCGGCCGCTGCCGATGGCCTGGGGGCCATCATCCGCGCGGGGACTCTCCAACGCGCCCGTGGTGTTGCCGTCTGGGTTGGACTGCGCCGGGCCGGCGCTGGGGCTGGCCGCGCCGAGGGCCAGCAACAAAATTCCTAGTGTGACCAATAATCGCCGCATGGCGGTCTCCTGTCCTGACCAGGCAGGCGGCCGCGGCCCAGAAGGAGTGGCTTCAGCCGAGAGGGAGTGGAGATGGGGAGGGGCCCAACGCTTGGGAAGTGCTGCGGAGGTTGGGCCTCTGACCGAGTGGAAACCGACAGCCCCCCTGAGCCAGCCACAGGCCTAGCCGGTCAAGACCTGTTCTGGCTCCATAGTGCCATGCGGGCGGCGCGGCGGAAATAGGAGGAACGTCCCGGCGGCTGCGGGCCATGCGGCTCTGGGGTGCAAACCAATCCGATTAAGCGGTCGAGGCTGCGGCCGGTTCTGAGAAAGCTAAGCGGCGCCCTTAACAAAAAGCGGCACCGTGCCCAGGGAACTGAGGCATGGTGCCGCTGGCGGGCGCAGTCGCCGGGTGCCGAACGACCAGCCCGGCTACGGACGCGCGGCCTGGATCTCGTCCACGGCGCCGGGGTTCTCCAGCGACGAGGTGTCGCCGAGCGGCTGGCCCAGGTAAGCGGCCCGGATCAGGCGCCGCATCACCTTGGCGTTGCGCGTCTTGGGCAGGTCGCGCACGAAGCGGATGGCGCGCGGCCGGAGCGGTTTACCGAGCGCGGCGACGACGCGCGCCATCAGGTCGTCCCGCAGCGCGTCGTCCGGCGAGACGCCGGCGCGCAGGACGCAGAAGCAGACCACGTCGCTGCCCTTCAGCTCATCGGGTACGGCGATGGCGGCGGCCTCCACCACGCCGGGGTGGGCCACCAGCAGCGACTCCACCTCGGCCGGGCCCAGGCGCTTGCCGGCCACCTTGAGCGTGTCGTCGCTGCGTCCCAGGATATACCACTGGCCGTCGGTGTCGATGGCGGCGAAATCGCCGTGGACCCACACGCCCGGCAGCCGGTTCCAGTAGGTCTCCTCGTAGCGCTGCGCGTCGCGCCAGAAGCCGCGCGTCATGCCGATCCAGGGTTCACGGATGACGAGCTCGCCCACCTGGTTGCGGACCGGGCGGCCCAGGTCGTCGACGACGTCGACGGCCATCCCGGGACAGGGCGCCGAGAACGCGCACGGCTTGAGCGGCAGCAGCGGGTTGGCCATCAGGATGCCGCCGGAGATTTCGGTGCCGCCGGAGTAGTTGATGATCGGGCGCCGGCCCTCGCCGACGACGTTGAACAGCCACAGCCACGGATCGGGGTTCCAGGGTTCGCCGGTGGACGCGAAGGCGCGCAGGGCGGAGAGGTCGTGCCCACGGACGGGCGCCTCGCCGAACTTGAGCAGCGCCCGGATCAGCGTCGGCGAGAGGCCGAGGTGCGTCAGGCGGTGGCGCGCGGCCATGGCCCACAGCCGGTCCGGGCCGGGGTAATCCGGCGCGCCGTCGTACAGGAACAGCGTGGCGCCCAGGATCAGCCCGCCGAAGACCAGCCACGGCCCCATCATCCAGCCCATGTCTGTGACCCAGCCGATCGTGTCGCCGGGGGCGCCCGCCTCCGGGCCATGCACGTCGGGGCCGAAGGCCATGTCTTGCGCCGCTTTTACCGGGAAGCCGCAGTGCGTGTGCACGGCGCCTTTGGGGCGGCCGGTGGTGCCGGAGGTGTAGATCACCATCAGGGGATCTTCGGCCTCCATGATCTCGGCCGCGGCGAAGGCGGATTGCGGCGGGACGAGGTCGTGCCACCAGTGGTCGCGGCCGCCCTTCATCGCCACCGGGTTGCCGGCCCGCCGCAGCACCAGCATTTCGCGCAGCGTCGGCACCTGGTCGGCCACCTCGTCGGCGACGGGCTTGACGGGCACCAGTTGGCCGCGCCGCTGGAAACCGTCGGCCGTGATCAGGCCGACGGCGGCGGCGTCGTTGAGGCGGGTGGCCGCCGCGCCGGCGCCATAGCCGGAAAACAGCGGCAGGATGATGCCGCCGATCTTGGCGATGGCCAGGAGGGCGATGACGATCTCGGGCGTCATCGGCATGAACAGGCCGATGGCCTCGCCTTTCTTGAAGCCGAGCTGGCGCAGCGCGTTGGCGCAGTGATTGACCTCGCGGTATAGGTCGGCGTAAGTCAGCGTGCTGGTCTGGCCGTCCTCACCTTCCCAGTGCAGGGCCGGACGGTTGGCTTGCCCCGGGTCGGCGTAATGCTTGTCGATGCACGTCTGCACGATATTGAGCCGGCCGCCTACGCACCACTGCGGCCAGGGTTTGCCGCGGCTGAGGTCCACCACCTGACGGTAAGGCGTGGCGAAGCGGATGTCCAGGAACTTGAGGACGGCGTCGGTAAACCAGGCGATGTCCGTGGTGGAGCGCTGCAGCAGGCTGTCGAAATCCACCAGGCCGTGCTGGTTCATGAAGCGCCGCAGATTGGAGCGCGCGCTGTCTGCGGGCGTGGGACGCCAGACGATCTCGCCGCCGAAGGTGAAGTCGTCGGTCATGGGAGCTCCTGTGGGTGCGGGCTGTGAACAAAATCAGGGTAAACCGACCCGGCGGGCCGGCCTACCCTGACCAAAGCGCAGGCGCGCAGGTGCCGCCCGAAGGCGAATCAGCTCCGCAGGACTTCGAAGGCTTCTACGCCCTGGACGCGGCCGCGGATCTCCAGCTGGCCGACGGAGTTCAGCGTGAACTTGCCGGCGGCCTGATAGGCCAGGGCCTGCTGGGTGTTGGGGCCGACCAGGACGCGGTTCGGGCGCGCGCTCATCTGCAGCCGCTGGGCCACGTTGACGATGTCGCCGAGCACGGTGAATTCGACGCGCTCATCGGTGCCGACGTAGCCGGCCATGGCCGCGCCACTGTTGACGCCGACGCCCATCTCGATTTTCTCGCTCTCGGCCAGCTGGATCGAGTCCAGCCGGTTGAGCATCTCCAGGGCGGCGCGCACCGCGCGCTCCTCCGGGTTGGGGCGGTTGGTGGTGACGCCAAAGACGGCCATGACGCCGTCGCCCATGTACTTGTTGAGCAGGCCGCCCTGCTCGAAGACGACGTCCGTCATCTGCTGATAGAAGCGGCTGAGGATCTCGCTGAAGCGGCGCGCCCCGATGCGCTCCGCCAGACCGGTGGAGTCGGTGATATCGGCGAACAGCACCGTCAGACTCTTCTCGGACAGCGGCGGCAGCGAACCGGTCTGCAGGTAGTCCTGCAGCAGATACTCGGCCTCCGGCGGCGACAGGAAGCGCTGCAACAGCTGCCGGATGCGCTGCTCCTTGCGGACATGCTCCAGCAGCCGGGTGCGCTGGATGGTCAGCGCGGCCTGATGGCTGATCGCCACGGCGAGCTGCAGGTCGTTCTGGTCGAACGGGCGCGCCAGGGGCCGGGTCTTGTAAACGTAGATCAGGGCGACGACTTTCTCGCCGCTCATGACGGGCACGCACATCGCCGAGCGGATGCGCATCAGCAGCGTGCTCTTGCCCAGTTGCGGGTCGGCCTGGGCGTCCGGGATGATGACGGCCGAGCGCTGGTCCAGCGCCAGACGCGCGATCGACACCGGGAAGCCCAGGTCGTGCAGTTGGCTGAAGCGCTCGGCCAGGATCACCTGGCACTTGTCCGCGCCCATGGCCACGCGCATCATGTCCGAGACTTCCCGCAGGGCCGTGTCTAGGTCGATGACGGTGTTGAGGCGGCTGGCCACCTCGTACAACAGGACGGCGTGATGGTCGAGCGACTCGAGCAGCAGATCTCGTGTGAGGGGCTGCGTGCCTGGGAGCGAGTCTGTCTTGGCGCCGGGTTTGGGTTCGGTTTCCCGGCGCGCCAGGGTCAGCACGTGCTGGCCGATGCGCACCTGGTCTTCGACCCCGATGCGGCGCGGCTGGCTGATGCGCTCACGGTTTACAAACGTTCCGTTGGTGCTGCCCAGGTCCACCAGGACCAGGCTGGTGTCGTGCGGGTCGAAATGAATCTCGGCGTGGGAACGCGAAGCCGACTCATCTGGGAGCGGAATATCACTGTCCGAGCGCTGGCCGATCGTCGTCTTGCCGGGCTTCAGGACATATTCGCGAGGTTCGCCTTTGGGTGACCTTATTGTGACAATCCACATGGTTGCAGGCTGCCCCCTGGAGCAATTGGGCTACCGCTCATTTTACCTCAGCTTGACGTTTGGGATAGGCCGGAAGCGTTGGCGCGCCCTATGGTCGGATGACCAGGGCCAGGAAGAGCAAACTGGCAATCAGCGCCCCAACAAAGACGATGGCCGGGGTGGGATTATTCTGCTCGACAGACTCGCGCCGGATTTCGTCCAGGGACTGAAAGCCGAGCAGCCGCAGGGTGGCCAGGATGAAGGCGCCTGCCACAAGCGCCATGATCGGCCCCCAGAAGGCGATCTGGCTGAGGACGACGGGCAGGACGGCCAGGAAGCCCTGATAGCCGTTGGGGTTGATGAGCCAGGCCAACCCTTGGCCAGCCGCCAGGGCGACGACGAGGATGATTACGGCGATGATGCTGCGGTTTTGCATAAGCTCTCCTGGGCGGGCGTAGACGACGGCAGGACGGTCCGGACTAACGGATCTGGCGAACGGCGTCCCAATCGACCTGCCAGCCGAGCCAGACGGTATCCTTGCCGCCGCCGCCGGACTGGTAGTCTTCAACCACCAGGACCCGGCGATCCTCGCCGGTGGCGTGGATGAAACGGCCCTGGGCGCCCGGATTCAGCCGCAGCCCTTGGCCCTCGGCCCGGGCCACAGCAAACCGGCCGATGTCCATGATGGTCCAGGTGAGGGGCGGCCAGGAGACCGTCACGGTGGCGGTCTGGTTGCTCTGGGCGAACTGGCGGGCGGCCGGTAGGAAATGCGTTTGGATGTCCTGGTCGGTCAGGTCCCGGCCTTCGTCGAACAGGTAGACCCGGCCCTGCCACTCATAGACCATGTAATCGCCCAGCCACAGCGCCACAAAGGTGTTGCCGGTTGGAACCCAGGGCGCGTTCGGCCCGGAGGCCGTCTGCCAGAGCTCGGTATAGTGGATGACGCCGAGCAGGGTGGCCGTGATGTCGCCCCGCTTGGGATGCTGAAATGTGACGCTCTGTCCGGGCTTGGCACGCAAGGCTTGATCGCGCATAGGATGGCCGACCGACGCGGGCGCGGCGGCCGCGGGAGCGCCACCGCTGGGTTGTGGGCGCGGCGTGGGCCGGCGCGTGCGCGCCGCCGGGCGGACGGGCGCAGATGCGGCCGCTCGGTTGCCGCGCGTCAGAAAGAGGACGCCGGCGACCAGCAGGCACAAGAAGCCGAGGCAGAACAGGCTGCTACCGCAGGCCGCCATGAGGTGTCTTCACCAAGAACCGGAGTCCGAACCGCCGCTATCCCAACTGCCGCTGTCTGAGCCGCCGGAGTCCCAGGAGCCCCAATCTGAACCGCCGCTGTCCCAACTGCCGCTGTCTGAGCCGCCGGAGTCCCAGGAGCCCCAATCTGAGCCGCCGCTGTCCCAACTGCCGCTGTCCGAGCCGGAGTCGGACGAGCCGGAATCGCTGAACCACCAGCTGCTTGAGTCGGACGAGGAACTGCCACTGTCCGAGCTGTAGTCATTCTCGGACGCGGCTCCGCCCGAGCACATCGTCAGCACGATGCCGCCGAAGATGAGCGCCAGACCGGTCCGCAACCACCAACGGTAGTCGCCAAGATTCATAAGCCGTCTCTGCGAAAAGTATAGGCTATTTCCGGCAAATGACAATCAGACCAGGCCCTCAGCGCTCGGCCGCGGCCCAGGCAGCGGCGCGCCGCATAAACGTCCGCGCCGGCTCGAACGACAACCGCTCGGCCGCCTCATTCAGCGGCCACCAGTGCCGTTCGAAAAGATACTGGTCACGGGCGGCGTCGGCGTGGGTCGGCGCGGTGGCGCGTGCCTCGTCGAGGAGAGCCATAACGAAGTACGTCTCATCGCGCAAAATGCGGCGGCCCTCAAACGGGAACTCGGACCGGAGCGTACCCAGCTCGGCCAGGAGTTGCAGGTTGAGGTAGCCGGTCTCTTCGCGCGTCTCGCGCAGCGCGGCGTCAGCCAGCGTCTCGCCGGCTTCGACGTGGCCCTTGGGCAGAACCCATTCCCCTTTGGTGACTTTGCGCAGCAGCAATGCCTCGGCGCCGCGTACGATGATGCCGCCGGCGGCGGCGTACTGGATGACGGTCATGCGGGCAGTATAGTGACGGGAGGCCGCGGCCGCAAGCGCCCCCGCGCGCTGAGATTAACAGGCCGGCAGGACCGGAACCCAAAACCGGCGCCGCTGGCCCGGACAAATCAATCGGGTGTGACCGGGTCCGGTTGAGGCGCTCGGTCCAGGCTGGCGCCGGCCTGGAGCGCGCCGCTCGTTGGCCTGCCCGTCATTCCGGCGAACCATGGCTCCCGAAGCGGCGCGCTCCAGCCAGCTTCTGCGAGGCCGGCCAACCAGGTCCGGTTGCACCAGTCTCAAGTAAACGTTGTCCGAGTATAATCGGCGCACCCTCAGCGCCGCGCCGCGCCGTGTGGCCGGCGCTGAACGCGTCCACCATGTCGCGCTGGCGTCTCTTCCCGCAACTCCTGTCTCTCGGTCTGGCCGCCGCGGCGCTGGCTGCCTGCTCGGGCGCCGTGCTGGGCACCGGCGCCGACTGCACCAGCTCCACGGCCTTACTGACGCAAGTGACCGGCGAGTGCACGCGCACGCTCGACCGCCTGGAACAGGCCGCGCCTCAGACGATCGCCATCCAGACGGCCGACGTGGCCCCCTTTGCCACGGTCGCGTTCGAGGTCACGGTCGCGAGCGGACAAGTGGATGTGACTTTCACCGACAGCCGGGGCGACGACGTCACCGTGCGCGCGCGCCCCCGCGCCGCTGCCACCGGCCAGGTGCGGCTCCAGCTCGACGCGCTCAACCAGATCCGCTTCACGCTCACGCCCGTCGACGGGGCGGCCACTGACGTCAGCTACACCCTCCAATTCGTGTGCGACTGCCTGCCGTGACTACTGATCGGCCATCGGGCCTGCTGACCGCCCCCACGGCGGAGGCGCTGCGCGGCCGCCTCGCCACCAGCCTGCGCGCGTCCCAGCGCGAGCGGCTGCGGCAGGTGGCGCACCTGGCCGCCGAGCGCGGCTGGCCGCTGTACATCGTCGGCGGCTTTGTGCGCGACCTGCTGCTCGGGCTGTCGCCCGACGACTTCGACCTGGTGGTGGAGGGCGACGCGCCGGCCCTGGCCCGGGCGGCCGCCGGCCTCGGCGGCGGCGAAGTGCGCGTGCATGCGCCTTTCGGCACCGCGACTTGGGCGACCGCCGACGGTGAGACCATCGACTTCGCCACCGCCCGGACCGAACGCTATCCTCAGCCGGCCGCGCTGCCCATCATCCAGGCGCCGGCCACGATCCGGGCCGACCTGGACCGCCGCGATTTCGCCCTCAACGCCATGGCTCTGCGCCTGGACGACCCGCACTTGGGCGAGTTGGTGGACCCGCACGGCGGGTTGGCGGACCTGGCCGAGCGCCGCGTGCGCGTGCTCCACCCGTTGAGCTTTCGGGATGATCCCACCCGAATCTTCCGAGCCGTGCGCTACGAGCAACGTCTGCAGGGCCGGATCGCGCCGGAGACTTTGGCGCTGCTGCCTGAGGCCAGCCCGGCCCTGGCGGCCTTGTCGGCGGATCGCGTGCGTCATGAGTTTGAGCGCATCGTGCGCGAGCCGCACGCCAGCCTCATGCTGGCGCGCCTGGCCGAGCTGGGCGTGCTGCCCCAGGTGCACGCGGGCCTGGCCTGGAGCGCGGCTGAAACCGCTGACGCCGCGGTCCTGACGCACTGGCCGCCGGGCGCCTGGCGCCTGGCCGCGCCGCCGGAGCCGGAGGCGCGGTACCTGGCGCTGTTGTTGCGCCGGGCCGCGCCCCCGGTTGTGGCGGCGGCGGTGGAGCGCCTGAATCTCGGCCGCGTCGTCGGGTTGGCCGTGCGCGAGGCCGTGGCCTTGCGCCGGGCCTGGGCGTGCCCGAGCGAAGCGGTGGCGGCGCTGGATGCGCTGAGTGAACTGGGTGTGCTGGCCGGCTATGCGGCCCAGCCGGAACTGCGCGCCGACCTGGACGCGTACCTGGGCCGATGGCGTTTTGTGCGGCCGACGCTGACCGGTGACGATCTGATCGCACGCGGGCTGACGCCGGGGCCGCACTTCCGTGAATTGCTGTGGGCGCTGCGCGCGGCCTGGCTGGATGGCGCCGTAACCGACACGGCCTCCGAAGCGGATTGGCTGGTCAACCGGCTGGCCGGACGGCCCCAGCCATGACCACCAGCAGCCGACCCACCACCACGCACGTGCTGATCCGCATGCTGCAGGAACACGACTTGCCGGCCCTGGAATGGGACGGCGAGTACCGCCACTATCGTCAGGTTTTCCGGGCTAACTATGAGGACATGCGGCGCGGGCAGCGCCTGATGTTGGTGGCCGTGCGCGAGGCCGAGATGATCGGCCAGGTCTTTGTGCAGCTCAACAGCGCCGAGCGCCAATATGCCGACGGCTGCGGGCGGGCGTACCTGTACGCCCTGCGCGTGCGGCCGGCCTGGCGCGGCCGCGGGATCGGGCGGAACCTGGTGACGGCGGCTGAAGACCAACTGCGCCAACGCGGCTTCACCATCGCCGTGATCGCGGTCGCCAAGACGAACGAGCGCGCCCAGCGCCTGTATCAGCGCCTCGGTTACCGCGTCTTCTCGGAGGATCCCGGGATCTGGGTCTTCACCGACGCCGACGGCCGCCAGCAGCGGGTGGAAGAGCCGGCTTGGCTCCTCGAGAAACAACTGGCTGGCGCGTCGCCCCGCGAGGCCTGAGCCGGCAGGGGTGCTTGATCGGACCTGGTATCCAGCTCAGGTGGCGCCAGGGGTGGGTCCGGCTCCCCACTTCGCTTCGCTGCGGAGGCCATGGTTCGCCGGGACGACCTCAACCCATTTGGCGCAGGAACCACTTAGTGGGCCGGCGCCCAGCCGGTGAGCCGCGCATCCTTGGGACGCGGCATCTGCGTCAGATCCCACTGGCCGAGCTGCAGCGCATAGGTGAGCGCCTGGTTGTCGGGCGTGTTGTAGCTGGCGGCCAGCCAGCGGCCGTCCGGGCTCCAATGCGCGCCGTGCAGGTTGCCCAGGTAACGCTCCTCACTCCCATCCACGCGCAGCGCCCATAGTCCGCCCTCGCCCAAACTGTCGGAGTGCACGGGCATCACGAGCCAGCGACCGTCCGGGCTCCACAACAACGCCGGCAGTTGGTCGTCGGCGCGCGTAAACGGATAGGGATGCAAGATGCGAAACGTGCCGGCGTCCAGGTCCAACACCAGGCCGCTGACCCGCGCGCTGCCGGCGGCGCCGGTCTCTGTCAACGTCCACGCCAATTGAGTCCCGTCCGGCGACCACGCCGGCCAGGCCAAAGACCAGGCGCCGGCGGCGGGCGGTTCGTAGCCGAACGCGTGCGGGTCCAGCCGACGACGCTGGCCGGTGTCGAGATCGTGCAGCCACGCGTTGGGGCCGGCGCCGGACGCGAGCAGACGACCATCCGGCGCCAGCGCAAAACCACGCTGGGCCTCGGCCTCGGTCAGTACCTGATAGCGCGTCCCGTCGAGCCGCATTACGGCGGGGGAGGGCGCCGGGGCTGTGGCCGGGCCCTGTTCCTTGGGGCGCGAACTGAAAGCGATCCAGCCGGGGCGGGCCGGCCACCAGCGCGGCTCAGCCTCGAGGCGGTCCGGCGTGCGCGTCAAGTTGCGGCGCTCGCCGGTGACGAGATCCGCCAGCCACACGTCGGCGCCTTCAACAAACAAAGCCTGCCGGCCCTCGGGCGCGAGCACGGCCTCGGCGCGGTCGATCAGGCGGATGAGGTTGCCGTCTTCGTCCACTTGGACTAACTGGTTCCTGGGGACCAGGGCGTAGACCAGCCCGGCGGGGTCAGGGCCGGCGCCGGTCAGGAGGCCGGAGAACGAGTCGGCGGCGGGCTGGGACGGCGCCACGGCTGCCGGCGGCGGTGTGCCGGTCTCGAGCCCGATCTCGAAGGTGCCGCAGGCCGCCAGCAGCCCGCTCAACGCCATAGTTAACGCCGCCCGACGAACCATCGCCAGCCTCCCGCTACCCACCAGCCGCCTCCCCTGAACTGATCAGGAGGGTAGCGCGGCCGACCGGTGCGGTCATCGGCCTTTGGGCGGAGGCGGCCGGTGCGGCGCAGGCTGCTCAGGGCGCGGCCCACTGCGGGTCGGCGCCGGCCTGAAACAACTCCACCGTCGCGCCGCCGTCGCTGGGCACCCACATCAACCGGCCCGGCGGCGGCCAGGCGGCGGTCGCCTCCAACTGCACCACCACGGCCCCGCGCCCGGCCGGGTCCCACAAGATATCGCCGACCGGCAGGGCGGCGCCGCCGAGCGCGGTCGGCTCGCCCAGGCCAGTCGCCGTGAAGCCGGCCTCGACCATCGCCAGGGGCAGCGCCTGGTCGGGGACGTCCGGAGTGTTCCCCAGGAAGAACCGCAGCCGGCCGCCGTCGAACTCCTGCGGCGCGCGCACCGCCGTGGCAGTGCCGGCCGCGAAGCCGTTGATCAGAGTCGTCACCGCGCCGTCGTCGGCGCTGGCCCGCCACAGGCCCGGCGCGATCAGGCCGCCCAGGGCGTTGGCGAAGTAAATGGACTGGCCGTCACGGCTCCAGACCGGATCACAGCACGGCTGGCCTTCCGGCGGCAGGATGTCCACGCGGCTTCCGTCCGCCAGGTCCAGCACCTGCCAGCGGCCGCCATGCGGCATATACCGGGCCTCCACCAGCAGGCGGCTGCCCTGCGGTGACCAGGCCAGCGGGCGATAGAACTGGGCGGTGGCCGCGTCCGCCGAGTCGCTGGCCAGGATCAGGCGGGCCGCGCCGCCGTCGCCGTCGATCACGTTGACGCCGTTGAGGCCAAAGGCGATCCGGCGGCCATCCGGCGACCACTGCGGGTTCGTCAGTTCGCGGTTGACCTGCTCGTCGCCGAAGGTGCGCGGGCCTGTGATCAGTTCGGCGCGGCCCTGGCCGTCGGCGGCCGCCGTGTAGAGCGAATTGCCGCTGACGTAGGCCAGGCGTCCGTCCGCCGCAGATACGCTGAAAGCGGTGACCGGCGCGGCTTCGAAAGTGACCGGCGTCACCCGGCTGCCATCGCGCTCCAGGCGCCAGATTTGGCCGCCGGTGAGGAAGTTGACGGGCGCGGGCAGCAGCGCGGCCTCGGCCGGCCCAGCGGGTGTGACTGTCGCCGCCGGCACCGCCTCCAGCGTGGCGGCCACCTGGGTGGCGACCACGGCTTCGACGGCGCCGGGCGTCTCGATGCCGAATTCAATCGGACGGCAGGCGGCCACGCCCAGGCTGAGGGCCAGGCTGAGCGCGATAAAGCGTGGGGCAGTGGGCAGCATCAGCGTCTCCCGAAAGTCTGCGCGCCGCGACGACGGAGCGGCGGGTGGGGCAACTGGCGTCAGGATGGCAGGCCGAGGTGACAGGCCGATGGCAGCGCCGTGACAGTCCTGTCACAGGCGGCGGCGCAAGGTTCAGCGGGCCGGGGCAGGTTTGAGGGGCAGACGGACGGTGAAGACGGTGCCGCGCCCGACGCGGCTGCGCAGCGCCACCTGGCCGTCGTGGCGCTCGACGACGGCGCGCACAAGCGCCAGCCCCAGGCCGCTGCCCGGCACGCTCAGCGTGGTCTGACCGCGATAAAGCTCGTCCCAGACATGGGCGAGGTCGGAGTCGGCGATGCCGGGGCCGGTGTCCGCCACCTCCACCACCACCTGGGCGCCGTCCTCAAAAGCGCGGATCTCGATGGTGTCGCCGGGGCGCGTGAACTTGAGGGCGTTGTCCACGAGATTGTGCACCACCAGCAGGAGCAGATCGCGGTCGCCGGGCACGGGCGGCAGCGGCCACGGCGCCTGGGGCAGGCTCAGGTTGAGGCGGCGGCTGTCGGTTTCGGCGTGGTCGCGCGCGAAGTCCACCACCTGGGTCAGGAGCGCGGCCAGGTCCACGTGCGTGCGCTCCAGGGGCCGCGTCTCCAGCTCCGCCAGCTTGCGTAGATCGGCGGTGAGCCGGCTGATGCGGCGCACCTGATCGTCGACGCTGCGCCACGGCTGCTCGTCCTCGCCGGGCGCGTCCCCGGCCGGGGCCAGGTTGGCGAGTCCGGCTCGGATCGCCATCAACGGGTTCTTGAGTTCGTGGTCCAGGCGCTGCAGGAAGCGGCGGCGGTCTTGCGCGGCGGCCTCCTGGGCGCGGGCCTGGGCCTCGGCCAGGGTGCCCCGCTGCCGCGCCGACCAGAACAGTCCGGCCAGCAGCAGCGCGGAGACGGCCAGGCCGGCCAGCAAGAGCAGCGTGGCCAGGTCGGCGCGCGCGTACAGGACCGGGTTGGCGAGGCGACCGTTGTCCAGCAGCAGGGTCAGGCCCAGACCGAGCAGTGCTGGCAGCAGCGCCAGCAGGGCGGCGCGCGGCGACACGCGCCCGCGGCCGCGGCGCGGGTCAACCGTCACCGGGCGGCCTCCACCTGGCCCACGAAGCGATAGCCCTGGCCGGGCACGGTTTCGATGTAGGTTGGCTGGGCGGCGTCATCGCCCAGCACGCGGCGCAATTCGGCGATGCGCGTGTCCACGGTGCGCGTCCCGGCCGGATAATCCCAGCCCCAGACCGCGTCCAGCAGCCGGTCGCGGCTGATCAGCTCGTCCGGGTGCGTCATGAGGTATTCCAGCAGGGCCGCGGCCTTGGGCGTCAGCGCGGCCTCCCTGCCGTCGATCCAGGCGCGGCGCGAGGCGCGTTCGAACACCAGGCGGCTGCTGGCCAGGCGGGCGGCGGCGGCGAGCGGCGGCTGGCCGGGGCGGGCGCGGCGCAGCACGGCCCGGATGCGCGCGATCAACTCGTGCGGATCGAAGGGCTTGTTGAGGTAGTCGTCGGCGCCTTCCTCCAGCGCCATGGCGCGCTCGCTGGCCTCGCCGACCTGCGTGAGCAGGATGACGGGCGTCCAGTTGCCGGCCTGGCGCAGCCGGCGCAGCGCCTCGCGCCCGTCCACGCGCGGCATCATCACGTCCAGGATGAGCAGGTCTGGCGCGGCGGCGGCCACGGCGGCCAGCGCCTCTTCGCCGTTGGCGGCGACGCCCACCTGGAAGCCGGAGCGCTGCAGGAAGGGCGCCAGGTTGTTGGTGATGGCGGCCTCATCGTCCACCAGCAGGAGGCGGGGTTTGGTGTCCATGATCGGCGTTGGCGGTCAGCGGTTGCGGCCGTATTGCTCGTGGCTGGAGACCCAGTCCGACGACGAGATGGCCGAGGCCAGCGAGATCTCGCCGGCCAGGGCGACGCCGGCCACGATCTCGGCCAGCTTGCGGACCTTGCCGCGGCCGGCGCAGCCCAGGACTTCCAGGCACTCGCGCTGGGTGGGCAGGTTGGTGCCGCCGCCGTGCGTAGCCACGATCAACGACGGGATGGTGAGCGAGATGTACAGGTCGCCGGTGGGCGTGATCTCGGAGTAGATGACGCCGGCCGACGACTCGGCCACGTTGGCCACGTCCTGGCCGGTGGCGATGAACAAGACCGTGATGGCGTTGGCCGAGTGCAGGCCGTTGTTGTTGGCGTGCGACATGAAGGCGCCCAGGTTGGCGACGCCGGCGTGATAGGTCAGGTTTTCCGGCTCCACGCGCAGGTGTTCGCCGAGCACGTTGCGCTTGATGAGGGCCTCGGCGGTGACGCGCTTGCCGCGCGTGCGCATGATGTTGACCTGCGAGGCCTTCTTGTCGGTGGCGAAATTGGACTCGAGATAGAAGCGCCGGATGCCGGGGTAGTGGTCGATGATCCAACTGCTGGCGGCAAAGGTGGCGCGGCCGACCATGTTTTGGCCGGCGGCGTCGCCGGTGGTGTAGTTGAAGCGCAGGTACGCGAACTTGCTGGCCAGATAGGGGTCGATGTCGATGAGCTTGGCGACGCTGGAAGTGGCCTCGGCTTCCTCGCGGATCTTGTCCAGGTTCTGCTCGACCCAGCGCAGGAACTCGCGCGCCTGGCGGGCGTCGTCGAAGACAAAGACCGGCGCGCGCTGCATGGCGTCGGCGACCACCGTGCACTTCACGCCGCCGCACAGGTTGAGGACCTTGATGCCGCGATTGTAGGAGGCCACCAACGTGCCCTCCGACGTTGCCAGCGGGATGAGAAAGTCGCCCTGGGCGTGCTCGCCGTCGATGTGGATGGGGCCGGCGAAGCCGAGCGGCACCTGGGCGACGCCGGTGAAGTTCTCGCAGTTGCCCTTGGCGCGGTGGGGGTCCCAGGCGAAGCCCGCGGCATGCTCGAGCTTCACGCCGGTCTGTGCCTGCACAAAGGCCTGGCGCAGCTGGATCGCCGCCGGGCTGTAGTCATCGGCCGGGTCGCGCGGGATGCGCAGCCGGCCGTCCTCGCTCTCGGCGATGGCGTCCTCCACCTCGAAGGCGAGCTTGCCGAAAGGGTTGGCGCGAAACGCGATCTCGAGCTTGTGCTTGCCGGCAGCCAGCCGCGGCCCGGCGACAACCACGGTAATGGCGGCGCGCAGCGGAAACGGCACCGGCTGGCCGGCCGCCAGCTGCTGGGCCGGCAGCTGGGTGCCGTCGGCCAGGCGCAATTGCAGGGCGTCCAGCGGCAGCGCCTGCCCGTCCAATTTCAGCCCGAGCATTTCGGCCAGTTCGGCGTCGCTGAGGCGGTTCTTTACCGAGAACTCGATGCCGTGCTCCGTGTTCTTGAGACTGCGGAAAGTGTAGAGCTGTTTCAGCAGCAAGCTCGGGACGAACATGGTGTTCTCCTTGTTGGGTTGGGTGCCGTTGTGAAAGCGGGCTGGCCGGCGCGCGGCAACGCCCGGCATTATAGCCGCGGGCGGCGCAGGCGCAAAAAAAAGCGCCCGGGGCGGGCGCTTAAGGTGGGCTTGTTCAGGCGGGGCGGCTCAGGCGGACCGGGCTGCCGAAGGCCGGCTTGCCCTGGAGCGCCTGCCAGCGGCGCTCGGCGTCCTCCGGTTTGATCCACCATTCCCAGACCGACTGGCCATCTGTGTCGGTATAGCGCAGGGTGGGTTGGCGGCCGAGCAGGTTGGCGGCCGCGCCGGTCACGGCGGTGGCGGCGGGCGCGGCGGTGAGCCGGAACCACGCGCCGGGCTCCCATTCCAGCCGGACCGGGCCGTTATCGGCGTAGCCCTGCATGACGATGGGCGCGGTGGCGCTGACTGTTTCCAGCCAGAGCGAGCCGAGGCGCTGGTCCCAGAAGCTGGTGCGGACGCGCTCAGCCAGCAGATACGGGCGGCCTTCCGGGGCGCGGTAAAACCAGGTGGCGGCAGTCGTGGTCATACGCTCTCAGGTGCGGTTGCGGTAGAGATCGCTCAAAGCGGCTTTGACAGTCTCCAGCAGCTTTTCGCGGGAGGTGGGCTTGACCAGGTAGCGGTAGGCGCCGGCCTCCATGCCCTCCACCATGTCCTCGACGCGGCTCTTGGCCGTGAAGAAGATGACGGGCGGGACGGCGTAGACGTGGCGCAACGCCTTGAGGACGTCCAGGCCGCTCAGATCCGGCATCATGATGTCCAGGATGATCAGGTCCGGTTTTTCCCGGGCCGCGATCTCCAGGCCGGTCCGGCCGCTGGTCGCTTTCATCACCGTATAGCCGGCGCGGCCCAAGGTCAGGCTGAGCAGGCTGACGGTATCCGGTTCGTCGTCCACCACCAGAATTTTCTCAGGCATACCCGTGGGCGGTGCGCAAGGCGGTTCTCCCAGCCCCAATCATACCAGCAGGCGCAGCGGTTCTTCAAGCGCCTTCTTGATCGATTGTAAGAATTGGGCAACCTCGGCGCCATCCGTCACCCGGTGGTCGGCCGCACACGTCATCTTCAGGCGCGTGCCGGGCACGATCTGGCCCTCGCGCACCACCGGCACCTCCTTCACGGCGCCCACCGCCAGGATGCCGGCCTCCGGCAGGCTGATGATGGCCGTGAAGTGCTCGATGTCATACATGCCCAGGTTGGAGACGGTGAAGGTCGAGCCTTCGATATCGGCTGGCTGGACCTTGCCCTCGCGGGCGCGCGCGACCATGGGCTTGACTTCGGCGGCCAGCTGGGCCAGCGGCTTGACGTCGGTGTCCTTGGTGACCACGGTCAGCAGGCCGCTGGGCACAGCCACGGCGACGCCGACGTTGACGTGGCCGTGGCGGATCAGCTTGTCGCCGCCGAAGGACGCGTTTAAGTTCGGGAACTGGCGCAGCGCCAGGCCGACGGCCTTGACCACCAGGTCGTTGACCGAGGCTTTGCGCTCGTCCGGCAGCAGGGCGTTGACCTGCTTGCGCAGCGCCATGGCCGCAGCCATATCGACTTCGATCGTGAGATAGATGGCCGGGACGGTCTGGGTGGACTCGGCCATGCGCCGGGCGATGATGCTGCGCAGCTTGGTGAGCGGGACGACCTCGTCTTCGGCCGTGACCGCGGCGGGGATGACGGCCGGGGCCGGGCGGGGCGCTGGCGCGGCGGCGGCGGGGGCAGCCGGGGGCGCGTTCTGCAGAAAGGCCTCCACATCCCGCTTGACCACGCGGCCGTTGGGGCCGGTGCCGCCGATCTGGGCCAGGTCCAGGCCCGCGTCGCGCGCCATCTTGCGGGCCACCGGCGACGCCAGGATTTGGCCCGTGGGCGCCGCGGCTGCGGTGGCGGCCGGCGCGGCCGGCGCGGGCGCAGCCGCCGGGGCCGGGCTGGGGTTGGCGCCGCCCGGTGCGCGGCCGGTGAGGGCCTGGATGTCCACGCTCTCGTTCGGCTCGGCGATGACGAGCATCGGCGAACCGACCGGCACCGGCGTGCCCTCGTCCACCACCCAGCCCTTGACCACGCCGCCGACGTAGGCCTCCAGTTCGACCGTGGCCTTGTCGGTCTCGATCTCGGCGATGATCTCGCCCTTGGCCACCGCGTCGCCGACCTGCTTGAGCTTGCGGACCAGCGTGCCTTCTTTCATGTCGAAGCCCAGCTTGGGCATCGGGACAACTTCTGCCATGGGGACTCCCGGTGCTAGTGATAGTCTCTAGTCTCGATCTCTCATGCTTAGAGATTGGAGTTGGCGACCAGAGATCAGGGATCAGAGAACGGCCTTCACGGCCCGAACCACATCTGCCACTTGCGGCAGGGCGGCCCGCTCCAGGTTGGCGGCGTACGGCAGGGGCACTTCCTTCTGCGCCACGCGCTGGATGGGCGCGTCCACGTAGTCGAAGCACTCCTCGTACAGGCGGGTCGCCACCTCGGCGCCGACACCGTAGGTGGGCCAGGATTCCTCCACCACCACGGCGCGGTTGGTCTGCTTGAAAGACTCGAAGACCGGGTCTAGGTCCAGCGGGCGCAGCGAACGCAGGTCGATGACCTCGCACTCGATCCCGTCCTTGGCCAGCTCGGTGGCGGCCTTGAGCGAGATCTCGACCATATTGGAGTAAGCCACCACGGTCACGTGCCGGCCGCGGCGCTTGACGTCGCTCTTGCCGATAGGGATGAGGAAGTCCTTGTCGTCCGGCACCTCGCCGCGCAGCGAGTACATGGTGGCCTGCTCTACGAACATCACCGGGTCGTCGGTGCGGATGGCGGCCTTGAGCAGGCCCTTGGCGTCGGCGGGCGTGCTCGGGCAGACCACCTTCAGGCCCGGGAAGTGCGCGAACAGGTGCTCGACGGTCTGCGAGTGCGTGGCGCCGAGCTGGCGGCCGCCGCCAGAGGTGGTGCGCACCACCAGCGGGCAGCGGAACTGGCCGCCGAACATCGAGTGGACCTTGGCGGCGTGGTTGACGATCATGTCCATCGCCAGGAAGGCGAAGTTGATGCCCATGATCTCGGCCACCGGGCGCAGGCCGTTCATGGCCGCGCCGACGGCGGCGCCGACGATGATGCCCTCCGAGATGGGCGTGTCTTTGACGCGCGCCTCGCCGAAGCGGTCCAGCAGGCCGGAGGTGGCGCCGTAGGTGCCGCCCGCCGCCGCCACTTCTTCGCCGAGCACCACCACGCTGGGGTCGCGCTCCATCTCTTCGGCGATGGCCTGCGCGATCGATTTCGCGATAGTCAGGACTGCCATTCAATTCTCCACGTAGATGTCGGTCCAGATTTCACTGTCGTCCGGGACGGGCGAGGCCTCGGCGAACTGCACGGCGTCGGCCATGATCGCCTTGACTTCGTCGTCGACGCGGTCGATCTCGGCCGGGGCGATGCCGGAATCCAGCAGCACCTTCTCGAACTTGCCGATCGGGTCCTCGGCCTGCCACTTGCGGATCTCTTCCTGCGTGCGGTACGGGCGCTGGTCGCCCATGGAGTGGCCGCGATAGCGGTAGGTGTGCACTTCCAGGAAGTACGGGCCATTCCCGGCGCGGCAGTGCGCCAGGGCGGCGGCCGTCTTGGCGCGCACGTCCAGCAGGTCCATGCCGTCAGCGCTGTCGCTGGGGATGGCGTAGGCCGAGGCCTTGCGCCGGATCTCGGTGACGGCCGAGACCTTTTCGACCGGCGTCCACATGCCGTACTTGTTGTTCTCGCAGATGAAGACCACCGGCAGCTTCCAGACGGCGGCCAGGTTGAGGGCCTCGTGGAAGTAGCTGATGTTGGTGGCGCCGTCGCCGAAGAAGCACAAAGTGCAGCCCGCGGTCTGGCGGAACTGGTCGGCCCAGGCCAGGCCGGCCGCCAGCGCGATCTGCGCGCCGACGATGGCGTGGCCGCCCCAGAACTTCAGGTTGATATCGGCCAGGTGCATCGAGCCGCCCTTACCCTTGGCGCAGCCGGTGACGCGGCCGAGCATCTCGGCCATGGCGGTGCGCGCGCTCATGCCGGCCGCCAGGGCGATGCCGTGATCGCGGTAGCCCGTGATCAGGCTGTCTTGCGGCTGGCGGGCCGCCACGGCGCCGACGCCGGTGGCCTCCTGGCCGATGTACAGGTGCATGAAGCCGCCGATCTTGCCCTTCTGGTACAGCTCCTCGCACTTCTCTTCAAACAGGCGGATCAACACCATCTGTCTGTAGAGCTCGAGCATCTCGGCCTTATCCATCGGGCGGCCTCCATCGGTTGGTGGCATCGGGGTCTTGGGTTCTGAGAATGTCGCACTGAGGGTCATAGGCGTTTACGTCACGACAGGAATTTTGACGGCGGGATTATACCACCTACAAGACGTAATATGCGGTTGAGTATAATCGGAAAATGGCCGGGGATTACTTTGCCCTGTTACAGAACACCGGCGACCCCGTCCGGGATGTGCGGCAGTTTCTGAGACGGGCGGGCCGGCTGGATACGTTGAGGCATGTGACGCAGGTGCGGGCCGCCGGCCGGCGCCTGGCGCGGCGCCTCGGCCTGGCGCTGCCGCCGGTCGACCTGGCCTGCCTGGCGCACGACCTGGCGGCCGTGGTCCCGCGCTCCGCGCTGCTGCAGGCGGCCGCCGATTGGGCGGTGACCTTGAGCGAGGGCGACCGCGCCATCCCGGCCGTGATCCACGGGCCGCTGGCGGCGGCAGTGCTGGAGCAACGCCTCGGCGTGACGGACGGCGACGTGCTGAACGCCGTGCGCTATCACACCACTTTGCGCGCCGGCGCCGCGCCGCTGGAGCAGCTGGTCTTCATCGCCGACAAGATCGCGCTCGATCCAGCGAGCCGCGACACGGGCTTTCACGCCGCGCTGCTGAGGGCCAAAGACGAAGCGCCTCTGCCTGAGCTGTGCCTGATCTATCTGGATTGGGTGGTGACGGAGGCGCCGGGCTTGGGTTGGACCGTGCACCCGGCGGCGCGGGCGGCGCGGGAGTGGCTGCGGGCGCGTTGACGGGTCAACGCGATCCACGTCATGCCGGCGCAAGCCGGCATCCAGGCGCAGAAACCAGCGAACCGCGTCCCTGCTTTGCTTCCGGTTTGGAAACGCATAGAATTGAGGCAAGTCTTTTGGGGGCCATTGCGGCCTAACGCAGGCCATTTCCCGCCATGCCTCAACCACTGCAAGCCTTCTGGACCTGGGCGACCACCGATCCGCTGGGCATCACCATCTTCGGCGGAGTGCTGTCGGCGCTGGTGGTGATCATCATTCAAGCCGCCACTGGCTTGCCGGGCCGGGTCTGGCGCGGTCTCCTGGCCGCGTTGCGCCGCGCCCTGGCGCCCCGCGAGCGTCACCCGGTAAACGTCTTCGAAGTCGTCACCGACCCCGAAACGTTGCTGCCCCAGTTGTACAACGCCGCCGACACAAGCCCGCTGGCCGACCATCGCCTCCCCTACCAGCCGCGCGAACCCGGTCGTGATCTCCAGACAGAGTTGCGGTTAGCGCTCAGCCGCAGCCGGTACTTGCTGCTCACGGGCCGATCCGGGGTGGGCAAGACACGCGAGGCCGCCACTCTGGCGCGCTCGTTGATGAACGAAGGCTGGCGTGTGCTGCGCGTCAGCCGGGGCTGGCTGGAGGAGCCCAGCCAACTCCCACCCGAACTTAGCCGCGACAGACGCCGGGTCCTGATCTTTCTGGACGATCTGAACGGCCTGTTCAGCAGCCAGGCAGCGCCGGAGCGGCCGGCACATGGTGGCGAACCTCCGTTGCTGGCGCCCTATCGCGAACGTCTGCTGCGGGTGCTCAAGTACTTCGAGCGTGAGTGCACCGAGGACGAGGTGCGCGTTTTGGCAACCGCCCGCGATGAAGCGGATCAGTGGCGGCAGTTGGGCTATGACGCCAACGACGAACTGTGGAAACGTTTTGCCCGCCAGGCGCTGTTGCCGCTTGACCCACCCGCCACGCTGGGCGCACTCAAGGCCTTTTCACAGGCCGGGGCGCTCGGGGCGGATGACTCCGACCTGCGCCTCATCGCGCGGAGAAATGATGGGACCTTTCGCAACGTCGCCCTCAACCTGCAACGCCTGCAGCGCGAGGCCGCGCCGGTGACACCTGATCGTTACCGGCCCTCGCTGGAGGGCTCCTGGCGCGAAAGCTACGAGCGCGCCGTGCGCCTCTATCCACCGGCGCGGTACCTTTACATCGCGATGGACCTGCTGCGCCAGGCCGGCCTCGATCTGTACGGATGGTTGGTCCTGCCCACGGCGCAGCACCTGTGGGCGGGTAATTGGTTCACCGCGCCATTGCGCCGGATACAATTGGCGCGGGCCTGGCGGGGCCTGACACTCAACCGGAAGACTTTGACTCTAGACGGCGCCGGCCGCGCCCAGCCGGCCGACGGGCAATTGGAGGGCCATGACACGCCGGTAGAGTGGGCGGCCCATGGAGACTACCTGCAGGGGCTGATTCTGCGGCAGGCTGAGCAGCATGGACCACGCGCAATCAATTCCCTGTTTGGCTTGAGCGCCCGCTGGTTTGGGCGGCGGGAGTACGCGCGAGCCGAAGCCTTGATGCGCGGAGTACTGAGGCTGGAGCCGCAAAACGCGGCGGCGTACTCCAATCTCGGCTTGTTTCTGGCCGACGATGCGGGGCGGCGTGGGGAAGCGGAGCAGGCGTATCGGGACGCGCTGCGCTGTGACCCGAACCTGGCCCAGGCGTACTCCAATCTCGGCGTGTTGCTGGCCGACGATGCGGGGCGGCGTGGGGAAGCGGAGCAGGCGTATCGGGACG
>ERZ761602.753-NODE-753-length-65402-cov-9.964497_pt1 | contig 65402 bp, 55 predicted proteins | sample MGYA00512165_ERZ761602 | MGnify/ENA primary metagenome ERZ761602 (study PRJEB28899, sample SAMN02445085) | bioreactor sludge metagenome | biome: EBPR sludge; isolation source: Thorneside wastewater treatment plant | place: Australia: Brisbane, Thorneside Wastewater...
GGGGGAGGGGACTCCGGGCGGCCCAGCCAGCGCTGCCGTCGCCCGTCCGGGTCCTCCCAGCAGCGCCAGCCGGCGACGACGGCCTCGGCTCGGTCGTCGAGGGGCTCGCCGCTGCGGAGGTCGACCAGGACGACGCCATCGGGGGTCTGGACCAGGGCCTGGTCGCCCTGGGGGGAGAAGGCGCAGGCCGCGGGGGGCGGGCGCTCCATCCGCAGCGGCAGGAGGCCATGGCCGGGGGCGTGCGCCCAGAGCTGCGATCGTCCCCAGGCCAGCGCGGCGCCCTGGGGGCCGACCTGGAGCGCCCGCAGCGGCTCGGAGGCGACGCCGACCGTGTGGGGAGCGCCTCGGTCGCGCTGCTGGACCAGGGATCGGCCGACACACCAGCTGGCCGCGGGCTCCTCGGGCCAGGGCCGGGCCCGCGCCTCGCGAGCTCCCAGCGGCAGGGGGACGGGATCGCCCGAGACGAGCTCGGTGACCGTGGCCTCGCTGCCTCTCCAGGCCAGCATCCAGTGCGAGCCGAGGTGAAGGCCGCTGGCCCGCTCGACGCGCACGGGCCTCAGCCGCTGGCCGTCGAAGCTCCAGAGCTGGAGGTCTCCATCGCTGAGGCGGCTGGCCAGCCAGAGCGCGGTCGACCCCGGCTGCGTGGCCACGGCGACCAGCCCCGGCAGGGCCAGCAGCGGGCCATCGGCGCAGAGCAGCCCACCGCGGACCTGTCGATGCGGGCCCCACCAGGCCAGCGCCCGCCCGGTTTGGTGCAGCAGCAGGTCCAGGGGCTCGGCCTCGGAGGTCTCGGCGGCGCCGAGCGTGGCCCGGAAGAGGCGGGTCGGACCGGCCGTCGCCGGCGTCTCGCGGCGCCTCACCCTGGCGCTCGCAAGGCCAGCACATCGCCGCTGGCGAGGCCGATCAGCATCAGGTCCCAGGCCAGCTCGGGGCCCGAGGTGATGGGCGAGCCCAGGTCCATGCTCCAGGCGATGCCGCCGTCGGAGAGGTCCACGCGGTGCAGCCGCCCGGCAGCGTCGCCGATCCAGGCGCTCTCTCCGGCGACCAGCGGTGGCACGCTGAGTCGGTCGGGTCCGGCCCGGACCGACCAGAGGGGGCTGCCGCCGCTGACCGAGAGGGCTTCCAGGCTGCCGTCGATCTGCGGGATCAGCAGGCGATCACCGGCCAAGGCCATGCCGGCGGAGGGGGCCGAGGCGAGCTCGGCCTGCCAGGCGATCGCCCCGGAGCCGGGATCCAGGGCGAGCACACCGCTGGGCTCGTCGCCGCCGTCGTAGGCGACGAACACCCGATCGCAGCAGACCAGCGGCGAGCCGACGCCCCGACCGGGGAGGGGGGCCCGCCAGGCCGGGCCGCGGGCGTCGACGGCGGCCAGCAGGTTGTCCTGGGTCTGGATGAAGGCCCGCCCGCCGTCGCCCGCGAGCTCGCCGGCGGTCGAGGGCAGGCGGGCGATTGGCCCGTGGATGGTGCTGTGAACGGTGCCGTCGCTGGCCGTCCAGATCGCGCCGCCCTCGACGGGGATCGCCGCCGAGCGCGCGCGCCCGCTGCCGGGCCAGGAGAGGGTGACGCGCCCGGTGTCCGGCGAGAACCCCCGCAGGCTGCCGCCCGAGGTGCCGACCAGCGGCTCGGGCTCCATCGGGCTGACCGGCGTGCTGGCGTCGAGCGCCGCCCGCATGCCCACGGAGCCGTCGTGCTGCACGAGCAGGACCTCGCCCGCGGCGACGACCCAGACCCCGGTGAAGCCCACCGTCAGTGGCAGGGTGACGGGTCCTCCGGCCCGAACCGTCCAGGCGACCTGGGGGCTGCGCACCATCCCGGGCGGCGCGGCGACCCGCTGCCGCATGTACCAGGGCGCTGGGGGCTGGACCTCGGCCTTGGGGGCCGCCGGCGGGGGGGGGGGCTGGTGTAGGCCACCGTCGGCGCCGCCCGGTGAGGTGTGCACGACAGCAGCAGCAGGGTCCAGGCGAGGAGGGGCATCCCGCCCAGCATAGCCCCTCCGGATGGATCGACGGCTACCAGCTTCGCGGCGCTGGATCTCGGGAGAGGCCTGCCACGACCGCCGCGCCGACCGCCGGGAAGCCGATCAGCATCACCACCACGGTGCCCAGGGCGGGCACCATGGCCAGGACGATGAAGAGCGCGGCCCCGACCAGCCAGGTGCCGACCTCGCCATGGTCGGAGCGCTTCAGCAGGCGCCGGCCGACGCTGCGGCAGGCGGCGACCAGGCCCATCAGCCAGGAGAGGCCCAGCACGAAGACGAAGAGCAGCGCGAGGGGGATGCCGATCACCGTCACGCCGAAGAAGAGGGCGCCCAGCAGCAGGGCCATGGTCAGCACCGCGCCGGCGATGCCGTACCAGAAGGGGCGGTCCGAGAGCCGCCGCCCGATCTCGTCGACCTGGTCGGGCCAGAGGCTGATCGCCAGGGTGCCGGCGGCGACGAAGCCCAACAGCAGGGCGAGGCGTCGCGAGAGGCGCTCGACCAGCCCGCTGAGGCCGTCCTGGCCGGGCAGGCCGAAGAAGCTGCTGGCGGACTCCTGCGGGGTCAGGGCCAGCGTCCGGCCGGTGACCGCGCCGCCCTCGTCGATCCGGACCTGGCCGCCCAAGGAGACCGCGTCGCCGTCGACCTGCCCTCCCGGCTCGACGTGGACGTCCCCTCCCAGCCCGACCGCGTGGCCGCGGACCGAGCCGGCGACCCCGACCGGCCCGCCCAGCCCGACCGCGTTGCGGACGGTCTCGCTGACCTGGACCCGCACGCCGCCCCGCCCCGAGGCCGAGGGCAGCTCGGGCTCGTCGTCCACCAGCAGCAGGCGCTCCAGCAGCTCGACCCGCGCCTCGAGGGCGGGCGCCGGCGGGGGCGCGTCGACCGGAGCCGGCTCGTTGGCCAGGGCGATCCCGGCCAGCCCCAGCAGGGCGGGCAGCAGGGCGATCATGGCTGGGACCCTTGCTCGAGCTGGCGGGAGGTCATCGCCGCCGCGGCCAAGGCCAGGATGGCCCCGGCCGCCCAGACCGGGGTCAGCAGGGCCAGGGGGAGCTCGACGACGTCGAGCAGGGCCAGCGCCGCCGAGCCCAGGGCGGCGAGATCCGCCAGCAGCTCCCGGGGGCCTCCGCCCAGGACGAAGACCAGGGTGGCGGCGACGGCCATCCCGCTGCCCAGGGCCGGGACCAGGGGGCCGAAACGACGGTGGGTCGAGCGGTCCAGGGCCCGGTCGACGGCCTGCTGCAGCAGGGCCGCCGGCGGCTCGGGCTGCGGCGCGGCGGCCAGGGCGGCGCTCAGCGGATCGAGGTGCTCCAGGCGGAGCTGGCAGGCCGGGCAGTCGTCGAGGTGCAGGGCCACCTGCACCGCCAGGTCCTCGTCCAGCTCGGCCTGGGCGAAGGGCAGGAGCAGCTCGTCGGGAGGGTGCAGCCAGGGCTTCATGGGCGCTCCTCCGCGCTGAGCGTTCCCAGGGCCGGCCTGCAGGAGTCCTTCAGCTTCTGGCGTGCGCGGAAGATGCGGTTCATGATCGTGCCGATCGGCAGGTCCAACAGGTCGGCGATCTCGCGGTACTTGAGGTTCTCGTAGTGGTAGAGCACCAGCACCTCGCGGTACAGCGGCGGCAGCTCGTCCAGGGCCTCGCGGACGATACGCGCCGCCTGGTCTCGGGCGATCAGCTCGTGGGGGCCCGGGCTGGGATCGGCCACATCGGGGACCTCCTCGCCGGAGCGGTGCCGGCGGCGACGGAACTCGTCGATGCAGGTGTTGCGGGTGACGCTGAGGACCCAGGTCGGGTAGCGGTAGTGCGAGTCGTAGCGGTCCAGGTTGCGGAGGATCTTGGTCAGGACCTCCTGGCTGATGTCGCGGGCGTCCTGCTCGTCGCGCATCATGCGCAGGGCGTAGCGCCAGGCGATGCTGGCGGTCAGCTCGGCCAGGATCGAGCGCGCCTGCTCGTCTCCGGCGCGCGCCGCGTCGATCCAGGTGTGGGGGTCGTTGGCGTCGTCCAGGATTCGCAAGGCGGGTCGGGCCATCGGTGGGGAGCGTCCTGTGGGCCGGGGATCCAGCGTGAGACCTACGCCACCTCGGTCCCCGTATTGCAGGCCGGTCGCGGCTGCTGCTGCCTTCCCTGGCTCGGGGTTGCAGTCGCGTCCCCGAGTGGGCGACGCCGGTGATACCTTGGTCGAGAAGGGGCTGGATTGGCGTCAATGGACCGCAAGACCCGGCAGCGTCGCTACGAGAGAAAGGACTACGACCAGATGGTCGAGTTCCCGGTGGAGATCGTGGGCCGCGATGGGGTCGTGCGCCGCTACTCCTTCGAGGACAGCGTGCGCCTCTACCAGCGCCGCATCGCCTCGGCGGCCTCGCGCCACGAGGACCAGGCCGTCGCCGAGGCCGAGACCCTGCACTGCCAGCGGCGCATCGACCAGCTCCGTCGCTCCTACCTCCAGCGCCATGGCGGCGAGGCCATGGTCGGTGTGCCCGAGCTCGAGGCCACGCCGGGGCTCGCCGGGGAGGCCGTCGCCTTCTTGCGCCGCCGCCTGGGCGAGGAGGTCTCGCTCGACCAGGTCCGCTTCGAGGGGATCGGCTCGGTGGACGGCGGGCAGGTGCTGGCGGTCCATGGCAAGGGGGCCCCGACCCTGCTGCTGTACCTCTTCGCCTTTCAGGGCGTCGACGGAGGCAAGGGGCGAGAGTCCTTCTTCCGGCACGTCCGCCTCCTGGAAGGCAGCCAGGGCCTGGGCGAGGGGGTCGAGGTCCTGATCGGCTACCACCACGCCTCGGACTGCGGCATCGTCCTGACGGGGGACGCCGAGCTGAAGCGCGACAAGTCCGGCCGCCCGGTCCCGACCGACGCCTCCCCCTGGGATGCCCCGGCGCCTCCACCCGGCTTCCAGAGCGAGGCCATGGCCCTGGTGCGCCGTGGAGAGCTGGAAGAGGCCCTGCTGCGCTTCGAGCGCGCCTTCGAGCGCGACCCCTTCCAGCGCTGCGCCTACCTGGGCGCCTGCGCCCTGGCCGATCAGCTCGGTCGCTTCGAGGCGGCCGGCCTCGCGGCCGAGATGGGCGGGCGCTACTTCCCCGCGGATCCAGCCATCGCCTGGCATGGCGCCGTGGCGCGGCTGCGGCTGGGCCAGCTCGATCCCGCCGAGCTGGAGATCCGGAGGGCCGCCTCGCTGCACGCGGATCCCCACTCGGTGGCGGTGGTCTCGGCCTTGATCGCCGTGCTGCGGGGGCGAAGGCGGGAAGGACTCCAGCGCCTGCACGAGGCGGCGGGCTTCGACCAGGGCAAGGACCCCGGGCTCAGCCTGACCCGGCGTCGGTTGCGCCTCGCGCTGGCGGTGCGCAGCGCGGTGCTCGCCTCGGGCGGCCTGGGCCTCTTCCTGGCCGGGCTCGCCGCCCTCCAGCCGACCCCGGGTGGGCTGGCGCTGGGCCTCTCCTCGCTCGCCCTGCTTGGCGCCGCGGGCCCGGCCTTCAACGCCTGGCTCCGCCGCCGCGTGGCCTCGCCCGGTCGCGGGGGCTTCGGCCTGAGCAGCGCCGCCAACCTGGGGCTGGCCTCGACCCCGGTGCGCCCGATCCAGTAGCGCCCCTGGGGTCCGACCCGATCAGGGGATCGCGGGCAGGGCTTCCAGCAGCCGGTTCAGCTCGGTCGAGGGCAGCACGAAGGCGGCCCCGCCCGCCGTGTCGACCGCCGCCCGCCCACCGTCGGGCAGCTCCTGGTGGAGCTCGACCCGACGCGGCTCGCCGTCCTCGCGCAGCTCGACATGGCCCCAAGCGGGACCTTCGATCGTGGTCGGGCGAGCCCGGTCGACCCGGACCGCCGCGATCGCCGCCAGCATCGCCTCGGCCTCGGGCGGGCTCCAGGATCCTCCCGCCTGGCTGGCCGAGAGCCGCCGATCGCCCAGCTGCAGCTCCATCGAGAGGGTGTTCGCGGGAGCGACCCGCAGCAGGTCGCGGGCCCACCACTCGGTCACCGGCAGCAGCAGGTGCTCCTCCCAGCCCGGGTCCAGGGTCACCAGGCCGCTCTGCCGGGGGGCGCTGGCCACCCAGCTCCCATCGTCGGTCTGGCCCGCCCGCAGCTCCCAGCTCGCCCCGGCGGCGCCGGCGGTCAGCGACCAGGGCAGGGCCTGGGCGTTGAAGACCGGCGCGTGCACGAAGCCGCTGGCCTGCAGGGCCCCCAGCTCGGCCAGGACCGCCTCGACCCGGGCGGCGTCGGCGCGCTGAGGCGGGCCGTCCAGCTCGGGCGGGGCGGGCTCGCCGGGGGCCGCCAGGCTTCCCCGGATCCACCAGTCGCCCTGCCGCTTGTGCAGCTCCACCCGGGCCAGGGGGGAGCTCAGCTCGAAGCGGTCGAGGCTGCGCGCCGGCAGCGTCCAGAGCTCCCGAACCCGCAGCTCGACCAGGGGGGTCGAGATCGTGCTGGAGAGGCGCGTCCGGCTGGCCCGGATGGGCTGGTCGGCCCCGGCCTGGAGGTAGGTGTGGCCGCCGACTGGCGAGTCCTTGCCGATGCGGAGCTCGTGGGTGCTGCCCCCCCTCGTGCTCAGCCGGACGACCGCCTGGGGAGGGAGGAGCCCGAAGTCCGCGGGCTGGCCCGGCAGCGGCTCCCCCGCCTCGGCGGTGGCCAGGCTGCCGACGATGGCGTCGATGCGCACCGCATCGCCCTCGGCCTCGACGGGCGCGGCGATGCGCCAGCCGTCCTCGTGGCGGACGAAGACCCGGGTCTCCTCGCCGATCTGCAGCTCGGCGCGCTCCACCTCCTCGGCCTTCAGCGCGGGGAAGAGGGCGCTGTACTCCTCGGTCGTCTCGGTCTCGGGCTCATCCTCCCGCTGCTCGGCGACGAGGATGGCGGCGACGAGCAGCAGCAGGACGGCTGCCAGCACGACGAGCAGGCGGTTCTGGTTCTCCATGGGGCTTCACCGGGCGTTGGTTGACGGGATCGGGCCAGTGGTTATCCCTTTCGGCCCTGAGTCCGGAGGCATTCGTGGGTGAGCGTGCAGACGATCCAGCGCAGAGCGATGAGGGTGACGAGGCGTCCCCGGCCCAGGCGGCCGCGTCGGCCTCCGGGTCGGAGTCGGGCCCACCGACGGAGTCGAGCGCGGCTCCCGGCGCCGACGGGCAGCCCGAGGGTGCGGGGCAGGAGCAGGCCGCCGAGGACGAAGGTGCCGAAGTGGTCGACATGGTCGACCTCTCCCTGCGCGACCAGATCGCCGCGCTCGAGGCCCGGCTGCGCACCGTGAGCGCCGCCTATCGGCAGCAGCAGGACGAGATCGCCTCCACCAAGGAGCGCCTCGCCCGGCAGGCCGCGGTCAAGGAAGAGCTGCGTCGCGGCGAGGTCGTCGGGACCCTCTTCGATCCGGTCGAGAACCTGCGCCGGGCGACGGACTCCGTCCGCAAGACCGCCGGCACCGACGCAGTGGCCGGCCTGGACATCGTCCTGCACCAGTTCTTCGAGGCCTTCAAGAAGCTGGGCCTGGAAGAGGTGCCCGGCAAGGGCAGCCGCTTCGATCCCAACCTGCACGAGGCCATCTCGGCGATCCCGGTGGCGGATCCGGCCCTGGACGGCGTCGTCATCGAGGTCTTCGACACCGGCTACCGCATCGGCAGCCGCCTGCTGAAGCCCTCCAGGGTCGTGATCGGGCAGCTCCAGGAAGGCCTGGGCGAGGCCTGATGGGCCTGGGTTCGGACGAGCCGGTCCTCCATATCGCCCTGCTCCACCCCGAGATCGGGCCCAACGCCGGCAGCATCGGCCGGCTCTGCCTGGGCATCGGGGCCCGCCTGCACCTGGTCCACCCGCTCGGCTTCTCGACCGACGAGAAGGCGGTGCGGCGCGCCGGGCTGGACTACTGGGCCCGGGTCGACGTGGTCGAGCACCCCGACGCCGCCAACTTCTGGCGCTGGGCGGAGGGTCGCAGGCTGCACCTCTTCTCGGCCCGGGCGACCCGCCCCTACACGGCGATCCAGGCGCAGCCGGGCGATGTGCTGCTCTTCGGGCGGGAGTCGGTCGGGCTGCCCCCTGAGCTGCTCGACAGCCGCCCCTCCTGGGCGATCCCGATCGACGACGACATCCGCAGCCTGAACCTCGCCAACGCGGTCTCGGTGGTGGCCTTCCAGCTCCTCCAGCAGCTCCAGCCGCAGCGCTTCCACGATCCCGGCCCCTGACCCCCTCCTCTCCCGCCTCGGAGCCCCTCGATGCCCGCCGCCGAAGCCCAGTCCTGGTTCGTCATCATGGCGGGGGGCCGTGGCACCCGCTTCTGGCCGCTCTCCCGGCGCCATCGGCCCAAGCAGGTGCTGCCGCTCGCCGGCGAGCAGAGCCTGCTCCGTCAGACGGTCGCCCGCTTGCTGCCGATGGTGCCTGCGGAGCGCATCCTGGTCGTCACCGGCCCCGACATGGAGGCCGCCGTTCGGGCCGAGCTCGACCAGCTCCCGGCGGCCAACGTCCTGGTAGAGCCCTCGGGCCGCAACACCGCCCCCTGCATCGGCTGGGCCGCGGTGGAGATCCAGCGCCGCGCCGGTCCGCAGGCGCGCGTGGCCGTCCTCCCAAGCGACCAGGTCATCGAGCGCCCCGACGAGCTGCGGGCCGCCCTGGAGCTGGCCCTCCGGGTGGCAGGGTCGACGGACTCGATCGTCACGCTGGGGATCCGCCCCTCGCGCCCCGAGACCGGCTTCGGCTACCTGGAGCTGGGCGAGGAGGTCGACCGCCAGGGCGATCTGCGCGTGCGGCGGGTGGTCCGGTTTCACGAGAAGCCCGACCTGGAGCGGGCCCGACGCTGGTCGCAGGGGGGGCAGCACCTCTGGAACGCCGGAATGTTCGCCTTCACCGTCGGCACGATGCGCGCCGCCTTCGCGCAGCACCTGCCTCGCTCGGCGGCCGCCCTGGACCTGCTCCTGGCCAGCCCCGAGCGCCTCCCCGAGCTCTGGACCGAGCTGGAGGCCACCAGCATCGACTACGGGATCATGGAGCGCGCCTCGTCCACCCTGACCGTGCCCTGCGATCCCGGCTGGTCCGATGTCGGCGCCTGGCCCGCGGTGGGCGAGCTGCTGCCGGAGCTGCCCGGTGGTCGGGGGCGGGCCGGCCGCTGTGTCGCCGTGCAGTCCGCGGGCAACACCGTGCTGGTGCCCGACAAGCTGGTGGCGCTGGTGGGGGTGCAGGACCTGGTGGTGGTCGACACCGCCGATGCGCTGCTGGTGATGGACCTCGCCCACGCCCAGGAGCTGCGGCAGGTGCTGGCCGAGCTGGACGCGCTGGGGCTGACAGCGTTGACCTGAGGGCTGACCTGAGGGCTGACCTGAGGGCTGACCTGAGGGCTCAGCCCTCGCGCTGGTCCATCACGCCGTCGCCGTCGATGTCCTTGCCGACCTTGGTGACGTTGCCCTTGTCGTCGAAGTACTCCCACTGGTCGATCTTGCCGTCGCTGTTGGCGTCGCGCTCCTTGCGGCGGAGGATCGAGCCCTCGTAGTACTTGAAGAGGTCGAAGGCGCCGTCGAAGTTGGAGTCGACCTCGGACATGGCCCGGGTCCCGCCCTGGTAGTGGTCGGTCCAGTCGACCTTGCCATCGAAGTCGCCGTCCATCTCTTCGCGGGTCAGGACGCCGCTCTCGTCGAACCAGGCCCGCACATCGATGCGGCCGTCCCAGTTCAGGTCGGTCTCCTTTCGCACCATGATGGCCGAACCGCCCTCGCGCTCGCGCAGGTAGTTGAAGACATCGGCCTTGCCGTCGCCGTTGATGTCGATCGTCTGCAAGGTGAGCCCGTCGCTGGAGGGGGCCAGGCTGAGGACGCTGGCCGTCGGCAGGGCGTCGGGGTCCTTCTTTCCGGCACAGGCGACCAGGGTGAGCGCGGCGGCCGTGAGGGCGAGGAGAGGCATGGGCATCGGCGCGTTTCCGGGGGAACTGGGGGAGTGCGGGCTCGGGAGGGAGGACCGGGCAGAGGAGAAAGCTCCGGTGGCGGCCGCCTCCCCTGAGGCGTGCTAACGTGGCACGATACAAAGCGGCCAGCCAACGTCTTCCAGGCTTGGAGTCGGGCCGATTCCATGGAAATCCGAATGTCTGCACCCGAGCAGGGCGCCGCCCGCCAGGCCCATCTCCTGATCGTCGATGACGAGCCGGTGATCCTCCAGATCCTCCGCGCCGTCTTCGAAGACCAGCCCTACCGCGTCACGACCGTCGCCACGGGCTCGGACGCGCGGGCGGTGATCGCCGAGCAGGGCTGCGACATCCTCGTCACCGACAAGAACCTGCCCGACGTCGGCGGCCTGGACCTGCTGCGCCTCGCCAAGGAGCGGGATCCGTCGACCGAGGTCATCGTCGTCACCGGCTATGGCTCGCTGGAGACGGCGATCGCCGCGATGGAGCTGGGGGCCTACGACTACGTCCTGAAGCCCCTGAACAACGTCTTCGAGATCCGCCGCAAGGTGGAGCGGGCCCTGGATCGCCAGCGCATCTCGCGCGAGAACACCCGGCTGCTGGCCGAGCTCCGCCACAAGAACGACGAGCTGCAGGTCGCCCTGCAAGAGGCGCGTGAGCTGCAGATCGAGCTGATCCACTCCGAGAAGCTGGCCGGCATCGGCACCCTGGCTGCGGGCGTCGCCCACGAGATCAGCAGCCCGCTGTTCGGGATCATGGGCCTGGCCGAGGCCATCCTCGAAGAGTCCGAGATCGCCCTGGTGCACGACTACGCGCAGGAGATCGTCGACTACAGCACCTCGATCAAGGACATCGTGGTGGAGCTCAGCGACTACAGCCGCTCCTCCTCCAGCGAGGTGCACGGCAGCGTCCACCTCGACCAGATCGCCCGTGACGCCTTGCGGCTGGTCGAGCGCTCGGCCGATGTCCAGGGCATCGAGTTCCGCTTGCAGATCCCCGAGGATCTGCGCCTGCTGGCCCGCGTCAACGAGATCCAGCAGGTCTTCGTCAACCTGCTGAAGAACGCCGCCGACGCGGTGCGCGATCGGCACGGCAGCGACGGAGGCCTGGTCGAGATCCACGCCGGGCGGGACGGCGAGCAGATCTGGTGCGAGGTGCGGGACAACGGGGTGGGCATCCCGGCCGAGCGCCTGGCCAGCGTCTTCGACCCGTTCTTCACGACGAAGCCGCCGGGCAAGGGCACCGGGCTGGGGCTCAACGTCGTCTGGCGCCTGCTGACCAAGTACCGGGGCACGGTCGGCATCGAGAGCGAGGTCGGGGTCGGCACGGCCATCCGGTTCAAGCTGCCTCCTCAATCGGACTGAGCGCTCCTTGTGAGGTTGCGCACCCGCTTCATCCTGCTGATCACCCTGGCGGCGCTCGTGCCCCTGGGGGTGCTGGGGGTGGTCGCGGTGCGCGTCTCCTCGGTGCGGATGGTGGCCAAGGTCGCCGAAGTCCAGGTCCGCACCGCCGACGCCCTCGCCCAGCAGGTGGCGACCTGGGTGGCCCTCCAGCAGGAGCTGCTCGGCCGGCAGGTCTCCTCCTTCGAGCTGGCCGCGCTCCAGGACGCCGAGCGCGCCGCCTTCCTGCGGCTGGTCTACCACCAGAACGCCTCGGCCCGCGTGGCGGCCCTGCTCGACAGCACGGGGCAGGACCTCGCGCCCCCGGCCTACCAGTCCCCGAACGAGGCCGGCCAGGCCTCCGGCCGACGGGTCCTGCTCCCCGCCGAGCTGGCTGCCTTCCGCGCCGACGCCGCCGCGCTGTCCCCGACCGGCGGCGCGGTGCAGCTCGGCTTCGGGGCGCCGCGCCCGGTCGGCGGGGGCGAAGAGCGGGCCATGGTCTTCGTCGCGCGCCAGGCCAGCGGGGCGACCCTGGCCGTGGAGCTCGACCTCAGCGCCCTCCAGATCCGCTTCCTCCAGGACCGGCTCGACGGCGAGCGCCTGGCCTTGCTGGACCTGGACGGGCGGGTGCTGATGGGGGACGCCTCGCTGGTCGACCGGCAGGCCCTGGCGGCCCTGCCTCCCGGCGTCGCCGCCCTGGATGTGCGCTACCGCCTCCCCGACGGGAGCGAGGTGCTGGCGGCGACCGCGCCGGTCTCGGGTACCGGCTGGACCGTCTTCGTCGGCGAGCCGCTGGTGGACACGGTCGCCCCCGTGCGCGCCATCGCGGCGCGGACGCTGTACGTCGCGCTGGTGGCCGGCGCTGTCAGCGTGCTGCTCGGCATCATCATCGGGCGGCAGATCACCGGGCCCCTGACCCAGCTGCGCGACGCCGCCCTGGAGGTGGCCGAGGGGGACTTCGGAAGGCGGGTCGAGAGCCGGCAGCGGGACGGCGAGCTGACCGAGCTGACCCACGCCTTCAACTTCATGAGCCGCCGCCTGCAGCTGGACCGCGAGGAGATCGCCGCCAAGAACAGCGAGATCGAGGCCTTCAACCGCGAGCTCCAGGCCCGGGTCGACGAGCGCACCCGCCAGCTGAGCGAGGCGCAGGAGCGCCTGATCCGCTCGGCGCGAATGGCCGCGGTCGGCGAGATGGGGGCCGGGCTGGCCCACGAGCTGAACAACCCGCTGGCCGGGATGCTGGGGATCGCCCAGATCCTGGGTGTCAAGGCGGCGATGGGCGCGACGATGGGCGAGGGCGAGCGCTCCTTGCTGACCAGCCTGGAGGAGCAGACCCGCCGCTGCGCGGAGATCGTCACCCGCATGCAGCGCTTCTCGCGGATGGAGGCCGGGGTGGCCCCAGTGGATCGGGAAGGCTGGCTTGTGGTAGACGTAGGGGAGTTGGTCCGGGAGGTGGTCGAGCTGGTACGCGCCTCCTTTGATGATCGCGGAGCCATCGTCCGCCACGACCTGGAGCAGGCCCTGCCGGTCCTCGCCGACCGCAGCGCCCTGGCCCAGGCCCTCGCTCAGCTCCTCACCAGCCTTCGCGCAGCCACCGGTCCTGGCATCCATGTGCACATCGACGGCAACATCGACGGCGACCAGGTCGTGCTTGGTTTCCTCCTGGACGGCGGGGTCCTGCGCATCGGCAAGGACGACTGGATGGCCTCGGGGATGGGCTACTGGGCGGCCCGCCAGGTGTTGGCGGCCCACGGAGGGGCCATGGAGGAGCCGACCGTCTCGCCGACCGAGCCGACCACGCACGCGCGCTGGCGTGTCCGTCTGCCGCGGGCCTGAGCGATGAGGCAAGGCCTGCAGCTCTTGATCGTGCTGGTGGTCGTGCTGGTCGGGGGGGTCGTCGGCTACAGCCTGATCTTCGCCGAAGACGAGCAGCCGGCGCTGCGGCTGGTCGAGGCCAGCGGGACGGTCATGCGGATCGGGCCGGGGGTGCAAGGCCAGGCCCTGGCGGTCGGCGACGAGCTCAGCGCTCGCGACGGGGTGCAGGTCGGCGAGGGCGCCTCGGCGGTGCTGGGCCTGGGCGACGAGACCCGCCTGGAGCTGCACTCCTCCTCTTCGATGCGGGTGGTGGACGTCGACGCTGGCGGCGTCCGGGTCGAGCTGGAGAGCGGCCGGGTCAGCGCGCGGGTGCGCCCCGGCGGTGGCCAGGTCGGGGTCAGCAGCCGGGGCCGCGCGGTCTACGGCAGCGACGCGGACTTCACCGTCGCGGTGGAAGAGGACGGGCTCTTCGTGACGCAGGCCGAGCGCGGCACCTTGCGCACCGAGGGCATGGAGGGCCTGCCCGAGTCCGTCGCGGCGGGGATGCTCCTGTCGGCCATGCCCGACCGCCAGGCGGTCCTGGGCGCCGTGCCCGACCTGCTGAAGCTCGAGGTGAGCTGGCCCGATCCCCTGCGGGTCCGCCTCCCCGAGCTGGTGATCGAGGGCCAGACCGGGCCCTATGTGCAGGTCTCGGTCGGCGACGGCGAGCGCTGGACCCGGATCCGATCGGGCGCGGAGGGCTCCTTCCGCGCGCCGCTGGCGCTGCAGCTCGGGCCCAACCGCGTGCAGGTCGAGGTGCGTGACGCGCTCGGCAACCGCCGCGAGGACGAGCGGGTGGTCGAGCGGGAGCGCACCGCACCCAGCATCCTCGGGAGCGAGGTCCAGTGGGGCCGCTGAGCGCTCGCCTCACCCTGCTGGGGCTGTGCTTGTCCGCCTCGGCCCGCGCCGACGATCACGGCCTGTTGCTGCTGGCCGTCCCGGTGGCGGGGGATCCTCGCCCCGCGGACTTCTTCGAGGTCGAGCTGGTGGCCACCCGGGCCGGAGCGCCCGTCCGGTCCGAGGAGCCACCCCGGGTGCAGGTCGAGGGGGGGGCGCTGGTCGGTCCCCTGCTGCCCTCGGGGGCGGGACGGTGGCGAGGATGGGTGCGGCTGGATGGCTCGGTCGAGCCGGGAGGGGCGGTGGCGATGACCCTGGAGCTCTCGGGCCAGGCGGCGCGCCTCCGCCTGCCGACCCGGGGGGCCGATGCCTCGGGCTTGAAGGTTCCGGGCAGCATCACGGGCCTGGCGGGCAGGGCCGGGACCGTCCGGATCCCCGTGGCCGGGGACGCGGGGCTGCGCCCCCAGGACCTCACCGTCTACCTCTCCGAGGGGGTGGTCGGCGCGACGACCGAGTCGGCCGAGGGGCTGGTCCTGGAGTGGCAGACGCTGGACGACCCCTTGCCCCGCGCCCTGCCCTTCCTGGTCTTCGACAACCGACGCCCCGGCTCCCTGCCCGCCATGGGCGTGCTCCGGTTGGTCGGCCGGCCGCGGATCCCGATCGAGACCGACCCCGGGGCCAACGTCTTCGTCGAGGTCGGCGGCCGCTCCTACGGCCCCTTCCTGGCCGACGCGGCCGGTGTCGCCGTGGCCATGGTCGACGTGGAGCCCGGGGAGAGCTCCGCCGAGGTGGTGGCCAAGGACCAGGCCGGCAACCAGCAGCGCACGCGGATCGCGCTGGGGGCGCCGGCCCCTCCGCGGATGGTCCTGGGGGACGAGGGCCCCCTGGTCGCCGGCCAGCCCCTGCCCGACCTCTACCTGGCGGCGGTGCGGGGGGACGGGCAGCCCTGGAGGGGCGAGGCGCCCGCCTGCCAGACGGTGGTCGGCGGCGAGCTGGTCGTCTCCTCGCTGGGGGACGGGCTCTGGCAGGCCGAGCTCCCCCCGGGGACCGAGGGGCTCTTCGATCTGCGGGTCGAGTGTTCGCTGGCCGGGCAGGCCCGGGCCGTCGACCAGGTGCCGGTGGACCCGGCGGTCCCCAGCGCGCTGCGCGTCCGGGTCTTCCCGGCCGTGCTCGACGCCGACATGCCGCTCGCCCAGGTCCAGGCCTGGCTGGAGGGCCCCCTCGGGGATCGGCTCGCCGCCAAGGGCATCGAGCTGAGCGCGCTGCGGGGCACCATCCGGCCCGAGCTGGGCAGCGCCGCGCTCTCGGTCGCCGCCTACGACGGGAGCGAGGCCATCGAGGCCGGCGAGGACGAGGTCCTGGCCCGCTGGGAGCCCTCCGTGGGCGAGGGCGGCCCCTGGGGCCTGCGGGTAGAGCCGGTCGGGCCCCGCCTGGGCGATGGCTCGCTGCCGGTGGTCGTCTGGGCCTACGATCGGCGGGCCCGGCCCCTGGCGACCGAGGTCATCGCCGTCCAGGTGGGCGGCGCTCGCGTCGAGCTGAGGTCGGACGCCCAGGGCCGCGCGCAGCTCGACCTGCCCGTCGACCCCAGCGATCGCGGGCCCTGGGTGATCGAGGCGCAGGCACGCAGCGCCCGCGGCAGCCGGCTGCTCTTCGCGCAGGACTTCGACGACGCCCAGGAGCTGGACGGTCTGGGCCTGCGCGCGCGGGCGCGGGTCGAGCTGCGGAGCGGGGACGTGCGCCGGGTGGTCGTCTCCTCCCGCCCCGAGCGGGTCCTCGCCGGAGGCGTCGAGCGGGCCCGGATCGTCGTCTCGCTGCAGGACCAGGCCGGGCGCGCGGTGGCGGCCGAGCTCCCGCGGATGAGGGCCAGCCAGGGCCAGCTCGGCGAGGTGCGCCTCAACGAGGAGGGCAGCTTCGAAGCGGAGCTGACCCCCCCGGCCCGCCTCGCCTACGGGCCGATCGATGTCGAGGTCGAGGCCGCCGAAGGAGGCTGGAGCGCCTCCACCCGGGTCGAGGTGCTGCCGCGGCCGCTGCGGCTGGCGCTGGGGCCGATCGGCGGGATCGTCTTCGGGACCCGGCAGGGGGTCGCCGGCTTCGGGGGCGTCGAGCTGGAGTTCGCGCCCGGCTTCGCGCCACGCGGGACCCTGGTCCGCATGGCGGTCGGCGGGTGGTCGCGCGCCACCGAGCTCGAAGACCCTCGCACCGCCGAGCGGGTGCGGGTGCAGACCTCCTGGCTGCCTCTTGGGCTGGGCTTGCTCTTCCGACAGGAGCGCGGCCGGCTGGGCTGGTTCGGTGGGCTGCAGGGCCACCTCGTCCCCTACGCCCAGCGAACGGTCTTCGGCGACCGCAGCGAGTCGCCGGCCTTCGGCTTCGCCGGTCCGGGCGTCGAGCCCCTGGTCGGCCTGGGGGGGCGGCTGGCCAACACCGAGCTGCAGGTCCAGCTCGGCTACCTCTGGCTGACCATGCCCTCGGCCGATGTCTCCTACGACGGCACGGTCGGCGGACTGCGCCCCTCGCTGGGGTGGAAGTTCGTCTTTTGAGTCCGATGCAGCCGGGTCAAGCCCTGCGCTGCTGTCTGCGGTAGAATGCCAGCACAGGCATGCTGGTCCCTCCCCCCAACTTCGTGTCCCGGCTGCGTTCGCTCCCCCTGGGCGGGCTGCTCTGCGTCCTGGCGGCTTGCTCGCCCGATCTTCCCGATCCGGTCGTCCAGGAGATCCGCCCCGACTGGGGCTTCAACGGCCAGACCACCGCGATCGAGGTGCGCGGCCACTCCTTCTTCCCCCGGGTGCAGCTCGGGGGCGGCGACGAGGCCATCTTCGATCACCAGTTCCGGGTCGTGTTGGAGACCGACCCCGAGGTGGAGCTCGACGACGTCACGGTGGTGGATTACCGCCGCATCGAGGCCGTCGTGCCGGCGGGCCTCCCTGTGGGGAGCTACGCGCTGCGCGTGGAGGGCCCCGGCGGGGGAGCCGGTCGGCTCGACCAGGCCTTCGATGTGCGCGACTCGCTGGCCGACCACCTGCTGCTGACGCCGACCGACGGGCAGCTCTCCTGGATGGTCGGGGAGTTCGCCGGCCTCGACGTCGAGCTTGTGGACATCGATGGCGGCAGGGTGACCGAGGACCTCGAGGTCTCCATCCGGGCCGAGGGTGTCGATGGCAGCAGCCTCAGCTTCCAATCCGACGCCCTGCTGGACCAGGTGCAGCTCGCCGACGGGACCGGCATCTCCGGCCGCCTGGGGAGCAGCGGTCGGGCCCTGGTCGCCTTCACCAGCAACGAGGCCATCGACGCCATGGTGCTGCGGGTGGACCCGTTGGAGTCCGGATCGGTCATCGACGGGGCCTTGCAGATCCTCAGCTTCACGCCGGGCGAGGTGGCGGGCCTGCGCATCGACCTGCCCGAGGGGGAGTGGCAGGCCACCGCGGGGAGCTCCTTCGCCATCGACATCTCGGCCATCGACGGGGCCGGCAATGTGGTCGAGGGGGCCGACACCCAGCTGATCCTGACCGAAGCCTGCGGGGACGGGACGCTCTCGGACACCGTGCGCTTTGCCGGCTCGGTCAAGGGCCACTCGGTGCGCCTGACCCGGGCCACGCAGGACGACTGCGTCGCCAACGGCATCGTTGCCGTGGGGATCGCCGGGGGTGAGGCGGTCTCGGTCAGCTCCGACCCGGTCCAGGTCCTGCCGGGATCGGCGGTGGGCCTGAACCTCCAGGCCCTCCCGCGCTCGGTGGTCGCGGGGGTCGATCCGATCTACACCTTCGCCACGGCCGTCGACTCCTGGGACAACCGGGTCGACTTCGAAGGGAGCGGGCTCACCGTGTCGGTCTCCACCGACGGGGGAGGCTTCACGGCGCCGGCCTGGTGGGAGTGCAGCGCGATGACGGGCGGCGAGGCCGTCTGCGAGTCGCTGCTGACCCAGGCCGGCGAGTCCGTGGTGATCTGGGGCAACACCGGCGGGCCGTCGCCCCTGACGGGCTTCAGCGCGCCCTTCCAGGTCCTCCCCGGCGAGGTCACCTCGCTCGACGTCCAGATCGAGTCCTCGCCGGTCACGGCCGGCGAGCCCTTCGAGCTGCGGGTCCTGGCGCTGGACAGCCTGGGCAACGGGGTCTGGCTGGACCCGGAAGGCGCGGACAGCTTCGTCGCCACCTCGGAGCTCGACGACCTCGTCTGCGTCTGGGATCGCCACGACGAGGACTCGGCCGCCGAGATCCTGTCCTGCATGCTGACCGTGGCGGCCGTGGACCGGGTGATCGAGGTCGAGCTCGCCAGCTATGGGATCTCGGGAGGCAGCGAGCCCTTCGCCGTGGACAACGGCGAGCTCGACCAGGTGGAGATGGTCGTCGGCTCGTCCAGCGTAGAGGCCGGGCAGAGCCTCGCCCTCAGCCTGGCCGCCAGCGACGCCTGGGGCAACCCCTGGGTGGTTCGCAGCAGCTCCTCGATCGAGCTCAGCGACGACGGGGGCTCGCTCAGCCCGACCGAGGTGCTCGTCGACGCCGACGGTCGGGCGGCGATCTCGGTGGTCATGACCACGGCCTGGATGGACAACCGGATCTACGCCTCGTCGGGCGCCTCGCTGCTGGGCATGTCCGACGCGTTCGACGTCCTTCCGGGCGACCCCATCGACCTGGAGCTGCGGGTGGACCAGCCCTTCGCCTGGGTCGGCACCGGGCTGGACATCCAGCTCCGCGCGGTGGACGAGTATGGCAACACCGCGACCTCCTACGAGGGGCTGGTCGACCTGAGCTCGACCACGGGCAGCGGTCCCGACGAGCAGGTCGAGCTGGTGCAGGGCCAGGGGTCGGTCTCCTACCTCTGGACGACCGGCCTGCTGGGCGAGCTGCTGCTGGCCGAGGACGCCGAGCTCGAGACCAGCATCGAGCTGGACGTGCTCTGGCCGGACTGCGCGGGCGGCCCGGTGGCCCAGGTGCGGGTCGACAGTCGCGAGGTCGCGGTCCTCTGTCGGCTCTCGTCGGGGCGGACCCGCGCGGTGACCGTGTCGACAGAGGGCAGCAGCAGCGGCAGCGGCGGCAGCCTGGTGCAGCGCTACTTCCGCGAGGGTGAGGCCGACTGGACCTCGGCCGGTGCCTCGTACAGCACCAGCTGGAGCGCGCTGGCGGGCTTCCGGCTGCAGGCCGTGGTGGCCGACGCGCTGGCTTGCGGGTCCTCGGACGAGGCGCTGGTCTACATCGGCGACCCCGACGGCCAGCCCACCGGTCCGGTCACGCTCGCCGCCGACCTCAGCGAGCTGCGGGCGGGCGACCCCGGCAGCGCCGGGCTGGCCACGGTCGAGGTGGGCGCCCTGGACTGCGAGGGCGATCCGGCTTCGAGCGGCCAGCTGCTGGTCTGGGTCGACCGGGGCGAGATCCTGGTGGACGGCTCGACCGTCAGCTCCTCGGGCAAGGGCCTCAACGTCAACCTCGACTCCGCCGGGGAGGCCAGCATCCAGTGGTCTTCGGCCTCGACCGGCTACGGCGGAGGCGGGCTGCTGCACCTGGGTCGCGAGGCGGCCAGCGCGTACGGCGGCCTGTCCCTCTCCTTCACCAACGACTCGGTCCGGCCAAGGGTGCTGGCCCTCGAACCGGCCGGCAGCCAGAGCGGGAGCGTCGAGCAATTCGAGCTCCAGTTCAGCGAGGAGCTCCTCTCGGCCTCGCTCTCGGCCTCGCTGATCCGCATCCTCACCCCGGCCGGCGAGATCGTGCCGCTGGGGGCCTCGGACTACCTGCTCGACGGCGATCGGCTCTTCGTCGAGCCGCCGACACCCCTGGACATGGACCTCGGGACCTGGCAGATCTCCATCGACAGCGCCGTCCGTGACCTCGACGGCAACCGCCTGGACGGCACCTGGACCGGGGTGCGCTCGACCTTCACCCGTCAGCTCGGCGACGTGGCCGACTCCTCCCCGGATCTGCTGAGCTGCGAAGCCGAGACCTCGACCTTCCGCCCGGACGGGGACGACGGCGCGGGCGAAGAGGCCGAAGAGCTCAGCCTTCAGGTCGTCGCCGACGGGCCCGCGGAGTGGTGGCGCCTGCGGGTGCTGGACGCGACGGGCGACGCGTTGCGGGTGGACTGGGTGGAGGCGTCCTCGGCCGACACCGCCGTGCTGAGCTGGGATGGCCGGGACGGCGAGGGGAGGATCGTGGACGGCGGGTCCTACCGGCTGGAGGTCATCGCCGCCGACGCCCACTGGAACCAGGGGGCTGCCTGCGAGCTGGAGCTGGTCGTGGCCCATCGGCTCGAAGCGCCGTGAGGACCACCCTGGAGCTGCCGATCGCCGCGGACCGCCTGCGCGCGGTCCTCACCGACTTCGAGGCCTTCCCGGTCTTCGTGCCCTGGGTCCAGCAGGTCGAGGTGCTGCGGGCGCTCGCCGGCCCTTGTCCCGGCTGGGAGGTCCGGGTCCAGCTCTGCGTGGTCCGACCCTGGTGCCTGACCCTGCTGGTCCAGCAGCCCGACCCCAACGAGCTGCGCTGGTCCCTGATCGAGGGGCCCTTCGCCTCGGTCGAGGGGCGGCTGAGGCTGGAGCCTGCGGCGCCCTCGCCGAACAGCCGCCTGGAGCTGGACCTGGAGGTGCAGGCGGGCCTGTATGTGCCGCTCCCCCTGATGCGCTCGGTCGAGTCCGTCGAGCTGAACGACCTGCTGCGGCGGGTCGGCGAGCGCGCCGAGGAATGAGCTGCGACGGTCGCCGGGGCGCCTCAGGTGTCCCGACCCAGCCTCTCCCGCAGGAAGCGGGCGATCCGGTGGTTGATGGTCTCGGGCTGCTCGATCAGGGCGGCGTGGCTGGCGTCGGCCAGGACCAGCAGCTCGGCGCCGGGGGTCTGGTGGACGATCTTGCGGCTGCACCACATCGGCGTGAACTTGTCGTTCTCGGCGGCGATGACCAGCAGGGGGCGGTCCAGCGTCGGCAGCGTCGGCCAGGCGTCGTGGTCGTTCAGGCGGCAGACGTTCTCGATGAACAGGCGGAGGTCCAGCGTGGCGAGGTGGGCCATGTAGGGCGTCAGATCGCGCTGGCGCGTGTAGTGCGGGTCGACCAGGCGCAAGGCCGTGGCGGTGGGGAAGGCCATGGGCGAGAGCAGCAGGGGCCGCACGATCAGGTTGGCCGAGGCGCCCAGCGAGAAGATCAGGTCGTGAACGGTGCGAAACAAGCGCGGCGACCCCGACCAGTCGAAGAAGGTGTCGAGCGCCCTGCCGGCGGTGCCCAGGGCCAGGACCAGGGCGGCGACCTCCTCGGGGCGCTGGTTGCGCAGCTCGAGGGCGACCTGGCAGCCCATGCTGTGCCCGACCACGACGGCCGGCTCGCTATAGAAGCCCAGGCCGCGGAGGTGGTCGATGACATGGCCGAGATCTCGCGCGTGGCGCGCCACGCTCATGTCGGCGGTGCTGGGATCCAGCCCGCGCTGGCTGCGCCCATGGCCCCGGTAGTCCCACAGGATGACGGTGTGGCTGCTGGAGAAGCGCCGCTCCAGGTAGCGCCAGAAGAAGGTCCCGACGCCGACCCCGTTGCAGCAGAGCATCGGCGGGCCCGAGCCGATGGCGGTCCAGTGCAGGGAGACGCCATCCTCGGCCGTCGCGAAGCCCGTGTGCAGCGGGCGAGCTTGCTGCTGATCTGCAGGAGGCTGGGAGGACGCGGTCATCCCGCTCGCTATATCGCGGAGCCTGCCCGGCACGCGCGGGTCCGGCCCGTGAAGCTGCGGGTCCGGCCATGAAGCTGCGGGAGTGGATCCGTCCGGCGGCCGTGCTCCTGCCGCTGCTGCTCGCGCTCGGCTGGCGGCTGTGGCTGAGAGGCGTCTACTACGGCTGGGAAGAGAGCGACTACGGCAACCTCGCGATGATCCGGGGGGTGCTCGACGGCGGCTTCCGTCACTACGACATGAACCATATGCCGGGCTACTACGGGCTCTCCGCCCTGCTGCTCGTGCTGGTCGACGACACGGTGGTCGCCGCGCGGACGGTCACCCTGGTCGGCGGCATGGTCGCGATGGCGCTCAGCCTGGTGTTGACCCTGCGCCTGGCGGGCCCGCTGGCGGCCCTGCTCAGCGGCCTGCTGCTGGCGTTCCAGCCGGAGTTCTCGCTCTACTCGGCCTCCTCCCTGCGGGAGCCCGTCTACGCGGCGTTCATCCTGGGGATGCTGTACGCGCTCTCCCGCGAGCGCATGGGCTGGGCCGGCCTCTGCGCCGCCGGGGCCTTCCTCGTCCGCTTCGACGGGATGTTCATCTTCACGCCCCTGCTGCTGTTCCACGCCCTGGGCAGCGGGCCCCGTCCGAGCCGGGTGGCCTGGGCCCTGGCGCCGCTCGCCGGGGTGATCCTGCTGTGGTCCAGCTACACCTGGGTCGATCACGGCACGCCCTTCTTCTGGTCGCACTCGGTCGAGGTCAACGTCGAGACCGGGCTGGGCGAGGAGGCCGAGAGCCCGCTGGCCTGGCTGGCTCGCGGCGCCCAGGTCTCGGGCGCGCTGCTCGCCGGCCTGCTGCCCTCGCGCATCGGCTGGGGGCCCTGGGCGGGCCTCTTCTTGACCCTGGGCACCGTGGCCTGGCGGCGTCACGGCCTGGAGCGCACCTGGGTCCTGCTGGGCGTGCTGATGCTGGGCTTCTGGGCCGCCGTCGGCTTCATCGGCCAGCACAGCCCCGATCACAACCTCTACTGGAAGTGGCTCTGTCCGATCGTCCCGGTGATCCTGCCGCTGGGGGTGAGCGGCCTGCTGCGCCTCAGCCGTCGGCTGGGCCGCCTCTCGGGTCCCCTGGGGGCGCTGCCGGGCAGCGGGATGGTGCTCGTCGTCATGCTCCTGGCCCTGTGGGGGAGCGCCCGCGAGACCCGCCGACAGGTGGAGCTCTCGGTCCAGCTCTACAAGCCGCAGCTCGATCTGGCCCGCTGGGTCGAGGCCGAGGTCCCCGAAGATCTCCCCCTGCTGCTGGACAACATCCCCGCCTGCTGGATCGATCGGCGCCCCCACCGCCGCGCCCTGCACAGCTGGTTCGACGTCCCCGGCGAGGGCGATCCAGCGGCCTTCGCGGCCTGGCTGCGGGCCGAGCGCGTCGGCTGGGTGCTCTGGTTCGTCGAGGACTGGACCCAGGCGCCGGTCGCCGCGCCCTTCCTGGCCGGAGGCGGGAGCTGGCGAGGCGAGGGGGTCGAGCTGGTCGAGACGCAGCGCGAGGATGGCTACGGCTGGATCCTCTACCGGGTGCGGCGGCTTGACGAAGGGCCCGGGGACGGCTAAGCCCAGCGGCGCTGGGGAGGTAGCTCAGTTGGGAGAGCGCTGGAATCGCACTCCAGAGGTCGAGGGTTCGAGCCCCTTTCTCTCCACCAGCCACTGACGCCCGGATCGATGATCCGGGCGTTCTTGCGTTCGGGCCTCTCTTCTCCGCCCCTGCCGCTCAGTCCAGGCCCCGATCCTCGAGGTCGTCCTCGTCCAGGCCCAGGAAGTGCCCGATCTCGTGGAGGAGGGTGATGCGGAGCTGGTCCAGCAGCTCCTGGCGGTCGTTGGCCAGCCGGGAGAGGTTGCCCTTGTAGAGCGTGATCTCGCCGGGGATCTGGCTCCAGGGGTCGTGCAGGCTGCGCTCCATCAGGGAGGCCCCGTGGAAGCAGCCCAGCAGGTCGAGGGGAGACATCGGCGGGTCGTAGGAGCGGCAGGTGGCCTCGTCGGGCATGGGCTCGACGACGATGGCGATCTCGGCGAGGGCGTCGCGGACCGGCGGGGGCAGCTCCAGCAGGGCCTCGCTGACCAGCCGGTCGACCTCGTCGTCGTGCAGATCGTGGTGGTAGGGGTGCTCCTCGGGGTCCAGGCTGTGCGCGTGGATGCGCGCCCGGGCGGCCCCCGAGGCGTCCCCCCGCCACTCCCGGATCAGGGAGCGAACCCACCAGGCCTCGGCGCAGGACGGATCCGAGCGCAAGGCGCGGCTGCAGGCGACGCTGGCCTCGTCGACCCGGAGGAGCTCGAAGAGGCAGAGGGCCAGCGCGGCCCAGCCCGGGCCGAGCTCGGGCGCGGCCAGCGCGGCGCGTCGGTACGCCCCGGCGGCGCTCTCCCGGTCCCCGCGGCTGACCAGGAGATCGCCCTTGAGCAGCCAGGCGGCGGGGTTGTGGGGCCCCAGGGCCACCGCCCGCTCGGCCAGCGCCTCGGCCCGCAGTAGATCGTCCTCGTCCAGGGCCTGCTCGGCCTCTTCGATCAGGGCCTCGACGAGCCGGGGGTCCTTGGGGGCCACGGCGGCGCCCTCAGCCCGCTTCGGGAGCGGGAAGGGTGGCCTCGAAGGTGTAGTAGTCGGCGGGCTGCTTGAGCACGAACTGCATCGCCCTCAGCCCGCGCGAGACGCAGCTGACGAAGGCGGGGTCGGGGTCGGTGGGTTCGACCGGCAGGAAGCCGTCCACCTGGCCGCCAAAGCTGACGAAGGCGCGGACCCGCAGGGAGGGGGGAGCCCCGGGCAGCTCGTAGCACTCCTCGAAGATGGCGCGGTGGGCCGCGAGCTGCTCGTTGACCTGGCCGGTGTCGAGCGGGAGGCCCTCCTCGGTCGAGGCGGGGATGGCGGAGAGCGACCGCTCCAGCTCGAGCCGGGGCCGCGCGACGAGCGACTGACCGTCGGGGAGGTCGATGGACTCGGTGTGCTCGCGAAAGCCGCTGAGGCTGACCTTGAGCTCGACGGGACCGGCGGGGAAGTCGGCCAGGTCAACCCGCTGGAGCCCCGGGCCGATCAGCCGGTCGTCGACGAAGACCATGGCGCTGCTGGGGTTGGGGTCCACGGTCAGGACCCGGGGCAAGGTGGCGGGCTGGGGCCCCAGGAAGTGCCAGGCGACCGCCGAGAGGCCCGCGACCAGGGCCAGTCCGAGCAGCAGGCCAAGGACCAGGACGAAAGGCCGACGCTTCTCGACCTCCAGCGTGATGGCCAGCCTGGGCCCGTGCGAGGGCACGATGGTCACGACGCTGCTGCCGCGAGCGCGCTGCATCCGATCGGCGTGGATGCGGGCGACGATCACATGCTCCTTGCGGCCGGTGTCCAGCCGCGCGGGCTCGACCGACACCCACTCGCGGTCGGCCAGGATGCGCCCGGTCACGGTGCCCGATCCAACCTGCTGGAGGCGAATCTGCACCGTGGTCCCGCGCGACCCGGTCTTCACCGGCACGAAGGCGGGGGACTGGAGCTGGAGGTGCGTCCCCTCGCGCGGGCTGGTCAGGTCCAGCGAGCGGCCGGCGACCCGACCTGGGCGCGGCACCTCGGCCGAGCCGGGATCGACCAAGGGCGCGCGCCCCCCGGGAGGGGCGGTGACCGCTCGCGCCCCGGGAGGGGCGGTGACCGCTCGCGCCCCGGGAGGAGCGGTGGCGGCGCGCGCCCCGGGAGGAGCGGTGGCGGCGCGCGCCCCGGGAGGGGCGGAGTGAGCGTGTTCCGAGGTCGAGCTGCGCGGCCGGGCCATCGGCGGCGGTGCGGGCACGGCGCTGTGGGAAGGGGCGGTCGTGTGCGGATGCGCGCTACCCTCGGAGCGCACCGGGGGCGGGGTCCCGGGGGGCTCGGAGAGCTCGAAGGGATCCCGTCGGGCGGCGGCGAGGTGGGGGCCGCGGCTGGAGTGATGGCTGACGCTGCGGACGGAGGGCTCGGCTTGGCTGGGGTGGCTGGGCTGGCTGGGGGGATCGTCGGTCGGCGGGGGGAGGAAGGCCTGGGCGCCGTCCAGGGAGTCGGTCGCTTCGGGAAAGCGGCTGCGATGGACGGAGTCGTAGGCGGCCCGGCGGCTGGGGTCCTTCAGATCCCGAAGGGCGGCGTCGAGGCGGGCGTACTCCTGGCGGGAGCGGCTGGTGTCCGCCAGGGTCCGTGCCCAGCGGTAGCGCGCCCGGTAGGCCTGGTCGATCTCCTCGTAGGTGGCTGAGCGCCGCACGCCCAGGACCTCGTAGTGGTCCTGGAACTCCTCGGCGCGGGGGCCCGACCCGGCGCTGAGGCCGAACTCGGCCGCGATGGCCTGGATCCGGGTGCGCGTGGCCTGGTCGCTCAGGCCGAGCTTCTGCCCCTGGGCGATGATCGCCCGCTCCCCGGCCGGCGTGAGCTGCCCGCTGGACATGGTGCCGCGGATGAACAGGGCCAGCACCTCGAGGTTCTTCTCCTGGTCCCGGGAGATGATGCGCTCAAGGTAGGCGGCGCGGCTCTCGACCAGGGCTTCGCGCATGGCGCGCTGGTTCTTGATGATCCAGATCGCCTCGCCCCGGTACTTGGGGTTGGCCTGCTGGCCCTGCGCCCAGGATCGACGCTCCTTCAGGGCGCGGTCGACCTCTCCAGGCGGAGCCTCGGCGTCCAGCTTGAGGTAGTCGAAGAGCGTGGCGCTGCCCACCATGGTGAGGAAGCGGCTGATCTCGTCGAAGTCGCGCTCGTTCATGACGGCCGGTGGAGTGGGGACGCAGCTTGAATGTGGCGCCGGGTGCTGGGTTTACCAGTCCTGGACTGCACCTGCAACGCCATGGACCGACATGGGGTCGATGCTGACTTCAGTTTATCTGGGCCCGAGCGAGGTTCTGCATCGCCCGGTTCATCGCCTCCTCGTTGAGGCCCCCGCGGATGTCGATCCGCGCCCGTCGGCTGACCTGGCTCTCCACGTCGATGACGTCGACCTCCAGGATCTGGTTGACCCCGTAGCGGTAGACCACCTCGATCACCGTGCCGCGCGGTCGGGGCGCCAGGTTGTCCAGGATGACCTCGCCGATGGTCTTGACCTCGTCGCGGTCCTTGCCTTCCCCTTCGGTGACCACCACCCGCACGGCGGTCATCCCGTCGTAGGCGTAGGCGAAGCGACCGCCCTTCTCACAAGGGACCGCCGTGCCCGTGGGGATGATCGGGACGATGCGCTCGCGCAGCTCGCGGTCCAGGGCGACGATGCCCAGCGTGTGGCTGGTGATGTCCACCACCGAGACCTCGCCCAGCTCGGGAGAGGTCGGGGGAGGCCCGGCGACGGGGGGCCGAGGGCGGGCCTCCGCGGACTCGGAGCGGCTGGTGGGCGGGATCGTCGGGACCGGGCCGGTGGTGCTGCGGCCGCGCGAGGACCGGGGAGAGCGGGCGGCGAGGGCCTGGCGGTGTGCGAGCAGGGCAGGGTGCTTCGGGCGGTGGCGCAGCACGCCGGCCAGGGCGGCCCCCAGGGCCACCCCCTCGTCGGGGTTGACCCCCTCCGACGGGACCTTGCCGCTGAGGGCCTGCAGACGCTCGCGGATCATCGGCATCCGGGTCGCCCCGCCGACCAGCAGGACCTCGTCCAGGTCCGACCAGCTCAGCTTGGCGCGCTCCAGCACCAGCTGGCAGGTGTCGGAGCACTGGTCGACCAGGTCCGTGGTCAAGGTGTTGAACTCGTCCTGGCCGATGGTCACGACCAGCCGGTGCCCCTTGTAGGTGACGGGGATCACCGCCTTGGGGCGGGTCGAGAGCGAGATCTTGGCGTGCAGGCAGCGCTCGTAGAGCTCCTGGTAGCGGTGGGCGTCGTCGCGCGGGTCGACCCCGAAGCGGTCGATGAACTGCTCGGCGACGTGGTTGACCAGGCGGTCGTCCCAGTCCTTGCCGCCCAGCTCGGCGTTGCCGTCGCTGGCCAGGGTCTTGAACGAGACGCCCTTGATGTCCATCAAGGTGACGTCGAAGGTGCCGCCGCCCAGGTCGAAGACCATGATCCGTCGGTCCGCCCCCAGGCGCTCGATGCCGTAGGCGATGGCCGCGGTGGTCGGCTCGTTGATGATCGAGAGCACGTTGAGGCCAGCCAGCTTGCCCGCCTCGGCCGTCGCGCCGCGCTGCGCGCTGTTGAAGTAGGCCGGCACCGTGATGACCGCGTCGCGGACCTCGTGGCCGAGCGCCTCTTCGGCGTCCTCGCGCAGCTTGCGCAGGATGATCGCGGAGAGCTCCTGCGGGGTGTAGCTGCGCCCGAAGAACTCCAGGCTGAAGTCGGGCTCGCCCATGCTGCGCTTGATGAAGCGGACCACGTTCGTCGGGTCCACCACCACCATCTTGACCGCCTCCTCGCCGACGACGCAGGCGTCGCGGTGGTAGAAGTGGATCACCGAGGGGGTGGTCGGCTGACCGTCGGCGTTGGGCAGGATGACGGGCTTGCCGAAGCGGTCGATGATCGCCATCGCCGAGAAAGTGGTGCCCAGGTCGATCCCCAGGACCACGTCCTCAGCCTTCATCGGGCTCGCCCTGTTCGGCCGCCTTCACGGGATCGTGCCGACGAAGCACGATGTCCTCGGGTCGCAGGACCCGATCGGCGCGCCGGAAGCCCCGCTTGAGCACCTGCTGGACGGTGTAGTCGCGGGCTGCCTGGTCGGTGTAGACAACCTTGATCACCTTCTGGGTCTCGCGGTCGTAGTGCTCGCGACCCTCCATCGGCGTGACGTCCCGCCGGTAGAGCAGCTCCAGGAACTCGTCCACCAGGTACTGGAAGCTGTCCGCCACCACCTCGCCGCTCATCTCCTGGCGCAGCAGGCTCTGCTGGAACCAGTTCAGGCTGTCGTAGAAGAGCAGCAGGTCCAGCAGCAGCGGCTTCTCGGCCTGGAAGATGAAGTCCTCCTTGTACTGCCGAAGCTCGGTGTAGAGGGCGTCGAAGGCGCGCTGCTGCACCTCGTCGCGGCGGGCGAGCTGCTCGGCGAGCGAGCGGACGCTGCCGTCGTCCTCGCCGGGCGCCTCCAGGATGAAGTCTGGGCTCTCGGTACGCTTGTCTGCCACGGGCTTGCTCCTAGCGTCCTTCGCCCAACTCGGTGGCGAGGTTGATGAAGGTGCCTTCCAGCTCTACGCTCTGGTTGCAGTGGTGGTAGTCGCTGGCCCGCGAGCAGAGGCTGGTCAGGAACTCCTGCTCGACCTGGCGGCCAACGCCGATGGTCACGATGCGGCCCCCGGTGCGGCGGATCCGCTGGCTCTCGGCGGTTGTGGCGTCGGGATCGTCGGGGTGGCCGTCGGTCAGCATCACCACCACGCGCTGGGCCCCGGCGGCGCCCTTCAGCGCCTCCCGGGCCTGGGCGAGGCCCTTGGCCATCGGCGTCGAGCCGATCGGGCTGAGGCCCGCGATGGCGGCCTTGAGGACCTCGCGGTCCTGGGTCAGCGGCGTCCGGACCCCGCCGGGGAAGGCGATCACGGCCAGCTGGCGGGTGCTGTCCAGCGTCCGGTCGATGAAGGCCATCGCCGCGGCGCGGGCGTCGCGGATGTTGTTGCCGTACATCGAGCCCGAGCAGTCCACCAGCAGGGCGATCTGCATCGGGACCTTGTTGCGGGCCAGGTCTTCCAGGCTGACCCCGCCCTGGGCGAGGCGGTGGGCCAGCGTCTGACCCGTGTTCAGGTCCATCGCCTCGACCTCGACGATGCCGTTGGCGTTGTAGCGGTAGGTGACCGAGAGCTGGGTCTTGCCCGCGGGCCGCGGCGTGATGCCGTAGAACTCGAAGTGCCCGAGCACATTGCAGTTCAGGGGGTCCGGGTTCTCGCCCTGCACCAGCCACAGGTCCATCGTCGACTGGCCGTCGTGCGAGGTGACGTAGTCGTCGCGGGTGCGCTCGCAGGGGATCCGGCTGTTGCGGGAGATGATCGGGCTGTTGTGCATCCGCCCGTCCCGGTACACGACCATGCCCAGGGAGTGGCTGGTCACGTCGTGGGTGCGGATGTCGACCGGCGGCCGCTCGCCGGTGAGTCGGGCGCTCTCCAGGGCCGCCGTCAGGGCCGCGCCCATGGCGACACACTCGTCGGGGTTGATGTCGGTCGCTGGCTCCTTGTCGAAGATGCGGCGGATCAGCTCGCGCACCATCGGCATGCGGGTCGAGCCGCCGGCCAGGAGGACGGTGTCGATGTCGGCCGGGCGGACCTTGGCGTCGTCGAGCACGTCCAGGGTCAGCGCCTCGCAGCGGCCCAGCAGGCCGATCGACATCGACTCGAAGGTCTCGCGCGTCAGCTCCTGGCGCAGGATCCGGCCCTGGAAGTCGTAGAAGACGCTGACCTTGGGCCGCCGGGAGAGCGAGAGCTTGGCGCTGACACACTTCTGGCGCAGGTCGTGGTAGGCGACGAGGTCGTCGAGCGGGTCGACCCCGTGCTTCTTGTGGAACTCCTCGGCGACGTGCCGCATCAGGGCGTCGTCCCAGTCCTTGCCGCCAAGCTGGTGGTCGCCGGTCGAGGCGATCACGTTGATGTCGTTGCCGGAGATCTCGACGATGGTCACGTCGAAGGTGCCGCCGCCCAGGTCGAAGACCAGGCAGCGCATGTTCTGGCCCTGGTGGGCGAGGCCATAAGCGAAGGCGGCCGCCGTCGGCTCGTTGACCAGCTTGAGCACCTTCAACCCGGCCAGCTCGCCGGCCTGGATGGTGGCGCGGCGCTGCTTGTCGCCGAAGTAGGCCGGCACCGTGATGACGGCCTGCTCGATGCGGTGGCCGAGCCGATGCTCGGCGTCGTGCTTGAGACGGGCCAGGATGAAGCTGGAGAGGCGCTCGGGGCTGTAGTGTTCGCCGCGGTACTCGAAGCTGAAGTCGTCCTCGCCCACGTGGCGCTTGACGAACTCGACCACCTGGTTGGGGAAGGCGACGGCCGCCTGCTTGGCGTAGTTGCCGACGATGACGTCGTCGCCGTCGAAGAGGATCACCGAGGGCGTGATGCGATCCCCCTCGGCGTTGGGGAGGATCTCGGGCACACCATGCTTGTTGACGTAGGCGATCGCCGAGTACGTCGTGCCCAGATCGATTCCGACAGCGCGGGTCTTCATCGGGCTGTGTCCAGGTAGGGGAGGGGGTGAACCGCCTGCATTGGCCGTCAATGCTCCTATCGCTTCGAGGTAAAGGGAGGGGCCCCGCTGCACCTCGGACGCGGGGACGGTACCACCATGCAGGCGCCGCGACCAACCGGCGCGGCGGGGGATGGGCAAGCATGACGGAAAAGGATGGACGAGAACAGGGCCTGGAGGTCGTCCTCGCCAGCGGCAGCCGCTGGCGGCAGGAGCTCCTCAGCCGGAGCGGGCTGCGCTGCAGGGCCGTGGCGCCCGAGGTGGACGAGGCCGCGATCCTGGCCGAAGATCCCCGCCGGACCGCGATGGCCCGGGCGCGAGCCAAGGCGGCCGAGGTCGCGGGGCGAGCGCCCGGGGCCCTGGTCATCGGCGCAGACCAGGTCCTGTGGGCCGAGGGCGCGTCCGCGGGAGAGGCCATCGGCAAGCCGCGCGATCCAGCGGAGCACCTCCGCCGCCTGAAGAGCCTGCGGGGCCGCCGGCACGAGCTCTGCACGGCGGTGCGCATCGAGGCGCCGGCCTGGCTGGGGGGCGCCGAGGAGTTCGATGTGCTCACTGGGGTCCGGCTGCGGGCGGATCTGAGCGACGAGGAGCTGATGGCCTACATCGGCTGGGGCGAGGCGAGCGGCTGCGCGGGCGGCTACATGGTCGAGGGGAGGGGAGCCTGGCTGGTCGAGGGGCTGGAAGGGGACTTCCAGAACGTCGTCGGGCTGCCGGTCTTCGCGCTGATCGGGCGCCTGCGGGCGCGGGGCTTCCGGCTGGGCGCGGACGGGCTCGCGCGACCCGCCTCACCGGTCGAACCTTGATACCGGAGCCGGGATGAGCACCGCGACGCCCGCCTCGGAAGCCAGCGAGCTCCTGATGGAGCTGACCGACCTGGTCCAGGACACCCTGGCCCTGGCCGAGTGGGAGGGGCTGCGTGGCGCCTGGAGCCTGCCGCGCTCTCCGCCCGGCAAGGCCCCTGAGCTGACTCCTCCCGCGCAGGCCGCCTCGACCGGTCCCGCCCCTCGTGCCGTGGCGCTCCCTGCGCCCAAGGCTCCTGTCCGGCAGCCACAGCCTCCTCCGGCGGCCCCAGCCCCTGCCGCCTCAGCCCCTGCCGCCCCAGCCCCTGCCGCCCCAGTCTCCTCAGCCTGGGGCAAGCTGGCCCAGGAGCGGGTCCTCTCCGGCAGCGCGCTGCAGCTCGCCCTGAAGGAGGCCGTCAGCCTGCCCGAGCCCGCCGAGCGCCTCGCCCGGGTGCGTGAGGTCCTCGGGGACTGCCTTCGCTGCGGGCTCTGCCGCGAGCGGACCCAGGTCGTCTACGGGGTCGGCGATCCCGCCGGGCGCCTGGTGGTCATCGGCGAGGGCCCCGGCGAGCAGGAGGACCTGCGCGGCGAGCCCTTCGTCGGCAAGGCCGGCGAGATGCTCGACGGAATGCTGGAGCGCGTCCTGGGGCTGAAGCGCCCGCAGGTCTACATCTTGAACATGGTCAAGTGCCGCCCGCCGGGCAACCGCAACCCCACCGAGGAGGAGCTCGCCGCCTGTCGGCCCTTCCTCCGGGCGCAGCTCGCCTCGATCCGGCCCGACCTGGTGCTGGTGCTGGGCAGCGTCGCCTCCAAGGCCCTCTTCCAGCGCCCGATCTCCCAGGTGCGGGGGCAGTGGCAGGAGCTGCTCTGGCCGGGCGGCAGCAGCCGCGCCCTGCCGACCTTCCACCCGGCCTACCTGCTGCGCAAGCCCGAGGACAAGCGCCTGACCTTCGAGGATCTCAAGACCCTGAGGCAGGCGCTCGACGCGCCCTGATGCCGGCTCAGCGCTTGAGCTTGAGCCCACCCAGCAGGTCGGCGAAGGTGCCCAGGCTGCCCTGGGTCGCCGCCGGACGTCGCTGGGCCGCCGCCGAGGGGGCGCGCTCCTCGGTGCCGTCCCGGACCAGGCTCAGCTCGATGCGGCTGCGCTCCCGATCGACGGAGAGCACCTTGACGGGGACCGACTGGCCGGGGGTGAGCACCTCGCTGGGGTGACCGATGCGGCGGTCGGCCAGGGTCGAGATGTGGGCGAGGCCCTGCAGGCCCGGCAGCAGCTCGATGAAGGCCCCGAAGTCGGCCAGGCGGGAGACGATGCCGGTGTAGACCTCGCCCTCGACGATGTCGCTGCCGACCCGGGACCAGGGGTCCATCCCGGGATCGCGCAAGGAGAGCGAGAGGCGTCCGGCGACGGAATCGACCTCGATCACGCGCACGGTGACGGTGCTGCCGACCACCGGCGCGGCGGCGTCGTCGGCCCAGGACAGCTCGCTCTTGTGGACGAGGCCGCTGACCCCGCCCAGGTCGACGAAGCAGCCGAAGGCCGCCACCCCGGTGACCACGCCCTCGCGCTCCTGTCCGGCCTTCAGCCCGGCCCACAGCGCCGCCGCGCCCTCGCGGGCCTGCTCTTCGGCGATGGCCCGGTGGCTGAGCACGATGTCCTTGCCGCGCAGGTCGATCACCCGGAACAGCAGGGTGCGCCCGATCCAGGCGTCCAGATCGGTGCCCGGGTGGCGGTCGATGTGCGAGACGGGGCAGAAGCCGCGCAGGCCGCCCATGGCGATCACGAAGCCGCCGGTGTTCCGGGCTTCCACCCGGCCCTCGATCGGCAGCCCGGTCTCCTTGGCGGTCTCGATGGCGTCCAGGCCCGAAGAGCCGCTCAGGGTGCGGGTGAGGCGGATCCCGGCGGCGCCGGCCTCCATCACCCGGGCGCGCAGGGGCTCGCCCGGGGAGGGCGGGCTGGCGAGCTCGGTCAGGGCGATCCAGGCCTCGCTCTTGGCGCCGATGTCGACGAAGACGGTGTCGCGGCTGATGCGGACGACCCGGCCCTCGACCTCGTCGCCGGCCTCGAAGCGCACGGGGCCGGCCTGTCCCAGCAGCGAGGCCATGTCCGCGGCGTCGAAGGAGGCGAGCTCGGCGAGCAGGGCGTCACCGTCGAGGCTGGGGCGCTCGGCCGCCGGGGGGGCCGGGCGGGTAGGCGCGGCCGCCTGGGGAGCCGGGCTGGGGCGCTCGGCCGCCTGGGGAGCCGGGCGGGCAGGCGCGGCCGGTGCGGGCGGGGGCACCGGGCGCTGGGCCTCGACCTCGGGGGCGGCCTCGGAGTTCGGGCCGCGCCGACGGGCGGTGCGGGTGGCGAGCACAGGCGCGGTGGTCGAGGGAGGGGTCGAGGAAGGGGGAGTGGACATGGTCGTTCCAGACGGTGGGCGAAGGGCCGACGCATGTAGCGCGAACAGGAGGGTTCTGCCCGCGTTGCCGGGGAGGGGCATTCCGGCTACCGCGGCCGGATGCGCGACCGCTGCCCGCCGCCCGTCGAGCTGCTCCAGGAGCTGCCGGGCTTGGACTTCCTGCTCCCCGAGGAGCTGATCGCCCGGTACCCGCCGGAGCGCCGGGACGGCGGCCGCCTGCTGCGGGTCCTCCCCGACAGCCTGGAGGACCTCCGCATCACGGACCTCCCCTCGCTGCTGCGCGAGGGCGACCTGGTGGTGCTGAACGACACCCGGGTCCTGCCGGCCCGGCTCTTCGCCCGCAGGGGCAGCGGCGCCCAGGTCGAGGCCCTGCTGGTGCCCTCTCCCGACCCGGACGGTCCCTGCCTCGCCCTGCTGCGGCCGGGACGGCGCCTGTGGGTCGGTGAGCGGCTTCAGGTCCTGGGGGGCGGCGAGATCCACCTCGAAGAGCGCCGTGAGGACGGGTCCTGGCGGGTCCAGGTCCACCCCTCGCCGAGCGAGGTGATGAGCCGATCGGGCCAGGTGCCTCTGCCTCCCTACCTGGGCCGCCCCGCCGAGGAGGCCGATCGTGAGCGCTACCAGACGGTCTACGCCGGGCCAGCGGGCGCCGTGGCCGCGCCGACCGCCGGCCTGCACCTCAGCCACGAGCTGCTGGCCTCGCTGGAGGCGCGGGGGATCGGGCGGGTCCAGATCACGCTGCACGTCGGCCCCGGCACCTTCCGGCCGCTGCGCGTCGAGGATCTTCGGGCCGGTCGCCTGCACGCCGAGGCCTACGAGATCGGCGCGGAGGCCGTGGCCCGGATCGAGGCGACCCGCGCGGCCGGAGGGCGGGTGCTGGCGGTCGGCACGACGGCGGTTCGGGCCCTGGAGGGCGCGGTCGACGCCGAAGGCCGCCTGCAGGCCGGGCGCGGCTGGACGGATCTGCTGCTGCGTCCGGGCAGCCGCTTTCGGGTCGTGGACCGCCTGCTGACCAACTTCCACCTGCCCCAGAGCTCGCTGCTGGCCCTGGTCCACGCCTTCGCGGGCAGCCCGCGGGCCCAGGCGGCCTACGCGCACGCCCTGGCCGGGCGCTACCGCTTCTACTCCTACGGAGACGCCATGCTGCTCGACCTCGACCCGCCGAGGGGCGAATGAGCCGGGCGATCTCCTTCCAGGTGCTGGCCGAGGCTGGCGCGGCGCGGGCAGGCCGGCTGCAGACCCCTCATGGCGAGGTGCAGACGCCCGCCTTCATGCCGGTCGGCACCTATGGCACCGTCAAGGGCCTCACCCCCGAGGATCTGCAGGAGCTCGGCGCGCAGATCATCCTGGCCAACGCCTTCCACCTGTGGGTGCGCCCCGGCCCCGAGCTGATCGGGCAGCTGGGGGGCCTGCACGGCTTCATGGCCTGGTCGGGGCCGATCCTGACGGACTCCGGCGGCTTCCAGGTCTTCAGCCTGCGCGAGTTCAGCAAGCTGACCGAGCTGGGCGCCCGGGTCCGGACCCCGCTGGACGGGCAGCATCGCCTGCTGACCCCCGAGATCAGCATCGCGGCCCAGGAGACCCTCGGCGTCGACATCGCGATGGCCCTCGACGAGTGCATCGAGTGGCCGGCGGACCGCGATCGGGTGCAGCGCAGCACCCAGCGCACCACCCGCTGGCTGAAGCGGGGGCTCGCCCACCGCCGCCGCCCCGACCGCACCGCCCTGCTGGGCATCGTGCAGGGGGGCTTCTTCGAGGACCTCCGCCGCGAGCACGCCGCCGAGCTGGTGGACCTGGACCTGGACGCCTACGCCATCGGCGGGCTCTCGGTGGGCGAGCCGACCGAGCAGATGCTGGGCATGGTCGAGGTGACCGCGCCGCTGCTGCCGCGGGACCGCCTGCGCTACCTGATGGGGGTGGGCTACCCCATTGACATCATCGAGGCGGTGACAAGGGGTGTGGACGTCTTCGACTGCGTCATCCCAACCCGTAGCGGTCGCTTCGGGCAGGTCTTCACGCAGCGCGGACGGCTCAACATCAAGCACGCCAGGATGCGGACAGACCCGCTGCCCCTTGACCCGGGCTGCACGTGTTACACCTGCCGCGCCTTTTCCCGAGCCTACCTTCGCCACCTCTTCCTCTCCAACGAGATCCTCGCCCCCCGCCTCCTCTCGCTACACAACCTGACCTTCTACCAACGCTTCATGGCCCGCATCCGTCAGGCCATCCCATCCGGCAGCGCGGCCCTCGAGGCCCTACGCCGAGAGGCGCTCGGCTGGATGTCGCGTCACGAAGACGAGTAGGATCGGCCTCGGAAGGGGCCGGACGCGGCGCGAGCCGGAGCCCCGATGAGCCCTGACTCCAACGTCCAGAGCAACCTCCTGATGGAGGCCGGCCAGGTGCTGGTCACCCACGACGCGCCGGCCACCGCCTCTCCCTCGGCCGGCCAGGCGCTGCTCGGGCAGCTCCCGCTCCTGGCGGCCATCGTGGCCATCTTCTACTTCCTGGTCATCCGGCCCCAGAACCAGGAGCGCAAGCGGCACGAAGAGCTGGTCAGCGGCCTGAAGCGCGACGACGAGGTCGTCACCCAGAGCGGCATGTACGGCCGCGTGACCCAGGTCCAGGGGGCTCGGGTCGAGCTCGAGATCGCCCCCAAGGTGCGGATCTGGGTCGAGTCGGCCTCGGTCAAGCGCAAGGCTGAAGCGGAAGCGACCGAGACACCCGACGCCGGCAAGGGGACGACCCCATGAGCGGATCCTGGTGGGCGCGCTTCGTCCTGACCATGGCGGTCCTGTTCTGGGCCGTCTGGATGTTGATCCCGACCTTCGCGGGGGACACCGCCGAGGAGCGGCGCCAGAAGGTCGCGGAAAAGGCCGGGGGCACGGCCCAGGCCGAGGAGGTCGAGGAGGAGCTCTGGTACTCCTCCTTCCTCCCCGAGCAGCGCATCAACCTGGGGATCGACCTGCAGGGCGGCATCGACATGACCCTGGAGGTCATGGTCGAAGAGGCGGTGATCTCGGGGGTGCAGCGCGACATCACCGGCGTGCTGGAGCAGGCCGAGAAGGACGGCATCAAGCTGGCCGACGTCCGTCGCGCCGCTGGTGAGCCGATCCTGCTGGTGCAAGGCGCCGAGGCCGTCGGGCTCGACGCGCTGCGGGTCTTCATGGAGAAGAACTACGCGGGCTACGAGTACCTGGACTCGCGCGAGGTGCCCGGCAAGGACGGCGTCGCGGCGACCTACCACGCCTTCGGCGTGACCGAGGACCAGGCGGCCTACCTCGGCGACCAGGCGGTCCAGCAGGCGCTGGAGACGCTGCGCAACCGCATCGACGAGACGGGCGTGAAGGAGCCCACCATCGTCCTCAAGGGCGGCAACCGCATCAACGTGCAGCTGCCCGGCATCGACGACATCCAGCAGGCGGTCAAGGCCATCGGCACCACCGCCGTGCTGGAGTTCAGCCTCGTCGATGAAGAGGTGATGAAGAACTTCACGGCGGTGGAGCGGGCCCTGCTGACGGCCGAGACCGAAGACCCGGTCGTGTTCGCCGACGACAAGGCGCTGTCGGACTGGATGGTCCGAGGCGGCCACATCCCTGCCGACGACATGCTGATCTGGGAGTACACCCAGGGCGCGGAAGGCGAAGAGCGCAGCACCCCCTACGTCGTCAAGCAGGAGATCATCCTCACCGGCGACGACATCAACGACGCCCGCGTGGGCATGAACCAGTTCAACGAGCCCTACGTCTCGATGGAGTTCAAGCCCCGCGGCGGCAACATCTTCGCCGAGGTGACCGGCGAGAACGTGGGTCGACGCTTCGCCATCATCCTGGACGACCGGGTCCGCAGCGCCCCCTCCATCCGCGAGCGCATCGGCGGCGGCCGTGCCAGCATCGAGATGGGGGTCACCGACTACCAGCTGGCCATGGAAGACGCCAAGGTGCTCAGCCTGGTCCTGCGCACGGGCGCGCTGCCGGCCCCGGTGACCATCGGCGACATCCGCCAGGTCGGCGCCAGCCTGGGCGAGGACGCCATCGTGGCCGGCGAGCTGGCGACGACGGTCGGCTTCGGGCTCGTGATGGTCTTCATGCTGGTCTACTACCGCAAGCTGGGCCTGGTCTCGATCGCGGCCCTCAGTATGAACCTGATCCTGGTCCTGGCCCTGCTCGCCGCGGTCGGCGCCACGCTGACCCTGCCGGGCATCGCCGGCATCGCCTTGACCATCGGCATGGCGGTGGACTGCAACATCATCATCTTCGAGCGCATCCGCGACGAGCGCCGGCTGGGCAAGAACGACCGCTCCGCGGCCGACACCGGCTTCGCCAAGAGCCTCTCGGCTGTGCTCGACGCCAACATCACGACCTTCATCGCCGGCGTGGTGCTCTACACCTATGGGACGGGCCCCATCAAGGGCTTCGCTGTGACCCTGATGATCGGCATCGTCACGACGCTGATCACGGGGACCTTCGTCTCCCGTACCCTCACTGATCTGCTGACCCGGAAGGCCAACTCCCGGCTGTCCTTCTGAGCGGAGCGCGCGGCTATGCAACTCATTCGTCCTGACACCAACTTCGACTTCACCGGGAAACGGAAGTACGCCGTGGCGATCTCCGCGGTCATGGTCATCGCCTCCCTGCTGCTCTTCTTCGTGAAGGGCCCGACCTGGGGCATCGACTTCACCGGCGGCACCGAGATCCGCCTGCAGTTCACCGAGCCGACCGACATCGGCGAGCTGCGCTCGGCGTTGGGCGAGCTGAACCTGGGCACCGACGCGGTGCAGCAGATCGGCACGGTCGACGAGAACGAGTTCGTGATCCGGATCCAGGACACCACCTACGGCTCGGACGAGGTCCAGCAGCAGGTGGTCCAGGCCCTCGAGTCGGCCTTCGGCGCCCAGTGGATCAAGGAGCGCAGCTTCGACGCCCAGGTCGGGGCCCGGATGACCATCCGCTACGACGGCCCGACGGTCCCGGTCGCCAGCATCGAGCGCGCCCTGGCCTCCATGGACGGCGTGCGCATCCGCGAGGGCCTGGACGAGAACACGGTGACCATCGACCTCCCCGGGCTCTCCGCCAAGATCGAGGCCGCCATCGGCGCCGAGCTCCAGGGGCGAACCTTCGAGGTCCGCAACGTCGAGAGCGTCGGGCCCAAGGTCGGCGGTGAGCTCCGCCAGCAGGGCATGCTGGCCATCCTGGCCACCCTGGCCATGATCCTGGTCTATGTCGCCTTCCGCTTCAAGCTGGCCTTCGCCCCCGGCGCGGTGCTGGCCACCTTCCACGACGTGTCCCTCACCGTCGGCGCCTTCGTGCTGCTGGACATGGTCGGCTGGACCCACGAGTTCAACCTCTCGATGATCGGCGCCCTGCTGACCATCGTCGGCTACTCGCTCAACGACACCATCGTGGTCTACGACCGGATCCGCGAGAACATGGAGCGCTACCGGCGTCGGGATCTCGAGGCCCTGATCAACACCTCGATCAACGAGACCCTGGGCCGGACGATCGCCACCTCCTTCACTACCGGGCTGGCGATGACCGCCTTCCTGGTGCTGGGCGGTCCGGTGATCGAGACCTTCGCCCTGGCGATCATCATGGGCATCGTCTTCGGCTCCTACTCGACGATCTACATCGCCGCGCCGGTGATCCTGATCATGGAGGACCTGCGCCCGCGCTTCGACCGGCTCTTCGCGCCCTCCAGCGCCAACGCGGTGGCCGTGGCGACGCCCACGGGCAGCGGCGAGACCCCCAGCGCGGAGTCGACCCCGGAATTGAGCGCCTCCGAGCAGCGTCGTCGCGAGCGGCAGGCTCGGCGATCCGGCCAGCAGGGAGAGGGCGAGTGAGCCCGAACGCGGCGAGCGCCCCTCCCAAGGCCCCAACCCTTGCCGGCGTCACCCCGGCAACGTATGGGAGCGCTCTCAGGGAATCGGGCGATCCCCCCAGGGGTCCCACCAGCCGTGGTCGGAGGCAAGCATGACGCGCGCTGAACTCGTGGATGAGCTGGCCAGGCGCCGCGCCATCCACCGCGAAGTGGCCGAGAGCATCGTGGACGAGCTTTTCCGGGCTATGCTGGAGACGCTCCAGGAAGGCGGTCGGGTCGAGATCCGCGGCTTCGGCAGCTTCAAGGTGCGCGAGTACGGTGGCTACACCGGGCGCAATCCCAAGACCGGCCAGGAGATCGCCGTCGCGCCCAAGCGCCTTCCGGTGTTCAAGATCAGTCGCACCCTGCACGAACAGCTCAACCAGGACATCTGAGCGAGTCGCCGGGCGGGCGCTGGCCCTCCCTCTCCACTCGCCAAAGGAGCTCCCCGATGACGTCCATCCTCCTCTCCTGCCTGCTCTTCACCGCGGCCCTCGTCCCGCAAGCGCAGGCGGCGAAGTCCGTCCAGGTGTACGTCAACGGCACCGTCGCCACCGGCATGAAGGACTTCCAGTTCAAGGCCGTGGATGTCCGCATCGACGCCGACGGCAACATCTGGATCGACGCTCCGCGCTACCGGATCGAGGTCACCAAGCCCGCCGGGACGGCCCAGGCCCCCGCGACGACCGCCCCGACCGCGCCAGTGACGGCGATCGCGCCCGGAGCCCACTGGCTGGTCACCCAGGACCAGGGCTCCTCGGGCCAGATCATCGAGGTGCTGGTCAACGGGACCTCGGTGCGCGAGGTGCGCAGCGGTCAGGCGCAGCTCATCCTGGACATCGGCCCCTTCTTGAAGGCGGGCAGCAACGTCATCACCTTCCGGCCGACCGACACCGGCACACCCGGCGGCGCCGCCCTCCTCATCCACCTGGGTGAGGGCAGCAACGACAGCGGCACGCTCAAGCTGCAGAACCCCCAGGTCAGCTACTCGCGCACCGGCACCGAGCCCGCCGGTGAGCGATCGGTGGAGTACGTCGTCAAGTAGCTTTCGTTCGCTCTCCCCTCAGCCATGCGACGACGATGCCCAGCCACAAGTCCTCCTCTTCCGCGCCCGAGGGGCGTCGGACCTATGTCCTCGACACCAACGTCCTGCTCTACGATCCCGGGGCGCTGGACGTCTTCAAGGAGAACGATCTCGTCGTCCCGATCACGGTGATCGAGGAGATCGACCGCTTCAAGAAGGACCTCAACGAGACCGGGCGCAACGCCCGAATGGTCTCGCGGCGTCTGGACGCGCTGCGCCAGGCGGGCAGCCTCTCTCGGGGGGTGCAGCTGGATGGCGGGGGGACCCTGCGTGTGGACATGCCGCCCCCGGACGCGGCCCTCCCGCCGGCCTTCGGCGGCAGCACCAACGACAACCTCATCCTCGCCACCTGCGTCGCCATCTCGCGCCGCCAGGCTCGGGGCAGCGTCATCCTGGTCACGCGCGACACCAACATGCGCCTGAAGGCCGACGCCCTCTCGCTGCTGGCCGAGGACTACGAGCACGCCCACATCAGCTTCGACGAGAGCTACACCGGCTCGGTCGAGATCGACGTGGACGAGGAGCTGGTCGACCGCGCCTACCGCGACGGGGCCGTCGAGGTGCCGACCGAGCTGTCCAAGGACTGGAACCCCAACCAGTTCGTCTCCTTGCGTGCCGTCGGCCAGCCGCGCAAAGCGGCGCTGACCCGCTGGATCGGCGCCGAGAGCCGCCTGCGCATGGTCGGGCGCTACAAGGACGGCGTCTGGGGCATCTTCGCCCGCAACAAGGAGCAGCTCTTCGCCCTGGAGCTGCTGCTGGACGACGAGATCCGACTGGTGACCCTCGACGGCATCGCGGGCACCGGCAAGACCCTGCTGGCGATCGCCGCGGGCCTCCGCAAGGTGGCCGACGAGCGGGCCTTCCGCCGCCTCGTCGTCAGCCGCCCGATCTTCCCCCTCGGCCGCGACCTGGGCTTCTTGCCCGGCGACATCGGCGAGAAGCTCAACCCCTGGATGAAGCCCATCTTCGACAACCTGGACCTGCTGATCGGCGGCCAGAAGGACGAGGCCGAGGGGCGGCGTCGGGCGCCGGGGCAGCCCAGCTACCAGGTGCTGATCGACCAGGGCCTGCTGGAGGTCGAGCCCCTGACCTACATCCGCGGGCGCTCGCTTCCTGGCCAGTACCTGCTGGTGGACGAGGCCCAGAACCTGACCCCGCACGAGGTCAAGACGGTCATCACCCGGGCGGGCGAGGGGACCAAGGTCGTCCTGACCGGAGACCCCTACCAGATCGACAACCCCTACGTCGACGCGACCAGCAACGGCCTGACCTACGTCATCGAGCGCTTCAAGGGCACGAAGATCGCCGGGCATGTCACCTTGCGCAAGGGCGAGCGCTCCGAGCTGGCCGAGCTGGCGGCGGGGCTGCTTTGAGAGGCTTTGGGTATGTCTGAACGCGAGCAGCTCGAAGGCCGCAACGTCGTCATCGAGGCCCTCCGGCGCAAGCGCCGCAAGGTCCGCGAGATCATGATGGACGAGCGCGCCCGGCCGGGCAGCAAGGTGGACGAGCTCGTCGAGCTGGCCGCCCAGCAGGGCGTGCCGGTCAAGAAGGTGCCGCGCGAGATGCTGGACCGGCGCAGCGAGACCGGCGTCCACAACGGGGTCCTGGCCTGGGCCGACGCGCTCGAAGCGCACACCACCCACAGCCTGCTGGACACGCTGGCCCGCGAGGGCGTCGACCCCTTCCTGGTGCTGGTCGACGAGGTCCAGTACGAGCACAACCTGGGCGCCATCCTGCGCTCGGCGATGGGGGCCGGGGTCAACGGCGTCATCGTGCCGGTGCGGCGGGGCAAGGGCATGAGCCCGGTGGTCTCGCGGGTGGCGATGGGCGGGGCCGAGGTCGTGCCGCTGGTGCGCGAGGGCCTCTCCAGCTCGCTGGCCACGTTGCGCCGCGCGGGGGTGCGCGTGGTCGGCTGCGATATGGACGGCGACCCGCTGTGGAGCGTGCCCCTGACCGGGCCCATCGCCCTGGTCCTGGGCGGCGAGGACAAGGGCCTCAGCTCCACGCTGCGAGACCGCTGCGACCAGGTCGCCTCGGTCCCCCTGGAGTGGGGCCTCGACTCCCTCAACGTCAGCGTGACCGCGGCCCTCTTCATGTTCGAACGGCAGCGCCAGGTCCTGCAGGGCGCGCCGCCCTGGACGAGACAGCAGGCGGGTCGGGGTTAGCAACCAGGGTGGGGCCGCCCGGCCCTGGAAACGGAGCCTCGCGTGCAGATCCTCGCCGCCGTAGCCATGGTCGCCATCCTCGTGTTCGTGCACGAGTTCGGGCACTTCATCGTGGCCAAGGCCTGCCGCATCCACGTCCCGGTCTTCTCGCTGGGCTTCGGTCGTCGCCTCTTCGGCATCGAGATCGGCGGCACCGACTACCGCGTCTCCGCCTTGCCCTTCGGCGGCTACGTCCGCATGGCCGGGGCCAACTTCGGGGACTCCAACGACGAAGACGACGACGGGCCCGACGACCCCTCCACCAGCTTCAACCATCGCCCCGTCTGGCAGCGCCTCGCCGTGGTCGCCGCCGGCCCCGCCTTCAACCTCGCGCTGCCCGTCGTGGTCTTCACCGTCCTGCTGATGGCCGGCGAGCCCCAGCCGGCGGCGGTGGTCGGCATGGTCGAGCGCGCCTCGCCCGCCGAGCAGGCCGGCCTGCTGCCCGCGGACCAGATCACCCGGGTGGACGGGGTCGAGGTCGACTCCTGGCGCGAGGTCTTCACGCTGCTCGATCTCGGCGAGACCCGCCACGAGCTGAGCGTCCGGCGAGGCTCGCAAGAGCTCAGCCTCCCGATCGACGCCCCCAAGGACACCGCCATCGGCATCGGCCACTCGCGATCCTCGGCCGAGCTCGGCGTCGACGATCCCCGCTCCCCGGCCGGGCGGGCCGGCCTCGTCACGGGCGAGCGCCTGCTGGCCGTGCAGGGCGCGGAGGTCGCCGACTGGGTCGAGGCCGAGCGCCTCCTCAGCCAGGCGCCCTCCTCCGTGGAGATCGAGGTCGAGGGCGAGGCGGGCCGGCGCACCGTCCGCCTGGAGAAGGACCCCTCCTGGCAGAGCGCGGGGCCGCCGCTCGGCCCGACGGATCGGGACTGGGGCCTGCTGCCGGCGACCCTCTTCGTCGGCACCGTCGGCGAAACCGTCGACAAGGACCCCGACGGCCTCTTCGCCAAGCTCAAGCCGGCGCCGCCGGCCAAGCCCACCCCCGCCAGCCTCGCCGGGATCCAACCCGGGGACCGCTTCCTCCGCATCGAGTCCCGCCCCATCGAGCGCTGGTCGGATGTGCTGGACGCCGTCTCGGCCACGATGGAAGGGGATGGCGACCAGGCCTCGGCCCGCCCGATCGCGCTGGAGGTCATCCGCGAGGGCCAGGTGCTCAGCCTGAGCCTGACCCCCGAGGTCGTGCGCGACACCGACGCCATGGGCCGCTTCTACTACCGGCCGATCCTGGGCGTGACCCGGATGGGCAGCTTCGTCGACGGCCCCATGACCCGGGTCTACTACGGCTTCGTGCCGGCGACGGCCCGCGCCGTGGAGGAGACCACCCGGCTGGCCGGCTTCATCGTCGAGCAGCTCGGCAAGCTGGTGACCGGAGAGGCGGCGGTGCAGAAGAGCCTGGGCGGCCCGGTCGAGATCGTCCGGCAGGCCTCCAACGCGGCCGAGGCGGGGCTGTTCACCTACGCCCGGCTGGCGGGCATGCTCTCCATCTCGCTGGGCATCGTCAACCTCCTGCCGGTCCCGGTCCTCGACGGAGGCCAGCTGATCTTCTTCCTGGTCGAGGCCGTGCGCGGTCGCCCCCTCTCGCACCGCGTCCGCGAGCGCCTGCAGCAGGTCGGCGTGCTCTTCCTGGTCCTGCTGATGCTCTTCGTGCTGGTCTTCGACATCTCCCGGCTCTTCGAGGGAGGGGGATGAGCGCCTCGGGCGGTGCGGTCCTGGGCATCGACACCGCCAGCCCGGTGGTCGGGGCGGCCTTGTGGCTGGGGGACCGCCCGGGCCCGGAGTGGTCGCTGCGCGCAGGGCGAGGTGCGGACGAGGCCTTGCTGCCCGCGCTCGCCGAGCTGATCGAGGGCTGGCAGATCCAGCGCATCGCCGTCAGCACCGGCCCCGGCGCCTTCACCGGCCTGCGGGTCGGGGTCGCGGTGGCCTTGGGGCTGGCCATGAGCCTGGACCTGGAGATCTCCTGCGTGGACTCCCTGGCCGCTCGGGCCGCCCTGGTCGAGGGCCCGCGGGTGCTGGCCGTGCTGGACGCGCGCAAGGGGCGGGTCTACGCCGGCCTCTTCTCCAGCCTCGGGGGAGAGGTCCTGGCCCTGGGTTCGGCCCTGGACGCCGAGCTGTCCGCGGTGCTGCCCCAGGCCCCCTTCCAGGCGGTCGGCGAGGGGGCGCTGGTCTTCGCGCGGCAGATCGAGGCGGCGGGCGGGGCGGTGGTGCCCGTGCCCGAGCGAAACCCGGCCATGCAGGTGGCTCGCCTCGGTGCGGCGTCCCGGGCTATGGACCCGGCGACGGTTCAGCTCCAGTACCTGCGCGCGGCCGACGCGATCGTCCCGGCCGGCCTCGGCCAGCGCCACGGAGCCCCCTCCAGGAGAGAGCATGAGTGAAGGCGAAGGGCTCAACATCGCGATCATCGGCGCGACCGGCGCGGTGGGCGGCGATCTGCTCGCGACCCTGCCCAAGTCGGCCCTGCCCTTGCGAGAGCTGCGGCTCTTCGCCAGCCCGGCCAGCGTGGGGCGGGTGGTCGAGCACGGCGACCGGGTCCACCGTGTGCAGGCCCTGGGAGAGGACATCGGCAGCACCACCATGCTGGAGGGGGTCGATCTCGCCTTCCTGGCCCTGCCCTCCGAGGCCGCCCGCTTCGTCGGCCCCATCCTGGCCGAGCGCGGCATCATGGTCGTCGACATCGGCGGCTCGCTGGCCGACCGGGGGCCGCTGGTCGTGCCGGCGGTCGGGGCCGACTCCCTGCAAGAGGCCGCCCGCGAGCGCATCGTCTGCTCGCCCTCGGCCCCCGGCGTGCTGCTGGCCACCGTCCTGGGCGCCCTGCGGGAGTTCGCGCCCGTCGGGGCCCAGGGCACCGTCCTGCTCTCGGCCGGCGCGGCCGGGCGAGCGGGGGTCGACGAGCTCTCCGGCCAGGTCGTCGCCATGTTCAACCAGAAGGAGCCGCCCCGCCGGGTCTTCCCCAACGGGCTGGCCTTCGACCTCCTGCCCGGGCCCGGCGCCGTCCGTCCGCCCGACGATCCCCTGGCGGGCTGGACGGACGCCGAGGTGCGGCTGGCCAGCGAGGTCGCCGCAGTGGTCGACCTGCCCGCGCCCCGCCTCGCCTTCAGCCTGATGACCGCGCCCTTCTTCTCGGGCCTGGTCGCCTCCTTGCAGATCGAGCTCGAGCACGAGGCCAACATGGACGAGCTTCGCGCCGCCCTCGGCTCGGCCCGCGGCCTGAACCTCGCCGATCCGGTGCCCGGACCTCGCCGGGTGGTCGGCCGGTCGGCCCTCTTCGTCGGGCGCCTGCGCAACGACCCCTCGGGCTCTGGCGGGCTGCACCTGCTGGCGGTGGGCGACAACCTGCGCTTCGGCGCCAGCAACAACGCCATCGCCATCGCCACCGCGCTGTGGGAGGGCGGGCTGCTCTGAGTCGCTGACAGCTTGTCCCTGGCCGTTCACGCGCAAATCGCCAGAGGGCGCAGTCCCTGGCAGGCACGGAACTTGCTCGATCGAAGGCATGCTCCTGCTCCTGCTCCTCGCCGCGCTGCCGGTCCTCGCCTCTCCCGATCGGGTCGCCTGGGTGCTCTCGGGCTCCACCAGCGCCACCGGCCTCTCCGAGGCGCAGGATCTCGTCGTCGCGCCCGATGGCTACACGATCCTGATGGCCGATCCCAGCGGCGGCGCCCTGGCCGCGCTGGACACCCGCTCCTGGGACCTCGACCAGGTCGCGCTCTGCGGGGGGACCCGCGGCGTCGGTCCCTGGAACGACGGCAGCGAGACCCGGGTCTACGTCGGCTGCGAGGACGGGCTGGTGCGCTGGGCCACCCTGGACGGCGGCCGGCTGACCAGCTCGGGCTCCTCGATCGACATCGGCGCGGGCGAGATCCTCGGCCTGCTGGTGGTCGACGGCCTGCTCTACGTGCTGAGCGAAGACCTCGACGGAGGCTACCCCAGCCTGCACGTGGTCGACCCGCTGACCGACACGGTCGACGGCGTCTCCGGCTACCCCTCGACGATGGCCCGGGACGGCTTCGTCGACATGGAGAGCAACGGGACCTACCTGCTGGTCCTGCATGGTAGTGACAACCTGTCCAAGGTGGACATCTCGACCGGCAGCGTCAGCTCGGAGACCGACTCGCTGGGCACGTTGGACGGCCAGGATCTCGTGGCGCGCGAGGACGGGGGCGCCTTCTTCGCGGGCGGGGGCTCGGCGGTCGCCTGGTTCGACCTCTCCGGCAACGACTGGTCGCTCTCGCTGGACTCCAGCGACGGCCTCGACGAGGTCGACAGCATCTGCCTGCTCGAGGAGAGCGAGGAGCTGCTGGTGGCCGACGGCGGCCAGGGCGAGTTCTCCATCTACGAATTCTTCAGCTCCTCCAACACCTTCGGCGACGAGGTCCTGGCCCGCTTCGACTACGGCAGCTCGGGCCTGACCGTCTCCGAGATGGTGCGCCTGGGCGAGACGGTGGTGATCGGGACGCGCGAGGGCGACGTCTGGGTCGCCACCGGGGGGCCCTGGGTCGACGTCTCCTCGGTCTCGCCGACCGAGCTCGGGCAGGGCGACGAGCTCAGCCTCTCCTTCAGCAGCGACCGGGATGGCACCTACGAGCTCCGCCTGGGGGCCGACGACGACGAAGGCGGCAGCGTGCTGGCCTTGGGCGCGGTCGAGGCGGGGGTCTCGGTGGTGGAGAGCCTGCAGGTCGACGAGGAGTGGGTCGAGGGCGAGAACCGGATCCGCGTGGTCGTCACCGGGGACAACGGCGTCACCGGGCACGACTCCGCGGTCGTCGACGTCGACAACCCGCCCCCGAAGCTCTCCCTCACCGACGAGTCGGTGGGCGTCGGCAACGAGTACCTGACCCTCTCGTTTACGGCTCCCTCGGACGAGGACCTCAGCAGCGTCCGGGTCTACCTCAGCGTCACGGCCTTCGAGGCCGAGAGCTGGGCGGCGGGCGGCGGGCCGGACTTCGACGGCGAGGACCCGATCGAGGAGGGTGATCTGCTCTACACGGTCGCCCCGGACGAGTCCCTCGTGCTCGTGATATCGCCCCTTACCAACGATCAGACCTACTACCTGGCCGCCCGCGCGATCGACGCCGGGGGCCTGGAGGGTGAGATGAGCAGCGTCGTTACCGGCACCCCGCGCCAGACCTTCAGCGTCGCCGACCGCAGCGGCGAGTCCGGCGGCTTCTGCGGAGTCGCTGGCGCCCCCGCGGCGGGGCTGGCCCTCTTCGGCCTGCTGGCCGCCTCGCGCCGCCGCCGCCGCGCCTTGGGCGCCTTGGGCCTCGCCGTGCTGGTGGCCTTGCCGGGCAGCGCCTCGGCCGACCAGGTGGACGACGACGAGAACAACGTCATGGGGGCCACCGCGCTGCGGGTCGGCCCGATGACCTTCGCCCAGGACAACGCCATCGTCGAGGTGCTCGGCGAGCGCGGGCACAACGTGTTCCTGCTGGAGACCGGGCCTTCTTGGAAGGGCTACGTCCAGTTCACCTTCGGCGCCGGCTACTACCGCAAGAAGGGGACGCTGCTGACCTCGACCGGCGAGAGCAGCACCCAGGACGACCTGCTCTGGGCGGTCCCGGTCACCGGCAACCTGACCCTGCGCCTGGACGTGCTCAAGGAGCAGGTGCTGGTGCCTTACGTGACCGGCGGTGGAGACCTCTGGCTCTGGCGTGAGCAGTGGACCACCAACGCCGACGGCGACAAGACCGGCATCGGCGGAGGCAAGTGGGGCTACCACTACGGCGTCGGCGGCCAGCTGCTCCTCGACGTCTTCGACCGCGGCCGCGCCGGCCTGGCCTTCTCGCGGATGGGCATGAAGGACTCCTACGTGGTCGGCGAGTGGCGGCGCCAGGAGGTCGGCGTCTTCCAGGAGGGGCTGGACCTCTCCGGCTCGCAGTTCACGATGGGCCTGGGCATCCACTACTGAGGTGGGCGCGCCCTCCGACACCGGCCCCGCGGCGCTGACCTGGCGGCTCGACCTCGCCTGGGACGGGCGAGGCTTCGTCGGCTGGCAGCGCCAGCGCAACGGGCTGAGCGTCCAGCAGGTCGTGGAAGAGGCGCTCAGCCGGCTGCTCGGTCACAGCGAGGTGCGCGTCCGGGCCTCGGGCCGGACCGACGCCGGCGTCCACGCCCTGCACCAGGTAACGGCCTTCGAGACGGCGGTGCAGCGCGAGCCCGCCCGGCTGAAGGCTGGGTTGAACCACCTGCTGCCGCGCAGCATCGCCTGCCTCGACGTCCAGCCCGCGCCCGAAGGCTTCGACCCCCGCGGCTGGACCACCAGCAAGCTCTACCGCTACCGGATCCTGACCCGACAGGCCCGCTGCCCCTTTCGCGAGGGCCTCTGCTGGCACCTCGCCCGGCCCCCCGGCCAGCCCCTCGACGTCGCCGCCATGCAGCTCGCCGCCCAGCGGCTGGTCGGTCGCCAGGACTTCCGCAGCTTCCAGGCCCGCGGCTGCGGGGCGGAGCACTCCGTCCGCCTGCTGCAGTCCGTCCGCCTGCTCGAGCAGCCCGACGAGCTCTGGCTGGAGTTCGAGGGCCACGGCTTCTTGCGTCACCAGGTCCGCATCATGACCGGCACGCTGGTGGAGGTGGGCCTGGGCCGGCGGCCGGAGTCCTGGGTGGGCGAGGTCGTCCAGGCCCGGCACCGCGACGCGGCGGGAGAGACCGCGCCGGCGCAGGGCCTGTGGCTGGTGGAGGTGCGCCTCGGGCAGGGGCCTCGCCGTCCGGTCGACGACGGGACCCCTACCGGGAGCGGGTCAGCTCATCCCTCGTCGTCGGACTCTTCCTCGCCGAGGTCAGCCGGGGTGGCGTCGTCCTCGTCGTCCTCGAGCGACGGAGCGTCATCGTCGTCCAGGTCGTCCTTGTAGGCGTCCACCTTCTTCTTGAGGGCGGTGGGGCGCGCGCCGGCCTTGTAGCGGGCCATGACGGCGACGCGGGGATCCGGCGCCGGGTCGGAGGCCTGGTCGGTCCCGCACTTGGGGCAGACCGCTTCGGGCTTGTTCAGGTCGTAGAACTTCGACCCGCAGGAGAAGCATGTGTATCGCTTGCCAAGGGCAGCTTTGTTCTGCATGGTGATGCCCCATAGGGAGGTGCCGAGAGGAGCCGCGGAGAAGGGGCTCCGGGGGCGGCAGGGTTACCACACCTGACCACGCAGTCAAGCCGCAGAGCGGGGAAAGCAGCGATGAGGGCGATGAAGGGGACGGGATGGCGGGCGCCGTGGTTGCTGCTGGTCCTCGGCCTCGCAGGCGCCTGCGGCCGCCCGGCCTGCGTGGGCGAAGCGCCGGCCCCCACGGCTCCCTCGGTCGACCATCAAGCCCTCGACCGCGCCCGACAGCAGCTCCTGGCTCGCTGGCGGGAGGGGCGCTCCCCGGGCTCCCCGAGCGCCCCGGGCTCCCCAGGGACGGGGTGGGCGGGTCAGGCCGGCGCCGCCTGGCAGGAGGAGCTCGGCCGGAAGGCCTTCGACGCCATCGCCGCCGGCCTGCTGGCCGAGCCCAGCGAGCTGGGCTGGTCCTGGCTGGTCGCCACGGCCTCCCGCTGGCCGCAGCAGACCGGCCTCACGGCGACGCAGGCGAGGGCGCTGCTGGCCTCGGAGCCGCCGGGGGAGGGGATCGAGGCCGCCTCCTGGCGCGCCGCCATGGCCTGGTCCGACCTCGCCCTGGGCCGCCCCGAGGAGGCCCTCCAGCGGCTGGGTCGCCCCTCCTCGGTCGATCTCCTGGGCCTCTCGGCCCTGCTGCGCGCCCAGCAGGATCTCGCCCGGGATCCCCACGACGCAGCGCGGGCCCTGCACCGCGCCTACCCGGCCGATCGAGAGGGCTGCCGCTCGGCCGGCCGCGTGGCCTGGGCCCGGCTGGACTTCCTCGCCCTGGAGGAGGTGGCGGAGGGCTGCTTGGACGCGGCCTCGGCCCCCTACCTCTCTCGCCTGCTGGCCGACGCGCTCGACGCCCAGGGCCGCGCCGCCGAGGCCTGCGCCCTCTACCTCCAGGCCGGCGCCGATCTGCACGCGGCGGCCATCCTCGTCCAGGACGGCCGCTGCGGGGTGGAGCCTCCCGCGGACCTCCTCGGGCGCGCCCTGGGCGAGGACAGCCCCGAGGCGCGGCTGCACACCCTCTGGGCGGCGCTGATCGCCGGCGAGCGAGGCGGGATCGAGGAGGCCGCCTCGGCGATGCTGGCCCGGGCTGAGGATCGGGGGCCCCCGGCCCGGGCGGCCCTGGCGGCGGCCTGGCTGGCGCTGGATCAGCCCTTCGCCGCGGGTGTGCTGCTCGACTCCGGCGCGGGCAGCTCGGCGCCCGTGCTGATCCTGCGCGCCCGGGTGGCCATGGCCGCGGGCGAGGAGCAGGCGGCTCTGCGGCTGGCGGACGAGGCCGTCGCGGCCGCCCCCGACGATCGCGGGGCGCACCGGGCGAGGATGAGGCTCCTCGCTGCGCTGGACCCCTCGCGGCTGCCGGTGGCCGCCGCCGAGCTGGCCGAGCGGGACCCGGTCGCCGTGGAGATCCTCTCCCGCAGCGTCGACCGGATGATGCCCTGGCAAGGCGTGTGGCCGGGGGGCCACCCGACCGAGGCGCAGGTGCCCGCCGGGCTCGCGGCGGGGCCGGAGAGGACCGTGGTCCCGCCGCTGCCGCCTCCCGAGCAGCGCTCGCCCGTGCAACGCTGGGTGGCCACGCAGGAGCTGCTCGCGGCAGGAGAGGGAGCGCAGGCCCGCATGCTACTGGCCGCTCCGGGCATGCCGGGAGAGGACCCGCTGATCCAGGCCGTCCTTCGGGCCAGCCTCGGGCGCGCCCTGGACCCCGGCCTGACGCTCTCCGAGGCGCTTGACACGGTGCGCCTGCTCGACTAAACACCGGCGTCCTGCCCGCAGGGCCATTGCGTAGTTCAGGGCGAATCGGCCACACCAGCCAGTCCGCTCCTGATCCCCCGCTCCGGCCCCCCATGGGCACAACCGCGCAGGTTGCAGGACCTGCCGAGCCCCTCGAACCCTCCCTGGTGACCTCATGAGCACGACCATGGCCAACGCGAACACCGTCGAACACGGCTGGTTCGTGATCGACGCAGCGGACCAGACCCTGGGACGTCTGACCACCCGCATCGCGACCGCCCTTCGCGGCAAGCACAAGGTCGACTTCACCCCCCACGTCGACTGCGGTGACTTCGTCATCGTGATCAACGCCGAGAAGGTGGCCTTCACCGGTCGCAAGCTCGACCAGAAGGAGTACTACCGCTACTCCGGTCACTCCGGCGGCCTCAAGACCCGGACCGCTCGTCAGCTCCTCACCGAGGACCCCGAGCGCATCATCCGGCACGCCGTCCAGGGCATGCTCCCCAAGAACCGCCTCTCCCGCAAGGTGATCGGCAAGCTGAAGATCTACGCCGGCCCTGAGCATCCTCATGCGGCCCAGCAGCCCCAGCCCTTCCCCGCGCACATCTGAAGGATCCAGGAACCATGGCGACCCCGACCCAGTATTACGGAACCGGCCGACGCAAGACCGCGGTGGCCCGCGTCTACCTGCGCAGCGGCGGCGGCAAGATCACCGTCAACAAGCTCAGCCTGGACAACTACTTCCAGCGCGAGAGCAGCAAGCTGATCCTTCGTCAGCCCCTGACGGTGTCCGAGCTCGGCGAGAGCTTCGACGTGACCGTCAACGTGCACGGCGGCGGCAAGGCCGGGCAGGCCGGCGCCATCCGGCTGGGCATCGCCCGCGCCCTGGTCGGCTTCAAGCCCGAGCTGCGCGCCCTGATGCGCGAGAACGGCCTGCTGACCCGCGACGCGCGCGAGGTCGAGCGCAAGAAGTACGGACAGCCGGGCGCCCGCAAGCGCTTCCAGTTCAGCAAGCGCTGATTCTGGGTCCGGGCCGTCTTGCGGCTGCCCCTTGGCCGGCTTACTGACAGGTGTCGGTGAGGGGTAACGTGAAGACGCATACGACGATCCTGGCTTGGGCTCTGCTGGTCTCCCCGTCGTTGGCGAGCGCCTCCGACGAGGTCTCGCAGGACGTGGTGGTCCGCATGGACGCCGACCAGGTGCGGGCGGTGTTGGCCGACACCTCGCTGGCGATGTCGATGAGCAAGGACATCATCTCGCATCGCATCGAGGATGACGCTCCCTGCCAGCTGGTGCACATCACCACCCGCGGCCTGACCGAGCCGCTCAAGTACACCGTTCGGCGCTGCCCGACGGCGACCGGCTTCAAGGAGACCCTGGTCCAGGGCGACTCCATGATCGAGGCGATGGAGGTCGAGTGGCGGACCTCCCCGCACGAGGGTGGGACCAAGGTCCGGCTCTCGGTCCTGACCCGCATCGGACGGGTCCCGCAGCTCCTGGTCAACCAGCAGGTCCGACAGGGCGTCAGCCAGACGCTCCGCAACCTGGTGCGGGTGGTCGAGCCCAAGGCGCGCTGACCGGCCGCTTCCTTCGGGTTGACGTCCGGGCCGGGATGTGCGATGGCTGCACGGGCCGGTCTGCGTGGCCGTCCCGAACCCTCCCTCGGGAGCCCTCGACGTGAGCACGGGCGCGGCCATCGCGATCATCCCCAGCCGCCTGGCGGCCCAGCGGCTCCCCGGCAAGCCCCTGCTGGACATCGGGGGGCGGCCGATGATCGCCTGGGTGGTGGAGCGCTGTGCTCGGGCGAGGCGGGTCGGGCGGGTGGTCGTCGCCACCGACGACGCCGGCATCGCCGAGGCCGCCCAGGCCGCTGGAGCCGAGGCGCTTCTGACCGACCCTGGACACCCCAGCGGGACCGATCGTGTCGCCGAGGCCGTCCGGCGGCTGGGGCTCCCCGCGCGGGCCCGGGTGATCAACGTGCAAGGCGACGAGCCGCTGATCGACCCAGACAGCATCGACGCGGTGCTCGAAGCCCTCGACCAGCCCGGCGTGCTTCGCAGCACGGCCTCGGCCCCCCTGCTGGGGGACCCCGCCTCGCTGGCCCGGGTCAAGGTCGTCACCGACCAGCAGGGCGACGCCTTGTACTTCTCGCGGGCGCCGATCCCCGCAGGCGGTCCCTATCGGCTGCACCTGGGCCTCTACGCCTTCGGGGTCGAGGCGCTGCTGGACTTCGCCTCGCTGCCCCCCGGCCGCCTCGAGCAGCTGGAGAGGCTGGAGCAGCTACGCTTGCTGGAGCACGGGCGCCCCCTGCGGATCGTGCCCCTGGACCGCCACTCTCCCTCGGTCGACACGCCCGAGGATCTCGCCCTTGTCCGCACCCTGATCCGCCCCTCCTGAATCCCCCCACTCTGCCGAGTCATCCCATGCGCAAGACCCGAAACCACAGCATGAAGTACATCTTCGTCACCGGCGGGGTGCTCTCCTCCCTCGGCAAGGGCCTGTCCGCCGCGGCCATCGGGGCCCTGCTGGAGGCCCGGGGCGTGCGGGTCACCAACGTCAAGATGGACCCCTACATCAACGTCGACCCGGGCACGATGAGCCCCTACCAGCACGGCGAGGTCTTCGTCACCGACGACGGCGCCGAGACCGATCTGGACCTGGGGCACTACACCCGCTTCACCACCGGCCCGATCAGCCAGCGCAACAACTTCACGACCGGGCGGATCTACCGCAACGTGATCGAGGCCGAGCGGCGGGGCGAGTACCTGGGGAGCACGGTGCAGGTCATCCCCCACATCACCGACGAGATCAAGCGCCTGGTGAAGGAGGCCGTGCAGGACGTCGACATCGGCATCATCGAGATCGGCGGCACCGTCGGTGACATCGAGGGCCTGCCCTTCCTGGAGGCGATCCGCCAGTTCCGGGTGGACGTCGGGCCCGAGAACGTCGCATTCATCCACCTGACCCTGGTCCCCTGGATCGCCACCGCCGGTGAGCTCAAGACCAAGCCGACCCAGCACTCGGTGAAAGAGCTGCTCAGCATCGGGATCCAGCCCGACATCCTGCTCTGCCGCAGCGACCGCCGCCTGCCGGCCGAGATGGCCCGCAAGATCGCCCTCTTCTGCAACGTCGAGGCCGAGGCCGTCATCAGCGCGCCAGACGTGAGCTGCATCTACGAGCTGCCGATCGTCTTCCACGAGCAGGGCCTGGACGACCGCATCCTCTCCCTCTTCAACATGTACGCGGTCGGCGCGCGGCTGGAGGGCTGGCGGGACCTGGTGCACCGGATGAAGGCCCCGCGGCTGCGCCTCAGCGTCGCCATCGTGGGCAAGTACGTCCACCTCGCGGACACCTACAAGTCGCTCAACGAGGCGCTGCTGCACGGCGGCGTGGCCAACGACACCAAGGTCGAGCTCTGCTTCATCGACAGCGAGGAGCTGACCGGCGCCGACCTGGACGAGCGCCTGGGGAAGCACGACGCGGTGCTGGTCCCCGGCGGCTTCGGCGAGCGTGGGGTCGAGGGCAAGATCGCGGCGATCCGCTGGGCCCGCGAGAAGGGGGTGCCCTTCTTCGGCATCTGCCTGGGCATGCAGCTCGCCGTGGTCGAGTTCGCCCGCACGGTCCTGGGGCTGGGTGACGCCCACAGCCGCGAGTTCAAGCCCGACGGCAAGACCCTGGTGGTGGAGCTGATGAACGAGCAGCACGAGGTCGTGGCCAAGGGCGGCACGATGCGCCTGGGGGCCTTCCCCTGCCAGCTCCGCGACGGGTCGCGCAACCGGGAGATCTACGGCGAGCCGATGGTCAGCGAGCGCCACCGCCACCGCTACGAGGTCAACCCCGCCTACTTCGATCGCCTGGAGGCGGCCGGCCTGCAGATCACCGGCCGCAGCCCCGAAGGACGCCTCGCCGAGATGGTCGAGCTGCCGGGGCACCCCTACTTCGTCGCCTGCCAGTTCCACCCCGAGTTCAAGAGCCGCCCCCTCCAGCCCCACCCCCTCTTCGTGGCCTTCGTGGAGGCCGGGTTGAAGGCCCGCCGCGCGCGAGAGGCCCGGGCGGCGGCGCCGGTCGCCGGAGAGGTCTCCGCGTGAGGAAGGCGCTGCCCCTCGCGCTCGCGTTGTCCCTCGCGCTCGCGCTGGTGATGGCGCAGGGCTGCGGCGGGTCGGCGCCGAGGGAGGGGGAGCCCACCGGTCCGCCCCTGCGGGTCGAGCAGGCGCGGCTGGAGGCCCCTGGCCTGGTCCTGTTGGCGGCCAGCGCCACGGTCGACGCTGACGGGCAGGCCCAGGCCTCGCAGGTCCAGGCCACCGTGGAGGGGGGTGCCGTAGGAGGCGGCGGGGGGAGCCTCCCGGCCGAGGCTCGCCCTCCGCTGACCATCGAGGCTCCCGACTCCAGCTGGGATCTGCGCGGTCGCACGGTGCGCTTCACCGGTGGCGTGCGGGCTCAGCGCGCCCAGGTGGTCCTGACCTGCGACGAGCTCCAGGTGCAGTACGCCAGCGGCGAGCGGGTCCAGAGCGCGCTCGCCACGGGGCGGGTCGAGGTCGTGCACGGGACGCGTACCGCCACCAGCGACTCGGCCCTCCTGACCACCGCCGATGGCTCCATCGTGCTGACGGGGGATCCCCGGATCAGCGACGGCCCCAACCAGCTCTCGGGCCAGCGCATCACCCTGTACCTGGACGACGAGCGGGTCCGCTGCGAGGGCTGCCGCCTCCGCGTGGACGGGCAGGCCGTGAGCCCCAAGTGAGCGACCCCACCAGAAGTCGAGCAGGTGGGCTTCCCGCGCTCGGGCTCCAGGCAGTCGGGCTCCAGCGGACGCTGGGCGGCCGTCGGGTCGTCGATGGGGTCAGCCTCTCGGTCGCTCCCGGCGAGGTGGTCGGGCTCCTCGGGCCGAACGGGGCGGGCAAGACGACCTGCTTCCGGATGATCGCCGGCCTGGATCGCCCGGACGCGGGGGCGGTGCTGCTCGACGGCCGCGACCTCGCCCGCGAGCCGCTCTGGAGGCGGGTGCGCGCCGGCCTGGGCTACCTCGCCCAGGAGCCGACGGTCTTCCGGGCGCTCAGCGTGCGCGAGAACGTCGCCGCCGCCTTGAGGGCCCGCGGTGCTTCGGCGGACGAGGCCGACCCCGCCCTGGAGCGGGCGGGCCTCGCGCACCTGGCCGGCTCGACCGCCGGCAGCCTCTCGGGGGGCGAGCGCCGCCGCCTGGAGATCACCCGCGCGCTGGCCGCCGCGCCACGGGTGCTGCTGCTCGACGAGCCCTTCGCCGGCGTCGATCCCGTCGCCGTCGCCGCCCTGCAGGCGCTCATCCGGGAGCTCGCGGCGTCGGGGATCGGCCTGCTGATCACCGACCACGCCGTCCGAGAGACCCTTGGGATCTGCGATCGGGCCGTGATCCTCGACGGTGGGGTCGTCATCGCCGAGGGGCGCCCCGAGCAGGTCGCCGCCGACGCCCATGTGCGCGCCCGGTTCCTGGGGGCCCACTTTCGCCTGGACCCGCAGGGCTGAGCCCCGGCCCGGCCGAGGCCCCGTGCCCCCCTCGGAGGTGCCGCCCTGATATGCTGGCACGAATGGTGCATTAGGAACTCGGGCTGGAAGGCCCGGACAGGAGCCTCGCCGAATGGCCCTCGACCTCCGCCAGCAGCAGAAGCTCAGCCAGAACCTCGTCCTGACGCAGCAGCTTCAGCAGGCGATCAAGCTGCTGCAGCTCAACCACATGGAGCTGGTCGAGGCCGTCCAGGCCGAGATGATGGAGAACCCCACCCTGGAGGAGATCCCCGGCACCCAGAACGAGGGGGTCTCCGACGCGGAGTACGCCCTTCACGAGGGCGCCCGCAGCGAGCAGCGCGACACGGCCGAGCAGAACAACGGCGCCTCGGACAACAGCATCGACTGGGACCGCTACCTCGAGCACCAGGACAGCAGCGCCTTCAACCAGGGCTCGACCGGCCCCAGCCGCTTCGACGACATGCCGCCGATCGAGACGACCCTCTCGACCAACGAGAGCCTCGCCGAGCACCTGCGCTGGCAGCTCTCGATGTGCTCCTGCACCGAGGGCGAGCAGATGGCCGCTCGGATCATCATCCACAACCTCGACCACCGCGGCTACCTGCTCGAGCCGCTGGACCAGCTCTTCGCCGGGATGGATCTGGACCCCGAGGACATCGCCGGGGCGCTGGAGATCGTGCAGGCCTTCGATCCCGTGGGCTGCGCCGCGGCCGACCTGACCGAGACCCTGGTCCTGCAGGCCAAGGCGATGTGGCCCGAGGACCCCTTCATCGTCCGGCTGCTGACCGAGCACCTGCGCGACATCGAGACCCGCAGCTACGCGGCGATCGCGCGCGCGATGGAGCTCGAGGTCGAGGATGTCGTCGAGTACCACCGGATGATCCGCGAGCTGGAGCCCTGGCCCGGGCGCGCCTACTCCGAGCCGGCCAACCAGTACATCACGCCCGACATCCAGGTCGTGAAGCTGGGCGGGGAGTGGCAGATCGTGCAGAACGAGGACGGCCTGCCCCGCCTGCGGGTCAGCCGCTACTACCAGGAGGTCCTGCGGGACAAGGCCTCCACCAAGGACGACAAGCACTACATCCGCGAGCGGCTGGACTCGGCGGACTTCTTGATCAAGAGCATCTTCAAGCGCCAGCGGACGATTCACAAGGTCATGGCCTGCATCCTGGAGCGCCAGCACGACTTCTTCGACCGGGGGCCCGAGTACCTCAAGCCGATGGTCCTTCGCGACATCGCCGACGAGATCGGGGTGCACGAATCCACCGTGAGCCGGGTTACTAGCAACAAGTATGTGCAGTGCCCCCACGGGATCTTCGAGCTCAAGTACTTCTTCAACGCGCGCATCCAGAACAACCAAGGGGATGACTTCGCGGGCGAAGCAGTCAAGGAGAAGCTCCGCAAGCTCCTGTCCGAGGAAGACCCCAAGAAGCCGGTCTCGGACAGCGCGCTGGTCGAGCTGCTCGAACGGCAAGGGGTGGTCATTGCCCGCCGGACTGTGGCAAAGTACCGAGAGCAGATGGGCATTCTTCCGTCGTCGCAGAGAAAGCGCCTCTTCTAGACGGGCTCACCGCTCACCCCCTGCGCTTTGAGGTCAGAACGATGCGACTGGAAATCTCGTTCCGCAATGCTTCCGTAGAAGAGAAGGAACGTCAGGCGCTCAAGAATCGAGTTGAGCGGAAGAGCCGGAAGATCACCCGCTTCCTCAAGGAGCCCGTCGACGTCGGCCTGGTCATCCTCGGGCAGAAGGTGGGCTACCGCGGCGACCTGGTGGTCAGCGGCGCCGGCGCGGACAGCTTCAAGGCCAGCCTGGAAGCCGACGATCCGATCGCGGTCGTCGACGGCTTGATCCACACCGTCGAGCGCGCTGTGCGCCGTCGGCATGATCGGCGGCTCGACGTGCACCGCACCGAGGGCACCCCGCTCGACGGCTTCGTGCCCGACTTCGCGCTGAGCGAGGGCGAGGATCACGACCTCGAGACGGCCGAGGTTCATCGCACCGTTCGGGGCGGCGCGGCCTGAAGCCTCGCCAGGAGAGCAGACGATGAGCGCGATCCAGCCGGTCAGCGGTCAGCTCCTCGCCAGCCAGGCCGATCGGCTCGGGCTGCGGCTGGTCGCGGCCAACGCCGGCTATCAGCGGCCGATCCTGCGGTCCTCTCCGCTCCGCCCCGCGCTGGTCCCCGAGGGAGGACCCGAGGACGCCGATGGCGCCGTCGTGCTGCTGGGGGTGGACGACCTGGACTGGCTGCGGGTCAAGCCGCCGGGAGAGCAGGCCGCGGCCCTGCGGGCCCGACTGGGCGAGAAGGCGGCCGCGATCATCGTCTGTCGGGGCCTGTTTCCGCCCAAGAGCGTGCTGGACCTCGCCGCCGACCTGGGCCTGCCCCTCTTCCTGACCCGCCGCCCGTCGACCGAGCTGGCGCGCGAGCTGGAGGCGATGCTGGCCCATGCGCTGGCCGCGCGCGAGGTCGTGCACGGCGTGCTGGTGCAGGTCCACAACCTCGGCGTCATGCTGGTGGGCCACAGCGGCATCGGCAAGAGCGAGACCGCGCTGGAGCTGGTGCAGCGGGGCCATCGCCTCGTCGCCGACGACGTGGTCGACCTGACCCGGGCGGGGCCGGTCCTCCTGGGCCAGGGCCGCGAGGGGATGAGCCACTACCTCGAGGTCCGCGGGCTGGGCGTGCTGCACGCCGCGGACCTCTTCGGCCAGGCCGCCGTGCTCGAGAAGACCGCCGTCCACCTGGTCGTCGAGCTCAGCGACTGGCGCGACGACCAGGTCACCCGGACGGGCCTGGACGACCTGTTCTGGTCCGCCCTGGGGGTCGAGGTCCCCCTGGTGCGCCTGCCGGTGCGCCCCGGCCGCAACATCGCACTGCTGGTCGAGGTGGCCGCGCGCAACCAGATCCTCAAGCGCCGGGGCATCCACTCGGCCCGCCGGCTGGACGAGGAGATCACCCGCCGCTTGGAGTCCGACGAGGGCGACGCTTCCTGATCGGGCGCTCCTCGTGGTACTCGGGCTCGGTGTTGATGGCCCACAGCGCCTCGCGGTCCAGGCGGCCTTGGGCGAGCTGATCCACCGCCACCATCGCGGTCAGCATCGAGTGGTCCTGGTTGTTGTACCGGTGCATGCCGTTGCGGCCGATCAGCAGCAGCCCCTCGATCCCGTCCAGCCAGGCCCGCAGCTCTCCGAAGCGCGAGTAGCTCCCGAAGTAGGCCGGGTAGCAGCGCGGCATCCGGATCACGCAGGCGCTGATCAGGTCGCTGGGATCGAGCAGCCCGGTCGCGGCCGCCTCGGCGATGGCGAGCTGCTCCAGTTCGGCGTCGGTCCGGGACCAGAGCGCGTCGCCGATCGAGCAGAAGTACTCCATCCCCAGGAAGGCGTGGCGGGGGTCGGCCACCATCCAGGGGCTCCAGTTGTGAAAGAGCTGGACCCGGCCCACGCAGAGGCCCGGCTGCTGGATGTAGATCCAGTTGTCCTGCAGATCGCGCCGCTCGCGGGAGAGCAGGCCGACCGTGATGAAGTCCCGATAGACCAGGCCCTCGCTGATCTCCCGCACCTCGGGCGAGGCCGGCCAGCTCGGCTCCAGCGCCCGCACCAGCTCCTGGATCGGCATCGTCGAGATGACCAGCTCGGCCTCCAGTCGGTGCGGCCGGCCCTGAGGGTCCAGCGCGGTGGCTGCCCGGATCCGGCCGCCCTCGGCGTCGACGCCGACTACCGTCCAGCCCATGCGCAGCTCGCCGCCGGCCGCGTGGATCTTGTCGGCGACGGTCTCCCACAGCTGGCCAGGGCCGTGCCGCGGGTACAGGAAGTGCTCGATCAGCGAGGTCTGCACCTGGCTTCGGTCCACCGCCCGGGGCGAGCCGGGCAGCAGGCGCTCGAAGAAGTGGCGGGCGGCGGCCCCCAGGTCCAGCCCCTTGATGCGCTGGCGGCCCCACTCGGCGCTGATCTGCTCGCAGGGCACGCCCCAGACCTTCTCGGTGTAGTCCTTGAAGAAGGAGAGGTACAAGGAGCGGCCGAAGCGGTTGATCAGCAGGTCTTCGAGCGAGGCTTCGGCCCGGGGGCGCAGCCGGGCGCGGGCGTAGCTCAGCCCGATCTTCAAGCCGCGGCGAGGCCCCAGCGTCGCCAGGGTGCGCGGGCTGGCGCGCAGCGGGTAGTCGTAGAAGGCGCCCCCGTGGAAGATCCGCGATCGACGTGATCGCAGCAGCATCACCTGCTCGGTCTCCCGAGGATCGGGCCCCTCGGCCCCGCGCAGCTCCCGGGTCAGCCCCTGGTAGGCGAGGCGGGCCCCCTCGTCGGGGAGGCCTTGGAGCGGCAGCATCGACAGCCACCAGTCCATGACCCGGTCGGACTTGCTGAAGAAGCGGTGGCCGCCGATGTCGATGCGGTTGCCCTGGTGGATCTCGGTGCGGGAGATGCCTCCGATCCGGGTCGAGGCCTCCAGCACGAGCGGGCGATAGTCGCTGCGCTGCAGCAGCTCGTGGGCGGCGGTGAGGCCGGCGGGGCCCGCGCCGATGATCAGGGCGCGCCTCATGGGTGGGTCGTCTGCACGGGGAGGGGGACCTACTCGACCCGCAGCACGGTCATCATGCCGCGGTGGGCGTGGGGGAGGATGTGGCAGTGAGCCATCCAGTCTCCGCGGTTGGTAGCCAGGACCCGCAGCCGCACCGCGCTGTGGATCGGCACGTTGACGGTGTCCTCGATCAGCCGGGCTTGTGGCGCGACCCCGCCCTCGGAGAGCACCTCGAAGCTCATGCCGTGCAGGTGGAAGGGGTGCTCGGTGGCGGAGAGGTTGCGGACCTCGATGATCGCCTCCTGCCCGTAGGCGAGGACCGGGATGGTCACGTCTGGGTACTGCTCGCCGTTGATCATCCAGGTGTCGGTGTGCTCCTCGCCTTGGAAGGTCCAGAGCACATCGGTGTGCCCGGGGTCCGGCGTGGGCGCCTCGAAGACATGGGGGAAGGACATCGAGGCGGCCCGACCGTCGCCCCGCAGCGCGACCACGGCCAGGTCCTGGACCGGCCCCTGGGTGTCTCCGCCGCGGCGGTCGTAGGGCCAGGCCTGGAAGGCCTCCCCGCCGGGCCCGGGCAGCCAGAGGAGCTCGGCCCGATCGCCGGGAGCCAGCAGCAGGCGCTCGGGTAGCCACTCCTCGGCCAGCAGGCCCTGGTCGCGGGCCAGCACGGGCATCCCGGTCGTGTCCAGCCAGGCATAGGCGCTGTTGCTGGCGTTGAGCAGCCGGAGCCGGACCCGCTCGCCGACCTCCAGCTCGACCGTCGGCGCGAGCAGGCCGTTGAGCAGCCAGGACCCGGCGTCCCCGTGGGCGCCGTGCGTCAGGTCCGGGTCGCTGCCGACGCCGGTTTGGGTGTCCTCCCAGGTCGACTCGGAGTCCGGGTCCTCGGCGTCGGCGTCGAGCACGATCACCAGCTCACGGTCGGCGGCGGGCTCGGCGGGGTCCTCTACGATCACGACGCCGTACAGCCCCAGGTCGACCTGCCGATCGGAGTCGTGGTGCGGGTGGTACCAGAAGGTGCCGACCTCGTCCGCGGTGAAGACCGCCTGGAAGGAGCCTCCTGCCGGGATGCCCTCGTTGGTCCAGGTGACGCCGTCCATCTCGTAGGGCACCGACAGCCCGTGCCAGTGCACCGTCGTCGGCTGGTCCAGCTCGTTCTCGATGTCCACGGTCAGGATGTCGCCCTTCTGCAGCCGGATGGTGGGCCCGGGGACCTGCCCGTTGAAGGCGTAGCCCTCGACGACGCGGATCCGTCCGGTCGTCGGGTCCCAGATCTCCCGGCGCAGGCTCCCGGCGCTCAGGGCGACCCGCACCAGGCCCTCGGCCGGGTCGAGGTCCTCGGCCTCGGCCGGCGAGCGGAGGGTGTTCTCGCGCGGCTCGCCGGTGTCCTCGGGGACCCCGGTCTCGTGCGGTTCCTGGACGGGCGCGGTGTGCGGCGAGCAGGCCAGCAGCAGCAGGGGGATCATCGGCTCGCCTCGGCCATGACGGACTCGCTCAGCGGCCAGCCCCGCTCGGCCGCCAGCTCCAGCGGGAAGGCGCGGTGGAGGAGCATCGCGCGCACCTCGGGGGCCTCGCAGCCGCCTTCGAAGCGGTGCTCGCTGCTGGAGGCCTGCCCGGGCAGGATGCGGTTGTCGCTGGCGATGTCGACGGCCATGAAGTGCGGCACGTTGCGCTCGCCCTGAGGGCCGACCATCAGGCGCGCGAAGGCCATCCCCGGCGCGCCCGCCCAGGCCCGGGCCGCCTCGCCCTCCGCCGGCAGGCCCAGGGCCGAGACCCGCCAGGCCCGCTCGCCCTCGGGCAGCGGCCGATCGAGCTGCACCCGCCCCGCGGAGTCCACCGCCAGGATCTCGGCCTCGCCGGCCCACTGCTCGACCGGCAGGCCCTTCTCCTCGGCCGAGAAGCTCCCGTCGCCGAAGGGCCCGAAGCCGGTGTAGTCGCGCCACTCCCCGCTGCGCCGGGCCACGCGGATGCGCTGACCGGGCTCGGCGCCGGGCCAGAGCTCCCAGTCCTCATCGGCTTCCTTCTGGTCGAAGGCCCCGCCAAAGTCGGGCACGACGTCGCCGCCGGTCGGGCTCAGCAGCTCCTCGCCGCAGCGCGCCTCGACCAGCAGGATCAGGCTGCGCAGCGGCTCCCCGGTCGGGATGGCGTGGGCGGGGCCGCTGTTGTGGACGGTCGCCCGGGCCACCAGCTCGTCTTCGACCGTCTCCACCTGCAGGTCGATCCAGGCGGCCAGGCCCAGCATGCGCTGCTCCTCGCTGCGCGGACCGAACCAGGCGTGGCGGCGGACGCTGCCCGCCGGTCGATACCAGCCCGTCGCGATCCCCACGGACTCGCCGGCGTCGTGGGTGCCGAGGTCGGCGGAGTTTCCGGCCTCGGCGTCGGGGGGCATATGGCAGGAGTTGCAGGGGATCTCCGTACCCAGCGGCCCCTGGACCAGCTCCTCCCAGGTCGAGTGCACCGGCAGGCGCCCCTCCGGCCAGCGGGCGGCGTCCAGCTCCTCGCCGGGGACCAGGACGGGCTGGTCGTACTGGTGGCAGCCCGCGCAGACCGTCCCGTTGGCGAAGTGATCCCGCTGCACGCTGCCCATTCGCGGGTTGAGCACGTCGGGGTAGGGGCCGAAGGTGAGGGGAAGGTAGGGGCCCAGGGCCTTGGAGGCCGTCTCCTCCAGCGGGCGGAGGACGCGCAGCCGGCCAGCGACCCCCGGCTCGCTGGCGCTCAGCTCGACCGACTCGACCTTGTGGCAGGTGTCGCAGTGGACGCCGAGGTCGTAGGCGATGCCGGTCGCCTCCAGCAGATCGCGGCCGCCGAGCTCCCCGTCGATGCCGGGGGCGTGGCAGTCGGCGCAGGCCCCGGTCTGCTCGGGCGAGGCCTCGGCGCTGTCGCAGGGCAGCTCCTCGCCGCAACCCTCGTTGAGGGAGGGCAGCACGCCCTCGCCCAGGTAGCAGCGCCAGGCCGCCTCCTCGGTGCCGGGCTGGCGGCCCTCCTGCCAGCGCCCCCCGGCCCGCAGGCAGGCGTCCTCCTCGGTCAATGCGCCGGCCACCCCGGCGTAGAGGTCCTGGAGCTGCGGGTTGCTGGCCGAGCTGCGGTGGGCCGAGTCGTACCAGTCCTCGGTCAGGCTGAGGTGGCAGTGCGAGCACTGGTCGGTCGTGTCGCTGCGCGTAGGCGTCCCGGGGTCCTGGAAGACGTAGGCCGGGTTGTCGGTCGTCAGGAAGCGGCTCAGGGCGATCTCCAGCTCGCCGGCCTCCAGGATCGAGTCGGAGATGGTCTCGCCCGCGATGCGCGCCTCGGGGTGCGAGGCGGCCAGCGCGATGTCCCCGTCCAGGTCCAGGAGCACTTCCACCTCGGCCCCGCCGCTGCTGTCGGTGGTCCACTGCAGGGTGGTCCCGGGCTGGGTGAGCAGCACCCCCTCGCCGGGCTGGTCGTCGAGCGTGACCTGCACCCGCAGCACCGCCGTCGAGGGCTCGGGGGTGGGCTCGGTCGGCGTGGTCGGCGCGGTGGCGGTGTCACCACCGGGAGACGACCCACCGGCGCAGCCAAGGAGGATCAGGAGGATCATCGGCGCTCCGGGCGGAGCATAGCGCCCTCTGAGGCGCGCGCCCCGAATAGTTCCCCATGGCGCTGAGGCGCCTCCAGGGGACCATGAAACAACGCTTCTCCCTGGTGCCTCGGCTACATGGGGGACGCGGGGGTTGGGGGGGGCTGCCGAAGGCCGATCGGAGGGGGAG
>ERZ761602.757-NODE-757-length-65238-cov-370.836445_pt1 | contig 65238 bp, 50 predicted proteins | sample MGYA00512165_ERZ761602 | MGnify/ENA primary metagenome ERZ761602 (study PRJEB28899, sample SAMN02445085) | bioreactor sludge metagenome | biome: EBPR sludge; isolation source: Thorneside wastewater treatment plant | place: Australia: Brisbane, Thorneside...
GCCGGCGATGAGCGCGCGGCACGCTCCTGATTGAAGAAGTCGATCCAGTTGATCGTCCCCTGCCGACTGACGCGCGCATGGATCTCTGGCGAGTCGACGGCCAACTGCTCGATGGCGAAGACGCGCTGCAGCGGATCGACCGTTGCCAGCAGAATGTGCAGCCGCTTCAGCGACAGCAGGGGATCGCCGGCGGTGTCCCTGACGACGAGATCCCTGACCGTGACCGTGCCCGACAGGCCGAGCGACGGATGATCGTCGTCGCCGCGGCGAAAGGCGAGCTTCAGCTCGCCGTCGACGGCGCCCGAGACGAGCTGGATTGGCAGTCGCAGCGGCAGATAGTCGAGATAGGGAGCGATCTGCACGTCGCTCAGGTCGACCGACAGCTCGCTCTCCTGCGTTGCGGCGAAGGGCTTGCTCCTGCCCTGAACGACGAGTGGGGCACCGTTGAGCGAGGCCGAGAACGCCGGCTCGACAAAGATCTCGACCGAATTCGGCAGGCTGGAAACGAAGGGCAAGGCAATATTGAGATCGCTGAGCTGCTGCTTCTCGCCCAGCATCCGATCGTCGAAGTCCACCCTGCCACCGGCGATCTGGATGTTGTTCACGGAAAAGCGGGGCGTTGGCCCGGACGACGGTGGCCGTGCCATGAACTCGTCGATCAGGTCGGAAAAGTTGAAACGCCCGTCAGGCAGCCGCACCAACGACAACGCCGGACCGACCAGCTTCAGTTCGCTGATCACCGGCCCCCCGCGAAACAGCGAACTGGACTCGAGGTTGATGAACAACTGGTCGAAACCCGCCACCTTCTCGGCGCCGCCCGTCTCCTGGATTGCCAGCCCGTCGACTTGCAGGGACAAGGTGTAGGGGTTTATTCTCAGCCCCTCGATGCTCACGGGCCTGTGCAGCGCCGCGGCAAGCTGCTCAACGAGGAGCCACTTGACGAGCGGTGGCATGACCAGAAAGCCGAGCAGACCGATGATCAACAGTGCGAGAACAAACCGCAGTCCGTATTTCTTCACGCGCATGGAGGCAATCGCGGTGGTGGGATGGGTGTTTCCGGTCATGGCGGCAGCCCCTGGGCTGACTGGGGAAAGCGCCAATTTAGCACGAAGCGCTCGCGGTCGTGCTGCCGTGGCGCACGCGCCGCTTCGCTGGCGAGGCTGAACGGCATGTCGCGCCCGAGTGTCCTCATCGTCGATGACAACGATCTGCTGCGCAGCCTGCTGCGCGGCATGTTGCGCGACAGCGAGTACGAAGTCGTCGGCGAAGCGCGCAACGGCATCGGCGCGCTCGAACTCGCCGAGCGCCTGCGGCCAGACATCATCTGCATGGACGTCGTCATGCCGGAGATGAATGGCCTCGAGGCGCTGCAGGCGATCAAGTCACGGCACCCCGAAACCGTCGTCGTCATGCTCACCGGCAGCCCGAGTGTCGAACATGTCCGCTCATCGATCCAGAATGGAGCCAGCGGTTTCATCGTCAAGCCGTTCAACGCCGGCAAGGTGCTCGACACGGTCGGTCGCGCCTGGCGTTCGGCAAAGCCGACCGACGGCGGCCAAGCGGCGGTCTGAGAGCCGATAAGGAAATCGTTGCCAGCAAGGCGGGGACGGTAGCCGCGATGGCGCGAGCGAGGTCCTGCGTCGGCGGCGCCGTGGCTTCACTCACAGGCTCTGAAGCCGCCGCTGCGGCGGGTGTGCTACCGATGCCTCGACCACGCCAGCGGCCGCACTGGCGACGCGGAGGCGACCGGCGCCCTCTCAGAAGCTGTTCTTCCACTCCCGCAGGGCGGTGAACACGGCCACCTTGTCCGCCGTGCCGGCTCCCCTGTGCCGTGCCGACTCCACGACCTCGGGCTGGGTGCAGCGCAGGAAGGGGTTGCTCGCCTTCTCGCACGCGATCGTCGACGGCACCGTCGCCAGCCCCCTGGCGCGCGCCTCGATGACCTCTGCCAGCCGGCACTGGAGATCGCGGTTCCCGGGTTCGACGGCGAGCGCGAAGCGCAGGTTGGCCTGCGTGTACTCGTGCGCGCAGTAGACTGCCGTCTCGTCGGGCAATGCCGCCAGGCAGGCAAGCGAAGCCAGCATCTGCGCCGGTGTTCCCTCGAAGAGACGCCCACAGCCTCCGGCAAACAGCGTGTCGCCACAGAACAGGCAGCCTGAGCCATAATACGCGAGGTGGCCAAGCGTATGTCCGGGCACCGCAATGACCGTGAAGCCGCTGTCGCAGCCAGCCGGGTGAATCGTCTCGCCACCGCGCAACGGCCGGCTGACGCCGTTGATCGGTTCTGCTGCCGGCCCGAACACCTCGGCCCGGTAGTGCGCCAGCAGCGCGGCAACTCCACCCTGGTGGTCGGCATGGTGGTGGGTGATGAGAATGCTGGCGAGAGTCAGTCCCTCGCGCTCGAGAACCTCGAGCACCGGCCGTGCATCACCTGGATCAACCACCGCTGCTGCTGCGCCTTTGCGCAGCAGCCAGATGTAGTTATCCTTGAAAGCTGGAATGCGGATGACGTCGAACATCGCTGGATTTTGGAAGAACTGCAGAAAATGTCAATTCCTGTCTTCAGCGACTGGCTGCAAAGTCCGCAAGGGCGCTACGTCATGGCGTGGGAGCGAGCCAGCATCGACGCGGCGGTTGCCGACCTCTTCGGCTACAACGCCATCCAGCTCGGCCTGCCGGAGATCAGGCTGCTGGCGCAGAACCGCATCCCGCTGCGACAGGTGGCCGGCGATGCCGGTCTGGTCGACGTCACCTGCGACCTGCGGCAACTGCCCTTTGCCGCCCACAGCATCGACCTCGTAGTCATGGCGCATGTCCTCGAGTTCCATGAGGACCCGCACCAGATCCTGCGCGAAGTCGAACGTATCCTGATCCCGGAGGGTGAAGTGATCATCACTGGCTTCAATCCGCTCTCGCTCTGGGGCCTGCGCCAGAAGCTGCCCAACTGTCCGAAAGGGTATCCGTGGAATGGCGACTACCTGTCGCTGCGGCGCCTGCGAGACTGGCTGCAACTGCTGGGTTTCGAGGTCGAGCGCGGCAGTTTTGGCTGTTACGCGCCGCCCTGCACGCGCGAGCGCTGGCTGCACCGCTGGCAGTTCATCGAGTCTGCGGGCAATCGCTGGTGGAGTTTTGCCGGCGGCGTTTACCTGCTGCGGGCGATCAAGCGGGTGCATGGCATGCGGCTGATCCTGCCGAGCTGGAAGCGGCAGCGATCAGCGGCCAAGGCGCTGTCGGCGCTAAGCAAGAAGGAATCGGGACGACATGAGTGATGCGGGAATCGTGACCATCTACGCCGATGGCGGCTGTCGCGGCAACCCTGGACCGGGAGGCTGGGGCGTCGTGCTGAAAAGCGGTGAACTCGAGAAGGAACTCTGGGGCGGCGAAGCGGCGACGACCAACAACCGCATGGAACTGACGGCGGCGATCCGCGCCCTCGAGGCACTCCGGCGACCAGCGACGGTGCATCTGCACAGCGATTCGCAGTACCTGCAGAAAGGCATCACCGAGTGGATCCGCAACTGGCAACGCAACGGCTGGCGAACCGCCAGCCGCCAGCCGGTGAAGAATGCCGACCTCTGGCAGCGGCTCGCCGAGCTCGCCGGGCAGCATCAGATCAATTGGTTCTGGGTCAGGGGACACGCCGGGCACCCCGGCAACGAACGTGCCGACGCGCTGGCCAATCGCGGCATGGACGAGTTGCGGCGCAGCCCGGCCGCCCGCTAGAGCGCAGACAAGGACAACCAGCGATGCGAACGATCTTCCTCGACACCGAAACAACCGGCCTCGAGCACAAGCTGGGGCACCGCGTCATCGAGATCGGCGGCGTCGAGATGCGCAACCGCCGCCTGACGCAAAGGCACTTCCACAGTTATCTCAATCCGGAACGTGAGATCGACGCCGGCGCCCTGTCGGTGCACGGGATCAGCCGCGAGTTCCTTCTCGACAAGCCCCGCTTCGCCGACATCGCCGCCGACTTCCTCGACTTCGTCCGCGGCGCCGAACTGGTCATCCACAATGCCGCTTTCGACCTTGGATTCCTGAACGCGGAACTGGCTTTGCTCGACATGGCACCGGTCGAAACCGTCTGCCACGGCGTCTGCGACACGCTGCGAATGGCCAAGGAACTGCACCCGGGCAAGAGGAACAACCTCAACGCGCTCTGCGAACGCTACGGCGTCGACAACTCGCAGCGGACGCTGCACGGAGCCCTGCTCGACGCCGAGATCCTAGCCGAAGTCTATCTCGCGATGACCCGTGGTCAGGAGAGCCTGATCATGGATCTGGCCGACGAGCAGACGGAGCGGATCGAGGCCGGCCGCCGGTCGGCTGCCGCCGGCGAGCGTCGCGAGCAACTGGTCCGGCGCGCCAGCCCGGAAGAAATCGCCGAGCACGAAAAGCTGCTGGCGGCGATCGAGCAAGCCAGCAAGGGCAGGTGCCTGTGGCTGCATCGCGAGCCCGCCGCCTGACACCGCCCCGGCGCCTGCTGCAGGCACTCGCCGGCGCTGGAAATGCTCGATTTCCTCGAACGTCTCGCTCCATTCGCGCCACCGACGCTGCTGCTGCGCGATCCGGAGCCGCTCGCCCAGCGGCCGCTCAGCGGTGACGGACGGTCATGATGCCGGACCCGGACCCGGACCGGCGACCGGGAAGGCACGCGCCGGCAAGGAAACGCCGGCAGCGACCCAGGGGACGGCGCTGGTCAGCGCGTGAGCGCAGCCGACTCAGCTGTCGCCAGGTGTCTCCGATGGGCGTCGGGGCCGCCGCATGTGCCGCCGCGGTGGCCGCACGTCCGGCGCACGCGCCTCGCCCTGGCCGTCGCCGGCGGCTGCTTCCGGCCGCGGCGCCTGCGGCCTCGGTTCCTGCCTGGGCTCCTGCCTTGGTACAGGCGGTTTGGCTGGCGCCTTGCGTTGCTCGGGCCGGCGGCCGGGACCTGCAGCGCCCTGGCGCTTGTCGCCCTGCCGCTCGCCCGGCCGATCCGGCTGGCGATCGGACTCGCGGTTTCCTGGGGCAAGCGTGATCTCGATCTCGATGATCTCGTCCCACTGCTCGTCGGTGCGATCTCGCTCGGGTATGGCGAGAAGCTCGCGCAGCCGCCGCCTCGGATCCTGGGGGGGGGAATCGTTCATGCCGACATTATGACTCACACTGCAGTCGTCGTTCAACAAGCATGAACATCGGCCCCCGGGCAGCGAGCACCGGAGGGCCCCTCAATGTGAAAGTCGCGTCAGCGACTCGCGAATCGCCCTTCTCCCGTGCGCGGGAGAAGGGCCGGGGATGAGGGAAACGGTCATGACTTTCATCATCAGGGGTGTCTCGCAAGTCATGGCCCTCAGCCTGCCCGAATCCGGCACAGGGCGAGACGCCGGCGCGCCACCCGCTGACCGCTGCCGGCAGCCCGTCCGGGGTGCGCACACCCACGCCGGGAACGGGTTCCCGGGCACGGACAGGCAACAGATGAGGGAGGGTACGGCAAGCCGGGCGCCGGAACGAACCGGCGCCGGTCGATGATCAGTGGTCGGCGCGCAGGCTGGCGGCAAAGGTGCTTTGCAGGACTTCCGGAAACTGGAAGCGGGCCAGGGTGCGGTGGATGTCGTCCTGATTGACGCCGCTGCTGCTGTCCTGGAAGCGGATTCCGAGCGGACGGCCGTTGGCCGCCAGGGTGGCGAAAGCGAAGCGCCAGCGTTGCGCCTCGGCCAGACGCTCGCGCAACTCGTCTTCGTTGCTGATCTCTACACCCGCCTGCTTCAGTGAATCGAGAAACTGGTCGAAGGACTCGTTGCTCAGGCTACCCATGGTGTTCTCCTGTCTACGTTATTGGTGGTGATTGCGCCGTGCATGCGCCGACTAACGCCTGCTGCGACCTGCGGTTGACAAGAATGATCAACAGCGGGGGAAAGACGTGCGCCGCCGCTGTCTTGGCGTGTTGCCGACCGTGTCGTCTGCGGGCCGGCGCCATCGGACGAAGCCGAACGGCAACAGCAGGAGCGTATAGAATGGCGTGCCGCCATAGCCACCTGAGCGCAGCGCATGCACAAGACCCGCCAGCATCTCGAGCTCCTTGCACCGGCGAAGAATGCCGATTTCGGAATCGAGGCCATCATCCACGGCGCCGATGCCGTCTACATCGGCGGCCCGGCGTTCGGCGCCCGCGCCCGCGCCGACAATTCGGTCGCCGACATCGGCCGCCTCGTCGAGCATGCGCACCGTTTCGACGCGCAGGTCCTCGTTGCGCTCAACACCCTGCTGCGAGACGATGAGCTCGAGGCGGCGCGCCAACTGGTCTGGCAGCTCTACGATGCCGGCGCCGACGCGCTGATCGTCCAGGACATGGGTCTGCTCGAGCTCGATCTGCCACCGATCGAACTGCACGCCAGCACGCAGACCAACGTCCGCTCGCCCGACAAGGCCAGATTCCTCGCCGGCGTCGGTTTCTCCCAGATTGTCCTCGCGCGCGAACTGGCGCTCGACCAGATCAGCGCCATCGCCCGCGAGACCGACGCCATCCTCGAGTTCTTCGTGCACGGCGCGCTGTGCGTCAGCTACAGCGGCCTGTGCAACCTGAGTTACGCGCAGACGGGGCGCAGCGCCAACCGTGGCGACTGTTCGCAATCCTGCCGTCTTCCCTATACGCTGGCCGCGCCGGGCGGGCAGGTGATCGCCGCCAACCGACACCTGCTGTCGATGAAGGACAACGATCAGAGCCGCAATCTGCGGGCACTGATCGACGCCGGCATCAGCTCGTTCAAGATCGAGGGCCGACTGAAGGATCTGGCCTACGTCAAGAACATCACCGCCCACTATCGCCTGCTACTCGACGAGATCATTGCCGAACGACCGGAGCATCGGCGCAGTTCGTCCGGCAAGAGCAGCTTCCTTTTCCGCCCGCAACCCGAAAAGACCTTCAACCGGGGCGCCACCGACTATTTCGTCACCGGCCGCAAGGCCGACATTGGCGCCTTTGCGACGCCGAAGTTCGTCGGTGACGAGATCGGCACGATCACCCGGGTCGGCAGCAACCACTTCGATCTCGGCGGCCCGGTCGCCGTGCACAACGGTGACGGGATCGCCTGGTTCGACGCCGCCGGCGAACTGCACGGGCTGCAGATCAACCGCGCCGAGCACAGCGGCAGCGGCTACCGGCTGTTCCCGCAACTCACCGACGGTAGACTGCCGGCGGGCCTGCAGCCAGGCAGCCGCATCTACCGCAACCGCGATCAGGAGTTCGCCCGCCGCCTGGCAAGGAAGTCGGCAAGCCGCAGCATCGACGTCGATCTGCGCCTGAGCGAGGAGGCGCATGCTCTGCTGCTGACGATCAGCGATGAGCGCGGGATCACGGCGCAGGCGACGCTGGCACACGGCCGACAAGCGGCGCGCGACGGCGAGCGAGCCCGTGCAGGCATGCGCGACAGCCTCGGCCGGCTGGGCGGGACGATCTACAGCGCGCGGAGCATCGACATCGCGCTTGCTGCGGACTGGTTCCTGCCGGCTGCCGCACTCAACCAGTTGCGTCGCGATGCGATAGCCGCCCTCGACGCGGCGCGTCACGCGGCTTATGAGCGCCCGTCGCGGCGGCCAGCGGCCGTACCGGCAGTCGCCTGTCCCGAGCGTTCGCTCGACTACCTGGCCGGCGTCAGCAACAACAGCGCGCGTGCCTTCTATGCCCGGCATGGCGTCGAGCTCATCGAGTCTGCCTACGAGTGCGGTCAGCAGAAAGGCGAGGTGTCACTGATGATCACGAAGCACTGCCTGCGCTACAGCTTCAACCTCTGCCCGAAACAGGTGAAGGGCATCCGGGCCGAGCCGATGCTCCTCATCAACGGCGGTGAACGGCTGACGCTGCGCTTCGACTGCAAGCCCTGCGAAATGCACGTCATCGGCAGGCTCGGCAAGCAGCGGACGCTGCGACTGGCGGCAAGGTAGCGATGGCGGGCAGAGCATGAGCGATCCGCTCCCCGATGACGGCACGGCACCTGCTGCAGCGGCGGCAGACGCCGACACGCTGACCGGCCGCAACCGCCGGCGAAGCCTGGCGAAAGGGCGTCAGCCGGACGCGCAGGCGGCCGCCGAGCTGCGCCGGTGCATCGGCGATCCCGACCCGGCGGGCTACCGTCGCGACCTCCTGATCGAGTTCCTGCACCGTCTGCAGGATGCCCACGGCGCGCTGCGCGAGCGGCATCTGGTGGCGCTCGCGCACGCGATGCGACTGCCGCTGGCCGAGGTGTACGAGGTCGCGAGTTTCTACCACCACTTCGACATCGTCGCCGACGATGCGTCGCTACCCGAGCTGACGCTGCGCGTCTGTGACGGCCTGAGCTGCCAACTGGCTGGTGCTGGCGACCTGCTGGCGCAAGCGCGCGCGCGCCTCGCATCGGCCCGCGTGCGCGTGCTGGCCGTCCCATGCATCGGTCGCTGCGAACAGGCGCCGGCGGCGCAGGTCGGCCAGCGCGCCGTGCCGCAGGCAACACCTGCCACGCTCCTGCAGGCGGTATCGCAGCTGGCGACTGCGGCACCGGCGGTGGATCGGGCGCCGCGTCAGCCGGTCGCAGCCTTCGACCCGGCGGCGCTGGCCGAGCGCGCGGTGACGCCGGTGCCGGGGCAGGATCCGGCAAGTGTCCCGCACGCCGACTACCGGACCTACCGGGCGACGGGCGGCTATGCGCTGGCAGCGGCCGTCAGCAGCGGTGCGCTGCCGGTCGCGCAGGTGCTGCGGGCGATGACCGATTCCGGCCTGCGCGGCCTCGGCGGCGCCGGCTTCCCGGCCGGACGCAAGTGGCAACTGGTGCGCGAACGGCCAGCACCGCGCCTGCTGGTGGTGAACATCGACGAAGGCGAGCCCGGAACCTTCAAGGACCGCACCTGGCTCGAACGCGACCCGCACCGTTTTCTCGAGGGCGTCCTCATCGCCGCCCACGTCGTCGGCATCGCTGCCGTCTATGTCTATGTCCGCGACGAGTACCACGAGGCCCGCGCGCTGCTTGCCGCAGCGGTCGCCGACCTCGTCGCCGCAGCCCCCTGCCCCGTGCCGACGATTGAACTGCGCCGCGGCGCTGGCGCCTACATCTGCGGCGAGGAGTCGGCGATGATCGAAAGCATCGAAGGCAGGCGCGGCGAACCGCGTCTGCGCCCGCCCTATGTCGCGCAGCGCGGGCTGTTTGGCGCGCCGACGCTGGCGCACAATTTCGAGACCCTCTACTGGGTACGCGACATCGTCGAGCGGGGAGCGTCCTGGTTTGCCGGCTTCGGCCGCCGTGGCCGGCACGGCCTGCGCAGTTTCAGCGTCAGCGGTCGCGTCCGTCAACCCGGAGTCAAGCTGGCACCAGCGGGAATCACGCTGCGTGAACTGGTCGACGAATACTGCGGCGGCATGGCCGACGGCCACCGCCTCTACGCCTACCTGCCGGGCGGTGCCGCCGGCGGCATCCTGCCGGCGCACCTCGCCGATCTGCCACTCGATTTCGACACCCTGCAGTCCAGCGGCAGCTTCATCGGCTCGGCGGGCGTCATCGTCCTCGGCGAGCACGACCGGGCGCGCGATGCCGCACTGACGATGATGCGCTTCTTCGCCGCCGAGAGCTGCGGCCAATGCACCCCCTGCCGCATCGGTACCGCCCGGGCGGCAGCGCTGATGGCAGCGGCCGACTGGGACCACGCGCTGCTCGCCGATCTGGCGCAGGTGATGGCGGACGCGTCGATCTGCGGCCTCGGACAGGCGGCGCCGAACGTCCTGCGCAGCGTGCAGATCCATTTCGCCACTGAAGTGGCGACAGGTCGGCGATGAGTGCAGCCGCCGATGAGCCTCAGGCGGCCGCCATCGCGTTCATGCTCGACGGCCGTGAGCTGGCGGCACGCGCCGGCGAAAGCATCCTCGACGCCGCCCTGCGCCACGGCATCGACATCCCGCACCTGTGCCACCGGCCGGGGCTGCGTCCGGTCGGCAATTGTCGCGCCTGCGTCGTCGAGATCGCCGGCGAGCGGGCTCTGGCCGCCAGTTGCTGCCGCGCGCCGGAGCCCGGCATGGCGGTCCGTTCCGACAGCGAGCGTGCGCGACGGAGCCAGAACATGGTGCTCGAACTGCTGCTGGCGGACATGCCGGCAGCCGGTCACAAGTGGCTCGACGGCGACGGCAGGCAAGGACATGGCGAGTTGTCCGCGGTGGTGGCGCGGGCCGGCGTGCGCGTGCGACCGGCGCTGCTTGCCGTCCGCCAGCAGCCGCCGCCGGCCGACGGGTCGCACCCGGCGATGCTGGTCAATCTCGATGCGTGCATCCAATGCACGCGCTGCGTTCGCGCCTGCCGCGAGGAGCAGGTCAACGACGTCATCGGCTACGCGCTGCGCGGCGACTCGGCGAAGATCGTCTTCGACCTCGATGACGCGCTGGGTGACAGCAGCTGTGTCGCCTGCGGCGAGTGCGTGCAAGCCTGTCCGACCGGCGCCCTCAGCGCCCGCACGCAGCACGGCAGCCAGATCGTCGACCGCCGGGTGGACTCGGTGTGCCCGTACTGTGGAGTCGGCTGCCTGATCACCTACAACGTGCGCGACGAGCGGATCGTCAGCGTCGACGGGCGCGACGGTCCGGCCAACCGGTCGCGACTGTGCGTCAAGGGCCGCTTCGGCCTCGACTACGTGCACCACCCGCAGCGCCTGACACGGCCACTGATCCGCCTCTCCGGTGTTGCCAAGGAGGCAGCCCAGGCTGCCCGACCGGACGACTGGCGCGCGGTCTTCCGCGAGGCGAGCTGGGAGGAGGCGCTGGCGCTGGCCAGCAAGGGCTTCAGGCGCCTGCGCGAGCAGCATGGCGCACCGACGCTGGCCGGCTTCGGCTCGGCCAAGGGCAGCAACGAGGAGGCCTATCTCTTCCAGAAGCTGGTGCGTACCGGCTTCGGCAGCAACAACGTCGACCACTGTACGCGCCTCTGCCATGCTTCGAGCGTCACCGCGCTGCTCGAAGCGGTGGGCTCGGCGGCGGTCAGCAACCCGGTCAACGACGTGCAGCATGCCGAACTGATCTTCCTCATCGGCTGCAACCCGACCGCCAACCACCCGGTAGCGGCCACCTGGATGAAGAACGCCGCCCGGCGCGGGGCCCGGATCGTCGTCGCCGACCCGCGCGGCACCGACATCGGGCGCCATGCCTGGCGCCAGCTCCGCTTCCGCGCCGACACCGACGTCGCGCTGCTCAACGCGCTGATCCACGCCGTCATCGACGAGGGGCTGGCCGACGAGGATTTCATCCGCGAGCGCGTGGACAACTACGAGGCGCTGCGCGAGCAGGTGAGGAATTTCAGCCCGGAGGCGATGGCGCCGGTCTGCGGCGTCGCGGCGGCGACACTGCGCGAAGTGGCACGCGCCTTTGCCCGTGCGCGCAGCGCGATGATCCTGTGGGGCATGGGCGTCAGCCAGCATGTGCATGGCACCGACAACGCCCGCTGCCTGATCGCCCTGTGCGCGGTGACCGGCCAGATCGGCAAGCCCGGATCGGGTCTGCATCCGCTGCGCGGGCAGAACAACGTGCAGGGAGCCAGCGACGCCGGACTGATCCCGATGATGCTCCCCGGCTACCAGCACGTCAGCGACGCTGCTGCCCGCCGCCGCTTCGAGGATTTCTGGGGACAGCCGCTGGACGACCGGCCGGGCTACACGGTGGTCGAGATCCTGAACCTGGCGCTGGCCGCCGACAGCGAGCCGCACAAGGTGCGCGGCATGTACATCATGGGCGAGAACCCGGCAATGAGCGACCCCGACCTGAACCACGCGCGGCAGGCTCTGGCGGCGTTGCAGCACCTCGTGGTCCAGGACATCTTCATGACCGAGACGGCCTGGCTGGCCGACGTCGTGCTGCCGGCGTCGGCATGGCCCGAGAAGACCGGTACGGTCACCAACACCGACCGCATGCTGCAACTCGGCCGGCGGGCGCTGCAGCCACCCGGCGATGCCCGGCCCGACCTCTGGATCGTGCAGCAGATGGCCCGCGGCCTCGGCCTCACCTGGCATTACCCGGGCGACGAATGCGGTGTCGCGGCAGTCTACGAGGAGATGCGCCAGAGCATGCGCTCGCTGATCGGCGGCATCTCGTGGCAGCGCCTGCAGCGGCAGGGCAGCGTCACCTACCCCTGCCTGCACGCAGACGACCCCGGCCAGCCGATCGTCTTCGTCGACCGCTTCCCAACCGCCAGCGGCCGTCTCCGGCTGGTGCCGGTGGAACTCGTTGCGGCCGACGAAACGCCCGATGCCGACTACCCCTTCGTCCTCATCACCGGCCGCCAGCTCGAACACTGGCACACCGGCAGCATGACCCGCCGCGCGCACGTCCTCGACGCCATCGAGCCGCAGGCGACGGTGTCAATGAACAGCGACGACATGGACGCGCTGGCGATCCGGCCTGGCGACGTCGTCACCGTGCAGTCGCGGCGGGGCGAGGTCGTCATGCAGGCGCGTGTCGACGCGGGCACGCCCGCCGGTACGGTCTTCATGCCCTTCGCCTACCACGAAGCGGCCGCCAACCTGCTGACCAACGCCGCTCTCGACCCGGCTGCCCGCATCCCCGAACTGAAGTACTGCGCCGTGCGGCTGCGGCGCGGCGGCCGCATCGACGCCGTCGCGGGCTACGGCCAGCCAGCGCCGACCGCCGATGCCGGCTGAGCGCGCCGCGGACTTGCCGCGACTGACCCGGGCGACGGCGAGCCTGACGCAGGAGGTGCGCGTGCTCGACGCGACCGGCGTGCAGCGGACGATTCGCATCCCCGACGAACGGCCGCTGACGATCTACGTCGACAAGCGCGAACTGGTGACGCTGATGACGCTCGGGCAGTACCCGGAGTGGCTGCTGCTGGGCTACCTGCTCAACCAGCGGCTGATCGACGACGTGCGACAGTTGGCCTCGGTGACCGTCGACTGGTCGGTCGACTCGGCTGCCGTTCGCACCTGCGGCGGCACGCCCGGCAGCGCTGCCCTCGCAAGCGCTGCGGCGCGTCCGGTGGTCGGCAGCGGTTGCGCCCAGGGAACGCTGTTCGCCGAGCAGATGGCTGGACTGGAGACGGTGCTTCTGCCCGCGGCGGACCGCGCACGCATCGACCAGGCGACGCTGCTGGCGGCGCTCGAGCGCATGCGCAGCCAGCCCAGCGTGCACCGCGAGGCCGGCTCGGTGCACGGCACCGCGCTCTTCCGCGGCAGCGAGCTGCTGTTCTTCGTCGAGGATGTCGGCCGCCACAACGCCGTCGATACCGTCGCCGGCTGGATGGCGATGCATGGCATCGACGGCAGCGACAAGCTGCTGCTCACCACCGGCCGGCTGACCAGCGAGATGGTGATCAAGGCCGCGCGAATGGCGGTGCCGATCGTCGTGTCGCGCAACGGCGTCACCGCCATGGGTCATTCGCTTGCCGAGCGACTCGGAATGACCCTCTTCGGGCGTGCCAGCGGCCGGCGCTTCCTCTGCTACACCGGCGCCCACCGCTTCGACCCCGGGCCATCAGCAGGATCTGTGGCCGATCGGCCTGATCGGTGCCTCGACTGACCCGGTCGCCCTCGACAGTGCCTGCGTCCAGGCACTTGGCTGGGATCCTGCGACAGTCCCCAGCCTGACCTGGGGCGAGCGACTCGGCGTCGGGCACTGGCAGCGGCAACGGATCACGCTTCGCGGCCGGCAGTGGAACGAGCTGCCGGTGTTCGAGGTAGCGCCCCCGCCGCTCAGGGTCGATCCACCGGAGACCAGGCTGCAGGCGGCGCTGCGCACCCTGCACAAGACCATCCTGCGCGCACGGCCGGTGATCGACAGAAGTCGCTGCAATGGCTGCGCCGATTGCATGCGGATCTGCCCGATCGCGGCGATCCGCCAGGACCCAGGACCAACAGGTCGTCGAAACCGTTCGCGCCGTCTGCTGCGACATGGATGTGCCGAGGCTGGCAGTCTATAACGTCGAGCAGTTCGGTCCCGGCCACGTGGTGGACATCGAAACGGCCGCGTTTCTCGAATGCTGGCGAGTCAATTGCCTGGGCGCCTTCCTCTTCGGACGCGAAGTCGCCCGGGCGATGCTCACCCGCGGCCGTGGCACCCTGATTTTCACAGGCGCCACCGCGGCCACCCGCGGCCGCGATGGTTATGCCAACATGGCCGTCGGCAAGTGGGGGCAACGCGCCCTGGCACAGTGTATGGCACGGGAGCTCGGGCCAAAGGGGAACCACGTGGTACACGTCATCATCGACGGAGGCATTCTGAATGAACACGCCACCCCGATCATGCAGCAACGCATGCTGAAGCTCTTCCCCGACGAGATCGCCGAAAACTATCTTGCCCTCCACCGCCAGCACCCCAGCACCTGGACTCACGAACTCGACCTCCGGCCCTGGCTCGAGAGATTCTGAGTCGCGCCAGAGAGAACGGGCCGATCCGACGCCTTGGCGGCTCTGTCAGCAAGCGAGCAGCCCTGCCGCGAAGCTGCAGAATGCAGCCGAAGGCATGCGGGCCACCCTGTCGGTTTTCTTTACACCGACCGTCAACGGATCCATCAGCTTTCGCCCAACAGATTGTTTCAAATACTATCCGAACTCCTGGCCCATTGCTTGCTTATCGTACTCGCTCGCATCCTTTGCGGGCTATCGGTGGCTCGAACACCTGTTTTCAGCGAGAGGAGAACGATCATGAAGCCAATCTACAAGTGTGCCGGCGCCGTCGCTGCATTGCTCCTGGCCCCGGCGGCGGGAGCCGCCCTCACCACCTACGAGGCCACCGGCCCCGACGCGGCAAGCATAACGGTCGCGCGTGACGCCTTTCGCACGGCCGTCGGCGGCGGCACCACCGCCGGTCTCAACGGGTCCTTCGGCGGCCTTCGCCGCGAAATCAACTGGGATGGCGTAGGAAACTCCTTTGCCGACCCCAACCTCCTGCCGGCAGACTTCTTCAACCTCAACTCGCCGCGTGGAGCGCTCTTCAGCACGCCAGGAACAGGTTTCCTGGTCAGTGCCAACGCCGGCCAGAGTGCCCCGACACTCTTCGGCTTCCCGAACGACTTCCAGACCTTCAGCGCGCAACGGCTGTTTACCGCGGTGAACAGCAACATCACCGACGTCACCTTCTTCCTTCCCGGAACGGCGACGGCTGCGACGACGAGCGCTTTCGCCGCCATCTTCGTCGATGTCGAGGTGGCTGGTCTGACGACGATGGAGTTCTTCAACGAAAGCGGGTCGTCGATCTTCTCACGCGCCGTCCTCGCCGGCGGCAACCAGGGGTTGAGCTTCCTCGGCGCGGTTGCCGATGCGGGCGAGCGGATCAGCCGGGTTCGTCTGACTTCCGGCCTCAATACCATCGTCGCCAATGGCGTGCTCGGCAACCCAAACGACGATGTCGTCGTGATGGACGACTTTCTCTATGCCGAACCCAGCCGCGCCGTGCCGGAGCCCGCCGGTCTGGCGCTCGCCGGCCTCGGCCTGCTGGGCGGCCTGCGCTGGCTGCGCCGCCGGCGGCAGGATGCCTGATTCGCCGTAGCGGCAGATCCACTTGCCCGTTCCGTGACCGTGGTCGGCTGATCGCCGCCACGGAACGGCCAGAACGCCCGGCGCTCCCGCCGCCGCCGGCGTACCGCTGGTCTTGCGGCAGGGCTGGCCCGTGGTCGTTGCTGCAGGCGATCGCAGCGTCCGCTGCCACTCGTCACGGCACCCGTCGTCGGCGAGACGACGCTCCGGCCCACCCATCGCAAGCCACAGGGAATCCGCCCGGCGGAAACACCGCCCGTTCACTCCATCCCCTCCACCGACGTCCAGCGCCGGCGACCCGTCGCCGCGACCACGCATTGACGCAGCGCCGCCGCACGCCTGCGTGTACAATGCGCCCCGTTGCAGGTGCTGCGGAAGGATTCTCCGACCGCGGTCAAACGGGAAAGCGGTGCGTCGCCAAACGACCAGTCCGCTGCTGCCCCCGCAACGGTAAGCGAGTGCGGGCGCGCCATCATGCCACTGGACCCTGGTCCGGGAAGGCGGCGCGTCAAGACTTGCGAGCCCGGATACCGGCCTGTGACAAGCAGCGGAAGTGCCGCGGGGCGTGGCGCCGGTTCCCGGCCTGTCGCCATCCTCCCGTCGCTTCCTTTTCGGTCATTCCGGCTTGCGGGGACGCCTGCCGGAAACGGGAGAAGCAACATGAATCCACGCCTGCCGCCACTCGCCGCGGCCCTGCTCGTCACCTGTACTGCACCGCTGCGCGCCGACGAGGCGCGCGACCCCGATGTGGTGGTCGTCACCGCCACCCGCTTTGCCGAACCCGAGTCGCGCCTGCCGGCCAATATCAGCGTCATCACGCGCGACGACATCCGCAACAGCCCGGCGCGTGACCTGCCAGGTATCCTGAAGTCGAGCGCCGGTGTCGTCGTGCGTGCGCTGTCGGGCAGCCTCGGCATCGACGCGACGATCGACATCCGCGGCTTCGGCGAGAGCGCCGGCAGCAACACGCTGATCCTGCTCGACGGTCAGCGACTCAACCCGATCGACCTCGGCAGCGTCAACTGGTCGGCGATTCCGCTCGACAGCGTCGAGCGAATCGAGATCCTGCGCGGCGCCGGCAGCGTCCAGTATGGCGACAAGGCGACCGGCGGCGTCGTCAACATCATCACCGACAAGTCCGGCCGCCCGCGCTTCGGCGCGACCCTCGGTGTCGGCAGCTATGGCACGCAGACCGCCGACCTCAACGCGGCCGCCGGCAACGCCACGGGCTACATCAACGCCTTCGCGCACTACGCCGACACCAACGGCTGGCGCGCCAACAACCAGGCCGACCAGCTCGCGTTGAGCGGGCGCGGCGGCATCTACCTCGCCCGCGGCGACGGCGAGGCCTTCCTCGACTACTCGGTCTACCAGGACAGTTCGGGTCTGCCGGGCTTCCTGCTTTCGGCCGACTATCCGTCGCGACCACAGAAGTCGAACTTCCCGGACGACACCCAGCGCAGCAACGGTTACCGGCTGCGACCGGGGATCACGCTGCCACTCGGCGACCGGCTGCGCCTCGATGCCGAGGTCTCGGTCGAACGTCAGGACAGCCACTTCCGCTACGCTTCGTTCGCCAGCGAAGCCGACCGGACGCGCGACAGTTGGTCCTTCACGCCGCGTGTGCGCTGGCAGCACGGGCTCGGCGAGATGGCCAGCGAGACGGTGTTCGGCTTCGATCACTACTCCGGCAAGGTCGACGCGAGCTATTCGTCAGCGCCGCAACAGAAGGCCCGCCAGGACAGCAACGGCGTCTATTTCCAAAACGTCACCACCTTCGGCGACGGCTGGAGCGGCCTGCTCGGAGCGCGCTACCAGAGCATGGATCAGTCGGCCGAGCAGGCGGCCTACCCGGCCTGGTTCCAGCCCGCCGTCGACGGCAGTGCGCGCAACTCCGCCACCGCCTGGGACATCGGCGTCAATCGTTCCGGCAGCGGCTGGCGCGCCTACGCCAAGACCGGCAGCACCTTCCGTTTCCCAGCCACCGATGAACTCTTCGGCTACGACCCGATCAACGGCGTCCCGGTCTTCGCCGGCAACCTCAAGCCGCAGACCGGCACCGTCCAGGAGATCGGTGGCAACGCCAGCTTCGGTCCGTTGCGTGCGCGTGCCGCCCTCTACCACATGAACCTCGACGACGAGATCGCCTTCGACGGCACGCTGTTCGCCAACGTGAACCTCGCGCCGACGCGCCGCCAGGGTCTCGAACTCGAGACGAACTGGCAGATCGCCCCGTCGCTGGCGGCGCTGGTGAGCTACAGCTATACGCGCTCGACCTTCGACAGTGGCGTCTACAGCGGCAACCAGTTGCCGCTGGTGCCACGCAACTCGGCGGCAGCAAAGATCGCCTGGGATGGCGGCAGCGTTGGCCGCTACGCGCTGGTCGCTACCTACGTCGGCGATCGCTACTTCAGCGGCGACTTCGCCAACGCGCTCGACAAGCTGGACGGCTACACGACGGTAGACCTGACGGCCGCCTGGGACTTCAAGCCGTGGTCGATCACGGCGCGGCTGCTCAACGCCTTCGACGAGGTCTACGCGCCGTTTGCCGGCTACTCGGCCTTCCAGGGTTACTACTACTACCCGGCCGACGGGCGAACCTTCCTGATGAGCGCGAGCTACACCTTCCGCTGATGCCGACCCGCCGCCGCGCCATCCTGATCCTCCTGCTGCTGGTGCTGCTGGCGCTGGCGAGCCTGTGGACGGCGCTGGCCGCGGGCAGCATCCGCTTCACCGCGGCAGAGGTTCTCGCCGCCCTCAGCGGCAGCGACCCGCCCGGCGCCGACGTCATCCTGCAGCTGCGCCTGCCGCGCGCCCTCGCGGGCTTCGCCTGCGGCGGACTGCTGGCGCTCGCTGGCACCCTGATGCAGGTGCTGCTGCGCAACCCGCTCGCCGATCCCTACATTCTCGGCATCTCGAGCGGCGCCGGCACCGGCGCGCTGTTCGCCATGCTCCTCGGCCTGCCGGCGCTCGCCATCGACGGACTCGCCTTTGCCGGCGCCCTCGGCGCCATGCTCCTCGTCTTTGGACTGGCGCACGGCGACGGCAGCTGGACGCAGACCCGCCTGCTGCTGACCGGCGTCATCGTCGCTGCCGGCGGCGGCGCGCTGGTCACGCTGATGCTGGCGATCGCCCCGGAGGATCGCCTGCGCGGCATGCTCTTCTGGCTGATGGGCGATCTCGCCCAGACCGTCAGCCCGTGGCCGCCGTTGGCGACACTGGCCGCGACCCTGATCCTGACGATGCCCTTTGCGCGCCAGCTCAATCTGCTGGCGCGCGGATTGCTGCAGGCGCAGGCGCTCGGCGTCGAGGTCGACCGCCTGCGCCATACCGTCTACCTGCTGGCGGCCCTGGCAACCGCCGCTGCGGTGACCAGCGCCGGCGCGATCGGCTTCGTCGGCCTCGTCGTGCCGCACCTGCTGCGACTCGCCAGCGGCAACGACCACCGGCTGCTGCTGCCCGCCGCGGCACTCGCCGGCGGTTCGCTGCTGCTGCTGGCCGACACGCTGGCGCGGACGCTGCTCGCCCCGCAGCAACTGCCGGTCGGCGTGCTGACCGCACTCATCGGCGTGCCGGTCTTCCTCTTCCTCCTGTCGCGGCAGCCGAAATGAGCGAGCCACTGCTCGAGACCCGCGACCTGCTGGTCGACATCGGCAACACGACCGTTGTCAGCGGGCTCCAGCTGCGCGTTGCCAATGGCGAGCGGCTCGCCATCCTCGGCCGCAACGGCAGCGGCAAATCGACCCTCCTGGCGACGCTGGCCGGCCTGCGCCGGGCCAGCGGCGGCACCATTCTGCTCGCCGGCGAGGACCTTGCACGCATGCCGGCACGCCGGGCAGCGCTGCAGCGGGCATGGCTGGGCCAGTCGCAGAACGATCCCTTCGCTTCGACGGTGCTGGAAACGGTCCTCACCGGCCGTCATCCGCACCTGCGGCGCTGGGACTGGGAGAGCCGGCGCGATGCCGACCTGGCGCGCAGCGCCCTGCGGGCGGTCGGGCTGAGCAGCCTCGAACAGCGCCAGATCGGCACCCTTTCCGGCGGCGAACGCCAGCGACTGGCGATCGCCACGGTGCTGACGCAGGCACCGGCGCTCTACCTCCTCGACGAACCGCTGTCGCACCTCGATCTCAACCACCAGATGGCGGTCCTCGAACTCTTCGCCGGCGCCACGCGCGAGCGCGCCGCGGCTGTCCTCATGGTCCTGCACGATCCCGCGCTGGCCCACCGCTTCTGCGACCGCGCCCTGCTCCTGTTCGGCGACGGGTACAGCGAAATCGGCCCGGTCGACGGCGTCCTGACGGGGGCGATCCTGTCCGAACTCTACGGCCACGCGCTGCGCCAGATCGACGACGATGGCCGGCGCTTCTTCGTTCCGCAATGAGCAGCAGGGCATGCGCTTCCTGATCGGCTGCCTCGTCTGCATTGCGGCCGCGGCGCTGCTGCCGCACGCCCGCGGCGAGATCGTCGTGCGCGACGACGTCGGCGCGACGGTCCGGCTCAGGGCGCCGGCAACACGCATCGTCGCCCTCGCACCGCACATCGTCGAGACCCTGTACGCAGCCGGTGCCGGCGGCCATCTGGTCGGCGCCGTAGACTACAGTGACCACCCGCCAGCAGCCCGGCGGCTGGCCCGCGTCGGCGGCTATTCGCGGGTCGACCTGGAAGCGGTCGTCGCTCTCCGGCCGGATCTCGTCATCGCCTGGGAAAGCGGCAACGACATGGGTCAGGTCGACAAGCTGCGGGCGCTCGGTCTGGCGGTCTACGTGTCACAACCGAACGCGCTGCCGGAAATCGCCGATCAGATCGAACGACTGGGCGAGCTGGCCGGCACGCAGGCAACTGCCCGCGCCGCTGCGGCGGCCTTCCGCCAGCGTCTGGCGGCGCTGCGGACGACACACGCCGGCAAGCCCGTCGTGCGGGTCTTCTACCAGATCTGGAAGGCGCCGCTGACCACCGTCGGCGGTCCGCAGATCATCAGCGACGCCATCAGCCTGTGTGGCGGCGAGAACGTCTTCGGCCACCTGCGCCGGATGTCGCCGACGGTCAGCGTCGAAGCCGTTCTGGCGGCCAACCCCGAGGCCATCGTCGCCACCGGCATGGGCGACGCGCGCCCCGACTGGCTGCACGACTGGGACCGGTGGACCGGCATGACGGCGGTACGGCGCGGCAACCTCTTCCACATCAACCCGGATCTGATGCAGCGGCACACACCGCGCATCCTCGACGGCACCGAGAAGCTCTGTGCCGCGCTCGATGTCGCCCGCAGCAGGCGGCCGCAGCCCTGAATCAGAAGCGATCGCCTTGCCGCATGGCCTCGACAACCGCTTCGCCCATCGGCAGATTGGCGCGCAGTACCTGCGCCTGCTTCACGAATGCCGCTTTGTCGAACGTCTCCATAGCCAGCGGTCGCCGGCGCAGATCGCCCGTCGCCGTGACTACGTTTTCCAGAGCGTCGCCGGCCTTGACCCGCGCCTGGCGGGCGCACTCGCCAGGAATGCGTACCGCCCGGCTGTTGCCCCATTTTGCCAGACTGACGGATCAGCCCGGCTGGCTGGCGTTGCGCAGCGATATCTGCTGGTTCATCGTCCAGAAGTCATACAGGACGCCGACCAGGAAAAGCCCGCCGGTGAGCAGGTAGAGGATGCCGGTCAGCCATTTGCCCTGATACATCCGGTGCACGCCGAAGATGCCGAGGAAGGTGAGCAGCAGCCAGGCGACGCTGTAGTCGATGGCGCCGGAATGGAAGCGCAGGTCCGCGTCGCGGTCCATCCCCGGGATCAGGAACAGGTCGATCAGCCAGCCGATGCCCAGCAGGCCGAGCGTGAAGAACCAGATCGTCCCGGTCACCGGCTTGCCGTAATAGAAACGGTGGGCGCCGAGAAAGCCGAAGATCCAGAGCAGGTAGCCGATGAGTTTGCTGTGATTGTCGCTTTGTTGCATGCGAATCGCTCCTTGTCGTCAAGTGCCTGCATTGTGAATCGTTCCCGGCCCGGCCGGGGGGTTTTCGCTCGGGGCAGCCCTGAGTTCGCGCAGCGTCGGGATCCGGGCATCATCCAGTGCCACACACGGCGCCTCCTCGACGGTACCGGGAAGCTCTGCGCTGCACTCGATTTCGCCCGTGGCAGGCGGCCGCAGCCCTGCAGCCGCGGCGCGGGAGCGTGGTGTGCATTCCACGGCAATCGCCCGCAGCGCCGCGCCGGCTGCCGCAACGAGGGTGCAGGCGGGCAAAGGCCGCTGCGTCCGACCATGCGATGACGCATGAAAAAGCCCCGCCGCGGCGGGGCTCGATGGAGCGGCAGAGGTCCGCCTACTGCTTGCGGCGCGAAGCCACCATGCCGAGAAGGCCGAGACCGAGGACCGCCAGCGTGCCCGGCTCGGGAACGTCGAATTCCTGCCTGAGCTTGGCTTCGAGGGCACCCTGGAAGGCGACGAAATCCGCGGCGTTGCCGAAATTGGTCCCGGAGCTGCCAACCCAGCTGCAGTTGGCAGCGCCACCGATACCGAGGCAGTTGACCGAGTCGATGGGGGGTGTGACGGCGTTGGCGACGATCGCGGGGTCGCTGCCCAGGTTGTTCCCGCCGTCGGTGGTGACGTCGATCAACAGCTTGATGTCGGCCCCGAGGCCCGTCTCATAGGTGGTCAGTGCGTTTGCTGAGAGGGTGATCGCATCGCCGATCGCCGTCGCGCCGGTGTTGATGCCGCCGCGACCGGGATCGAGGGCGCTGAGGGCGCTCGTCAGATTCCCGAGAATCGTCGCATCGGTGATCTCCTGCGTCGCGAAGAACTGCGAGAAGTTGGCGCCGAAGATGCCGCCGCCAATCGCCACTTTGCCGAAGAGCGCCGGGGTCGCGGTGAAGACGTTGTTGAGGGCCGTGACGTACGAGGTGATCTGCTGGGTGAACTGGGCGCCTGAGATGCTCCCGGAGCCGTCCATGGTCAGGTAAAGGGCGGTGGTCGGGGCCGCCTGCGCGCCGCTGACGCCGACGGCGAGCAGGGCCGTGGCCAGGATGGACTTGACTGCATGTTTGATGGGTTTCATGTTCTTTCTCCGCAATGGCGAATGGTCGGTCTGGATTGAAGTGGGCTGGGAAAGACTCCTTTGCCTGCGAGCACCAAAGCAGGATCCGTGCCATAAAACGTATATATTGGATCTAAAAAACTTATGATACGGCAGCAAGTGTGCCGTAGCGCATCAATGTAAGTTATGTCGACAGCCAGTGGCTGCAGCGGGAACCATGCAGTGCGATCTGAGCGACGCTGCGAGGCCGATCGGCTGCTGCCGCCCGGCCCATGAGAAGCGCATGCGCCAGCCCGTCCGGTGCGCCAGCCGCAAAGGGATCGTCGCATCGGCCAATGATCGCTGCCGTTCGCCTGGCGCGTCAGCGCCATGAACAGCTTCGGCAGCCGCTCGATGCGGTCGATCACCGAGTAGCGGTGGCCGAAATCGCGCACCTCGCCGTCGGCGTAGCCGTGTTCGCCATCGAGCAGCGCGCGCGACAGCTCGGCCGGGCGATTGCGCAGGCGCGGGTCGCAGGCGCGGGCGCGGGCGACGGTCCGAGAATGCCGGGTCGGTGAGCGAATCGCCTGTCCTTGGTGCACGATGGTCCCCGTCAGCCACGCATCGCGACATGATCCAACCGGTTCCATTCCAGAAGCCGGTGGCGCCAGTGTCCGGCAATCTGCTGGGCGAAATCCGCCCGCACGAGTTTGGCTCTCGACTGCAGCCAGATGTCGTCCTCGTGCCGGATGACGACACCCTCGAGCGGTCCGTCGCGAAAGGCACTCCGGCGATCGATCACCAACTGCCGCAACTCCTGCAAGCCGTGCTGGCCCCGCATCAATGTCGGAACGGTGACCAAGCCCAGGCTCCCGGCCCACTGGTCACGCCGCTCGGTGCTCCTTCACGGCACTTGCAGGAAACGTCCTGATGGCTGCCGTTGGCCACCAGCAGCACGTTCGTGTCGATGACCACCGGCGTCATACCGTTTCTCCGGCCGCCTGGCGCCTGATCGCTTCAAGAGTGCGCGCCGCGATGTCGCCCATTTCGTCGCCAAAGAAGTTCACTGGCCAGTTTTCGATCTCACCAAAGAGATTGAGGCGCAATGCCTCCAGTTCCGCGTTCGCACCCTCACGCCTGACGAAATACACCGCCACGTCGCTCGCCGCGATCCTGCGCTGCGCCACCCCGAGCTGCAGACGCGTGAGGAAATGCTCGGAGTGCGTCTCGATGATCAACTGGGTACCGCGGGCGCTGCCGCTCTCGTTGGACTGCACCGCGCTGATGAAGGCGTCCGCCAGGTTGGCCTGGGCCGAAGGATGCAGATGGATTTCCGGTTGCTCCATCCAGACCACCGAATTGGGCGGTGAGTAGAAAGCCTGGACCAGCGCGGGCAGCACCTGCGAGACGCCCACCCCGACGTCGGTCAGCTTGACCACTGGCGACTTGGCATGGGTCCGTACCAGAACCTCGTATTCCTTTCGCCCCTCGGCCACCGGGTGGACCTCGAAACTGTCGATGACCCCCAGGTCGCGCAACCAGCCAGCGATGAACACGTCAAACGGCTGCAGCTTCTGCTTCGGGCCGCGGTTCAGTTTGCGCCCCTGCCCGGTCGCCGCCAGCAGCGCGGCGATCGTATGCTCACCAAGCGCTCCGACATGCGGCGGGGTCTCGCCCGACCACTGGTAGACACGCCGGGCTGGCTGCCGCAGCGGTCCGAGGTAGTACATCCGCTCCAGCATTTCTTCGGCCTGCAGTGCAAAGTCGGCCAGGAAGTCAGCGTTCTGATAGCGAAGGAGCGTGCGATCGGCAAAGCGGTAAAACTTCTCCGGCGGCTCCAGCGGCCACTTGCGGCCCATCGCCATCACCAGCTTCAACGGTTCGCAGTCGAGCGACGTCCTGTCTCCGCGCCGATGCGTCACCGCCAGTGACTCGGCGTCGCCCTGCAACAGCCGATAGGTAAACGACTCGGTTTCGGGCTGGCCGTTCTTGTCCGCGCGCAGCGTCGACGACAACTCGAGTTCGCTGCCCTTGAACACTTCCGACGAATTCAGCGGGTTCCTGACGGTCAATGTCTGCGGCAGCCGCCAGCGGAGGGAAAACATGATCTGCTGGCCCAGATCGTGCCCATGGACGCAATCGGCGAAGGTGCCCAGGTCGATCAGGGAATTCTCGTCCCCCATGTGCAACGCGCGCTTGCGGTCCGCCAGTTGTACCGTCTGTTTCAGGGCCAGCAGAAGGTGGCCGAGGCTGGACTTGCCGGAACTGTTGGTGCCGAAGATCACGGTCAAGGGCGCGAGCGGAACCATCCTGGTGTCCTTCCACGCCTTCAAGTTCTGCATCTGCATCCGGGTCAGCATGAGGGCTCCTTTCGTTCAGCGGGCATTATTCAGCGCATCCCCCACCGCCCGCACCGGGCGGCGGGTTCGATATTCGCCGAGTTCGCGGGCTTCATTCCTGTCGAGGACGCACAAGGGCTTCGGTGCTTGTCGGCCACAAGAACGATGGCTGCGATCAGAAGCTTCGTTCATCGACGGAAGAGCTGCCGACGATGCCAGACCAGGTAGCCGATGTGTAGCGCGGCCAGCTCCGCAAGCCACCAGCCCGGCTGCACCCCAAGTCGTGCCTGTTGGTCACCGGACAGTTCAGGGCTCACCAGCGCCCCGCCATCCTCGTCGAAACTGATCCAGCCGCCATCGAACAGCGCATCCAGGTGCGGCGCCAGCAGCAGGCCATTGAACACGTCGAGGCGCTCGGCGTCGCTTTCGCACTCTGCCCAGGGCTTGATGTGCGAGGCGCGCGGCAGCGGTAGAACGTCGAGCCCGGTTACGGCGCAGCGCCCGTGCCAGTAGTCGATCAGCGACTCGCGGAACATGGCCTGCCCGACACGCTGGATGACCAGACGCTCGGCTTCGGTCGTCGCCGGCAACCGCTGTGCCTCACCCGCAAACTGCCTCTCCCCTTCACCCGACAGCAGGCACGCGACCCGCCCGGCGCGCTGGATCATGGCATGCAAGGCCTCGTAGCCCCTGACCTGATCGACGACCGCAGGCCACGGCCCGGTGTCGAAGCGCGCGACGGTGGCGCAGTCGTGCGCCACCTTGTGGCCCCAGACGGCAACGGCGAAGCCGACGCGGTACCTCTCGCCCGCTCCTGCCAAGACGCCCAGCGCCTGCGGGCATACCGACGAGCGGAAGCTCATCCAGGGCCCCTCGCGCGAGGGTGTCAGGTCGAAACCGGCGTCCTGTGCGGCCTTCTCGACGCGGGTCTGATCGAGCACGCCGCCGGCCCCAGCTCGATCGCGACTCATGCACACACCGCCTCGGCCAGCTTGACGCCGGCTTTTTTCAACAAGTCGGCCAGCTGCTGACCCACGGTGGACAAATCCTGCAACGACAGCTCACCAATCGTCACGGTCGACTGCTTTCCTCTCTCGAAAACCAGTCGCTTGCGCAGGCTCAGGTGCGCACCGCCTGCCGCATGCCAGGGATAAATCAGCAACACCACAGCGCATTCGTAACCCTCGGCATAGGCCAGCATCTGGTACAGGTCGCCCTGCGCGATGCCGAGCTTGCGCTCCTCGGGCGACAGGCGTTTCCATTTGGTGTCGACCACGCACAGCGACAAGCCGCCCTGGCGCACCACGATATCCGGCCGGAGCCGGAACAGCGGCTGGCTCGACTTCAGGTCGCGCACCAGGTGATGGCTGGAATCCTGAATCGACACCTCGCACGCCGATTTGCGCAACTCGCGCCGCAGGGTGCGCGCAACGAAGCGCTCGAACAGATCGTTCATGTCGAAGAGCAGCGCGAACGAGTTCTGATCTCCAGCGTAGAGACCGGTCGTCGTTCCCTGCAGAAACAGCCTGGCCATGCCGAGGCACAGGCCGAAGCGCTCGCCGATGCGGTCGAGCGTCACTCGCACAAGCCAGTCTGGCGTCGGCACGATATCCGAAACGCCCTCGAAGGCCGGCAACAGCTCGCGCAGCGCCTGCTGCGTCGTGTTGTTCGACGCCAGGCGCAGCATGCGCACGATGGCCACCCGCAACAACTGGTTCAGCGCATGATCCTCGTCGAACTCGTCGAAGGCACAGGCAGTGCGCTCCCGGTGCACCAGGTTCCGCCGGAGTTGCTCATCGATCTGAAGCCGGCCACGCACCGTCGGCAGATCGTCGCTCTCCTCGCGGTAGCGGCGGATCAGCCCGCGCCGCAACTGGTCGGCCAGCGCCCGGCAGAAAAGCCGCATCAGCAGGTCGAGCCAGCCGCCGTTGTTCTTCTCCAGGGCCGCCTTTCCGGGCGTGGCACCTTCCAGGTCGTATGCGACGAGCAGCATCCGCAACAGGTTGTGTCGCACCGCCGGGAGGTCGCTCACACCCGCCACCTGCTCGATCTTGGGCAGGAACTCCACCGTGCGGTTTGCCAGCCGCACCGCACCCACGAACTGCACTGGCCGCACCCGCGTGCGCGACAGATGCTCGATGACCGGAATGCGCAAACGTGCCGCCAGGCCATCGAGCTGGTTGATATCGGCCACCGAGAACGCCCGCTCGGTCGCTGACGACAACACACCCACCACCGGGATGCGCTCGTACTCCCGGAAGCTGATGAGGCTCATGCGTAGATGGCTTTCACCATGTCCGGCGTCAGCTTCTCAGCCACCTCAAACATCGCCCGGCTGTCGACGATCTCTGCATCAGTTCCGAAAAGCTGTGAAGCATCAACTGAAAGCTCCCTAACGATCTGCTGCTCTTGCTTTTTCTGGCCATCCCGGAAAACCAGCCGGATCTTCGACCAATCCTCGAAGAAATACTCCTGCAGCAGCGGAATTACCTTGCGTAGCAGACTATGCTGCAGATCGTCAAAGGTCTTGATGTGGATGAAGTAGGCGTGCCCGAGGGTATGGTCGCGGTCGAAGAGATAGGCGATGCGCCGGTTCAGCGTCTCCAGCAATTTACGCAGATCAACGCCGTCGACCGCAACAACCGGCAGAGCGGTGACATCCGGCATCAGCTCGTCGAACGTGAAGCGGCGGCGCAGGGCCGTATCGAGCAGCGCAATCGAGCGGTCGGCGGTGTTCATCGTCCCGAGCACGTACAGGTTGGGAGGCAGGCCGAAGGCCGACTCCTCTTCGGGATCGACGTACGGCAGACTGCAGGTCAGCTCGTTGACCGCCCCCAGCCGCTTGTCGTCCTCGATCAGCGTGATCAGTTCGCCGAAAATCTTGGCGATGTTGCCCCGGTTGATCTCGTCGATGACCAGCACGAAGTTCCTGAGCACTTCCTGTGTCGTCTGCTCGGGTGCACCGAGCTTGTCGTCGGCCTTTTCGAGGTACTTGATCACCGCATAGAAGAAGGATTTGTTATAGGAGCAATCGGTCATGTCGCCCGGTTTGGTGTACGACTTGCGTTTCTGCCAGAGTACCGCGAGGCCTTTTTTTGGAATGTTGTACGGTAGGCTGGAACCGGTCTCACTCAGGATGATTCCCTTCGCCTGTGTTCCGATCCGCGCCTGAGTTTTGGTTCCGCCATAGAGTGGGATTTGAACAAATTGGCTGGGGGAGTTTGAAATATCGTCGACCAACTGGCCGTAGGCCCGCTCGAAGCGTTGCATGTCGGTCAGCGCGGTTCCCGGCTGCAACCGCGACGCGCGCCAATTCTCCTCGGCGGCTTCGGCGATGCGCTTGACCGGCCCCGGCTCGACGCCATAGACGACCTGGTCGCGTTCCATTCTGGGCCGGATACCCACCACGAAATCCTGATAGGTGTAGGACGGATGGAAGGTCACGAACTCGATCTGACCACTCGTGCGGTACTGGTCGAACTTCTCCTTTGCCGCCGCATACGCTTCCGGTGTCGCCATCAGCGTGTGCACCGGTTGCCCGTCGATGATCGCCACCGCGTCGGCCACGGCGCGGTAGGTCTTTCCGGTTCCCGGCGGTCCGTAGAGGATTCTGTTGAGGGGCCCTGCCCCCGCGTTGCCGATTGCGGTCAACATCGCATCTGGCACCATTTCCACCGCTTTTGTCTCCATGACGTCCTCCAGCCTCACGCCGAAATAGGGTTGCAGCAGCGTCTTCTCGAATACCGAAAGCTGCTCCTTGGGGACCTGCGAAAAGGTCGAATTGCCGGCCGGCGTCCATTTTTGCTTGCTCTTCGAGTACGGCGTGCTGCTCTGGCTCTGTTTCAGCACCACATAGGGCCGTTCCAGCCAGTCCGCACCTTTTTCCGACGCCTTCGCCGGCCCACAGAAGCGCCCGAGCAGGCGCACCTCGTTGCCATGACACAGATAGAACAACGCATCGTTGGCCACCTCGACGAAGTTCCCGGCCTGATTGTTGCCGGTTTCCTGGTGGATGATCGCGCGCCGCTCCTTGGCGAGCGCCTCGCGTTCGTTGGCCGAAAAACTGCCGTCGTTGCCGTGCGACAGCTTCCAGACATCGACGGCTTTCGCCACCCAGACGGCCCAGGCCCGAGAGCCGAATTCGAGTATTCCCTCGCTTTTCGCCCTCTCCTGCAGCGCTGCCGTCTGCAGGTCGATCATCCGCAGCTTCGGGTCCGACAGGCCCACAAACGCCAGCAATGCGGATTTTGTAAAGACATCGACGACGCCGGGCTGCTCGCGACCCTGGTAATGGAAAGCGATCTTCCATTTCGTCGCCAGTCCGAGGTCGGCGTCCTCGATGGTCTGCAGGTCCCCCCTCGCTGCCGCTTCGGCCACACCGGCGACGAGGTCGCGAACCTTGGCAAACGCCTCGGTCTCGTTCGCGCCGTATTTCGAGTACCAGGCGTAATGGTCGGAATAGCTGGCTCCCCCGCCGTCGGGCTTGTCGCTCTGGTCCTTGCGCGAGTAGATGCCGAACTTGAAGGCCGAGCCGCCCCAGATGCTGCCCATCTTGTCGAGCTTGCTCTCCAGCCAATAGCACAAGGTATCCTGGCTACCGGCCTGGCTATAGTCCGCGAGCGTCATCGTGCGCAGCCTGGTGATCGGCCATTGTTGGAGAAACTCATCCCACAGCGCGTAGTCGGCCTGGTATTCGGTGGCAGTCTTGTTGGTTCCCAATGGTCTTTTCCTGTCAGCGGCGGTTCACGTGGTCGTGGCGGTCAGCGCATCCCAGGCTTCCAGCACCAGGCGGCGGGTGCGGTACTCGCCGAACTGGCGGGTTTCGTTGTTCTTCAACACGCGGAAGGTTTCGGAGGGGTAGTCGGCGCCCATGACGTCGGCGGGGTCGAGGATGTAGCGCAGTTCGTCGCGGGTCAGGCCGTAGAGGCGGGCGTAACAAGCGTCGAGCTCGGCACGCAGGCGGGCGCGGCGGTCCGCGCATTGGCCATCACTCCAGGCGAAGGGCGGGCCGGCGTGGCCGAGGTCGGCGGCCCAGGGCTGGAGGTCGTGGGCGGTGTAGGTCAGTTCGAGGACGCGCGGTATGATGAAGGCGAGATCGGCTTCGCTGTAGCGGTCGGGCGGCAGGATGGGGAACTGCTTGAGGTAGAAATAGGTGAGCGAGGTTCCGCCGACCTTTTGCCGCGCCACGAAATCCAGCGTCAATGAATTGAGGTTGGCATAGAGAAGAGCCACGTGTTGAACAGACGGTGCGGCGTTACAGAAAATGAGCGGCATCTTGTGGCCCACCCCCACCCGCGGCACCACCGACGCAATCACCGTCCGCTCGTCGGTCGCGCGGCAGATATCCCGCCAGCCGCGCGACCAACCCCTGGCGGCGAGACGGGATTCGACTGCGGTGGCATCGACCCAGTAACGCGGCGTCACGCGGAAATTCGGGTCATTCTTGGCGTCGACCGCAACATCGCCGCAGGCACCATTGCTACCGTATGTAGCCCAGCGGTGGTCGAACTGGTGAATCATCTTGGCTTCGTAGAGCGGCTGCCGGCCGGGCGCCGGGGTATCGCGGAACAGGCCGCTGTCGTTGGCCATGTCCAATTGCCGCATGAACGAGATGCCCCAAGGGTTGCGCTCGGGCGGTCCGTCGGCAACCAGCACCCGCGCGGCGAGGTAAAGCTTCTTGGTCAGCTCGGCATCACGTTCGCTGCGGAAAACCGGACAGGTCAGCGTGTTAGGGTTGATCAGACGGAACTCGTCCGGCGTCAGCGTGAAGCGGCGGCGAGTATCTAATAGGTCACCCACCCCCTTTGCGTGGAACGCTAACTCAGCAACGGGAGCTACACCTATTGTCAGAAGGCAAAATTCATCCCGACTGTCGGTGCCGGGAAAAATTCTACGGATCTCCCAAAAGCCTTTCATTCCAGCTAGACGACCAGACTGTGCAACATCCGCAAAGTAGGCCTTGGTGCTGTCGTCGGTGGCGATGCCGGTCCGCACGATGAAGCCGGCCCGCCCTTCGCCGCTGACCAGTTGGGCAAAGGTCTCGGCGAACAGCGCGTAGGTGTTCACGTCGCCGAAACCGGTCAACGAGTAGCGTCCGGAATCGTGAGCGAACAGGCTGGCCGCCTCGGCAATGCGGCGGGCGACGAGAAAGTCCGCCTGCAGGGCCTGCTCGGCCACATTCGGCGGCATCATCCCCTGCGCCGCCTCGACTTCGGGGTAAAGCGCATGCAGCAACATGCCTTCGCGCAGCAGTTCGATGCGCCGGCCGCGCTCGGCCTTGTGCAGCGCTTCGGCGATCAGCGGGCTGCGGCTGGCGAAGAATTCTTCCTCCTGCAACTTGATCCGTTCCCACGGCGGGTTGCCGAGCAACACATCGAAGCCACCCTTTGCCCGCACCTGCGGGAAGGCCTGCCACCAGTGAAAGGCCTGCGCCGTTTGCGTGGCACGCGCGGTCGCTGCCGCGACGGCGGGGCGCGGGACGCGACCGTTGAGCACCAGCCAGAGATCCTGGGTGGTCGGCACGCTCGCCAACGTCTGCGGCGTCTTGGGCAGAACGAAAGCGGCAACAAACAGGTCGGCAGCCAGCCGGGCGCGCGACGCGGCGCTCTTCGCTTCGGCCTCGACAAACGCTGCGCGCTTGGCTTCGAGCGCGGCCAGCGTGTCGTCGGGCAGGGCGTCGAGCGCGGCGGCCTCGGGCGCGGCGTCGAAGCCAAGGGCGAGGTTGAAGGCGGCGCGCGTTTTCGCCTTCTCGATCGCCTTCAGGGCGTCGCGATTGGCCTTCCTGAGCGCGGTGACGACGGCCTTGTCGTCGCCGGAGAGCGCGTTGAAGGCCTTGTCGGGGATGCCGGCTTCGAGAATCACCGGGTCGAGGATGCCGAGCAGCGCGTCGCCGCAGCGCAGGTGGTGGTCGAGGAAGGTCAACGGCCGGTCGGGAGTGTAGGCTTCGAGCCAGAGCGCGGTGCGCGCGAGTTCGACGGCGAGCGGGTTCTTGTCCACACCGTAGATGCAGTGGGCGACGACGTCGCGCAGCGCGTGGCGGTAGTCGGCCGGCAGCGGGTTGCCGTCGGTGGCCGACAGGCGGGCGACCTCCTCGGCGAGGCGGCGGGCGGCGGCGAGCAGGAAGTGGCCGGAGCCGCAGGCGGGATCGCAGACGCTGAGGTCGAGCAGCGCCTGCAGCGGCTGCTGCGGGTTCGCGGCCAGCGTTTGCGCGATCACCGGGTCGAGCGCGCTGCGGATCAGTTCCTGCACCAGGCTGTCGGGCGTGTAATACGAGCCGCTGAGCTTGCGCGCGTTGCCTTTGGTGCTGCCCCCGGCGTGCGCCTCCGCGTCGCCGATGAAGCCGAAGCGGCGGATGCTGGCGGTCAGGGTCAGATCGGGCACCAGTTCGAGCAGGCTTTCGTAGACGCTGCCGAGTTCCTCCGAATCCATGTCGCGGTAATTGACGCGCGAGAGTGCGGCACCGTCGCGGAAGAAGCAGAGGCCCAAGAGCGCGCTGAGCAGCGACTGGTTGTCGAGCTGGGCGGTGTCGAGGTCCGGGCATTGCGCGGCGTCGAAGAGGCCACCGAGCGCCGGCAGACCGAGCGCCGGCTGACCGCCGGCGAGGCCGGCGAAGGTGATCGAGAGCGCCTGCCAGAGATCGGCATGGCGGTCGTAGCTGCGCCGCCGCGCGGCCAGGCGGCGCAGGCGGGCAAGGCTGTAACCGGCCTGGTAGCGGGCGCGGGCCTCGGCGCCGGCGTCGGGCGCGCAGACGAGTTCGCGGTCTTCGATGGTGGCGAGAGAGATCAGGCGATAGACGAGGCGCAGGAGCTGCTCGAAGTAGATCGGTGTGCTCAGTTCGCCGCTCTCGATGCGGCGGCGCAACTCGCCGTTGGCCGGATGCGCGAGAAAGCCGCTGCCGAGCACGCGCAGGGCATTGGCGACGCCTTCGCGCAGGCGGTCGCGGACGCGGATGCCGTCTTCCTGCGCGGTGTTGCGCCAGTGTTCGAGCGGACAGTCGGCGGGGTCGCCCTCACCCCCGCCCCCTCTCCCGGCGGCAGAGGGGAGAAAGCGGCTGGCGTGGGCGAGCAGCCAGAGGGCGGCGACAACGGGGTAGAGGCCTTCGCTGAAGATGGCTTCGAGGTCGGCCTCGATGTAGGCCGGCCGGGTCAGGCTGGCGTTGTCGCGCAGCACGCGCAGTTTCAGCCCGTTGCTGACGACGGCCCACAGCACGGCGTGGCTGGCGTTGAGAACCTCCTGGGCGAGCAGGAAGGGCGAACGGCGGCGTGTGCCGTCGCCGTGCCGGCTGCCGGGCTTGTCGAGGGGCTGGTCGTGCGCGGCGAAGACCAGCGGCACACGCCCTTCGCCGGCGGCGCAACCGATGGGGAAGCTGCGTTCGCCAACGGCGACCTGGCCGACGCGCTTGAGATCGGCAAAGCCGAGCACCTGGCAGCAGAACGGTTCGAGGAAGTCGCGACTGCTGAGCCAGGGGTCGCGGTCGCTGCGTTCGCGGCGGGCGGCGAAATCCTGCCAGAGGTTCTGGGCGATCTTCCAGTAGCGGCCGATCTCGTCGCGCAGCTTTAGGCCGCGCGGGATGTCGTAGTCGGCCTCGGACTGCGCGGCGGCTTCGAGGTGGGCGATGCGGTTGAGGAAGTCGGGCGCGAGCAGTCCGCCTTCGATGACGAGGGCGGTGAAGGCGAGTTCGGTACTGGAGCGGCGTGCCATGCGGGTTCCCGGTTCAGTTGGTTCCTGGCGCGGCAAGCCAGCGCTGGTAGTCATTGAGGTCAACACAGACATAGCCGCGAGTTTGCAAGGCCTGCCGTTCAGCAACCGGAAAATCCGGGGCATAGAGCACACGTTCCGCCTGCCAGCCCTTGAAGCGACGCCCGATCGCCGTCGCGAGGAAATCGTCGACGTGCTGCCCGAAGGTGGTCAGCGCGGCCGGGGTGTGCCTCGCGGCAGCGCGCTTGCAACTGCCGAAGCGGACACGCCGGTCGTCTTCGTTGACGGCGACGATGTCGATCTCGACCAGACGCGCGGCATCTCGGGGACGGTTCCAGTAACCGTGGACCATGTCGGTCAGCGGGAAGTCGCCGGCCCCGCGCCGCGAGGCTTCGGCCATCAGCTTGCGGACCATGCGCTCGAAGGTGGGCCCTTCGTGGTTTTCGAGACGGACCGCGCCGATCTTCAGCGCCTGCGCCAGCGGCTGCACGCGCGCGGCCTGTACCGCGGGTTCGATGGCGGCAAGCCAGGCGGCGAGGAAGTTGTCGCCGATCTGGTAGCGGGCCTGGCGGCTGCCGGCCTGGGCAAAGACCGGGCTGAGGCGCTCGACGAGGCGGTAGCGGTCGACCAGCGTCGCCAGGTAGGTAGCGAAGGATCGGCTGTCGCCGAGGCTCTCGGCGTAGGCAGCCGAGAGCTGCTGCTGGGCGCAGGGCTGCTGACGGGCGAGCAGACGCAGCAACGAGACGCCGGCACCGCGCAGTTCGCGCAGGAACCAGGTACCGGCCTCCTCGACGAGCGGCGCGCGCGCCGACAGGAACAGGGTATCGATGATCCGGTCCGCTGCGCTGTGGTCATCGGCCGCGAAGGTGCCCTGGTAGGCGCAATCGCCGTAGAACTTGGGAACGCCCGAGAAGACCGACCAGAAGGTCAGCCAGTCGCGCGGGCTGTCCAGCCCCTGATCGGCGAAGACCTGGAAAAGTGTGGCGAAATCCCAGTGGTCGAGGTTCAGGCGATCGGTCACGCGGGCATAAAGCGGCGAGCCGCGATCTTCGAGGAGCGCTGTCATTTCGGTGTGGATCGAGCCGAGCACGAATACGCCGCCACGGGCCGATCCGGTGAGCGCAATTTCCAGGATGTCATGAATTCGTTTTGTGTAACTTTTTTTACACTACAAAGTCTAGCGCGAAAATCTCTTATAAAACCGCTGGTTGCGCGAACATTCCGGGACAGCGGCAAGCCCCCGGGGCGTGATCCTGGTCCGTCAAATTAAGCATGGCGATCAATGCTTAACGCTACAACGACCAGAAATCCCAATGAATTCATCATCTTGATGTGTCCGGATTGGCTGTCGCGCTACGCCGGCACGAGCACGAAGACCCCCATCACATCGACCGGCAGGCTGGGCGTGACGCGGTATTCGCCGCTGCCGCGGGCGGCCTCGCGGACGCGGCGGTGGTCTGCGAGCAGCGCCTGGGCACGCTGGCGGGCCAGGTTTTCGAGAGCAGGCTGCCAGGCCGGCAACTGGTCGAGAAAATGCCGCAGGTGATGGTCGCGCAGCGGCGGCGGCATGTTGCGTGCGGGTTCGGCGTCGAGCAGCGCGCGCACGCTGTCGCCGGCAAGCAGTTCGCCACCTTCGGCGCCCGGCAGCGCGACGGTCAGCGTTTCGTCGCACAGCAGCAGGCGCGACTGCCGCCGATGGGTAACGCTGAGCTGGTGGCGCAGCCGCAGCACGAGGACGGCGGTGCGGGCCGGCACGGCTGCGGTGAAGATGGCGCCGGCGCGGGCGATGCGGGCGGTGTCGGCATCGGCCGCGTGATCGTCGAGCGCCTGTTCGAGCAGGTGGTCGGCCAGGCAACTGACCAGCGGATGCGTGCGGTGGATGAACAGCGCGCGGGGGGCCGGCGGCTGGTGGAAGTCGATGCGCAGGGTGCCTTCCAGGGCCTACCCGCCCAAGCGCTCACGCAGGGCGGCGGCGTGCAGGCTGCCGATGTGCAGTTTCCAGTGGGCGGCTTTGGCGTTGGTGACGGCTTCGAGTGGTGCCCCGAGGCGAGTGGCGGCGCGGCGGACGAAGCGCTCGACATCGTCCTCGCCGCCGAGCACGGCGAGCGTCTTCCGCCATTCGGGCAGGACGTCCTCGGGTTTGAGACGACGCTGGGCAAACAGGGTGCGGTTGCGCGACGCGCGCTCGCGCGCCGACTGCCAGGCGGTCTCGATTTCGAGGGCCGGTGCGCCGAAATCGAGCGCGCGCTGCGACGAGGTGGTGGCCAGGCGGCCCTGGCGCAGCAGGACGGCGCCGACCAGTGCCTGCGTGAGCCGGCCTTCGTCGTCGGGCATCGGCACGAGGACGCCGAGTTCCTTGCGGATACTCTCGGCCTTCCTGAGGATGACATGCAGCACGGCGCCGTCGACCGGGTTGTCGCGCCCGTAGAGCATGGTGGTGCGGACTTCGCGCGCCTTCTGGCCGAAACGGTCGACGCGGCCTTCGCGCTGCTCGTGGCGGGTCGGGTTCCACGACAGGTCGTAATGGACGACCTCGGTGAACAGGTTCTGCAGGTTGACGCCCTCCGAAAGGCAGTCGGTGGCGACCAGAATGCGCTTTTCGGCCTCGCCCATCGCGTCGACCGCGGCTTCACGCTCGGAGGCGGCAAACTCGCCGGTGATGGCCTGCACCAGGTGGTTCTTGTGGGCCTTGCGCAGCGCGTCGGCGACGTAGTGCGCGGTGGCGATGTAGCGGCAGAAGACGACCGGCTGGAAGCCGGCAGCGGTCAGTTCCGCGAGATGTTCGAGCAGGCGCTTGAGCTTCGGGTCCTGGGCGGGGCCGGCGAGCGCTTCGGCTTTGGCGATCAGTTCGCTGAGGAGCTGACTGTCCTCGGTACAGGCGGCGGGTTCGATGTCCTGCGTGCTCAGGTCGTCGTCGGCGCCGTCGAGGACGCGCTCGCGCCCCTGTGCCTCGGCTTCCTCGAGGCCTTGCGCCTGCTCTTCCGGGGTATCGAGCGAGCCACCGGCGAGCCGCGTGCGCAGGGCATTGACGGCCGCCGCCGGCGACGAGGAAATGCAGCGCAGCAGGGCCAGCGCCGCCCACCAGCTCATGCGCTGGCGCAGGGCGCCCTGCCCCTCGGCGCGCTCGACCAGCGTCCGGGCATAGGACAGAACCTCCTCGAACAGGACGCCCCAGGCGCCGGTGAGCTGGTAGGTGATCTCGGCGGTGAGGCGCTCGGGGAAGACCTGGCGGTCCTGCCATTCCTCGATGTCCGGCCGGCGGCGCTGCACGAAATGGCGGGCGAGCTGCTCGCGCAGGGGCTGGCGGCTGCCGGCGGCGGCGTCCTTGAGTTCACGGAACGATGGGTGCAGCAGGCCGAGCAGATTGAAGAAGGCTTCCTCGTCGCCCGAGTGCGGGGTAGCGGTGAGGAGGATCAGGTGCCGGTCGGGATTCTCGGCGAGGCCCTTGAGCAGCGTGTAGCGCTGCTGGCGCCCCTGGCCGCTGAAGGTGCAGGTGTGCGCCTCGTCGACGATGACGCACTCCGGGCAGGCGCGCTGGAACTCGTCGCGGCGGCGGTCGGACTTGATGTAGTCGAGGCTGACCACCGTAAAGGGACAGGCCTCGAAAACCGACTGGTTCGCCGGCAGGCCGCGTTCGAGGCGGGCAGCGGTGCTGCTGCGCACGACGACGGCGTGGATGTGGAAGCGCTGTTGCAGTTCGCGCTGCCACTGCTCGCACAGGTGGGGCGGACAGAGGACCGTCAGCCGGGAAATCTCGCCCCGGTCGACCAGCTCGCGGACGATCAGAGCCGCCTCGATGGTCTTGCCAATGCCGACGTCGTCGGCAATCAGCAGGCGCACCACTTCCTGCTTGAGTGCCATCAGCAGCGGCACGAGCTGGTAGGCGCGCGGCTCGACGGCGATGTTGCCGAAGCTGCGGAACGGACCGGCGCCAGTGCGCAGCTTGAGTTGCAGCGCGTCGCGCAACAGTTGCCCGGCGGCGTGGTTGGAAGCTTCGGCGACGGTCGGCCAGGGAAAGCTCGCCGGCGTCACCGGCTGCGGCTCGATCGGCAGGTAGATCAGCGTCGCGTCGTCTTCGGCGGCACCGAGCGGGCGCAGATGCAGGGTATCGTTGTCCGACTGCGGCAGGACGATCCACTCGCGACCACGCGCGGAGACGAGGCTGCCGGGTTGAAAGCTCACTTGGGTATTCATTGTTCGTGCTCAGTGATCGTTGCCGGCGCCGAACAGACCCGCATGGGCAGCGAAAATCTCGGGCCAGCGCGCCTGTTCCTTGGGGAAGCGCACGACATAGTGGCCGGACGCCGCCAGCACGCGGTTGATCGCTTCATCACGTTCGCGCTGCGCCGGCTCGTCATGCTGCGGGCCGTCGATGTAGATGGCGGCCTTCCAGTCGGCGTAGAAGAAATCGGCGCAGGTGTTGCAGTCGGGGATGCTCTCCTGCCCACGATCCGGGCGCCGGTAGCCACGGGCATCGACGTGGGCCAGCCAGGCCTGTTCGAGGCTGCTGCCGGAGAGGCCTGCCAGTTCATCCTCGTGCTGCGCCGGCGTGCGGCCGAATGTTCCCAACCGGCCCCGCGCGCGCGTGAGGCGGCTTGCCGGACCAGCGCGCCGTCTGGTGCCGTCCAACCGGCCCCGCGCGCGCGTGAGGCGGCAGAGGATGTCGAGCGCCTTGCCTTCGTTCGCTGCATCCTGGCGGTCGATCACCGTGTGGTCCGGTTGGTTGTAGTACGACAGCAGGCATTTGTAGCAACCGGCTTCACAGATCGGCTGGCCCGCCTCGTCGAGTTCGTGGACGAGCGTTTCGCGCTGCCAGTGGCCGTCGGCCGGACGCTGGTAGTGCATCAGGCGCAGCGCTTCTTCGGCCACCCTGGCGAGGGCCGCCGGCTCGGTCGCGAGACGGGTCAGCACCCCGGCCCCGCCCTCGGCCGACTCGTAGAGCAGGATCGCCTGGCGGTTGTCGCGGCCCGGCAGCGGCTCGGCCATCAGTTCGCTCTCCTCGAGCTGATAGACGGCTTCGATGCCGCGCTTGAGGGCGTATTGCAGCGTCGCCATCGTTGCCGCCTCGAAGGTCTCCGGCGGACGGACGATCAGCACGTTGCGGCGATCCTCGACATAAGGAACGATGCGCTGCGGCGGCGTTCGGTCCGGCGGTGCATCCGGGTCCGGCTCGCCGCTCTCCTCGGCACCGCCGACCCAGTGGCCGGTGACCGGGTTGATCATGAAGCCGAGGATGCTCTTTTCCTTGCGCCGCCGCCAGCCGAAATTCATGCGCCAGACGGTGGCGGCAGGGCCGTATTGCAGGGTGAGGACGGTGCCGGCATCGTCGGCAAGGTGGCTGTCGAGACGCTGCAACCGGTCATCCTGCTCGGCGAACTGGATGGTGGTCTGCATCTCGTAACCCTGGCGCACCCGCTCCTCCTCGTTGGCGGTGATGCGCTCGGCGCGACGCGTCGAGACGTTCTCGATGCGGTAGAGGTCTTGCACCTCCCTGGCGTCGGCCAGCGGCGCATTGCACGACACGCAGCGGTCGGCATCGCGCTGGCTGCGGAAGTGGCCATAGCCACAGGCCGGGCAGATGCGTGCGACCTCGGTGCTCAGGCGGGCGCCCAGGGCGACCTGATCGTCGCCCGAGACCCCGAGCATGGCACGCGTGACACGGTACTGGCTGCCTTCGTGATAGATGAGGCTGTAGGGACCGAATTCACCGAGGGCGAGGAAACGTGGCCGGGTCAGGAAGTTCTCGCGGCCGATCTTGCCCCGGCGCGCCGGGATGTAGGCCATCAACGGCAGACGCGGGAAATTGTAGCCGGGGAGGAAACCCTGGCTGGCCAGGTAGCGATAGGTGTAGAAGTCGGAGTTGGCGCTGCCCGACTCCTGCAGGAGCAGCGATTGCTGGCGGAAGGCTTCGTCGTGCCGCTGCTTGGCGTCCTTGCGCTCGCGCTCGCTGGCGGCGGGGTTGTTCATCACCCGCTGGTTGATTTCCATCTGCCGCTTGGTGGCCGTGAACAGATCGCGCCAGCGATCGAGCGCCGCGTTGAACGCGGCAAAGGCACGCGCAAATACGCGCTCGGCGAAGTGTTCGTCGTACCAGGGCGCTTTCTCGGCGGTGAGCTCGCCCGCCAGCACGGCCAGAATGCCGAGGCCGCGTGCGTGGGCACGCCTCTGCGGCGCATCGGCATCGAGGGCCTGGCGCAGATGTTCGGCGAGCGGCGCCTGCTCGGCGTGCATGTCGAGCAGGCCGCGAATGCTCCTGTCGAGCTTGACGCCGGTTTCCGCCAGCCAGACAGCGTGCAGGTGGCTCTGGATCAGCTCGCGATTGGCCAAATCGAGGGTCGGCGGGTTGACCTGGCCGTGGACCATGCGCACCGGATCGCGGAAGAAATACTGGTCGTGCGGCGACTGCGCGGCGCAGTAGGTGATGACCAGCGCCGGCTGGCCGGCGCGCCCTGCCCGGCCGCTGCGCTGGGCGTAGTTGGCGGGTGTCGGCGGCACGTTGCGCAGATAGACGGTGTTCAACGACGAGATATCGACGCCGAGCTCCATGGTCGGCGAGCAGAACATGACCGGCAGCCATTCGAGCGCTTTGCCGGTCTGCTGCAGCCATTCGTCACGGTCCTTGCGGGTGAAGCGGAAGCGGGCCTCACGTTCGAGACGATCGTCCTGTTCGACCTGGGCCGTATGCTCGCGCGCCTCGAAGTCGAACAGGCGGTGGGTGGGGTTGGCGAGGAGGCCGGCGATGTTGGCGTAGAGTCCCCGGAAGAAGGCGTTGTCACTGGCGCCGCGCGCACTCTGGCCATCGCCCAGGCGCCAGACGATGGCGCGGCCGTTGAGCTGGTAGCCGGTCATGCCGAACTCGGTCTCTTCGGAGACGACCAAGCCATAGGTCTTGGCGGCCTTGAGCAGCGCGCCGATGATGTCCTGGTAGTGCTCGTCCCTGATGCGTGCGGCGTGCGGGTTATCCGCTTCGTCTTCTTCGCGCCAGGTGGCGGGCTGCTTGAGCAGGCGGCCGAGCCTGGAGCGCGCGCTGCCGGAAACGAGGTATTCGACATTGCGGCGATCTTCGTCGCGCGGCCGACCGACGGTGATGAACCAGCTGGCGGCCACCGGGTTTTCATCCTCGGTGAAGCCCCAGGGCTCGCGCAGGTTGGCGTAGCTGGCGGTCTTGAGGCGATCGAGCTCGGAACGGTCGAGGTAGCGCGAGGCCAGGCAGAGCCCCTGGCGCATCGACTCGAACAGCATCTCGAGAATGCGTCGGCGCACTGTCGGCGACGCGGCTTGCAGGACGAGCGGCGCCTCCTGCCACATTTCGGCGTCGTTCGAGAGTTCTTCAAGGTCGCGGTAGGCGATCCGCAGCAGCCCGAGTTGCTCCAGGTTCGGGTTGTTGAAGCGCCAGCCGCGCCGGAGGTCGTAGTGGATGCGGTAGCCGAGAATGTTGCGCAGCGTGTCCTGGACCAGACGCCGGGCGTTGCCGCGCACATCGGGGTCCTGCATGAATTCGGCGCGCACACCGGGGTCGTCGCGGTCGAAGCCGAGCGCAGCGAATACGGCGCCCGCGATTGCGCTTTCGTCGAGTTCCCGGTTCGCACTGCCCTGCACGGCCGCGAGCAACGCCGCCCGCTGCAACAGGACCTGCAGGAAGTCATTGAAATGCCCGACCTGCAGCGCCGCGTCCTGGCGGTTGTCGGAGAAGCCGAGAACCTTCTTCGCTTCGGGACCCAAACGGGCGTCCTGCTCGTACAGGTAACGCAGGCAGGCAAGCGTCAGCATGGTGGTGGCCGAGCTGCGCCCTTCGCCAGAGAGTGCGGTCAGGCGCAGCGAATCTCGCCCTGCCGCGTGATGGCTCACGCCGCAGTTCAGGCAGAACGCGAAGCTGCCCGGAATGTACCAGCCGGGAACCCCGGCATTGTCCAGCGTGCCCTGGCCGTTGAGCCTGACTTGCACCGGCTGCCGGCGGCGATAGGTCGATTTCAGGCGGTGATTGTCCCCCGAACGCTCGAGCCACGACTCCGGATAACGTTCGAGCGTGTCCTCCCAGATCCCCGCGGTGTCCGGCATGAAGAAGCCATTCCTGATCTCATGGTCTTCGTGCGCGCGATCGTCGATGTTGCGCGGGCTGAACTGGCGGCCGGTGGCGGCATTCTCATCCCAGACCGGGAGGTATTCCTGGCCGCAATCCCGGCAGAAATGGAGCGCGTAGAGCTTGCGCGCGCGGTCGCCGGGCACATACTGGCTCGCATCCAGCGTCAGGAACCGGCGGCCCGCTGCCTCCAGCGTGCTGAACACCTTGCCGCCACCGGAGATGAACTGGTGCAGCTTGAAGGCGAACAGGCTGCGTCCGCCATCCTCGAGCGGTCTGTCGGTGGTGTCGTGGGCGAGGAGCAGGAAGTCGGCCAGGACCCTGCGCGCCGTGCTCTCCGCGATGCCGGATTCGGCGGCGAGGCGGGTTGCGGCTGCCTCGAGGGTCATCGGTCGCGCCCGGCGCCACTTGCCCTCCTCGCGCGTCAGACCGAGGGTGAGTTCGGTCCATACGGCCAGCGGGTGCCTGGCGAGTTCGGCGAACGAGGGAGTCTCGGGCAGGGCAGAGCGGACCGCGGCGGCGAGCGGATCGCGGATCTGTTCGACGAGGAGCTGTTCCGGGGTGATTCGTTGCAGTGTTTCGGTGATCACATGCGCGGGCGAGATCGTCGTGCCGAACAGCCGCGTGGCGACTTCGGCAACAACGGCATTGCGGTCAGCCGCGCTGCCCTCCGTAGCCATCGTCGCCGAAGTGCCGATGCACTGCAGGCGATCGGCCAGTGCCTCCCGAACCCGTCGCACCAGCAGCGCGACGTCGGCACCCTGGCGGCCGCGATAGGTGTGCAATTCGTCGAGCACCAGGAAGCGCAAACCCTTGGCGTTGCGGATGACGGCCTTGTCCTTTTCGTCCTGACGGGTCATCAGGAGTTCGAGCATCATGAAGTTGGTGAGCAGGATGTCCGGCGGATGCACGGCGAGGCGCTGCCGCTCCTCATCGTCCTCCTGGCCGGTGTAGCGGCCGAACGTGACCGGCGGCTGGTCGCCGTAGTCGCCGAGGAACTTCCCGAGTTCCTCGAGCTGGCTGTTGGCGAGCGCGTTCATCGGGTAGATGACGATGGCGCGAGTCCGCGGAGCGGCGTCTGCGGCCCTCGCCTTGAGGACCGCATCGACGATCGGGATGAAGTAGGCCAAGGACTTGCCCGAGCCGGTACCGGTGGTCAGGACGTAGCTGGCGCCCGTCTGGGCGAAGCCGATCGCCTCCTCCTGGTGCTTGAAGAGCTTCAGCGATGTGCCGGCCGAAGCGGCCCCCTTGCCCGCCCGAAAGATCCGCGCACATTCGGCGTGCAGGCTGCCGGCGGCGACCAGTTGGTCAACGGAGTGCCCGGTCCTGAAGTTCGGATTGACCTGGACGAGCGGCGCTGGCCAGTAGCGTTGCGACTCATACGCGGCGGCGACAAAGGAAGCGATGTCCTCCGACCTGATGCGCGTGAAGCTGCGGGAGAACTGGCTGTACTCACCGACCAGCCTCTCCCGAAACTCGAAAACGTCCATGCGTACCCTGCTCCCGACGATAGTTGCGGCGCTGCGGCAGCGGCCGCAGAGCGAGCACGTAATCTACTTGAGATTGCCGTGGAAGTCGCGCGAGCGACTGACGAATCTCTCCTCGCCCGCTCGCGGGAGAGGGGTCGGGGGTGAGGGAAACGGTCATGGCTTTCACTTTCATCATCCGGATTGTCTGAGAAAGCCATGACCGTTGGGCCTGTGTGCGCGGCCGCTGGCCGCTACCGCGTCAGCGCCATGAACAGCTCCGGCAGCCGCTGCGGCAGCCGCTCGATGCGGTCGATCACCGAATGGCGGTGACCGAAGATGTGGCCGACGTATTCGTCCGCCCGGGCGTCGAGGCTGATGCAGTAACTGAAGATTCCCTGCCGGTCGAGCTCGCCGACCGCCTTGCGCGCGTCCTCGATCAGCAGCCGGTCGTCGGACACGTCGACATCCGATGGCTGGCCGTCGGTGAGGACCAGCAGGAGCTTCTTCTCGGCCCTGCTCGCCGCGAGGTAGTGCGCCGCGTGCCGCAGTGCGGCGCCGATGCGCGTCGAATAGCCGGCCTGCATTGCCGCCAGGCGGCGCTTGACGGCGTCGCCCCAGGGCTCGCTGCTGCCCTTGAGGTGCAGGTAGCGGACGTCATGGCGGGTGTCCGAATGGAAGCCGGCGATGGCAAACGGGTCGCCGAGCTGGTCGATCGACCAGGCGAGCAGCGAGACGGCCTCCTGGCTGAGTTCGAGCACCGTCTGCTCGCCGTCGCCGCTCCTGACCCTGTCGGCAAGCGACTGCGAGAGGTCGAGCAGGAGCAGGACGGCGAGGTTGCGGCCGTTGCTGCGGTGGCTCATGTTGATCCGCGGATCGGGCGTGACGCCGCAGCGGCAGTCGATCAGCGAGCGGACGGCGACGTCGAGGTCGAGTTCGCTGCCCTCCTCCTGAAAGCGCAGGCGCACCCGTTCCTGCGGCTTGAGGATGTCGAGCAGGCGCTTGAGCCGGCGCGCGAGCGCGGCGTGTTTGTCGAGCAGGCGGTCGATCAGCGCCGCGTCGCCCGCCGGGTGCAGCGATTCGTAGAGGCTCACCCAGTCGGGACGGTAGCTCTGGCTGTGATGGTCCCACTCCGGGTAATGGCGCGGCGGCAGGCGGTCGATTTCGGCGCTGGCGGCGGCCGGACGGTTTTCGGCGAACATTTCCTCGTCGTCGGAGAGTTCGTGGAAGCGCCAGAGATGGCGGTTGTCGTCACGATAGTCGACCAGCGTATCGATGAAATAGACCTCCGGCAGCTGGTCGCCCTGCCGGCGCGTTCGCGCGACGTAGGCAAGCGCCAGATCGGCCATTGCCTGCGAGCTCGCGTCGCCGCCGGCGAGCGCCTGCCGGAAGCGGGCGACGAAGTCGCGCACGTCAGCGTCGCTGTGCTCCTGTTCGCCATCGAGCAGCGCACGCGACAGCACGGCCAGGCGATGGCGCAGGCACGAGAAGCGTTGCGGATCGCAGGCGCCGGCGAGCGGGCGCGGATGCAGCGCGCGGAAGATGTGCTGCATCCCCGGGTAGCGGCGGACGACCAGCGTGTCGATGCGGCTGTCCTCGAAGGTCTCGACCGCCAGGCGCTGCATCGGGCTGAGGTTGTCGGCGAAGAGTGGCGTGCTCCAGCGCCGGTGGCCGGCGATGTGTGCCAGTGCGGCGCGATAGCGGTCGATGCCGCTGACGCCGCGCTCGTCGTCGAGGACATCGGGCAGGCGAATGCCGCCCGCGTCGTCGTAGGGCTGCGCAGGCGGCATCGGCGACGCCGGGCTCGCGGCTTCGATGCCGACGGCGTAAGGGACGAGCAGCGCCTGCTCGCCCCAGAGCGCGCGCAGGTAGAGATCGAGCTGGCGTTCGTGGTCGACCAGCAGGGTGCCGTGCCGCTCGCGCCGGAAAACGGCGCGGCTGTCGGCCGACTGCAGGCCGAAGTAGGCGCGCTGCCGTTCGGGGTGGGCGGCGTAGTTGCGCACGCCGTAGTCGACCCAGTTCTTCAGGCCGGCGATGCTCAGGTTGGCGAGCAGCGTCGGCGCCTGGACGAGGAAGTCGGGCAGGCCGGGGCTGGCGAAGCTCTTGTGGATGCCGTGGATCGATCCCGAGGTCTGCTCCAGCAGGCGCAGCGTCAGGTCGAGGTAGTGCTGCAGCGGCTCGCCGGCAGCGAGCCGCCGCGAAACGGCGGCGAGGCTCTGCAGGAACGGGGCGATGGCCTTGCCGTTGGGCGATTTGTGGAAGCTCTGCAGCGTCGCGAGCACCGCCGGCAGTGCCTGCTCGCCGACGCTGCGGGCGACCGCCGGCCATTCCTCGAGGAAGGCCAGTACCGGTTCGGCGCCACGGCCGATGCGACCGAGGAAGCGGGCGCAGTCGAGGTAGGCGTCGACGCCCGCCGGCGTGAGGACGGCGATGGCTTCGCGCAGGCAGTCGGCGAAGACGCCGTCGACCTGCGGCAGGCGGCAGTCGAGCCGCGCGCGGCAGGCGGCCAGGCGATCCGCCGGAGTCTCGTTGCGGAGCATGGCGACAGCCGCCCTCAGGCGAAGGTGGCGTCGATCGCGTGATCGAGCGTCTCGCGAATGTCGCGGTCGTCGGTGATCGGACGCACGAGCGCCATGCGGCAGGCGTCGCCGGCAGCGACCCCGTGCCGGATCAGCGTCGCCGCATAGACCAGCAGCCGCGTCGACACGCCCTCGTCGAGGCCATGCCCCTTGAGCCGCCGCGCAGCGGCGCCGATGCTGACGAGTTGCGCCGCCATCGTGCGATCGATGCCGCTTTCGGCGGCTAGTATCGTCGCTTCGAGTTCGGCCTCCGGATAGTCGAAGTCGAAAGCGGTGAAGCGCTGCTTGGTCGACTGCTTGAGGTCCTTCATCAGGCTCTGGTAGCCCGGGTTGTACGAGATGACGAGCTGGAAGTCCACATGCGCGTGCAGCAGTTCGCCCTTCTTGTCGAGCGGCAGCGTCCGCCGGTGGTCGGTCAGCGGATGGATGACGACGGTCGTGTCCTGCCGCGCCTCGACGATCTCGTCGAGGTAGCAGATGGCGCCGATGCGCGCGGCGGTGGTCAGCGGACCGTCGAGCCAGCGCGTGCCGCCGGCTTCGAGGAGGTAGCGGCCGACCAGATCCGAGGCGGTCATGTCCTCGTTGCAGGCCACGGTGATCAGCGGCCGGTCGAGCTTCCAGGCCATGTATTCGATGAAGCGCGACTTGCCGCAGCCCGTCGGCCCCTTCACCATCACCGGCAGACGGGCGGCGTAGGCCGCAGCATAGAGCGCGACCTCGTTTCCCTGCTGGCGGTAGAAGGGTTCCCGGCGAACCCGGTACTGCTCACTGTCGGTCGTCATCGCCTGCCCCCGCCGTGCCGGCGGTCAACCGCCGCCGTACTGCTGCCTGTCATCGGTCCGTCTCCCAGCCGCCCGACTCAGCGATGCGCGCCGAGCCTGTCGCGCCAGCCCGGGTGCAGCATGTCGGCATCGCCGGGGAAGGATTCGAAGGCGCGGGCGAATTCCCGGTGCTCGCGCGCCCATTCGATTGGGTCGGCGCCGGCCTTCCAGCATTCGTAGGCCTGGCGGAGCGAGATGGCACCGGCGGCCGGACTGTCGATGTGACCGTACGAGCCGCCACCGGCGGTGTTGATGACGTTGCCGTGACCGAGGTTGGCGAAGAATCCCGGCAGGCGCAGGGCGTTCATGCCGCCCGAGATGATCGGCGTCGTCGGCTTCATGCCGTACCATTTCTGATAATAGGCGGGTCCCTGATATTCGTCGCGTTCGATGATGTAGGCGATCGCCCGGTCATCGGCGTCGCCTTCCATCTTGCCGAAGCCCATGGTGCCGACGTGAATCCCCGAAGCCCCCTGCAGACGCGCCATCTTGGCCAGGACATAGGCGGTGTAGCCGCGTTTCGAACTCGGCGAGGTGACTGCGCCGTGGCCGGCACGGTGGTAGTGCAGATACTGGTTCGGGTATTGGCGACGGGCGGTGGTGACCATGCCGGGGCCGCCGACATAACCGTCGACGAGGAAGGCCACCTTGTCGGCGTCCGGGCCGAAGGTCTCGAGGATGTAGTCGGCACGCGCGCACATCTCGCAATGGTCGTCGGCAGTGATGTTGGCGGAGAAGATCTTCGCCTGCCCGGTTTCGTCCTGCGCCCGCTTCATCGCGTCGTAGACGAGCGGCATGACCTTCTTCATCGGTGCAAAGACCTGGTTGCCCTGCGGCTCGTCGTTCTTGATGAAATCACCGCCGAGCCAGAACTGGTAGGCGGCCAGGGCGAAGGGTTCCGGGCGCAGGCCGAGCTTCGGCTTGATGATCGTGCCGGCGATGTAGCCGCCATCCCTGATCGGTCGCCCGAGGATGCGCCAGAGATCGGAGATGTCCTTCGCCGGGCCGTCGAAGAGCTGCAGCGCGCGCTCCGGGACGTGGAAATCGTAGATCTTGGCGTGCTCGATGTCGCCCATTCCCTGGTTGTTGCCGATGCACAGCGTCAGGAACGAGACGATCATCATGCGGCCATCGGTGACGTTGCGGTCGAAGAGTTCGAGCGGATAGGCGATGCGCATTTCCTCGCTGGCTTCGTCGATCTGGTAGACGAGGGCATCGACGCCACGCGTGAAGTCGTCGGTCGTGCTCACCTCGACGTTGGTGCCAGTCGACGATTCGGCAGCAAAGTGCGCGGCTGCCGGCAGGTAATCGTAGCCCGCCTTCGGCTTCATCTTGTAGGCGACGAGGATGTGCTTGCCACCCGCGATCAGATCCTCTTCCCGGAGGCTGAGGTCGGCGTAACGATTCGATTGGTCCATGTTGTTCTCCCTTGCGTCGATGTGAAGAATGGTGAGTTTCAGTTGTGCGGCAGGCGTTCTGCCCGGCAGCACCGGGCGTCGCTGGCGGTCTGCCGATGCCACCGGCACAGTTGCGCCAGGTCGACCAGATCGGCATCCAGCCGATGGCCATCGAGTTCAGTTTCCGCGAGCGTCCCGTCGACATCGAAGATGAGCGCCCGCAGCGTCCTGTCGTCATTTCCGAACGGCGTTGCCGGTTCGTTTGCTGCCGCGGGGACAAGGATCATCGGAGGTGGTCTGCTGGTCGAAGTGCGAGCAGTTTAGGTGGCAGCATTCATTATTGAAAGTTAAACTTTTTTCTATTTATGGTTAGCTATACATTGTCAATGTGCCCGCCGGACGTCGTTGCGGCGATCATCACCGCCGAACGGCAGCCGTAACCGGCCTCGCCTCCCCCTGTAGCGACGCGGATGAGGGGACCCTGGCGGGGCGGTGCTGAGGAAGGTGGCAAAAGCGCCGCTTTTGGCGGATAATCCGGACATGCGATTCAACCTCCTGTCACGGATTCGCGAAGCATCGTGCCCACACCGTTCACCCCCTTGACCAGCGTCATCCGCGCCCTCGCCATGGACGCGGTGCAGCAAGCCAACTCCGGTCATCCAGGGATGCCGATGGGGATGGCCGAAATCGCCGAAGTGCTCTGGCGCCGCCATCTGCGCCACAATCCGGCCGATCCCGGCTGGCCCGACCGCGACCGTTTCGTTCTCTCGAACGGGCACGGCTCGATGCTGCTCTACGCGCTGCTGCATCTCACCGGCTACGACGTCTCGCTCGACGACCTGAAGAAGTTCCGTCAGTTCCGGTCGCGGACACCGGGCCACCCGGAAGTCGGGCACACCGCCGGTGTCGAAACGACGACCGGGCCGCTCGGGCAGGGGCTCGCCAACGCTGTCGGCATGGCGATTGCCGAAAGGCTCCTGGCTGCCGAGTTCAACCGGCCCGAACACGAAATCGTCAACCACTGCACGTACGTCTTCGTCGGCGACGGCTGCCTGATGGAGGGGATCTCGCATGAGGCCTGCTCGCTCGCCGGCACCCTCGGACTGGGCAAGCTGATCGCCATCTACGACGACAACGGGATCTCGATCGACGGTCACGTCGAGGGCTGGTTCACCGACGACACGCGCAAGCGCTTCGAAGCCTACGGCTGGCGAGTGATCGCCGGCGTCGATGGCCACGATGCTCCGGCGATCGACCAGGCCCTGCTGGCCGCGCGCACCGATGGCAAGCGACCGACGCTGGTCTGCTGCCGGACGCAGATCGGCTTCGGCGCGCCGAACAAGGTGAACAGCCACGACGCGCACGGCGCACCGCTCGGGACCGCCGAAGTCGCCGCAACGCGCGCCCACATCGGCTGGCCGCATGCACCCTTCGAGATTCCCGTCGAGGTCTACGCACAGTGGGACGGCCGCGTCCGTGGCAGTTTCTTCGAGGGCAACTGGCAGAAGCGCTTCGCCGCCTACGCAGCAGCCTTTCCCGAGCTGGCTGCTGAATTCACGCGCCGCATGCAGGGGGAACTGCCGGCCGGCTGGCAGGATGCCGTTGCGGGTTGCCTTGCCGACGCCGCCGGCGCCGGCAACATCGCCACCCGCAAGGCTTCGCAGAACGCGATCGCCGCCCTCGCCCCACAACTGCCGGAGCTCGTCGGCGGCTCGGCGGATCTCACCGGCTCCAACCTGAGCTGGTGGCCCGGTGCGCAGGCGATCAGTCGCGAAACGGCAGGCAACTATATCTACTACGGCGTGCGCGAGTTCGCGATGACGGCGATCGCCAACGGACTGGCACTGCATGGTGGCCTGACTCCCTTCACCGCCACCTTCCTGGTGTTCTCCGACTACGCGCGCAACGCCATCCGCATGGCCGCACTGATGCGGCTGCGGCAGATCATGGTCTACACGCACGACTCGATCGGCCTCGGCGAGGATGGACCGACGCACCAACCGATCGAGCATCTCGCCTGCCTGCGACTGATTCCGAACGTCGACCTGTGGCGACCGGCCGACGCCAGTGAAACCGCCATCGCCTGGGTGGCCGGCATCGAGCGTCGCGACGGGCCGACAATCCTCGCGCTGTCGCGGCAGAACCTGCCGGTCGTCAGCACCGCCGCCGCAGCTTCGACGATCCGCCGCGGCGGCTACGTCCTCGCCGACTGTGCGGCGCCGCGCGCGGTTCTGATCGCCACCGGATCGGAAGTCCATCTGGCGCTTGCTGCGCAGCGTGAACTGCTGGCAGACGGCATTGCTGCGCGCGTCGTGTCGATGCCCTGCGCCGAGGCCTTCGACCGTCAGGATCCGGGCTATCGCAACTCCGTTCTGCCACCTGCCGTTCCGCGACTGGCGATCGAGGCAGGAGTGAGCAACTACTGGTACAAGTACGTTGGACTCGACGGTGCCGTGCTCGGCATCGATCGATTTGGAGAGTCGGCACCCGCCGACCAGTTGTTTGACTCTTTCGGTTTCACCGTGGCCAATGTGGTCAGGATCGTGAAATCACTGCTGTAATTTCTCAAGGAGACCGTTTCAATGACTATCAAGGTAGGCATCAATGGCTTTGGCCGTATCGGCCGCATGGTTTTTCGCGCTGCCGCCAAGCACTTCCCGGACATCGAGGTGGTCGCCATCAACGACCTGCTCGAACCCGACTATCTGGCGTACATGCTCAAGTACGATTCGGTCCATCGCCGCTTCGAAGGTGACATCTCCGTCGATGGCAACACGCTGGTGGTCAATGGCAAGAGAATCCGCCTGACCGCCGTCAAGGATCCCGCCGAGCTGAAGTGGGACGAAGTCGGCGCCGACGTCGTCGTCGAATCGACCGGCCTCTTCCTGACCCTCGACAGCTGCCAGAAGCACATCGCCGCCGGCGCCAAGAAGGTCATCCAGAGCGCCCCGAGCAAGGACGATACGCCGATGTTCGTGTTTGGCGTGAACGACAAGACCTACGCCGGCCAGACGATCATCTCGAATGCGTCGTGCACCACCAACTGCCTGGCACCGGTCGCCAAGGTCCTCAATGACAACTGGGGAATCAAGCGCGGCCTGATGACGACGGTGCACGCTGCCACCGCCACGCAGAAGACCGTCGATGGTCCGTCGAACAAGGACTGGCGCGGCGGCCGCGGCATTCTCGAGAACATCATTCCGTCCTCGACCGGTGCCGCCAAGGCTGTCGGCAAGGTGATTCCCGCGCTCAACAAGAAGCTCACCGGCATGGCTTTCCGCGTTCCGACCTCGGACGTCTCGGTCGTTGACCTGACCTGCGAACTGAGCAACGAGGCCACCTACGAGCAGATCTGCGCCGCCATGAAGGCCGCTTCCGAGGGTCCGATGAAGGGTGTTCTCGGCTACACCAACGAGAAGGTCGTGGCGACCGACTTCCGCGGCGAGAGCTGCACCTCGGTCTTCGATGCCGAAGCCGGGATGGCACTTGACGGAACCTTCGTCAAGATCGTCGCCTGGTACGACAACGAGTGGGGCTATTCCTGCAAGGTGCTGGACATGGTGCGGGTGATGTCTCGCTGAGCGAGTGTCAAGGGGCGCCTGCGGGCGCCCCACTTGCTGCAGCCGACAACAACAGACAATAATAGAAGAGACATGTCACGAGATACCAAGATCGTCGCCACCCTCGGTCCGGCATCGTCGAGCAGTGAAGTCCTCGAGCGGATGATTCGTGCCGGCGTCGATGTCGTGCGCCTCAACTTCTCGCACGGTTCGGCCGACGACCATATCGCGCGCGCGCAGCTGGTGCGCGAAGTGGCGGCCCGCTTGCAGCGACCGGTGGGCATTCTCGCCGACCTGCAGGGACCGAAGATCCGCGTTGGCAAGTTCGCCGAAGGGAAGATCTGGCTCGAACAGGGTGCGCGCTTCATCCTCGACTCGCGCTGCGAGTTGGGCGATGGTGAACGCGTGGGCCTTGATTACAAGGACCTGACGCGCGACGTTTCCGCCGGCAGTGTCCTCCTGCTCGACGATGGCCGAATCGTCCTCGACGTCGAACGGGTCGTCGGCAGCGAGATCTTCACCGTCGTTCGTCACGGCGGCGAACTCTCCAACAACAAGGGAATCAACCGCCAGGGCGGCGGCCTCTCGGCACCGGCGCTGACTGCCAAGGACATGGACGACATCCGCACGGCAGCGAGCATCGGCGTCGATTTCGTCGCCGTCTCGTTCCCCAAGAGTGCCGCCGACATGTACATGGCGAAGCAGTTGATCCACGCCGCCGGTGGCCAGGCGCTGACCATCGCCAAAATCGAGCGGGTGGAGGCGGTGGCTGCGCTCGAGGAGATCATCGCCTCGTCGGACGGCATCATGGTCGCGCGCGGTGACCTGGCGGTCGAGGTGGGCGATGCGGCCGTGCCGGCACTGCAGAAGCGAATGATCCAGATGGCGCGGGAAAAGAACAAGCTGGCGATCACCGCGACGCAGATGATGGAGTCGATGATCCTCTCGCCGACGCCGACGCGTGCCGAGGTTTCGGACGTCGCCAACGCCGTGCTTGATGGCACCGATGCGGTGATGCTTTCAGCCGAAACCGCTTCCGGCAGGTATCCGGTCGAGACGGTCGAAGCGATGACCAGGATCTGCCAGGCGGCCGAAAAATCGGCCGAAGTCACTCTCGACAGTGCCTTCCTCAACCAGGTCTTCACGCGCATCGACCAGACGATTTCGCTGGCCGCGATCTGGACGGCACACCACCTCAAGGTCAAGGCGATCGCTGCCCTCACCGAATCCGGAGCGACGGCGCTCTGGATGAGCCGCCTCAACTGTGGCGTTCCGGTCTACGCGCTGACCCCGCGCCCGGAAGCGCTGACCAAGATGTGCCTTTACCGGGCGGTCTATCCGCTGTTCATGACGCAGCGACCGACCACCCGCGATGAACTGCTGCACGATGCCGAGGAACTGCTGACCAGTGCCGGCATCGTCGAGAAGGGCGACTTCATCGTCCTCACCGCCGGCGACCCGATGGGCAGCAGCGGCAGCACCAATACATTGAAGATCGTCCGCGTCGGCGATCGACAGGCTTATCAGGTCTGACGGGAACAGCGAACTTTCGGCAAAACCTGCACACTCCGGTCGGACCGTCCTTCCCGGCAAGCCGCACGGCCGGCTTGCCCTGCCCGCCGTGGCGGGCAACAACTGGAGAAATCAATCATGCCAATCGTGTCGATGCGTCAATTGCTCGACCACGCCGCCGAGAACGGCTATGGTCTGCCCGCTTTCAACGTCAACAACATGGAACAGGTCTGGGCCATCATGGAAGCCGCCGCCGAGGTCGACGCGCCGGTGATCATGCAGGCATCGGCCGGTGCCCGCAAGTACGCTGGTGAGCCCTTCCTCCGCCACCAGATTCTGGCAGCACTCGAAGCCTATCCGCACATCCCGATCGTCATGCACCAGGACCATGGCCAGTCGCCCGCCGTCTGCATGTCCGCCATCCGCTCCGGCTTCTCGTCGGTGATGATGGACGGCTCGCTGATGGCCGACGGCAAGAGCGTCGCCTCTTGCGAGTACAACGTCGAGGTCACCAGCAAGGTGGTCGAGTTTGCCCACGCGATCGGCGTCTCGGTCGAAGGTGAACTGGGCGTCCTCGGCTCGCTCGAAACGATGCGCGGCGACAAGGAAATCTGATCGGCAGACGCGCCACCGCGGCGCTCGCGAGCGCCGCGGCCGGCCAGAATGCGATGACGACGCACCCGGAACAGCCGCCAGCCGGTCTCGCGCAGCACCCGCTGCGCCAGCTGCTCAACGACAGCTTCCACGCCCGCCCGACGCCTGCCCTGAGGGCGCCGGCGCTGGTCTCGCACCTCGTGTTCACCCACGAGCCGGCCTCGCTCGCCGGCGAAAGCGAGCGACTCGAGCAGGCTGCCGGTGATGCCGGCATGAGCCGGCTGAGCGGTTCCGACAACGCCGCCCTGTTCGCCGGCGCTGGCTTGCTCCTGCGCTGGGAACGCCATACCGAGTTCTCCAGCTACACCGTGTTCAGCTCGCCGGCCGGCGCCGACCCGATTGCGCCGACCACCAGCGCAATCGACCTGCTGCCACGCGAATGCCTGCAGGCGGTCCCCGGGCAGTTGATCGTCGCCACCCACGTCGAGCTGCGAACGATCGCCGAGGTAGCGCCGCAATCGATCACCGCCGAACTGTCTCCGACCGGCCGCCAGATGATCGCAGCGCAGGTTGCCGATCAGGCTGCCTGGGTCTTCACCGATTTCATGCTCGACCAAGGAGCGACGCGATTTCTCGTCATCGACGCTTCGCTCACCCCACGGCAGGCGGGGCGGACGGTGCAGCGCCTGCTCGAGATCGAGACCTATCGTCTGCTGGCACTGCTGGCTCTGCCGGTCGCCACCGACGTCGGCGGCTGGATGCGGCAAGCCGAGGAAGAACTCGCGACGATGGTCGACCACATCGGTGAGGCCAACTCTCCGGCCGACGAAAGCCACGTCCTCGGCGAGCTGACGCGGCTCGCGGCAAAGGTCGAACACTCGCTGGCGCGAACCAACTTCCGCTTCGCCGCCGCCCGCGCCTATCACGAACTGGTGATGCAGCGCATCAGCGAGCTGCGCGAGACGCGCGTCAGCGGCTGCCCGACCTTTCACGAGATCATGCAGCGCCGGCTGCTGCCGGCGATGCAGACCTGCAATGCGATGGCCAGCCGCCAGGACGAGTTGTCGGATCGACTGGCGCGCACCAGCCAGTTGTTGCGTACGCGCGTGGATGTCGAACTCGAAAGGCAGAACCAGCAACTGCTGGCACAGATGAACCGGCGCGCACACCTGCAGTTGCGCCTGCAGGAGACGGTCGAGGGACTGTCGGTGGTCGCCATCACCTACTATGCCTCGCAACTGGTGCACTACCTCGCCAAGGGTGCCAACCAGCTGCTGCCGCAGTTCTCGCCCGAGCTCGCCACCGCGGTATCGATTCCGCTGATCGCCGCCTTCGCCGTCCTCGGCATCGGTCGCCTGCGCCAGCGGCTGCAGGAGCGAGAGAGCGCGGCGCATTGACGCGCAGCGCGCCGCGCCGGCCAGCAGCGAAGGGCGCAGGCGACCATCACCAGCGAGCTCCGGGGAGCGCGCTTTCTGCCCTATAATCGCCGGCTTGAACTTTCTCGCCGTCATCCCAGCCGCGGAACAACAAAGTGAGCGCAGCCCTGTTTGAATCGAACATCACCAGCCTGCCGCTGCTCGGCCGCGGCAAGGTGCGCGACATCTACGCCGTCGGCAGCGACCGGCTGCTGATCGTCACCAGCGACCGCCTCTCGGCCTTCGATGTCGTCCTGCCGGACCCGGTGCCCGACAAGGGCAGGGTGCTCACCCGCCTCGCCTGCTTCTGGTTCGACCGCCTCGCGGCAATCGTCCCCAACCAGCTCACCGGCATCGACCCGGAAGCGGTCGTCGCTGCCGCCGAACGCTGGCAGGTACGGGGACGCGCACTGGTCGTCAAGCGCCTGCGGCCACTGCCGATCGAGGCGGTGGTGCGCGGCTACCTGATCGGCTCGGGCTGGCAGGACTACCAGGCGACCGGCGCCGTCTGCGGCATCGCCCTGCCCGACGGGCTGCAGCTCGCCAGCCGGCTGCCACAGCCGATCTTCACGCCGGCCACCAAGGCGGCGATCGGTGATCACGACGAGAACGTCGCTTTCGAACGGGCCGCTGCCGAGTGCGCGCGCGCGCTCGCCGACCTGCTGCCGGCCACTGGGCGCAGCGGCGAGGACATCGCCAGCCAGGCACGAACGGCCGCCATCGCGCTGTACACCGCCGCCGCCGGGCATGCGGCGGCCCACGGCATCATCATTGCCGACACCAAGTTCGAGTTCGGTCTCGACGCGAGCGGTGTCCTGCACCTGATCGACGAGGCGCTGACTCCCGACTCGTCCCGCTTCTGGCCCGCCGACGCCTACCGCGAAGGACTCAACCCGCCGTCCTTCGACAAGCAGTACGTTCGTGATTACCTCGAGACCCTCGCCTGGAACAAGCAGGCACCCGGCCCGAGGCTGCCGGCGGCGGTGCTCGCCGGCACGCGCGCCAGGTACATCGAGGCCTACGAACGGCTGACCGGCGAGAAGTTCGTCGACTGATCGACCGCCCGGCGCAACGCGCATGGCAGCGGTCTTCGTCCCTCTCTCACAAGGAGTGCGCATGGGTGTGGAGACAAGCTCAACCGACCGTCAGGATTCACCGCCCGCGGTACGCAGCGTCGGCATCGGCCGGCCGTTCGCTTGGCTTGCCGCCGGCTGGCGGGACCTGCGCGCGAACCCGATCGCCAGCCTCGCCTATGGCCTGCTGTTCGCCATTGCCGGTGACCTGATCACCATCTTCGCCTGGCGCAACGGACATTTCTTCATCGTCGCCACCTCCGGCTTCTTCCTTGTCGCCCCCCTGCTCGCCGGAGGCCTGTACGAAATCAGCCGGCGCCTCGAGAACGGCCAGAAGTCGACCTTCCTGGGCTCACTGGCCGGCGGCCGACGCAACGCCATCGAACTGGCGAAACTCGGACTGCTGCTGGGATTCTTCGGCCTCTCCTGGGAACGCATCTCCAGCCTGCTGTTCGCTTTTCTGGCGCCCGGCATCGCTCCCGACCTGCTGGCTCTGCTGGCCGAGATTCACCTCTCGGTCGAGCACCGCGACCTGCTGCTGATCTGGATTCTCGTCGGCGGCATACAGGCGCTGCTCGTCTTCTCGCTGACCGTGATCTCGGTCCCCTTGCTGCTCGACCGGCCGACGACCGTCGGCATCGCCATCCGCACCAGTCTGCGCGCGGTCGACGCCAACCTGTTGCCGATGCTCGCCTGGGGCGCTATCGTCGTCGTCCTGACGGCGATCGGCTTTCTCAGCCTGTTCTTCGGCCTGATCGTCCTCATGCCGCTGCTCGGGCACGCCACGTGGCACGCCTATCGCGACCTAGTAGAATGACCATCGTTCCCGGCGCCAGAGACCGGCGCCGGCAAAGCCCTCTTCGCCACCCGGAACCACCGATGACCCATCACAACCTGCAGGACAATCCGCTGCTCGATCTGTCCGGCCTGCCGCGCTTCGACCTGCTGTCGCCGGAAGACGTGCAACCGGCGATCGGCGAACTGCTTTCCCGCTGCCGCGGCCTGATCGAAACACTTGCGGCCGATGGCGTCGCCGCGACCTGGGCGGATTTCGCTGCACCGCTGGCCGACGGTTTCGAACAACTGTCGCGCGCCTGGGGAATCGTCGGCCACGTGCACTCGGTCAACGACGTGCCGGAATGGCGCGACGCCTACAATCAGATGCTGCCCGAAGTCTCGCGCTTCTACGCCGAAGTCGGTCAGAACCTGCGGCTGTTCGCCAAGTACAAGGCGATCGCCGAAGGCAGCGAGTTCGCCACCCTGTCATCAGCACAGCAGCGGGTCGTCGAGCACGAAGTGCGCGACTTCCGGCTGGCGGGAGCCGAGCTGCCGGCGGCGAGCAAGCCACGTTTCCAGGCGATCAGCGAAGAACTCGCGCAACTCGCTGCCAGGTTCTCGGAGAACCTGCTTGACGCCACCAACGCCTTCAGCGAACTGGTGACCGACGCGAACGAACTGTCCGGGCTGCCGGACGACGTTCGCCAGGCCGCCCGCGAGGCAGCCGAACGCGACGGCGCGAGCGGCTGGAAGTTCACGCTGCACATGCCCTCGTACCTGCCGGTGATGCAGTACGCCGACAGCCGGCGGCTGCGGGCAGCGATGTATCGCGCCTACGCCACCCGCGCCGCCGAGTTCGGCCCCGCCGAACTCGACAATACGCCCCTGATCCGGCGGCTTCTCGAGCTCCGCCGCGAAGAGGCGCAACTGCTCGGCTACGGGAGCTTTGCCGAGGTCTCGCTGGTGCCGAAGATGGCTGAATCCGTGCCGCAGATCCTCGCCTTTCTGCGCGATCTGGCGACCAGGGCGCGGCCATTCGCGGAGCGGGACGTCGCCGACCTGCGCGACTTCGCCAGCCGCGAACTCGGCCTGCAGCCGATGGAGGCGTGGGATGTCGCCTATGTCTCGGAGAAACTCCTGCAGGCGCGATATGCCTTTTCCGAGCAGGAAGTCAAACAGTACTTCACCGAGGAGAGGGTTCTCAGCGGTCTGTTCTCGGCCATCGAGACGCTGTTCGACGTCCGCCTGCGGCCGGACGAGGCACCGGTCTGGCACGAGGACGTTCGCTTCTTCCGTATCGAGAACCCGGCCGGCGAACTCGTCGGGCAGTTCTACCTCGATCTCTACGCGCGCGAGACGAAACGTGGCGGCGCCTGGATGGACGAAGCGATCGGCCGCCGCCGGCTCCGCCTGCAATCGCCGGCCGGCAGCAGCGACGCCATCCAGAAACCGGTCGCCTACCTCAACTGCAATTTCTCGCGACCGGTTGGCGAGAAGGACGGCCGGCCGCGACCGGCGATCTTCACCCACGACGAAGTCAGCACCCTCTTCCACGAGACCGGTCATGGCCTGCACCATCTGCTGACTCAGGTCGATGAACCGGGAGTCGCGGGGATTCACGGCGTTGAATGGGACGCCGTCGAGCTGCCATCGCAGTTCATGGAGAACTACTGCTGGGAGTGGAGCGTCCTGCAGGGAATGACCGCCCACATCGACAGCGGCGAAAGCCTGCCACGCGCACTCTTCGACAAGATGCTGGCGGCACGGAACTTCCAGAGCGGCATGCAGACGCTGCGGCAGGTCGAGTTCTCGCTCTTCGACCTGCTGCTGCACAGCGACTTCGATCCTGCCGGCGAGCGCAGCGTGCTTGAACTGCTCGCCGACGTGCGACGCGAAGTGGCGGTTCTCGTACCGCCTCCCTGGCACCGCTTCCCGAACAGCTTCTCGCACATCTTTGCCGGTGGCTATGCTGCCGGTTACTACAGCTACAAATGGGCCGAAGTCCTCTCGGCCGACTGTTACGGCGCTTTCGAGGAGGCCGGAAACCCCTTCGACCAGAGCACTGGCGACCGCTTCCTGCGGGAGATTTTGTCGGTCGGCGGCAGCCGGCCGGCAATCGACAACTTCCGCGCCTTCCGCGGCCGCGATCCCCAGGTCGACGCGCTGCTGCGGCACAGCGGAATGATCGCCGTCTGATCGGAGGAACTGCACGCATGCGCACACCGATCACCAGCGGCCGCAACCGCATCAGGCTTGTCCCTGCCGTACTCTGGCTGTTGCTGGCCAGTGCCGGCGCCACAGCCCAGACCACCACCTATCGCTGGCTCGACCCGAACAGCGGCGGTACGGTGATCTCGGACATGCCGCCACCACCCGGCGCCAGGAACATCACCAGATATACGACGACCGGCAGCAGTGCCGACGAGCCACCTCTGCCCTATGCCGTACGCCAGGCGAGCGAGAAGTACCCCGTCGTGCTCTATACCGACGAACGCTGTGGAAGGTACTGCCAGGAGGCGCGCGATCTGCTCAAGCAGCGCGACGTTCCGTTCACCGAGAAAATCCTCAGGACCGATGAGGAACTTGCCGAACTCGGCCGTCTGCTCGGCAGGGAAGCGGCCGTGCCCAGCGTCAGCATTGGCCGCCAGCACGTGCGCGGTTTCGACGCGGCAACCTGGAACTCGCTTCTCGACGCGGCCACCTACCCCGCCCGCGGAAGCAGGCCGGCCGCCACCCGCAGCCAGTGATCGCAGCCGGGCCGGCGGCCGAACAGTGCCGGCCACTGGCCGGCGGCGTCAGAGCAGGTTGCCTGCTGTGCCGCCACCGCGCCGGATGACGCGCCGCAACTGATCGAGAGCTTCGATCTGGATCTGGCGCACCCGCTCGCGCGTCAGGTTCATGTCGAGGGCGATCTCCTCGAGCGTGCACGCATCGCCCCCGCCGAGGCCATAGCGGCGCTGCAGAACCTGCTGCTGCTTGTCGCCGAGCTGTGCCAGCCAGCGCTGCAGGAGGTCGCCGATCTCGTTCGCTTGCAGCAGTTCGTCGGGTTCGAGCAGTTGCTCGTCGGGGATGACGTCGCCGATGGTTCGGCTCGGATCGACCTGCAGCGGCGCGTCGAGTGAAGCGATCCGCTCGTTCAGCGCCATCACGCGACGCACTTCGTCACTGGGCCGGTCGATCAGGTGGGCGATCTGGTCGACGCAGATCTCACGGCCGTTGGCGGCCTCGAGGTGGCGAATCGCACGCAGGACGAGGTTGATCTCCTTGACCACATGCACCGGCAAGCGGATCGTCCGCGACTGGTTCATGATCGCGCGCTCGATGCCCTGGCGAATCCACCAGGTGGCGTAAGTCGAGAAGCGAAAACCGCGCTCGGGATCGAACTTCTCGATGGCGTGAATCAGGCCGAGATTCCCCTCCTCGATCATGTCCAGCAATGGCAAACCGCGGTTCAGGTAATGTTTGGCGATGTTGACCACCAGCCGCAGGTTGTGCTCGATCATCTTCTGCCGCGCCAGGAAGTCCCCGGCACGCGCACGACGTGCCCAGGCTGCTTCCTCGGCGGGCGAGAAGAGCGGCTTTGCACCGATCTCGTTGAGGTAATGCTGCGTCACGTCGTTGAGCAGTTCAGCCTCGGGCGGCGGCAGCGAATCGACGACTTCGGGTAGCGGCGCCGGCTCGCCGACACGCCATTCGCCAGACTCGACGATATCGGCGAAAGGATCGAAATCAGCGTCGTAGGCGGTGGACATCATCAACGTCCGGGCAGGATCTTCAACGGGTCGACCGGCTTTCCCTGGCGCCGAATCTCGAAGTGCAGCTTGACCTGATCGGCGTCGGTATTGCCCATTTCAGCGATCTTCTGTCCCTTGCCGACCGACTGGCCCTCCTTCACCAGAACATTCTGGTTGTGCGCATAGGCCGTGAGATAGGTATTGTTGTGCTTGACGATCACCAGCTTGCCATAACCGCGCAAGCCGGTCCCACTGTACACGACCTTGCCGCTGCCGGCAGCGACGACGCTGTCGCCAGCCTTGCCGGCGATGTCGATTCCCTTGTTGCCACCGTCGCTGAAGGTGCCGATCAGCTTGCCGCTCGCCGGCCACATCCAGCTGACATCGTCGTTGCCGACAGCGCTGTCGTCCGTCCGCGGCGCGCTCTCGGCCCGAGGCTCGGGCTTCGCCTCGACACGCGCCTCCGGCCTGGCTTCCGGTCGCGCCTCCGGCGGCTTCGCCGCAGCGGCAGCAACCACCGCCACCGGCTCGGCCGCCTGCGCCTGCGCGCGCGCCAGAGCCTGCTCCGAGTAGGGTTCCTTGCCTGCCAGCGGCGAACGCTTGAGCGCTTCCGCCGCCGCTGCCGGAGCACGCTGCTCGCCTGCCGCCGCCGCAGCAGCCGTCAGTGGTCGCTGCTCGACCACCGCGCCGGCGGTCACCGGCCGCACCACGACGCCATCAGCGGCAGCGGCAGTCCCCGGCGCCCGCACCCGCAGAACCTGCCCGACCAGAATGCGGTTCGGATTCTCGATGTTGTTCCACGCCGCCAGCTCACGGTAGTCGAGCCCGTGATCAAGGGCAATCGAATGCAGCGTATCGCCGCGCTTGACGACGTAGCTGTCCTTGGTGCCGGGCACCAGCGTGCCCGACTGCTTTGCCGGCACTCGGGCGGCCTCGTCGGCCGGCGCCGATCCCTTGCCCGCACAAGCCGCCAGAGCGAGCACGACCGCCAGCAGGAGAGCTGTTCGATGAGCTGAAAGAGGCGCCTGGTCCTTCATTGAACTCCCGACAAGAGAGGAACGAAACGCACGGCGTCGAGACGCTTTTCGACCAGCCCCTCGCGGCATCTTTCGATCAACACGAGCTGCTGCGCGGTCGCGCCGAGCGGCAGGATGAGGCGGCCATTTTCGGCCAGTTGCTGGACGAGCGGACGCGGCACCCGTGCCGCCGCAGCCGCAACGATGATCGTATCGAAGGGAGCCGCCTCCGGCAGGCCGAGCTGTCCGTCGGCATGCTTGAAGCGAACCTCGGGCTTGCCGATCGCGCGCAGGTTCACCTTCGCCTTGGCCAGCAGGGGCCCGATCCGCTCGACGGCATAGACCTCGTCGGTCAGCTGCGCCAGAACCGCCGCCTGATAGCCGCAGCCAGCGCCGATCTCCAGCGTCTTGCCAAGTTCTTCGCGACCGGCACGCAGCACCTCGATCATCCGCGCAACGACATAGGGTTGCGAAATCGTCTGCGAAAAACCCAGCGGCAGCGCCGTGTCCTCATAGGCGCGCGACGCCAGGGCCTCCTCGACGAAGACATGCCGCGGCACGGCGGCAATCGCTGCCAGCACCTCCTCGTCGGCGATTCCCTGTTCGCGCAGACGCTCGATCATGCGCCCTCGCGTACGCTGCGAGGTCATTCCGAAACCGGCGACGGCGCCGCTCATTGCGCCAGCCACGAGCGCACCAGCGACAACTGGGCCGTATGGGTTAGATCAATCTGCAACGGCGTCACCGAGACCTGATCGTTCTGGACGGCGAAGAAATCGGTGCCCTCGCCGGCATCCTGCGCCTCGCCGGCAGCACCGACCCAGAACACCGTCTCATTGCGCGGCGAGATCGTGCGCACCACCGGCTCCGCCTTGTGCCGCTTGCCGAGGCGGGTGGCGACGATGCCCGCCAACCGCTCATGGCTGATGTCGGGAACATTGACGTTGAGCAGGACCGGCGGACGCAGCGGCTGGCGCTGCAGCAGCAGGACCAGTTCACGCGTGACACGGGCAGCGGTGGCGAAATGACTGCCGGTCTTGCTGCACAGCGAAACCGCCAGCGACGGCACGCCGAGCAGAAAGCCCTCGGTGGCAGCGGCGACGGTCCCCGAATAGATGGTGTCGTCGCCCATGTTGGCGCCGATGTTGATGCCGGAAACGACCATATCCGGCAGCTTCTCGAGCATGCCGGTGACCGCCAGATGGACGCAGTCGGTCGGCGTGCCATTGACGTAGTAGAAACCGTTGGCTGCCTGCTTCAGCGACAGCGGACGATCGAGCGTCAGCGAGTTGCTGGCCCCGCTGCGGTCGCGCTCGGGCGCGACCACGGTGATCTCGGCGACATCAGCCAGCGTCCGCGCCAGGTGTTCGAGTCCTGGCGCGAAATAACCGTCATCATTACTAAGCAGGATCCGCATCTCGTTTCAGGAAGGGTCTCGAACACCGGCAAAACATACAGGAACCGGCACCTGGCCGGCCGCGAGGGAGAGGATGCCCGAATATCCGAATACCCGCCAAGTCGCCAAACATTATAGCGACCTGCTGCGTTTGCTCAAAGCGCGCGGCGATCTCGGGGTGCAATCGGAAGTGCGACTGACGCCGGGGTGAGGTGGTTGGCGGTGGTCGAGAATGCGGCCGGCGATGTTGAGAAGGCGGCGGAGGCGGAACGGCGGGTGACGGAGCAATTGCGGCAACTGGGCAACGAGGCGTTGCGTGGCTGGGCGCGACGGCAAGCGCAGCGGAGGGAGGAAGAGCGGGCGCAACAGCCGGGCGTGCAGCGGAAGCAAACAATAACGTCCATTGGCAGACGCGGTACGGCAAGATCGAAATAGCGGAGCAGGTCTTCCGGCAGGGGGCCAGCGGACCGGAGATGCGGCCATTCACGCGTTCGGCGCAGGTGGCCTGCCGGGGCTGCTCGGGGCCGCTGCAGCGAGCATCGTCGATTTTGGGGCGGACACCGCCCGCGGCGTGCATTCTGCAGAAGCTGACAGAGCATTGCGGTATCGCGGTGTCCGCCAGTAAGTGCTGGCCGATCGTCTCGCGGCACGCCGAGACGATCGGCCAGCGCCCTAAAGCGGCGGCGCGGATCCCGCAACGAGACGGGGTGGCGCAACGGATCGGCGAGATCGACGAGGGCTTTCACTTGCCCGGCTTGGCGTCCGGTCGTGACCGTCGCGCGAAGCTGGCGTCTCGAGGCGACACCGAATGAGCGCGCCACCCATTCCGGACGGCGCACCGCGCCCCCTTGCGGCATTGATCCCGGATCGCTCAAGCGACAGACATCGGCCGGCTTCGCGCATGGCGGCCAGAGCTGGGTCGTGCCCGCTGCGGGCGGCGAGGCGAGCTCCCTGACCTCCGGCCCGTTCCACAGCCACCACCCGGTCTGGTCGCCGAGGAACTGGTCGAGATCCTCAACGAGATGGTGGGCGAGCTCAACGCCTCGCACCAGGGCAGCTTCTTCACGCCCAGCGGCAGCGACCGCGACGCCACGGCGTCGCTTGGCGTCTACCTGGACGAGGGCTGGCGGGGTGCCGGCGTGCGCGTGGTCGAGGTGCTGGCCGGCGGGCCGGCCGACCGCTCGCGCAGCGCGCTGAAGCCGGGGGCCGTCATCCTGGCCGTGGACGGCCAGCCGGTGACGCCCGAGACCGAGCTGGCGCAGCTGCTCAACCGCAAAGCCGGCCAGCCGGTGCGTCTGAGCGTGCAACCGGCGCAGGGCGGCGAGCCGGTGGAGGAGATCCTCACGCAGGTGGGCCTGCGGCAGGAGGCGATGCTGGCCTACCAGCGCTGGTTGGACAGGCGCCGTGCGCTGGTGGAGAAGGCCTCGGGCGGGCGCATCGGCTATCTGCACATCCCGCACATGGCGATGCCGGAATACCTGAGCGCCTACGGCGACCTGTTCGGCCGCTACCGCCAGGCCGACGCGGTGCTGGTGGACCTGCGCTTCAACCGCGGCGGCAACCTGCACGACCCGCTGATGGCCCCATGCTCACCGGCCAGGTCGTGGCCGAGATGGTCACCCGCGACGGCGCGCGCGTCGCCGCGGTGTCGGTGTCACGCTGGACCCGGCCGAGCGCGCTGCTCGCCAACGCCGGCAGCTACTCCGACGGCTCGGTGTTCCCGGCGCTGTACCAGCGGCTGAAGATCGGCCCGCTGCTGGGCGAGAGCGTGCCCGACAGCGGCACCGCCGTGCTGTGGGAGAAGCTGCTGGACAGGCGGCTGGACTGCGGCATGCCGCAGCTGGGCTTCAAGGGACGCGACGGCCGCTTCTTCGAGAACCAGGAGATCGTGCCCGACATCGCTGTGGCCGCCGATCCGGCGACGGTTGCTGCGGGGCGCGATCCGCAGCTCGAACGTGGCGTCGAGGTGCTGCTGCAGTAGATCGGGCCGGCGCACGTTGAGTCGTGTCGGGCAACGCGACCCCGACTGGCTTCTTCAAATCCAGCGTCCAGGGCTCGGAATGGCTCACCGGCGGCAGCTTTGGTGTGGAAGCCTCCCTGGTCGCCTTCCTCCTCTGTGCCACCGCCGGCGTGCTTATGCTGGTCGGCGGTCCGGCGCGGCCACATCCAGCCGCCGTTCTGGATGCGCAAGGCCTGAGCAGGCTACCGGCCCCGGGTTCGAGTCGTCCTCAGGGCGCCTTTTCGTAGAATCCGCGCACATCGGCGGCCATTTCAGCCCGGCTCTTCTTGCGCAGATAGAACATGTGGCCGCCCGGGT